>Ga0308160_10004259_pt1 | contig 15429 bp, 17 predicted proteins | sample PhyFR1_FD_201036 | JGI IMG/M metagenome (GOLD analysis project Ga0308160, IMG submission 201036) | Phyllosphere microbial communities from UC Gill Tract Community Farm, Albany, California, United States - DLSLF.R1 | ecosystem: Host-associated > Plants > Phyllosphere > Unclassified | place: USA...
GATGGATCTTGAACGCCGGGGAGAGTTGCTTGATGACTTGATTAACGAACAAGGGGGTAATTCCGTGGGACAGGATGAATACGCCGAAATTAAGTCTATCGGGAGGAACTATGTTGAAATCGACCTGGTAGCGCTGTGTTGTCAGCCCCTGGTATAAAGACGTAAATGTGAAAGCGTGAGACTCACGTCGTTCGCACCCGCTTCAGATGCTAGGTCACCGAGGACATCGCATGGTAACGCAAATATTGCCCCAATTCGATGGCTCCGCCAAACGAAGGCTCTCAATGCCTTTGCTACATCCCTAATCCACTCTCTCAACTCCTTCTCAGTCCACTGATGTTCCGCCGTACTGGCCATACTACACCACTGGCCAAAATCAGTCTGAGCTAAGTTGGCATATTCGCTCGCTTCTCCGGCGAATTGATATTTGAACCCCGGCCCATTCGCATGACTCCCAATCATCACGTCCAAATCGCCGTGAGTCGTCTTGTCGGCTGGAGATCGGGTTGTCCTCAGGCCAAAGGGTGTGAATGGGTTGAGTTGAGTTCCGACATATTTGAAGAGCGCGGCATGTTGTACCGAGTCAAGTCGACGGGCTTCAACACCGAACGTTTGACCACCCATTATGATTCGATTTAGGGACTAGACTAGATTGGTTTGTTATGACAGTAAGAGAATTATTAGAGATGATGAGATATGGTGTCCCTGTTTAGTATGAAAGAAAAGTAGAAGGTCAAGTAAATGAAGAAGAAGAAGCGAAGAGGAAAGCAAGTCACCGCAGGTCCAAGCGGCGAGAAACGCACAGACCTCTAACTCACCAGCATGGGTTGCATTCTAAAAAGTCGTGATGATGTGTCATGAATACTATACAAATTGATGAAATGCGATAACAAGGCTGTCGTCCGTCCAAAGTCCATGATCCATTTTTCAAATATCGCTCTCTTCATCTTTGATTGCCTGGAGTATGGCTTGATATCGCCCCACCAAGCCTGACATTGCTTGATTTGCTCGTACTGGTAGTCAGCATCACCCCTAGCTCGATAGAGCTATACGTACACAATGAAGTTGAGACCGTCATGGCTAGGTCTCGTTTCTTGTAGCCTAGTACGTCCGGATCCCAAGTGGACTCTTTGCCAGGATGACTAGGGATCAGCTCTGACTCTCGCTCAAAGCGTGCTCGACAGCATACCTGTACACTGGTCCAATGAGATCCTTTAGCAATTCCTCGGCTCGACCCGTGAACTCCTGTTCGCCTAGGAAGGTCGCGTATTGCAATAACCAATGTCTATACTCCTCCTTCGAGCCCAGCAATACCGAGGCACGAATCCTCATATCCAGTATACCCATCTGTTGCGTCTCCTCCCACCACTCCGGCTCTGCACTCTTCCCATTTGCGACATTTCTCAATGACGATCTACATTTCTGCTCGATGTCAGCCAATGGGCCATTGATACCACCGCGAGGTGCGGTATCGTGGCTTAGATGTGATTTGTCGCAAATCGGAACCCAGCTCTGTAATCGGGTATCGTATGCGTATGCTGAGGAATCGGTGGTAATGACCACAGGGGTACCATTAGGACGAACATCGATATCGAGAATATCAGGTTCAACGAGATGAGCGATTGAGCCGGAGGAGAGCGCAAGGCCGGATGAGACATTGTACACTCGAGCGTGACAGTTTGTAGTGACGACAAACAGGTATTTGGCTCGTGCTGAAAGATCATAGCATGGTGATTCGAGCTTGACGGTGAATAGGCTGCGAGTCAGATTGACCAAACGCAGTGAATGAGATGGCTTACTGTCGTCCGGCATGACTATACACCAACAAATTCCCATCCTCACAAGCGACGGCGCAAAAGCTCTCGCTGATCGCCATGGCCAATATCGCAGTCGGAAGGTAATCCAGCCAGATATCCGCCCCATCCTCAACGAACGTCACTTTATTACTTCCGGCAGGTGTTCCAGCATTCTCTGCTTCCAGGTAATACTCGTCCGTCCCTTCACTTGGTTTGGCTCGTAAGATACTTTGGATTCGAGGTGTACCGAGCATCTTTCCACTCGATGATCCTGAGCCATCAGACGCTGGGACTCTGGGTGCTCGCAGCTCTTTAACTTCGGGTGCTATCCTAGGTCTCGATGAGGCCATGTTTCGTCCTGATGAATTGTCGCCTAGCGTAATAGCCTTTCTCTTGGATCCTCTCGCTTCCAGCTGATTGACTCCATTTCCAAAGTCGGTTCGACTAGGTGCGTCACGTAGCATATCGGCTCGAGATTGACCTGACGAGTTCGAATTCTGTTCGGGAGCTGCGAATGCATCTCGGCTATTGAGCGATGTCGACTGGTTCGTATTGGTTTGAGCCTTTCCTTCCGCTGCCCTAGTGACCAGGCGACGATTATCCCCGTTTCTGTGCTTCCTGGGCTGTATCGTATTGACCTTGCTAGTAGTCTGCGTGGTCGCTGCTCCAAAGCTAGTCTCTTCTACAGGCTGTTGTCGGGGAACATGTCGAGGTAGGCGTTTCGAGGTGTACTGAAACTCCTTGATGATCTTATCGGTAGTTGCCATCTCGTCTCTATCGGGGAACTCTTCCGGATCGAATTCCACCGCACATATTGTTCCATCTTCAGAACATCCGTAGAGATGTAGGCCGTCTTGTGACCAGCAGAGGTCCATGAGATTACGACCGAAGACTTCTTTCAGGACGACAATGGGTTTATGTAGGATGTTTCGCCAGATTGAAATACTGAAATCGTTCGAACCTAGTGCGAGGACCGTTGATGCAGTTGCTCTTGTCTTCTCGCCATTCGGAAGGAAAAACAGGCGAGGGTTGAAGGCCTTCGGATCAGTCGAATTCTACAACACATGAACACCCTGACTCACAGCGACCTGGATGGTGTTGGCGTGCCCCACGAAGGAAACGTCTGATCCCCAAAATTCCCTCTCAATCACAGCTCCGACAAAGACTGGGCCGTTCATGGCGTTGGATGCAGCGATGAAAGCACCATCAGGTGACCAACTGCAAACTCAGCTATCTTCTTTGCGCGATGCTGGGTGACGTACCTCAGGCGACGGAAGAAAGTGCTCGATGGGGAACTCTCGAACGGGCCAGTGATTTTATGTTCAAGCTGCCACGTCTCGGTATTCCAAATCCTGACACTCTTATCATCCGACTTAAATTAGCACATTCCATCCGAACCTTCACGTACCTGTGTAGCCAGGTAATTTCCGACTGGATCCCAGGTAACTCCCTTGACGAAGCCCTCATGCCCGGTTATACGGTGTATACGTTCTATCTGATCAGCCCTCCCTTTTAAAGATTTGATGCCAGCTTACCACCTGTGAACCCATCCCATATCCATATACTGTTGTCCAGTCCTACCGAAGCCAGCATTGCGTCGTCCCTTGACCAAGCAACATCGATAATGTCTAAGGTTCAGCTCCACATCAAAATTAAAGGTGAATTCAGCTGACCTGAAGTATGTCCCACAAGCCGAGTTAAAGGCTTCCAATTCTCCACGTTGACAATGTTACTTCCCCAAACCTTCCCGCCTGCTTCCCTATGACATTAGCCTAGTCCGAGGGGAGGTGGGGAAGATACATACGCATCTAACCTCCAAATCACAACTACCTGGTCGTCGGATCCACTTGCCAGAAAACGCCCACTGTGAGCCCATCGAACTGCCAATACCGAACCTGCCAATCAGATTCTCTTCCTCCCAAGTGTTTGGGGTGACATACCGCTATGAGTATTCATGGTACATAGCAGCTTCGGATTCGCCTCGTTGTTGTCGGACGCCTCGTCCAGTATTGGCAGTGTCGACCATATTTTAACCTTATGATCTTTCAAATTAGCTCAGTCTTCCATCAGCAGAGGTGAACATACCTAGACCTCCGGTTGCTAAACGAGTACCGTCTGGATGTACGGATAAACTGTAAATGGGGCATTTGGTGTTCTTCTCATCTGTTCGTGTCAGTTTGAGGTCCTTGACACGGTTCCACCTTCCCCAAGGAGCCAGTGTGGTGAGATAGACATACTCGCATGTTGTACCCATGATGGCTTGATGAGCCTCATTTGAGCTGCTCCAGGTGGTTGCGGGAATGTCGGAATATTCGAGTCTACCCTATTTCCTGTTCAGGAATGAGAGTATGTCGAATGTATATGGTGGTGTTGAGATGAGTAAGGAAGAGAAATGAGAGTAGTCGTGGCTGTACAAGGTCACCTGCTTGATACGAGTACCTTAGATCTACTCGAGTACCCCGGATAAATGCATAAATACATGACACGTCATCTTTACCCACTCGTTATCACTATGCCATTAACAGAGACGCGTCAAGGAGAGAGGGACGTAAACAACCTAGAGCACCATACATCATCCACCTATAATTCACAATGCCACCCCGTAAATCAGTATCAGCAAGAAGCAAGCAGCCTCAGCAATCAGTGGCTTCATCAAGCAAAGTCACTTTGGATGCATTACCACCACCAAACATCCCTGAAAACCTCACTCCCGATTTTCAGCCGAATAAACGCGTCAAAACAACATTAGTTCAGGAGGAAAGGGAGGCACTTGTACATGAGGTCCGTCCCTCTTTTAGTCAGTCAACACAGAACTGATGAATTAGTTGACTGGGTTCTCGGCTGCTGGGCATTTATTAAAGATTGAAGAGGACGCTCGTACGCGAGTCACGAATACTGTGGGAACCGTCGAGAATTGGGCGAGGGCAATAGCAGAGCGGCAGGACGGTGGGACTGAGTTGGAGAGGGAGATTGATATTGTCCGTCACTCCAAAGGATGTAATGAGCAGGAGCTGATAGGCAGGGATCATTTCAGCTGGAAACACTGATGGACTCGCATATCGACAAAGCATTCGACAAGTTTACAGCCTGGACACTAAGAAATGCATTTGACTTTCAAAAAGATCTAGAGCTGGTTTTGGTAAGCTGCTCGGACTAGTGTGGGGGATCAGCTGACAATCAGCCATGGCAGAACGGAATGGATTTCGATAGAGGGGAGTATGTTGCGAATCTACCCAAAGGCGAGGAGAGCGTGACGGAGATGATCGAGGAGCTGAGAGCGAAAGTTGAGCAGGTGGGATCTCAGCGGAGTTGCTCGAAACGAAGCTGATGATAGGCTCGTCTGCTGTCATATCGCCTAGCATTGGCAGAGAAGCAGATGGACCGAAGACTAGATCTCGCAAGACAGCGAAACGCACAAGTCGGGTTCGTAAAGGAGATTCTGGCTTCCTCGAATCGTGAGTCTATCACCACCATGACATTTTACTGATGAAAGTCACACCTCTACCGCCCAAAGCACAATCAATAGTCACTGCTTTGGAAGGGTTACATCAGACCGTCAGCTCGCTCGAAACCCTACCACCCACCGAGACGAAGATACCACCAGGCACAAAGGCTTGGGAAATGGGTCGACACGCGTACCTCAATTGGGCCGTTGGAAAAATGATTCATCCGGATAGTAAGGATGATACGCTTGAATCAGCGGAAAACTTGATGGAGCAAGGTGGTGGACAGGAAGGGCTAGATAAGCTGAGTAGAGCTGTAGGCGCGTGAGAATAGCGTTGTGGCAAGATTGTAGGCATTGGTATTAAAGGACAACATTGTAACTAATTGTATGGTATCTGATTCTAGTCATCTAATCAAGAGGTCGGGGCAGCGACGGCACTCGCCACAATGCCTGATTCCTCCGAGTCGGGAACTGGCTCTCCAACTGTCAACCACCCATCCAAAAACGCCACCGAGAGGACCGTAATCTCAGTGAGGTTGACCGCGTGCACGGTGATACCCTCATCTCCTTCTTCGTAGAAGGAAGTAGCGTAGTCGAGCCTAAGCGAGTTAGATCGTTACGTACCTTTAGCAACTTACATCATACTGGACCCATCGTATGACATTGCGGTGACCCATTTTTCCCATCGTTTGTCCTTGAGATCCGGGTGTTTCTCTGTGTCGAATTCTGCGATCCTGAGGAGGATAGGAGTCTCATCTGCCTTTGCTAGATTACTGTCTAAAACGTCATTAATCACCACTGGCCAATTGAGAGACATTGACCCACTCAGTCCCTGGCTATCCCCGTATAATCCTATGATTTTGTCGGGCCTGTTGCATTTCGCACTCTGCCCGCTGAGTAGCGACAGGGTTTGTTTGGCAAGTTCCTGTTTGATCTCCTCTTTCTCGTCGCTTGACTCGACAGTAAGATCTTGGTCTTCGTTTGACCCCCATCCGGCTTTGAGTACTCCTTTGAATAACGCATAAGGCCACCTGTAACGTCAGTCCAGAGGTTCCCAACGCCTAAACGAACTCACCAAGCCGCTTTATCGGTGAAGCCAAATTCCATTTTTTTTCGGCGGCAGTATCCATTGCGGCCTGGTATTCCACTTTGAACAATTGATTCTCGCTCTTGAGACCCTCAGCGTCCATATAATATGGCATAAGGTAGTCTCGTCTGTGACCGTCTCAGTGTTACCATCGAATCTCTCGAACAAACTGGTGATCGCCTTGGGGTTCAGCTTGCGCATGGCAATCAAGCCTTGCGCAAAGATCAAGCTGGCCTCGGCTAGAGTGTCAGAGTTTTCTACATGTATGCTGGGGGCGTGACTCACAGCGTCCGTCTGCAACTTTTTCGGGTACAGCAATATCGTCGAGTGACGGGCCCCCTTTTGCAAACAGGGCATGTTCCGAGTCTCTAGCTTGCACACCAGTTGGGGTGGCGAGAGTCACTGTAGACGTCAGCCTTCAACAAATGTGACGCGTTGTGTACTAACCATGGAGGAGACCCGGAAGAGCTGCAAGAGCTAGTAGGTAGGTGTTGGTATTGAAGGGCAACATTGTAATAATTTGTATAAAATGTTGTATATAAAGCTTGGGTCTGATGATTCAACTGCGTAAGGTGATAAAGAAGAAAAACAAGTGGTACCCTCGCACAGCTTATATACCTGACACCTGGGAATACTGAGTCACCAATCAATTTAAGAAACGCAAAGGAGGACAGGAGTCGATGTCCAGTGCGCAAATCAGCGACGATCGGCGGTGGTGATTAAAGGATGTCAAAGCTGAAATCTTGGCATCTCATTACTAGGAGCTGGACTGGAAAGGAGGGCACGGGGCATGGGGTTTGACATACAAGGATGTCAAAGCTGAAATCTTGGCATCTCATTACTAGGAGCTGGACTGGAAAGGAGGGCACGGGGCATGGCGTTTGACATAGCAGACAGAGACGGTCCGATTTCCTATTTCGTTGCCTCATAAAGGAAAATTATGCCAATACATCTTGAGCTGGACCACCCAGGGGTTCATGTGAAAGGATGGCAAACAAATTTGGTTGATTGTCATGTTGGTCAGGCCTGGTGAATAGAGGTCACGGGTAAATTGATCGCCGAGATGATATCAGGCAATAAATTATTGCCAATCAATGCAGATCATGAAACTGTCATGGTCGTAGTTCTGATCTAACTCTGGATAGCAGCAAGTAAATAGGAAATAGGATCGAAGTGGACAAGAGATCCATCAGTGAGGTTCAGCCCCGTAGTCCTGTGGTGTTTGTATACGTATCTGAGCAGGGAGCCAAATTTCTGAGATGTCGGCTATGGCAGAAACTCTGAACAGTGAAGACCATGAATGCTGATCGACAGCTCTTGTGAGTTGACCGAAGCTGATCTCTGTGTATGTTTGCATTGGGAGTATGTCCTATTCGAGTCGCCCAGAATCGTCATACAAAGTCAGTATCAGACGACTGCGTCAGCGCACCACTCAGCCAGGGGTAAATGTCAAGTTACAATTGCAAGGTACACAAAGGTCGTATCTCAGCCATTATGGCACAGCGATTCTTTTATTCCTAATCATAATGCGGTGACCGGATATCGGACTCCAGTGGGTGCCGCTTTCAGAGTGTAGATGGCGACGAGTGAGGAATCGGGCGCTTGAACTAGCAAGAATATCATCGTCTTGTAATTTATCTAGAACGACGAGATCTAATGACTATGTTGACTATCGACATGAGGTGGTGGAAATACAAATGCCTTTCTCAGATCATCCGCGAGCCCCATCGGCAAGGATTGCCTCTCATCTCTCAATGGCTCATCTAGTGAAGCAACGGGATTAGGCTCAGCCTCAGTTATCCCCTTTCTCCGCCGGATGATCCCAATCATACTCTTCAATTCCCCAACTACATCACCTCCCATCTCTGATACTCCCCTCACTTGCTCAGGTGGATTCTCTCTTGCTTCCTTCATAGCTCTTATTCGTTCTTCTCTCGACATCTTGGCTTTTGCCCTGGGGACGATAGGCATGGGGATAGATTCAAAGACCATATCCTGTCCTGGGGGCGGTAAGATCTCTGCAGCGTGCGGATCAAAGTGTGCAACGTCGTGAGGGTTGGAGAAGAATGTATCGTGCGTATCGACCGATGATCGGACGGAATCAGTAGCGGTAGAAGACGGGTCTCCTTCTTCCTCCCAAGCCTTCAGGAAGGCCGGCATAGGTTCTGGGTCGCCGTCTTCCCCTGTCTCTGATGACATATCCGTAGGATGGGTAGTAGCGTCTAGTCGGGAGACGAAATCTTTACCTCGCTCCCAGTCCCGGATGAGTTCACCTAGATCGCTGCGGACAGTCGCCCAGGAAGGTACGAGATCTTCTGAGCTATCGATAGCTGGCCGCATAGCTTGTAGGTTACTCCAAGTGCGATGTAGAGTCGCTTCCATACTTTCGATCTGCTGAAGCAAGAGAGCATGGTCGCTGGTCCGGGGCGCATAGTCGAGTCGAGTTGTCGATAATTGATTGATGGCCATCCAAGGAGGTACCGAAGTAGATGTCGACTTTGGCTCTACGACAACCCTCGCCTCCCTCTCAGCCGCCTGTAGGTCGTTCACAGCAGCATTGATCCCAGCGACCAACTCATCCAATACCCTTTTGACTCCAATCCAGTACTCTCCACCCTGATCAAACTTTAATCCAAGTAAACAACAAGCAACCCTCCTCCTCTTCATATGTACACCCAAACAAGCCGCCTTGAGCCCCGGTAAAGTCAATGGGCTAAGCGAAGGCGTTCTAGTCGTGCGATTCAGTATCCGCCTAGGTCGAGTGGGAGTGAACCCAGCCCTGGAAGCTAAGGATTCGATACTATGTGATGGGATGAGACCATTTGTACTTTGATCCCGTAACATTTGTAGGTCCGAGACTTGTGATGAACCTGTCCTGGCCATATCGCTTGATCCCGAGATGGAAGCTCGGCCAGGCGAGGCAATGTCGGATTTATCGGAATGGAAGTATGGCATAGTTTGGAGACTACGTCGTGTTTGGTCGTCGCGGATTGGTGATCGGAATGGGGAGGGGAGTAGTGGGTACTTGGCGGGAGTGGGTGGTACGATCGGAAAAATGTGTCGTTGGAATGTGTCGGATGAATCGGAATCTCGCCTGGATAGGGGTGAAGATCGTCGAGGGGTGACAGATGAGCGATCACGCTGTGGATTTGGTGTTTTCGGTAATTCCCATGGCCCACTTTCGTCCGAAGAGGCGTTTCGAAGCTCGATACTGCTCGAGGGGATTGTCTTCAGGGTAGGCCTTTCAGCAAGAGTAATAAGGTCGGTACCATCCGCATTCCTATCATTCCACTCGGCTGCCCAACTAGATCGCTTGATAGACCTGGGTGTCCGTTTAGGGACAGTCGTAAACCTATCCTCTAATGGCATTCCCCCAAGAGAGAGGTGCACAGTATGTTTTCTATCGGGATGTAGTCTTGCTGGAGAAGATGACGAGGTGCCCATGGGTAACGATAGTGGTATTAACGATTTCGAGGCGTTCCACGATAACCGCTTCAGTGCTTTGAGATCCAGTTCATCATCGCTTATTGTTTGAGCTCGATTTCGGTTGACTGAAGTAGGACCTATGGGGATATCGTACATCTCTCCTAGAATCCCTAATTCCGTCCGGTCCACCAGTTCCAGTAAATTGGACGTAGCTGAGCCGAGGTGATCAGTCATGGACTCCGTAAGGCGATGGATCGCGAGGCGGAGGTCGTGGTGCGAGGTAGATGAGTCTGGGTGACCTTGAAAAATAGACAGGGCAGAGTCAATCGTCGAGTCGAGCGATGTCGAGGCGGTCATTAGGTCTTGTAAAGAGGATAGCGTGTCGGAGTTTGGCTCCTTCGGAGGAGCGGAAGCTGTCTCGACAGGTGGTATGTGTTGTGGTTGTCCGATCCTTCCTGATGATCGATTCCGCCATAGGAGCACAGTGCCTGCTAGTATGCCCACCAGGAGTCCGATGAACACCTTCCATCCAACAACCCAAGCCATAGCCACAAGCAGCACGACCGTCGCCATCGCGATATCAGGCCTTTCCTTCATCTTCCCAATACCCATCTGAACATCTTCCATTCCACGTATTCTCCAATCTTGTAGTTTCAATGGTCCGTCCTCTTCGACATCCCCGGCATCTAGATTCTCCTCTAAAGGTATATCCACTTCCTCCTTCCTAGCCCCACCAAGGCAAGGGACATAGACTTTCTCCAACAGCCCAGAGGTGCAGATCATGTATTTGAACTTCTCTCCAAAAGCCTCCATCCCCCTCTCATCCTCTCCACTTCCGGAATTGTGCTTCAAAACCAAAGGGGATGGACGAGAAGGCGAAGCGGTAGGGGACCGAGAGGAGCTTGAGATATTGGGGATTGAACCTGTCCATCCTGATTTCGAAGGTGATGCGGAGGAATTATCGCAGAGGACATCTACCAGGGTCTGAGAGCTCAGCATTGGAAGTATAAGATGGGGGAGGTACTGACTGTATCGCCGGCTTCTTCGGTGCCGAAGAGTGGAGCCCTGCTTATTGTCTCACTTGACACTTCGACTTCGTCTACGCTATCAGCTTCCAGTACTTGCAAGACTATGCAAGATAGCCATTCAACGCCAGATAGTATATAGAGACTCACCATTGAAGTAATCGTCCAAAGGCGAACCAGCTTGAACAACAGAGCTCGCCATGACTCTCAGCTACTTTCTCGAATTGCCAGATCTTCCAAGTTCTTCTTGATGCAGCATTCGCGTTCGTCTGAGCTGTGTCGGAGTTTCACAAAGGACTTCTACCAAGCAACAAGTAAGTGTATAGTACTGCTTGTTTGACGCTCAATAGGCCGAGTGACGTTAATGGCTGGATATCCTGACGTAAGCAAGTACAGTCATCATGCAATATACCGGAATTAGGCCGTAGATCTATCTGAGAGTATGTTTAGACAACTTTTGGCAAAATCAAGTAATAGATAGATGGATAACGAGGAGGTAGGACCTGGACTGGTAGCTATCCCACCACCCAAGCCGCCTGGCGATATCATACAATCTGCCCTCTTTATACCTATATCTGCTATCTCGCCAGAACACAGGGGAAGAAAGATCCGGACTATTGGACAGTACGTTCCCTTACTTTATGAGTATTGATGAGATAGGGTGATAGCATATGATGTCAAGTCATCGATACTCCTCCTAGCTGCTATCGCTACACAAGCTACTGGTCCACTAGCCACAATCCTGGTTAATACCTCAACACCCCTTCTAGGTCAGACTCCAGCTCTAAACCCACTCCCGCAGGACGATGTATATTCGAGACCGCCCTCCATATCAAGGAGTAGGGAGAGACAAGCACTAAGCTTGGAGAGAGGAGAGTTCGTGACAGTCGTAGGATGGCTGGAAAATGATCAATCGAAATTATCACGCCAAGTGAGTATGCTGACGAAAACTCCTGAGAGTGAGATGGCGGACGTCATAGCTGAAGATAGATCGATATGGGCACGGCTTATTCACGTCCTTTAGCTCTAGGGTTGGATGCTATATATATCGCGAACTCGAGGCCGCCTCCGGATGGCGCTGTGTATCGAGGTACGATCAATACCTGAAACGGATTCTTTACGCCTTCTTGACTTCCTTTCCGATGGGTTGCTTGACTACGACAAAGTCCTCAAGGGAAGACCTCTTTCCATAGTCAATCCCGGTGACTAGCTCTTGGGTCGGAGCTAGGTCTCAATCGATCTCGACGGGCTGACCAGAGTCTGTAAAACGGTATATAAAGCCTGGGAATGATCAAGTGTTCACCTCCCATACTTCCTCTTTGGATCTTCAACACCATACATCTCGAGCATTACCTCAACTCGATACACAACTACATAATGCGATTCACCATTACCGCCATATCCCTTATTGCTCTCTCGAGCTCGGTCTATGCTGGCCCAATCGCCTGGGGCTTATGCCAAACGGCCTGTAATGCAGGATGGGGAGTATGTTGCGTCGGCGCCGGCGGTGTTGCTGGTAAGTCCTTCACCCTTGTCACTCAATCTACTTCTGCCTTGGTATTACCGCCAGAGACTGATATACAGGTGTTGTGATCCCGGGTCTAGGTATTGGAGTCGCCCTCGCTGGGTGTTCAATCATTCAAGGCACCTGCATGGCCGCCTGCACTCCGCTCCTCGTTGCCCCGTGCCCGTGAGCGAGCAATTGTAAGCGTTCCCCCACGTTCAAGAAGATCGAAGCTGATAAAATAGCACCCTGAGTCCTCAGAAGGACCGGGAGACGTTCAAGATGGAATTAAAGGCAGACAAGAGATATAGATATGACATATCTGATGCAAGGTGCAATATATACTTGAACAGTGCTCGGTCCATCACTCTGAGCTGCCTGAAGCCCAGAATTGGATCCTCCCCGAAGTATTTCCCCCAAACACATGATCCACTTTCGAAGGATGCGAAGCCGTAACAGCAGGTACAGCCGTAACCCTACCTGGTCAGCCACCCCTTCTTCTTCGTCTATGCCGAGTCAAACAAGGAAAGACATACGGATCCGCCCATAACGCAACAATCTTGTCACCTGTAGCAGCAACCACATCCAAACTCCTCTTCATATTCCCAACAGTGAAATGGGGTGTGTAATCCATATTCAAACTCCATTGAGCTCTTAGGATGGTCAACCATCGGCCTGTTTGACAATTATGTGCGATTTGTTTAGAGGGTTTAAAGTGCGATGGTGGGATCGGGGCGTCTTCATTGAACAGTTCTGGTTTTAGGGACCATACTACTCATCAGCCACTATATGAAGAAGAAGTAGAGGGAGGACGTACTTCTAAGTTTATCATCGTAACTTGTTGTCAAGATTCGCCGTCCCCATGGATCCCAATAAGCAGCCGAACAGCTTTTACCATGCTGATAAGCGGCTCTCAGTAGTCCTTTTCCTTTACTTGAAGCTTGGTAATTGGCGACCTTCTCATTGCCTATGTTTGACGTAGGATGTGTGTTGAATTTTGGTTTAGTGTCTTCCTCCGATTCAGTCTTCACCCGTTTAGGTGTTGGAGGGGGAGTAATGACCTCTGTTGAGCGGGGATTTAAGCGTGAGAAATGACGGGTATCCCATATACGTAGATGTTGGTCGTTTCCGGCTGTCAACAGCAAGTGAGGCTGTAGTGCTACGGATCAGCACGTATTTCAAGTAAGAAAAAGAGGACGAACGATTGACACTCAGTCCTCCCAGCTTGGCCGCACGCCCCTCTTCCTGAACTACCCACCTCTTTCGTTCTTGTTGCCCTTCTCTGAAATCACAGAAACTGATCCCACCATTTTTATCCGCCAACCAAGCTTGTTGACCTGATGGCATGAGATCGAAATGGGTAATCAACATATCATCGTTCGAATGAGCGAACAACTCTGTGGATTTTAAGGTAGAGAAGTCGAGGTGGCGGAGGGTACAATCGTATGAAGAGGAGAAGAGCTGATTATCAGTCTTGTAATCTGAGATGAACTTGGTAGACTTACCCCCGAGCCATTGACTGGATCGATCTTCATGGCTGTTATAGAGTTCCTGGCGTGGGCTTGTAGTCTCCATATACGTCCTTCGGTCACGTCCTCGCCGTCTTCCTCAGTCTTGACGCCGGAGGTATCATCTTCGTCCTTCACTTTCTCAGCCGAAGGTCCCAGCGCGTCCCATCTATCATCAGCTTTGGCCTATACTACTATGAGAACCACGTACATGCCCACGGACCCGTACTTGTCTCCGACAAATATGAGGTCCTTGTCAGGCGACGGGTGAACGGCCATACTGAACACCCTATCATTTGTGACTTTAGCATTTCCCCTCAATTCCATATCCTTGAATTGATCTTTCAATCTCGTCAACTCCACATCTTCTTTCTCTTCCAGATCCGCATAAGCCTCAGTAGCAGATCCACCAAGCTCGGGATACCGCCTTGAACATTCCTGATTCGCAACTCCAGTCAAGTACTCATTCTGTCATCAGCCATACCCCGGGTGAAGACGTACAAGTTCCTTCTTCTCCACATCATCACTCTCATCAAGTAGATCCTTGATCTCCATAACCTGTCCCCTTTCCTTCCTCGCTACTACCCTCAACACCTCCCTCTCCTTCTCCTCCTCCTCTACTTTGATAGCCAAAGCTTCTCCATCAGCCTCCAAGCCCGCTATTCGACCACTCCTCCTTCGAGGTCCGTCATCTCGTGGAGCTGGGGTGGTCTTTCGTTTCTTTGTAATGTGCTTGACGACTTTGACTGGTTTGGGGATATTGAGCTTGGCTGAACCGTTCGGATCGAGACCTAGGGAATCTAGGAGTTGTCGGTTCTCGGCGATTGTCTTTTGACGTTCTAGCTCGCTACTTGTTAGCTTTTGGTGAGATCAGAGTGCTGGACATACTAGTCGTTAACTTCGTCGTCCATCTTGATGTTTGAGGTTGTTCTTGAGCTGATGTAGTATGGTATATGTGATGTATGGCAGTTACAAACACGTCCGATCTTGAAATGTTCCGACGCGTATCGTCATCTCATCTCGACGCGTGCGGACAAATATCTGATGCCCATGTGAGACAGTATATTGCTACTATGGAGGGTGGAATGCAATTATCAATTCATAAGATCTACGATATCGCAAATCGAGCTAATCCCAAAACAGATTACCATCCACCGTCAGCGGTGGTGGCAGCAGCGGGCTCAGCAGGGGCAACAGCCTCAGCGGACCAATCGTGGTTGGCGGTGTTGTCGGCGGACCAGTCCATGGCTATATGTTAGCGTCGTTCAAAGCAGCTAGTAGGGGCACTTACCGGCATCAGTGGGCTGAGCGTTGAAGACGGCATCGGCGGTGTTTCCGGCCTCCCATTCTCCACCAACAGCAGCGGCGGCCTCAGCAGCGGCTCCGTCAACGTCACCACCCTCGAGGGCAGCGGCGGCGGCAGCCTTCTCGGCGGCCTCCTTCTCGACCTCCTCGGGGTCTCGGTAGAAGAAGAGATCGGGGAGAGTGTCCCACTTTCCTCGGGGGATGGATCCCTTGAGTCGGAGGACCTCTCGGGTGAGGAGGTACCACATCAAACCGATAGAGTGTCGGGACTTGTTGTTGGTGGGGATGGCGACGTCAACGAACTTGAGGTTGGCGTCAGTGTCACAGAAGGCA
>Ga0308160_10004262_pt1 | contig 15415 bp, 11 predicted proteins | sample PhyFR1_FD_201036 | JGI IMG/M metagenome (GOLD analysis project Ga0308160, IMG submission 201036) | Phyllosphere microbial communities from UC Gill Tract Community Farm, Albany, California, United States - DLSLF.R1 | ecosystem: Host-associated > Plants > Phyllosphere > Unclassified | place: USA...
GTGCGGCGGGCATGTCGCACCAGGCCCTCAACGCGAGCGCCGGCACGCGCGCCCGCGGCGCCCTGCACCTACAAAACGTGAACGCGTACCACAGCCGCATGCGCGGCTGGCTGGTCGGTTTTCGCGGTGTGGCAAGCCGGTACCTGGCGAACTACTTCGGCTGGCGCTGGGCACTGGACGGCCAGCGCATTGCCAGCCGCGAGGTCTTCCTGAGAGCGGCGCTGGGTAGATTCACTACTTAACGCCAACAGCGCCTTTTTTTTGCGCCCTACCAATCCATCACGCGCCGCAGCTGCGGCACCAGTTCCTCCGCCATGGCCGCATGCTGCGCCGTGGTCGGATGGCCGTTGACGGCGTCGCCCGGCTGGTGCGCCAGCGGCGCGAGCACGTGCACGCGCGCGGAACCGACGCGGGCCGCAGCCTCGCGGATGTCGCCGATCAGCGTCGTCTTCTCGTCGCCGTCGAGCAGCGCGCCTTCCGTCAGCGCGACATGCGCGCGCGGATGGTCGCGCAGCAGCCGGCGCAGGAAGGCGGCATAGTCATCCACGTACGCGGCGCGCTCCGGGACGCCGGGCGCGAAATCGTTGGTGCCGATCGCCACGACGATCAGGTTCGGCGCGTAGTCGGCCTGGCGCCACGGCGCCGGGTGCGCGGCGTCGGCGATGGCGAGGTCGTAGAACGCGGGCAGCTGCAGTTCGTCCTTGCGGTCGTTCCAGCTGCGCACCAGGCCGCGGCCGCCGTAGCAGACCAGCTGCACCTGCGCGGCGAGCGCGCGCGCCGCCAGCATGCCGTACGACAGTCTCGGGTTCCACCAGTCGGGCGTGTCCTTGTCGCCGGCGCCGCGCTCCATGTCGGCGCCGCAGGTGACGGAGTCGCCCAGCACGAGCAGGCGCCGCGCCGGCAGCGCGGGCGCGGACCGGAATGTGCCGTCGGTCGCGAAGCGCGCGATCGACGCGACGCCGAGCCACGTCTCCGTCCGGTGCACGAGTTCCACGCGGTGCGTGCCCGGCGCCGCATCCTTGAACACGTCGTAGCGCTGCACCTGCGGCGCGAGGCGCAAGGTGCCGGCCGGCTTGCCGTCGACCAGCACGTCGACGAGGCTTTTCGCGCTGCCGGCCGCGTCGACGGCGAGGTGCGTGCCGGCGACGTCCAGCAGCAGGGTCACGCCGGGATAGCCGAAGCGCACGGTGCCGTCGGCATCGGCCACGATGCGGCCCATGCGCGCCACGTGGACGTCGTTCGCGGCGATCGTCTGCGCGGCCGCCGCGCCGCCGGTCCACAGCGCCAGCAACGCGGGGAACAACGGCACGGCCCGCATGCGCCGCATGATGCGTCCCATCAAGCGCCCGTCTTCTTCAGGCGCAGCAGCACGACGCCGTGCGCCGGCACGGTCGCCTCCAGGCGGCGGCTCGTGTCACCCGTCTTGCCGGTCCAGGCGTCGGTCCAGCGCCACGTGGCCTGCTTGAAGTCGACTTCGCGCTTGGACAGGTCGTCGTTGATGGCGTTCTGCTTCCAGTCGTAGCGCAGCGGCAGCGCCGTCTCGCCGCGGTTCAGCACCATGAACGCCCACTCGTCGTTGGCGAGCGGCCGGGCCCACAGTTCGACCTGGCCCTGGCTCCAGAAGCGCAGCGCGGGCACGCCCAGCGGGTCCTGGTTGATGGCGATGACGTCGCGCCGGCCGATGATCTTCTTCACCGACTCCGGCATCGAGCGCAGGTCGTTGCCGAGAATGAGCGGCGACGCCAGCATCGACCAGATCGAGAAGTGCGCGCGGTCCTCGTCTTCCGTCATGCCCATGCCGACTTCCAGCATGTCCAAGTCGTTCCAGTGGCCCGGCCCGGCGTACTTGCGCAGGCCCGCCTGCTTGTCGAGGATGCGCATCACGCCCCACGCCGACCACGAGCCGGCGCTCTTCTCGCAATCCCAGCACGGGTAGATGTCGCCCGTCGTGCGCCACGAATGGCCGACGTCCGCGGCCCATTCCCACGGCTTGTTGTCGCCCCATTCGCAGATGCTGAACAGGATCGGGCGGTTGGCCGCGCGGATCGCGTCGCGCATCGTCGTGTAGGCGCCGACGGCGTTGATCCCTTTGCTCTCGCACCAGTCGTATTTCAAATAGTCGATGCCCCAGTCCGCGTACGTCTTCGCATCCTGGTATTCGTGGCCGCGGCTGCCGGGGCGGCCGCCGCAGGTCTTGTCGCCGACGTCCGAATAGATGCCCAGCTTCAGGCCGCGCGCATGCACGTAGTCGGCCAGCGCCTTCATCCCGGACGGGAAGCGCTGCGCATCCGGCTGGATGTCGCCGTGCGCGTCGCGCTGGCCGTGCCAGCAGTCGTCGATGTTGATGTACTGGTAGCCGGCATCCTTCAGGCCCAGCTTCACCATCGCATCGGCGGTCTCGCGGATCAGCTTTTCGTCGATGTTGCAGGCGAATTTGTTCCAGCTGTTCCAGCCCATCTGCGGCGTCGCGGCCAGGCCGTCGAACTTCTGCGCCCAGGCGGCGGCCGGCGACGCCGCGATGACGGCGGCGATCATCATGCTGGCGGTGCGCCTCATGGCTTGACCTCGCGTTTCGCACCGAGCGCGCGCAGGCGGCTGGCGTGGTCCGAGATCACCTTCAGCGAGCTGGCGTCGCTGTCGAACACGGAATACAGGCCCTGCTCTTCCTGCGGCGGGTCGCCGACGAAGTCGTTCCCCGGCTTCCACCAGTAATCCGCATTGGCCGCGCGGCCGGCGCCGCCCCAGGCCCAGAACGTCCAGCCCGCGACTGGATCGCCGGCCGCGGCGCGCTTCTCCAGCGTCGAGAACACGGCGTCGTAGAAGCGGTCGCGCACCTTCGTCGACGACTTGATGTCGAACGCGCCGCCGTCGCGGTTCAGGCCGAATTCTTCCAGCACGATCGGCTTGCCCAGCTGCTTGGCGTAGTCGACGTGCACGTTCAGGTAGTGCGAGGCCTTGTCCATCATGCCGTCCCACGTGGCATCGGCCCGCTTCGGATCGAACCAGCCCCAGTTCGCCGGCCACAGGTGGTACGTCAGGTAGGCGATGTCCGGCGTGCGGTGCGCGTCCAGGTACAGCTGTGCGTCCTGGCTCGATCCGGCCAGGCCCTCGCTGCCCGTGCTGACCATGTGGTTGCCGTCGAGCGAGCGGATGTAGTGCGCCGTCTCGGCGATCCACTTCACGTACGTCGCCTTTTCCTGCGGCGTCGATTTCGCATTGCCCGGACGCGGTTCGTTGGCGAGCTGCCACGACAGGATCACCGGGTCGTCGCGGTACGGCTTCTTCGTCACCGTGTTCGTGCGGCCGACGATCTTCGCGATCACGTTGCGGTATTCGGCCTGGGCGCGCGCGTTCGTGTAGAACGTCGCGTTCTCCGCCATGAAGCGTTCGTAATCCTTGCTGACGTTCGGGTCGTGCGCGGGCGAGCCCGTGAACCAGTTCAGGTACTGGGTCATCCCGCCCGACCACTGCCAGAAATTGTTCAGGTAGAGCACGGCCGTCATGTCGCGCTTGGCCAGTTCCGCCATCATGAAGTCCAGCCCCTGCAGCAGCGCCTCGTCGTACTGGCCCGGCGCGCTTGTGGTGGCGGGGCTGACGGCGCTCTTCATCGCCGTCTTTTCCGACACGGCCAGCACGCGCACGTTGTTGATGCCGAGCGCCTTCAGGCGGTCCAGTTCCTTGACGAGCCGGGCGCGCTGGCCCACGCTCGACGGCGCGCCGAGGTAGCCGCCGTACCAGAAGTTGGCGCCGGCGATCATGTAGCGCTGGCCGTTGCGTTCGAAGTGGCTGTCCTTGACGGCCACGAAGCCGCTCTTGTTGGCGGTGCCGGCCGCCTGGGCGATGCCCCAGGCGCCGGCCGCCAGCAAGGCGGCGGCCAAAGCGATCCTGCCGAACTTGCCGGGTGTGCGTTGCATGCGTGTTGTCTCCTCGCGCGCCTCGGGACGCGTCGTGATGGGTTGATCATGCGCCGCCCGCCCGTGTGGACGGACGGCAGGGATGAAACTCAGCGCCGCGGGCGGCCGCGCACGTCCAGCGTGGACGCGGGCAGGTCGACCGTCACGCTGGTCGCGTTCTTGCCGGCGGCGTCTTCCGCCAGCACCAGCTTGTACTTGCCCTTGGCGATGCGCCAGGTCTTGCTCTTCTCGTCGAACACGCCGAGGATGCGCGGCTCGACGACGACGTCGACGTCTTTCGATTCGCCCGGCTGCAGCGCGACCTTGTCCCAGCCGGCCAGGCGCTTCGGCGCTTCCCACTTCGCCGCCAGCGGCGCCACGTACACCTGCGGCACGTCCTTGCCGGCGACGCTGCCGGTGTTCGTGACCTTGAAGCGCACGTGCACGCGGCCGTCCTTCACCTGTGACGCCAGGCCCGAATAGCTGAACGTCGTGTACGACAGGCCGTGCCCGAACGGGAACAGCGGATTCAAGCCCTTCTGGTCGAACCATTTGTAGCCGACGGCGGCGCCTTCGGTGTAGTCGACCGTGAAGCGCTGCTCCGGCTGCTTCGGATCGCCGTCCAGCTTCGGACGCGGCAGCTGCTGTTCGGAGACGGGGAACGTGGCCGGCAGGTGGCCGGACGGATTGACGGCACCGAACAGCACGCGCGCGATCGCCTCGCCGCCGCTCGTGCCCGGGTACCACGCTTCCAGCACGGCCGGGATCCTGCCGACCCACGGCATGGCGACCGGGCCACCCGTCTCGAGCACGACGACGGTGCGCGGATTGGCACCGGCGACACCGTCGATCAGCTTGTCCTGGTTGTCCGGCAGCGCCATCGACGTCGCGTCGTTCGCTTCGCCGATCCACTGCGTCGCGAACACGAGCGCGACGTCGGCCTGGCCGGCCACGCGCGCGGCGCGTGCCGGATCGGTGCCGTCGTCGTACACGACCTTCGCGTTCGGCGCCAGCGCCTGGATGGCGCGCAGCGGCGACGACGGGTGGTACACGACCGGGCCCGGCCAGGTCTTCGGCTCCAGGCCCTTCACGGCCATGCCGCCGACCGGGTACACCTGCGACGAACCGCCGCCCGACAGCACGCCGACGTCGGCATGGCCGCCGATGATGGCGATGGTCTTCACGTCCTTCGACAGCGGCAGCAGCTTGTTGTCGTTCTTCAGCAGGACGATGCCCTCTTCCGCCGTCGCGCGGCTGACGGCGCCGTTTTTGGCGAAGTCGATCGCGCCTTCCTTGACCGGATTGTCGACGACGCCCTTGGCGAACATGGCGCGCACGATGCGCGTGGCCATGTCGTCCAGGCGCGCCTCCGACACGTAGCCATTCTTGACGGCTTCTTCCAGCGCGCCGCCGAAATACGGCGCCTTGTCGAATTCCTGGCCGGACTGGCGATCCAGGCCGTTGTTCGCGGCCTGCACGGTGCTGTGCGTGGCGCCCCAGTCGGACATCACATAGCCCTTGTAGCCCCAGTCCTTCTTCAGGACTTCGTTGAGCAGGTAATCGTTCTCGCAGGCGTAGGTGCCGTACACGCGGTTGTACGAGCACATGACGGAGCCGGCGTCGGATTCTTCCAGCGCGAGCTGCATCGCGAGCAGGTCGGACATGCGCGACGCCGCCTTGTCGATGTGGACGTCCAGTTCGTTGCGGCCCGTTTCCTGGTCGTTCAACACATAATGCTTGACGGTCGCGATCAGGTGGTTCGACTCGATGCCCTTGACGGCATGGCCGACCATCCGGCCCGCCAGCAGCGGGTCTTCGCCCGCGTATTCGAAGTTGCGGCCGTTGCGCGGGTCGCGCATCAGGTTCACGCCGCCGGCCAGCATCACGTTGAAGCCGGACTGGCGCGCTTCGGAACCGATCATCGCGCCGCCGGCATACGCCACCTGCGGATCCCAGGTCGACGCGGTGGCCAGGCCCGACGGCAGCTGCGTGCGTTCGCGCGGCGTGGCGGTGGCCTGCGTGGCGACGCCGAGGCCGGCGTCCGTTTCCAGCAGGTCCGGCAGGCCGAGGCGCGGATTGCCCGGCACGAAGCCCGCCGAGAACGGCAGCGCGCCCTTCGGCGGCGTGGTGCCCTTCGGTGGGAACGCGGTGCCGAAGTAGCCGAACACCCAGCGCAGCTTTTCTTCGCGGGTCATGGCCTTGACGGCCAGCTGGGCACGCTGGTCGGCGCTCAGGGAACGGTCCATCCACGGCTGCGCGGCAGGCGCGTCGGCGGCGTGGGCGACCGTGGCAAACAGGGGGAAGGCGGCGGCCAGGGCCGCGACGAGGGTCAGGTGGTTCAGGCGGTTCATACGCATGGATGCAACTCTCTCGAATTCGTTATATGTGGATGTGCGGTGGCAGGCCGCCGCGGCATGCGCGGCGGCGGCAACAACAGGCGGCGTGGCCGCTCAGACGGACTTGACGTCGACGTACATGCGCGCGTATTTCGCGCCGAAGTACAGGATGTACGCGTAGCAGACGGCCGGGATCAGGAACGACGTCTGCAGGCCGATGGCGTCGGCCGCCTGGGCCTGGATCACCGGGACGACGGCGCCGCCGGCGATCGCCATCACGAGCAGGCCGGAGCCCTGGCTCGTCAGCGGGCCGAGTTCATGCACGGACATGCTGAAGATGGTCGGGAACATGATGGAATTGAACAGGCCGACGCCCAGCACGGCGTACATCGCGACGTGGCCGTGGCCGAGCACCGTCGCCACCAGCAGCGCGATGCAGACGGCGCCGTTGAACGCGAGGACCTTGCCCGGGCTGACCGTGCGCATCACCACGAAGCCGATGAAGCGGCCGACCATCGCGCCGCCCCAGTAGTAGGCGACGTAGTTGGCGGCCACCTCGGCGGAAAAGCCGGCGATGTTCTTGTCGCCCATGTAGTTGATCAGGAAGCTGCCGATGCTCACTTCGGCGCCGACGTACAGGAAGATCGCCAGCACGCCCAGCATCAGGCGCTTCTGCTTGAACACCGAGCCGTGTGCGGGACCGGCGTCCTCGTCGCGGATGATCGGCAAACGGATGATGGCGAACACGATCGCCAGCAGCGCCAGCGCGGCGGCCAGGCCCAGGTACGGACCCTGCACGGCCTGCGCCTGCGCCAGGCGCTCGGCCGCGGACATGTTGGCCGGGTCGGCCGCCTGCGTCATGTGCGACAGGATCAGGATGCCGCCCACCGGCGGTCCGACCACGGTGCCCAGCGAATTGAACGCCTGCGTCAGGTTCAGGCGGCTCGACGCGGTGGCCGGTTCGCCCAGCACGGTGACATACGGATTGGCCGCGACCTGCAGGATCGTGATGCCGGCGGCCAGCACGAACAGCGCGAACAGGAACAGCGCGTACACGCTGGTGGCGGCCGGGTAGAACAGCGCGGCGCCGACGGCGCACACGGCCAGGCCGGTCACGGCGCCGGCCTTGTAGCCGATGCGGCGGATCAGCGCGCCGGCCGGGATCGACAGCAGGAAGTAGCCGCTGAAGAAGGCCAGATTCACCATCATCGCCTGTACGTACGTCAGGTTGTAGACCGATTTCAGGTGCGGGATCAGGATGTCGTTCAGCGAGGTGAGCAGCCCCCACATGAAGAACAGCGCGGTGACGACGGTCAGGGGAAAGGTGTAGTTGGGCTGGGCCCGGCCGGCGGGCTTGAGCGCCGCCTGTGATGCGCGTTCCATGCGAGTCTCCATGAAGGTTGTTACCGCTAACGTATAGATCAGTAACTTTTTTGTAGAAATATTCTGCATAGGCAGAAAGAGAGGGTCAAACGCCAGAGCCGATTCCCCGGCGAGTTTAGTCGGCCGCCACTAAACACGGCCATCGCTCTTATGAAATCGGTTTCTTACATGAGAATATACCGGGCAAACCGCTGTTTAGTAAAGCCGACTAAACTTGCCGGGATGTGCGGCTTGGCGTTTGACCCGGGCGATTTCGATATGCAAGACTCCATCAAAACCAGCGGTGTCCCGAACGCCGCACACGATACCGGAGACAGTGTGAACCCCATGACCTCACGCACCCCTGCGGGCGGCAGTCCCGCGCCGGTCACGATCCGCGACCTGGCCAAATATGCTGGCGTCTCGGCCGGGACGATCTCGCGGGCCCTCAAGAATGAACCGGGCCTGACGGAGTCCACGCGCCAGATGGTCCTGACGGCGGCGCACGAACTGGGCTACGACTTCTGCAAGCTGCGCCGCAAGCGCATCCGCCGCCTGACGTTCCTGCTGCACCGCCAGCACAACACCGCGGCCAGCAGCCCGTTCTACTCGCCCGTGCTGCACGGCGCCGAGGAAGCGTGCCGCAAACAGGGCATCGTGCTGTCGTTCATGGCGGTCGGCCCGGCCGACGGCGTGGCCGAACAGCTGCGCATGCACGCGCCGGATGCGATCGTGTGCGCCGGCTTCTTCGAACCCGAGCTCTTGAGCGCCCTGCGCGCCAGCGGCAAACCCCTCGTCCTCATCGACATGAAGCTGCGCGGCTACAGCTCCGTCAATCCGGACAATCACATGGGCGGCTACCTCGCCACCAAACACCTGCTGTCGCTGGGACGCGAGCGCATCGCCATGATCTCCGGCTCGCTCGGCCACTACAGCATCCGCGAGCGCAACCGCGGCTACCGCCAGGCGCTGTTCGAAGCCGGCGTGCTGGCCGATCCGCGCCTGGAAACCACCCTGCCCGACGGCGTCGACCTGGAAACGGGCGCCTTCGAGGCGATGCAGGCGCTGCTCGACCAGCCGCATCCGCCCGACGCCGTGTTCTGCTACAACGACGCCGCCGCCCTCGTCGCGATGCGCGCCTGCCTCGCGGCCGGGATGACGGTGCCGCACGATATCTCGATCGTCGGCTTCGACGACATCCCCGGTGCGGTACTGGGCCACCGCCCGCTGACGACGCTGCGCATCAACAAGAAGGAGCTGGGCGCGCTGGGCGTCGACATGCTGCTGCGCGGTCCGCAGGACCCGCCGCTGGAACAGGTGGCGCCCGTCGAGCTGGTCGTGCGCGCCAGCACCGTGTGCGAGGACTTCCGCATGCGTAAATAAACCGACGTCGCCGCCATCCACCGATTTCACCCACCACCCTCGACCATGCTTCCCGACTTCCACTCCCGCACGACGCTGCTGCAGCACATCCGCCACACCCGCCAGTTCTACGATCCGCGCTGCACCGACCCGAGCGGTGGCTTCTATCACTTCTACAAGGACGACGGCACGGTCTACGATGCGCGCACGCGCCACCTGGTGAGCAGCACGCGCTTCATCTTCAACTTCGCGATGGCGTGGCGCCGGTTCGGCGAGGCGGCCGACCGCGAACGCGTGCTGCACGGCCTCGCGTTCCTGCGCAATGCGCACCGCAACCCGGCCACCGGCGGCTATGCGTGGACGCTCGACTGGAACAATGGAGAGAAGCGCGTCACCGACGCCACCAACCACTGCTACGGCCTCGCGTTCGTGCTGCTGGCGTACGCGCACGCCGTGCTGGCCGGCGTCGACGAGGCGCGCGCCTGGATCGACGAGACCTACGACCTGATGGAGCGGCGCTTCTGGGAACCGGCGCACGGCCTGTACGCGGACGAAGCGAGCGGCGACTGGGCGACCCTGTTCCCGTACCGCGGCCAGAACGCCAACATGCACGCCTGCGAAGCGATGCTCGCGGCGTTCGACGCGACGGGCGACGTGCGCTTCTTGCACCGCGCCGAGACGCTGGCGCACAACATCACGGTGCGCCAGGCCGCCCTGTACGGCAACCTGGTGTGGGAACACTACCGCAGCGACTGGTCGGTCGACCCGGACTACAACCGCGAGGACAAGACCAACATCTTCCGCCCGTGGGGCTACCAGCCGGGCCACCTGACCGAATGGGCCAAGCTGCTGCTCATCATGGAACGCCACAAGGCCCAGCTGGCCGGCCCGTCCGACTGGCTGCTGCCGCGCGCGCAGGCCCTGTTCGACGCGGCGGTCGCGCAAGCATGGGACGGCGAACACGGGGGCCTGTACTACGGCTTCGGCCCGGACAGCGCCATCTGCGACGCCGACAAGTACTTCTGGGTGCAGGCCGAGAGCCTCGCCGCCGCCGCGCTGCTCGGCGCGCGTACCGGCGAACAATCCTACTGGGACTGGTACGACCGCCTGTGGGCCTACAGCTGGGAACACTTCGTCGACCACGAACACGGCGCCTGGTACCGCATCCTCGGCCCGGCCAACGACAAGCTCACGGACGAGAAGAGCCCGGCGGGCAAGGTCGACTATCACACGATGGGCGCCTGCTACGAAGTGCTGGCCGTCCTGTCGAAGGACTGAACCATGGCCGACTTTCCCATCTTCGTCGCCGCCGGCGAGGCGCTGACCGACATGATCGTCGACGATGCCCTCGCGACCCGCTGGCACAGCGTGACGGGCGGCTCGACGTGGAACGTGGCGCGCGCGATGGCGCGGCTCGGCGCGTCCAGCGCGTTCGCCGGCGCCGTCAGCCGCGACGTGTTCGGCGACCAGCTGTGGCAGGCGAGCCTCGACGCCGGTCTCGACGCACGCTTCGTCCAGCGTGTGCATAAATCGCCGCTGCTCGCGATCGTGCACCGGCTCGACCCGCCCAGCTACTTCTTCGTGGGCGACGACAGCGCCGACCTGCATTTCGACGCCGCGCTGCTGCCGCCGGGCTGGCGCGCGGGATGCCGCTGGGCGCACTTCGGCGGCATCAGCCTGGCGCGCCAGCCGCTGGCCGGCAAGCTGGTCGCGCTCGCGGAATCGCTGAAGGCCGACGGCGTGCGCATCAGCTACGACCCGAACTTCCGCGCGCTGATGGATGAAGCGTACGACTCGACCCTGAAGCGCATGACGGCGCTGGCCGACGTGATCAAGGTGTCGGAAGAAGACCTCGTGGGACTGCTGCGCACGCACGATGCCGACGCCGCCTTCGCCACGCTGCGCGGCTGGAACCCGGACGCCTGCTACCTGTACACGAAGGGCGCGGCCGGCGCCTCGCTGCACTGGGGCGACCGCGCCTGGCAGGCGGCCGCGCCGCGCATCACGCCGGTGGATACGGTGGGTGCCGGCGACGCCAGCATCGCCGCGCTGGCGTGGAGCATGCTGCATGCGCCCGAACGCGACGGCCTGGCTCACCTGCGCTTCGCCGTCGCGGCGGGCGCCGCCGCCTGCCTCGCGGCCGGTGCGACGCCGCCGTCGCTGGACGCCATCGATGCCCTGCAGGCCACGATGGACGCCGGCACGCCGCTCACCAGCAGTTCTCGTACGTGACGCCGACCGTGTAGCCGCGCAGCGCCGTGCCGAACATGCCGTTCGCGGCGATCGGATCGTTGCTGCGCGCGGCGGCCCGCGCCGCCGCGTTCCAGCGCGCGTGCGTGGTGAACAAGCGCAGCTCGGGACGGTCGTTGTAGCCGGGTCCGGACGTGTACGCGACGGCGGCCGTGAACTTGGTCAGCCGGCGCACGTCGCCGTTCTGCGGGGCGACGCGGTCGTGTCCCAGGTCCGCCAGCAGCTTGACGTGGTCGCGCAGCGCGTATGCCATGCGCGCGCCCGCCGACGTCCACGTTCTGGCCTTGGCCGGATCGTCGGCCGTGTCGCGCTGCCAGACGGCGACGAGTTCGCCGCCGAAACGGCGCGTCACCTGCGCAACCGCGTTCTCGACGACGCGCAGGCGGTGGAAGTCGCTGCCCTGGCTCGTGTCGCCGGTCGCGCCATTGTCCCCGCCGGCGCCGGTGCCCCACTGGACGGCGAGCCGGTTGTCGCCCCGGCCTCCAAGGATCTGCTGGCGGTGCTGCACGGTCAGCATCGAGCCGCCGTGGTGGCCCGGCTGGCCGTCGCTGCGGATCAGTGCCAGGCCCAGCTCCAGCGTGCCGCCCGGATTGACAGGCACGCCGCGCAGCTGGAAATCGTGGCGGTTGGCGGTGTCGCCGACGTGCATGTTCGGCATCGTCTGCGGATCGTCGTGCAGGTAGGCGTAGCTGAACTTGAGGACGCCGAGCGGCACGTCCTCGATGCCGACGCCCATGCCGGACGGATTCCAGTACAGGAAGTCGTTGGCGTTCACGCCTTCGCGCTTGTAGTAGCGGCGGCCGAGCCATGCCGATGCGCCGCCCAGGCCGGCCAGGTGCTCGATCGCGACATACGCCTGCGGCAGGCCGATGTCCCAGCCGCCCTGCGGCCGCTTCGCATTGCTGGACGCGGCCTCGTTGCCCAGGTTGAGCATCGCGTACGCCTTCACCTGCTCGCCGGCGTCGCCTTCGACCAGGCGCTGGCCAAGCATCATTTCGCCGTACACGCCGCACTCGTTGCCGAGGCGGTATTTGGCGCCCGCGCCGGCCAGGCCGAAGCAGGTCTGGCCGCCGCTTTCGCTGTTGGCGGCCGCATTGGCGCGCAGGTAGTTCTGGATGTCGAGGGCGGTGGCCGGGCCGGCCGCCGCGAACGCGAGCGCGCACAGTCCCGGCGCGATGGCGTGCATGCGCATGGTGTCTCCTGTTTTTTTGATGAATTGGATAAAGCGGATCCGTTCCGGACGCGGCACGGTGCCGCGGCAGGTCAGTCGAAACGGGATCGGATCAGGTACGGCCTGGGAGGCTCAACCGGCGAGCGCGGCCGCCTCGTCGAGCATGGCGTCGACCTCGCGCGCGCCAGGCGCGTACGGCCCCGCGTGCATGGCGGCCGCGGCGGCGGTGGCGGCGATGCGCGCCAGCCGCTGTGGCGCCGGCATCTCGGGATGCAGCAGCAGGCCGCTCATCCAGCCGGCCATCGACGCGTCGCCGCAGCCGACGGTGTCGACCACGTCGACCCGGTACGCGGGCGCTTCCAGCACGGTGTCGCCCCGGATCAGCGCGAGGCCGTCGGCGCCGCGCGTGAGCAGGATCTCGGCGCCGGGCGCCAGGCCGCGCAGGGCTACGAGGGCGTCGCGCAGTTCGAGGCCGGGGAACAAGCCTTCCAGGTCTTCGTCGGACACCTTGATGTGGCTGGCGACGCTCGCGACCAGCTCGAACGTGGGCCGGTACGACGCGTCGCGCATCGCCGCGCGGAAGTTCGGATCGAACGCGACGCGCTTGCCGGCCTGGCGCGCGGCCAGGGCCTGTTCGACGATCCGGCGCGCGAGCGGACCGCGCGCCAGCGCCAGGCTGCCCACGTGGATCACCTCGGCCGCGTCGAGCCAGCCGGCCGGCAGCAGCTCGGGGCGGAAATGCAGGTCGGCGCTGTTCTCGCCGAGGAAGACGTAGCGCGGCGGATGGCGCGACGTGACCATGGCGATGAACGGCGGTGCGTCGATGCGCTGCAGGAAGCGCGCATCCAGGCCGGCGTCGAGGCTGGCCTGCGCGATCTCGTCGCCGAATGCGTCCAGGCTGACGGCGCCGGCATAACCGGTCGGCACGCCGAGACGGGCGCCGACGCGCGCCACGTTCCAGCACGAGCCGCCGGGCAGCGAACGCCACGTGCCGTCGTCCTGGCGGATCATGTCGGTGAGCGCTTCGCCGAATACCACGTAGCGGGGGAGTCGTTGGTCTTGCATGTTCATGTCATTCGCCTATTCGCCTGTTCGCCTGTCAGTTCGCCTGCTGTTGATAACGCCATTTGTCGAGCATGACGGCCAGCACGATCACGGTGCCTTTCGCCACGTACTGCCAGAACGACGACAGGCCGAGGATCGTCAGGCCGTTGTTCAAGAGGCCGATGATCAGCGCGCCCGTCACCGTGCCCCAGATCGTGCCGACGCCGCCCATCAGGCTGGTGCCGCCGAGGACGACTGCGGCGATCGCGTCGAGTTCGTAGCCGGAACCCCAGTTGCCGTTCGCACCGTACAGCCGGCTCGCGGACATCGCACCCGCCGTGCCGGCGCACAGGCCGGAGAAGGCGTACACGAAGACGAGCACGAGGCCGACCTTGATGCCGGTGAGGCGCGCCGCCTGCGCATTGCCGCCCACCGCGTACACGTGCATGCCGAGCACCGTGCGGCGCAGGATGAACCAGGCCAGCAGCACGAGCGCGGCGGCGACCCAGACGAGCCACGGCAGGCCGGCGAACGCATCGTTGCCGATCCATTCGAAGCTCGGGATCTCGCGGTTCAGGATCGTGGTGCCGTCGGCCAGCAGGTAGGCGCTGCCGCGCAGCGCCGTCATCGTGCCGAGCGTGACGACGAACGGATTGATCTTGAAGACGGCGACGAGCAGGCCGTTGAGCAGGCCCATGCCGAGGCCCGCCAGCAGGAAGATCGGCAGCGACAGCGCCGGCGCATGGCCGGGCAGCGAGGCGATCATGCCCAGCACCGCGGACACGGCCAGCACGGAGCCCACCGACAAATCGATGCCGCCGGTGAGGATCACGAACGTCATGCCGGTAGCCAGCACCAGGTTGATGGAACTCTGGCGCAGCACGTTCATCGTGTTGGCGACGGTGGCGAAATTCGACACGCCGTCCTCGGCAAAGTAGCCGGTCAGGAAGTAGAACACGACGTACAGCGCGACCAGCACGGGCAGCATGCCCATCGTGGCGAACATGCGCGAGAATGCCTGGCCCATGCCGCCATGCGGGGGGATGCGCGGCACGGCGCCGTTGGCCGGATCGGGGAGCGGGGAAGTTTTCAGGGTCTGCATGATGATGTCTCCTATGCGGCCTGGGCCTGGGTGGCCAGTGCCATGATGTTTTCCTGGGTAATGCGTTGTCCTTCGAGTGCACCGGCCAGGTGGCCTTCGCGCATGACCAGCACGCGGTCGCACACGCCGATGATCTCGGCCAGCTCGCTCGAGATGCACACCACGGCCACGCCGGCATCGGCCAGCTCGTGGATGATCCGGTAGATCTCGTGCTTGGCGCCGATGTCCACGCCGCGCGTGGGCTCGTCGAGGATCAGCACGCGCGGCTTGATTTCCAGCCAGCGCGCCAGCAGCAGCTTTTGCTGGTTGCCGCCGGAGAGGCCGCCGATGATGCCGTCCGGCCCGGCCCCGCGCGCCGACAGTTTCGCGATCGCGTCGCGCGTCACGCCCAGCAGTTCGTCGCGTTTCAGGACGCCGCAGCGCGCATGCTTGCCCAGCACGTTCATCGTCACGTTGGCGAGCAGCGACTGCTGCAGGAACAGGCCCTGCCCCTTGCGGTCTTCCGGTACGTAGGCGATGCCGAGGCGGATCGCGTCGCCCGGCGTGCGGATCGTGACCGGCTTGCCGTCGACTTCGATCGTGCCGCCGGCCATGCGGTCGGCGCCGAACACCAGTCTCGCCAGCTCCGTGCGGCCCGCGCCGACGAGGCCCGCGAGGCCGACGATCTCGCCCGCGCGCACCTGCAGCGACGCCGGATGCACGCGCGCGCCGTGCACGTTCGTCAGCTTCAGGCGCACGTTGCCGGGCACGCGGCCTTTCGCGTGTTCGTAGAAGCCGCCCAGTTCGCGCCCGACCATCATGCGCACGACCGTCTCCGGTGTCGCTTCTTCCCGCGTCAGCTCGCCGATATACGTACCGTCGCGCAGCACGGTGACGCGGTCGGCCAGCATGCGCA
>Ga0308160_10004263_pt1 | contig 15412 bp, 10 predicted proteins | sample PhyFR1_FD_201036 | JGI IMG/M metagenome (GOLD analysis project Ga0308160, IMG submission 201036) | Phyllosphere microbial communities from UC Gill Tract Community Farm, Albany, California, United States - DLSLF.R1 | ecosystem: Host-associated > Plants > Phyllosphere > Unclassified | place: USA...
GTCGATCGCACTGGTACTGACCGCCACCTTCGGCAGCGGCAGCACCGCGATGTGGGCGATCCTGGCGGTCGGCCTGTGCAACTCGATCATGTTCCCGACCATCTTCACCATGGCGCTGCACGGCCTGGGCAAGTACACGGGGCAGGGCTCGGGCATCCTGTGCATGGCCATTGTCGGCGGCGCCATCGTGCCGTTTGCGCAGGGTGCGCTGGCTGACTCGATGGGCGTGCAGATGTCGTTCTTGCTGCCGGCGGCTTGCTATGGGTTTGTGCTGTATTTTGGGGCGCGTTACGCTTCGATGTATAAGGCGCAGTAGGCAGCGCAGGTGCAATAAGCCAAAACGAACAGCGGGCCGATAGCCCGCTGTTTTTTTTGCTTGTCTGGATCAGCCGGGCAGGCTTCTCGGCATGTTCGCAAGCTCGACGTTCCGGCGAGCCCGATCTTGTCTTGGACGCTACGCAGTTGATTACATATGGCCGCTGGCGACACGCCTCGTGCCCGTGCGATCTAGTTATCGCTAATTCCTTCGCTGGCATACAACGGCACCTGAAATTCAGTGCGCGTCATCATTTTGCTGATCGGGTTGGGTGCGATCCTGATGGCCATGAAGGTCATGACCATTTCAGCGGACGCGATGATCGCCCGACCAAGGTATTGGCGTTTACCCGCTTGCAGAAGGGTATGTAGGAAGGGCCTGGACAGCACCGGCGCCCTCTGTTCGCTCGACTCTTCCTGAAGCATATGAACAATGGACTCGTCGATAAATGAACGAAGCCGTGTTTTTTGAACAAAATATAGACATGAGCGGCATTCGCGTTGGTGAAGGCGCCGCGTCCCGGCTTGCGTCGGATCGGCGCAACAACATCGGCCCATCGCTCCGCACCATGGCGTGCGGAAGTGATCAAGACATTTTCCGATGCATCCCTTTGACTTTATCCCATCATTTCCAAGGTCGAATAAGGTTCCCCCCGATATATGATCGTTTCGCCTATCGTATCTTCTATAAATCCATATTTACTTTACAAAACACACGAATTTGTTATTTTTGGTGATTTTCATCGATTTTATTTCTCACACATTCTCTCAATATTGAAACGATTTTATGTAATGGACATGTTGAAAGCATGTCAATGATTTTTTTTCAGCCCTAAAAGGGTGAAAATGTTTATATGAGTAAGTTTCCCGAGGGACAAAAAAACAGTATCATGGATAAGGATATGCTGGTGTAATCATGGATCGCTCCGATCACCATTGCACGCAAGCGGATTAACTCGAACAAGTTTTTGGAGCGCTACAGAATTGAAGGATCAGTTAACGAGCGCGAACTGGGCGCTGGAATCGGGCACGTGGGCCATGGAGCGGGGTGGAGCCGGATTACAGCTGATTGCAACCGCCATGGAATTCCCGGTTTCTCCCTTATTAGAGCCCGCGGATATTGTCCAGGCGATGCACATGCGCACGCCGCCAGATGGCGTCGGCCCTGCCTATCCGCCCGATTTCAATTTTTCCCCACTGGACGGTAAACCCCTGCAGCCGGTCCGTACGGCTGAGGCCGTCTGGGTCCCCCCCAGTGGCGCGCGTCCGGTGAATGCCCCTTTGGCGCAGTTGGCAGTGGGGCTGCAGCAAAGCATGCAATCCATCGACAGCGCTTTATTGCAAAGTAGCGGAGCCGATCGCGAGCCGACGCTGGAAATACCGCTGCCGCCACCCGGCGCTTATGAGTTCTTTTCCGCGCCATTCGGCACCCGCGCCAATGTGCTGATCGCCATAGATCCTGGCAAAGGATCCTTGTTCGCCTGGCTGCCGGCATCGCAGTCCTGGCAGCCAATGACAGGCGAGGATGCCTTGCTGTCGGAATGCAGCTTGCCCCACCGCGCATGGCGTGCCGAATTGATGGTGCAATTTAACAGCTGCCTTTTCCTGTCTACGGAAAATGGCCTGGTGCTGCTCCAGCCGGATTTTGCTGCATTAAAATACCGCGTCGTCTATATTGGTGAAGGGCCGGCGCAGGCTGCGCCGATCGCTTTCGAAAACAAGGTATGGGCGCCCGTGGCCGATCGCAACGGCAGCATCAAGGTCGTCAATGTCGATTCGGAAGGGGTGACGGGTGAGCCCTTGTTCCTCGACGGCATTCGTGATATCGGCGCAGTCAGCCGGCCGGTCGCGTATGGACGGGTAGCCGTCTGGCCTTGTGAGAAAGGGCAGATTTGCCTGCAGACGGGAGCTGACGGTACGGTCGCCGCCAGCTTCATTGCTTGGCAGCAAGATATCACCCCGCACTTCGAATTCGGCTCGCCTTACTTGTCGCGTGCAGGGGTACTGTGGCAACTGTGTTTTTCCAGCACGGAAGAGACGTATACGTATGTGCGCCTTGGAACGACCCGATGGGAGCGGGTAGCGGCATTGACGCCGCGCCTGTGCTCCGGCACGGTTAACTACCGCTTCAGTGCCATGTTTTCCGGCGCCGACCCGTGGCTGGAACCTGAGCACGGCGACGACGGCGCCGCCAACGCGGTGGTGTTTCCCTTGCTCGAACTGAATGGCGGCGGCGTCCTGGCGCTGAAGATGGCTAGTACGTCGAGCCTGAATGCGCTTCTCAATTCCTATGACAAGATGCGATCCGAGCTGATTTTCGAAGACCGCCGCAGCGCGTTCGTCATTCAGACCATCCCCGTGCCACAGCCATGGGAAATGCGGCTGTTCGTTCACCAGGGCGCCCTGTGGGCCTACCATCCCGGCATGCAGCGGATCATCGGCTGGGACGTGGCGGCATGAGCACGCTTCGCCAGCTGTTTCCGACGTGTGCCGCGTCCCTTGTACTGGCCACCGCATGGGTCGCCCCCGCGTCTGCCGTCCAGCAAGCCTTCCTGGTCCAGAATTCCGGATGGATGGAGCCTTTTTATACCGACCCGAATTCGCAGTTCAAGCCCCTCGTCGCGGCCATCGCGCGTGCCGCCGCCAGCCCTGGCGACAAGCTGTCGCTGCTTGCGTTCAGCCAGACAAGCGGCACCAATGTCTCCCCGCACCCCTTGGGGGAAATCGGCACCGGCGGCGCCGTCATGCCCGCGCTGGCGGCCCTCGGGCTGGCGCACAAGAACGGTCCCACGTCGGCACTCGCCGACACGGATTTTCAGGAAGCCATCGGCAGCGTCATCCGTACCACGTTCCAGGCCAAGCCGGGCATTATCTGGATTTTCACGAACAATAAAAACAGCCCTGGCAACGACCCTGCCACGGCGGCGCGCAACCTCGATTTCTACCGCATGCTGCACCTGGAGCCGTCGATCACGCGCACTCTCGTGTTCCCGCTCAAGATGCCGGTCCAGGGCAAGCAGTACGCAGCACGGGGCCTGATGGTCTATGCACTTGCTTATGGCACTGAAGCCGGCGTCGAGCTGAAGAAGATCCTGGCCAATGGCAAGCTGTCGGCCATCATGACACGCCAGCCGGCCCGCCTGAAGCCCGTGGACCAGGACGGCGTACGCATCGTACCGGAATCTATCCTGAATACGCCGGACGTCAAGGCCAGTATCGGCAGCGACCAGCGCACCCTCGTGCTCGACGTTGATGCATCGAAGCTGGTGCCGGCTGTGCGCCTGAAGGCGTCGCTGGAAAACCTGTTTTACCCGTATCTGATCAGTCATGCAGGCGTGCAGGGGGGGCTCCAAGTTGGTCAGCGTACCTTGCCTTTGAATGTCACGCCGGCACAGATCGACGACCTGGCACCCGGCCAGCGCAAGTCGATCGAAGTCGATTTCAATCTGCCTCTGGAAGAAGTACCGTCGGCCTGGTCGCGCCAGTCGATCGCCGCCATGGGCAAGCAGGTGATGATTCCGATGACCGTTGAAGTGGGCCTGTCAGACCAGCAACTGGCGCTGCCCGACAGCTTCAAGGCCGAGATGGCGGAATTGTTTCCCGGTGATCCGATCTCCGACGTCTTCGTGCCGCCGGCCAGCGTGCATGTCTCGATGACACGTGTCCCGCTGCTGGTACGGGTCCAGTATCCAATGCTGCCCGTGCTAGTGGCCATCGGCGCCGTGCTGGCCTTTGTGGCAGCGCTGGCGGGTTTGTCCCTGTTTTCGACGCGCAGCACCCGTTATGCGGTCAATGTCGATGGTGTGCGTCGCCAGATCGTACTCAAACCCTTCCGCAGCCTGGTTATCCAGGATAGCGAAGGCAGGGCGGTCGGCACGATCCGTCGCGGTTTCGGACGTCCACAACTGTCAAGCGTGCTGCCCGGACATACCGTGACTCTCGTCTGACGACATCTCTCTTCCCCGTTTTATACCTCCCCCAGGAATCATCATGCAAGAAAAAAAAGACAATACCGGCTTCGCTTTGCCAGCACCTACCGAAGCTAACCAGACTTCATCGACGGTGACCGAATCGTCGACGACCACGACGACGGTCGGTCAAGCCATGCCGGGACTGACTGCTGAAGCAGTCAACACGGGCTCGCGCGACCTGATGATCGGCGCTGCTGTCTTGTTAGTGCTGTTCATCGCGTTCTTCTTCGCGAAGAATGCCTACGCCAACACCCTCGTCGGCAAACGCATTCCGCCGGCCAAGGCAAATGCCGCCGGCTGGTGGATGTTCATTTTCCTGGCCAGTCTGGCCACGGGCGTTGTGCTGACAGCTGTCAATTCGGCAAAGTATCTGGCACCGATGTTTATTGGTCCGCTCGGCGCAATCGCGCTCGTTGGGCTGATCCTGATGATCGTCTCCGGCCGCAAGTAATTTCACGTACCACAGAGAGTTCACAAGGAATCCAAGCATCATGGCAGACAACCTCAACCAGACTATCGGCGCCGGCAACGAGCGCAAGGCGGAGCAGAGCATCGATCTGCGCCCCACGCTTTTCATCGGCATCGGTGGCACAGGGATGGAAGTGCTGATGCGGGTGCGCCGCCGTATCCTGAACACGCTGTGGGGCAGTTCCGGCGCGCGCACGCGCGTCGAGAACCTGACCGAGTTTCCGGTCGCGCAATTCATCCAGTTCGACTTGGATACGGGGGCCATCGTCGATAGCGGGCGGGCCCAGTCGGAAGACTTGCAGTTCGACCAGGTCAAGTTCACCGACGATGAAAAAATCGTCGAAGGCTTCGACATGGACAAGTACAGCCGCGACGACGACGCGCTCGAAAAATACCCGCACATCAAGGAATGGCTGTCGCTGACGCCAAAGAAAATTCGCGAGCTGGGCATCGACCCTTCCAAGGGGGCCGGCCAGATTCGCGCCGTGTCGCGCCTGTACCTGTTCGACAAATACATCAAGATCCGCGACAAGATCCGCCTCAAATTGAAAAATCTGAAAGCCGGGCTGTCGCACGAAAGCCAGCTGAGTGCACTCGGTTTGCGCATGGAAACGAGCAAGTTCCGTATCGTCATCGTCGGCTCGGTTGCCGGCGGCACGGGCTCCGGCGCTTTCCTCGACATGGGCCTGCTGGCGCGCTGGCTGGCCAAGTCGGAAGTCGGCCATGCCGACGTCGAACTGATGCTGTTCCTGCCGACCGGTTATGCGGGTGCGAACAAGGATCGAACCGAAGCGAACGGTTACGCTGCTCTGATGGAACTGGAATCGGCCATGCTGGGCAACAAGGGCTATGTGGGACGCTGGGATGCCTACGACCAGCCGGAACTGCCGCGCGAGCCATACCATGAGGTCTATCTGATCGATTCCGGCAACCTGGCGCAGCAGCACACCAAGGATGTCAAGGACGTCTACCACATGGTGGCCGATGCCCTGTTCGAAGATTTCGCCTCGGGCGACTTCGCACGCAAGAAGCGCTCTGTGGCGGTCAACCAGGCGCAGCACAAGAATTTCTTGCACGATGCGCTGGTGCCGAAGAACCGCTTTGCCGACATGCGCCTGTCGTATTCGAAACGTTTTTCGTCGTTCGGCCAGGCCGTGCTTGACACGCGCCAGGAAGCACGCCGCGACGAGCGCGCGCACCGCTGGGCTGGCGCCATGCTGATGGCGTTCTTCGGCGTAGGCGGCAGCGATGTCGGCACCAACCGTGCCACTGACAAGCAGCGCGACGAATTTACCTCCGCGCAAATGGGGTTGGGCAAGGCACCATTCAGCGACTTTCCCGAGTTTTCCGACAAGGCCATCGAGTTGAAACGCTCGAGCGGCCAGTTTGACGAGTACGCCATCGTCGACAACCTGCTACAGGACAAGAATGGCCTGCTACTGGCTGGTGTGGAACAGCGCGTCAACGTGCGCATCGATGCCATCAAGAGCGGTTTCGACCGCAAGGAATGGCCGGCGCAAGTGCGCGAAGCCGTCAAACAGCTCGAGCGCGATGCGGTGCGCGACCAGGATTCGACCGCTGACACGACCGAGGACCGCGTCTCCAAACGCCGCCGCGAAGTGCTGGAGCAGATCAAGGGAAATATCCGCACCCAGCTGTATGCCTATCTGGACAACAAGGAATTTGGCGGCCTCGAATATGTGCTGTCGCTGGTTGAACAGATCAAGGACAACCTCGAATCGCCCGGCACCGGCATTCTCAACGCCCTCAATACTAATGCCGAACGCTACCGTGAAATCAAGGAAGCCGTGCGTACACGCGAGTACGAGCGCTTACTGGCCAACCTCGAGCAGACGCGTGGCGGCTTGTTCGGCGGCGGCGAAAAGCAGGCCGTGACCGTCATGGATCACTTGCGCACGGAAATTGCCAACGCGCTGAAATTCCACCTGCGTGCCAAGGCCGCCGACGAAGCGATTGCGCTGATGACGGATCTGTCGAATTGGCTGGGCAAGCGCACGGGCGTCGATGCCCAGGGCCGCGCCCACTGGAACGGCCTGGTCGGTGAATTCCAGGCCGGCCGCGAAGCCGTGCTGGCCATGCTGGCCCAACTACAGCATTCCAATGCCGTATTGCAACAAGATTTGCGCAAGGACCACGCGACCCTGATTGCCATCCAGGTTAACGAGCCCGAGGTGGCCTTGCCGGGTGCTGCGCAGTTGCGTGAATGGGCGGACGACGCCTTCAAGGACCTGGGCGGTTCCAGGGTTCTGTTCCCGATGCTGAGTGAGCCGGGCCAGCGTGCCGACATCATCGTCAAGGTCAAGCGCATGGCCGAGCGCCAGCTTGCTTTGGCCAGCGCCACCGATGACGACACGCCGGCGGCCGACCCCCTGTTCGATGCACTGGAACAGATGAATCCGGCCGAGCGCATGGACAAGTTCCGCAAGCTGCTGGCGTGTTCCATGCCGTGGATCGACGCCAACCTGTCCGGCGATTTCATCGTCAAGGCCGACCAGTTCAAATGCTTCATCGGGGTGGCCGGCGCGGACAAGTTCAAGGCCAAGTTCGGCGATGAGCTCAACGCGGGAATTCCGACGCATGCCGGCATCACGGCGGCGCAACTGGATATCGTCGAAACAGGCGTTCCCGGGCGCGCGGTCTGCTATTGCGAGCTGTCCGGAATTCCGATGACAGTGCTTCGGGGCATGGCCGGCTGGCGCACGAGCTACCGCAAGGAAGCGGAAAAGAATCCGACCCACACCCACATCGATGCGACGCAGTTCAGTCATCCTATGGCACCGTCGACTGAAGAAATCGGCCGCTTGGCCGAAGACTTCAAGCACTATCTGCTTGCTGTCATGCTCGGCGTGCTGACCCGCTCGACGCAGCGCATCGTGCCGCGTGGCCAGTACCAGTTCGCCGTGGCGAGGGGCGATGTGCGCCGCATCGGCAACGAGCGCGCCATCCGCCAGAACGGCTTGCCGGCAACATACCGCGAAGCCATCGTCAGCCGCGTGCAGGACCGCCTGGCGGATTGCGACGCCGAGCAGACGGCAGCGCTCGCTGCGCTGGCGCATTTCTACGAAACGGCGGTGTATACGCCGAAGCTGGTGGAGGACGCCACCGGCGCACAGGAGAGCCGCAAGGGCTTTGCCAGCGCGATCGCCAGCGAAGTCATGCACGAGCTGCGCGAAAAAGCACGTCGCAAGGGCATGGGCGAACGCGAACTGGACCAGATCGACGAGCGCCTGCTGAACCGCCTGAAGGACTGGACCGCCGTCGTGCCTGATTCGGATGAAGATGCGTACGAATACGAAGTGCGAGAACCGGGCGACGATGGCCAGCCGCGCCTGAAATACGCCATGCGTCCAGAGATGCTGGAAGCAGGACGCATGGCTGCGCTGCTGGCGGGTACCACCGGTGCAGGTCCTGCCGCCGCCATCATGGCCGGCACCGCGGTCATGCCTGGCTTGGCGCCGGCGATGCCGCCGATGCCGGGCATGGCGCCGCCGCCGCTGGGCGGGATGCCACCGCCGATCGTCGAGCACCAGTATCACCTGGGCGTGAATGGCCAGCAATACGGCCCGTTCGGCGCCATGCAGGTAGTGCAGATGGTCCAGTCTGGACAGGTCGCCGTCGCCGGCACCAAGGTCTGGCGCATCGGTCTCGCGGCTTGGGGCGACCTGGGCCAGCTGCCGGAACTGGCGATGCTGCTCCAGGCGCCGGCCGCGCCGATGATGCCTCCACCTCTGGTTTAAGGAATTTGTTGTGAAATCGTGTACGACATGCGGGTTCTCGCTCTACAGCGACGTGAAATTTTGCCCGTTCTGCGGGAACGGCACGACTGCAAGTGCGCGCGAAAACAAGGAAGTGGCGCCCGCCGCTGCACCCGTGGCCGCACCAGTCGACAAACCGGCAATGCCCACGCCGCGTGCCAAGCATCCGTCGGAACAGGCAGCCGCGCCAGCGCAAGCGCTTGCGGCAGCGCCCACAGCGGCTGGGGTCCCCGTGCCCGAGGCGCCCGCCATTCCTGCGCCCAAGGTGGCGCCCGTGCGCGGCAAGCCGGCAACCTTTCCGGTGGAGACACCTCCACCTGTCACGCCCAAAAAAGGCGGGGCCGGCAAGTGGGCCGTTTTCGCCGTTATCCTGGCAGTTCTATTCTTTTATTTCAAAGGCAAGCCAGACCAGAACGAACTGTCCTGCGATGCGGCTTTCGATGCAGGCAACAAGGCATTGCTGGCCAAGGACATGGCAGGCGCGCGCAGTCAGGCACTGGTGGCAAATGGCGTATGCACCGGGGCCTCGCGCAGCAAGGCGCAGTCATTGCAGGCGGCAATCGAATCGGCCGAGTCGGCCAGCACTGGATGCCTGCGCAGCTTCCGCGCGATCGACAGCCACCTGGACGACCACAAGCTCACCAGCGCACGCGATGCGCTGAACCAGCTATCGAGCAGGTGTTCGGCCGATCCGGATGCCGAGGCGGACCGCAAGAAACTCGGTGCGGCCATTGCGGCAACGCAGGCTGCGCAGGCCACACTGCGCGAAGCGCTTGACGCGAAGGATGTCGCTGGTGCGAAGACGGCGTACGGGCACCTGGCCGGCCTGAACCGCGAAAACGACGATCTGGCAGCCTTCAAAAACGAGCTCGATCAATTGACGGCATCCGCCGCTGCGGCGGCCGAGGCGCCCTCTGTTGCAGCTGCGCCAGAGCCGGCGCCGGTCCAGTCCGTTGCGCCGGCTCCGGCTCCGGCCCCGGTCAGGGCGATCGACGCGCCACGGTCGTTCTCGCCGCCGCCGGGCCGCAAGCCGGAAAAGGACAACGCCGCCGCAGTCAAGGCAGACATGGCCATGGGTTTCCTGCGCGATGCGGAGACAGCACTGTCACAGAAAAAATTCGATGCCGCGAAAACCTATGTGGAAAGCGCGCGCCGGATGGACCCGAACAATCCTCGTCTCGACAGCATGCTTCAGCAAATTCGCGACCGTGAGTTTCAGGTATTGCAACAAGAATCCACCATCAGATAATTCATCAACTCGGAATAACTATGCAAAACAAATCGAAAAATATGGTTGCCTTGGCGCTTCTCACAAGCCTCCTCGGCGGCTGTGCGGTACCTCCACAGCAAGGCGACATGGTCCGTGATGCATCGAATTCGCACCCGAAAGCCGCCGACGAAGATCCATGCAGCGTTGGCAGTTCCGCGCTGGCCGGCGCGGCGATCGGCGCGCTGCTCGGAGGCATGGCCAAGGGCGGCAAGGGGGCACTCAAGGGCGCGCTTGCCGGTGGTGCCATCGGCGCCGTCGGCTGCCTGACGATGAACGCAAACTCGCGCCAGACCCGTACAGCGGCGCAGGTCGACCAGGCCTACATCCAGACGCACCGACGTCTGGCGGCCGACCCACAAGTTGTCGCCTACATGCCGGCGATCGCCAACACGGCGCAGCGCGGCCAGCCGATGCGTGTCACTTCAACTGTCGAACTGGCGAACGGCTCGCAGAACAGGGTCACGGAAGTGCGCGAAGAATTGCAGGTATTCGATCAGACTGGCAAGCAATTCATGGGCACGCAGAAGCCGCTGATCAACAACAGCGGCGGTCGCTTTGAGAACTCGTTCGAGATGACCTTGTCGGACTCCGCATCGCAGGGTGTGTACACGATGAAAACCATCCTGTACGTCAACGGCAAGGTAGCGGCGACCCGCAATCTGCAGACTCAGCTCGTCATGAATGAGCGCGGCATGATCATGATTGCCAGCCGTTAAATCTTGGGATACCGAAAAAAGCGCTTCAGGCGCTTTTTTCATGCCTGGACTTCGTGCCAGGGCGCGCTCCAGCTAGCATTATCCACCTCCAGCTGCGCCAGCCGCGCTATCGCGCCGTAGATTTTCTGATCAGTCAGACGCGGCGGCTAGCAACTCTGGCGTAGCGGTGATCTTAACGTCTCACAAACTTCGATCACCTGGCACTTGTTGCGCTGTTTTGGGTTCTGACAAGTTTTTGACTAACCGCCGCTTCACCTTACGCACAAACCTATTTCCAATTGCGTGCCTGCGTAATAGAAAATTCCCGTCAGATAGTATTGCCGCGACCGGCGAAAGGAAGCAGGCTCATGCGGATGTGTAGAAATCCTCAATGCGAACGTCGCTTTCCGATCGATGTGCACTTTTGTCCATATTGCGGAGAAGCGCAGCGAACGTCTCCTTCGAGGGTCGGTGCTTCGCGGAATGTTTTTGTCATGGGAGACAGCGCGCGCTCACAGGACCAGAAGACTGCAGATGCCTCGGCACGGGAACAAGATGATGAGGCCTTGTCGCCTGCGCTCGCCACTGTCATAGGCGCCGTCGACGTACCTTCGACATCGGCGCATGCGGGCATCGTGCCGCTATATACGTCGCGTCTGACTGTCCTCGCAACGCGACCCGTCACATGGATGTTAGTGGTTGCCATCGCGCTGCTTTGGCTGGCACCTTTACAAAAAAAGCTTTCAAAGGTCATACCCTTTGCCGAATATGAATCGGTTTCATGTGCTGGCACAATCGCTTCCGAACTCTCGGTGTTAGTCGATCTACCCGCTCAGCTAGAGCCGTCGACCAAAGCTGAACTTTTGGTCCGACTGTCTCAGCAGCTCGATGCTGAACACGTGGGCGTGCAGCGAATGAATTTATTCAGTACAGCGCCCGAACATGGGGATGCTGCCACACCGATTTTTTCTGCATGTACGTCACGGGCAGCACTCGTCCTTGTTCCGCTTGCATGGTCTCGATCCGCGACTCAAATCGCATTTTGTCGACAACGTCAAGGTGGCCATGATAGCGCGCGGCACTGCAGCGGCGCCGTCGGGAATTACGCAGGTCGTCGCCGACCTTTCGGTCAGCCAATATCTACGTGCCCCACAGAATACCCTAGTGGTGTTTTCGGACCTGATTGAAAAATCGGACGGAATCAGCTTGCTTAAGTGCCGCGACCCACAAGATGCAGTACGCATCTATCGTGCAGCGCGTGCAGGCGGTGTAGAGCGTCCCGCATTCAAAAACGTGAGCGTCGATCTCAACGTCATTCCTGATGCGGGCATCGCACCATCGACCGGGCAGTGTCGAAAGAGTTTCTGGAACTGGTACTTCGGCGACGCCGAAGGTGAGAATGCACATGTGAAGATGAACTATCTGCCAGGACGGCAAATGAAGAACACCAAACTTTAAGGGCAATAATGGATAACAGCGACTTTAACAAAATGTGCGGTCTGATGCTTCTTTCAGTCGCACTACTGGCATTGACGACTTTCGTGCTGGACTGGCCACCGATCTTAACGCTGCCCTTGGCCATTGCCCCGCTATGGTGTTACCACGTCAAAGTCTTACTGCCTCGCGTCAAGGATGGCCTACCACAGGCTGCCATTGACAGTGTCTATTATTTCGGCTTTCTTGTGACGGTTGCCGCACTCAGCGTCAGTGCGCTGCTAGTAGGATTTCGCGGTGCCGCACAAAGTATGGACTTAGTGGTGCTGCATTTTGGGACTGGCTTGTTTGCAACGGCTTATGCAGTCGTGGCTCGCATGCATCTGCAGAGCCGAGCCGCCGAGGCAACGGAAATCAATATAGAACAGGTGATGGACACTTATGTCGCGAAGTCCAGCGAGTTAGTCAAGAACGTCGAAACAGCGTCGGCACAACTGGCTGCGTTTTCGCGTGAAATTGTGACCAGAACGATTGAGGCCGCCGAGTTAACCCGTCTTGCAGCAAATGAGAAAATGCTGAATGTGGCTGAGGAGTTTTCCGCACACATGTCGGAAACTCTCGAGAACGCACGCCAAGGCGTGCATGACTTTCGCGTGGTCATGAACAGTACAGCCTTCGCAGCCGAGCGCAAGCAATACACACAAAGCATGAGCGAAACTGTGGCTGCAACAAGTTCACTCAACAAGGTACTGGCTGAACTTATTACGAAAACACGCGAAGAAGTGAACGCTTCGCAGCTAAACATCACGGCCAAGACCAATTCTGCGCTGCGCCTGGGCGAGTTTGCATCGCAAGTTCAGGCATTTGCGGGACCGAAAGGTGCCATGGCCCAATCGGCAGCAGCGCTGCATAGCATCACCGATGGGATGACTCAGGCGACACATGCTATTGCCGGCACAGTTAACGGAATAGAACAGGTTGTCGCCAATGTGGACGACGGTAGCGCTGCATTAAAAACCATACGCACGTTGAGCAAACGCGCAGCTGATCAACTCGACATGCTAACTACCTCGTCGCAGCGCGCCGGGGACGTAGCTGTACATATCGGCGATCTCGCAGACTCGGCAAAAGTGTTGGTACGGCGTGTTAAGTCCCTCGACACGGTTATTGATGCGCTTTCGGGCACGACCGGTAAACTTGCAGCAAATCTTGGTAAAGCTGAAATTGCAAGCAACACCTTTGATAGTGACCTTGCAAAATTACCCAACCAACTAAAAGCTGTAGAGACGTTCGGCGCACGAGTTGAAACATCACTTGAGGTCATCGCGGCCCATGCCGAGCAGACACTGAATAGTTCGACGGTATTGGCTAGTCATAGCGAAAGTGCGCGGAAGGCATTAGAAGGCGCAGGCAAACTGGTCGACCATGCAAGCACACTCGAAACCACGGTAACATCATTGCACAAAGTACTCGGCAATTTCGCTGCGTCGGTGGCCGACGCACAATACACCTTAGTTGACGCAGCTGCAAACGTCAGAAACCGCCTTGCTGAGTCGGGCATCGCACAGAACGAGGAAGTCGCGTCGAGGAGGCATACGGCGAACGCCTACATAGCACCAAGAGAGGCGCCGGGTAGCGCAGCCGTGCACTTGGCAACAATCGATCAAATCCCTGGCACAGAAGCAAAGCCATGAAAAGAAATAATGATGTGTACTTCATTACCTTGATTGACCTCCTCGTTCAAATTATTTTTCTTGGTCTACTGTTATACGTCGTCGCCAAGGCCGGTGAAGCGACGGAAAAGGCAGCACCGCAAATCGATAGCAGGGTAGTCGAGCGCTTGCTCAAGGCAACTGGTGTGTCGAACCTAACTGAGCTGACAGATGAATTAAGCAAGCTTGCGCCGATTACGGAACTGAAGGGCAATTCGGATTTCATCAAACGGGTGGGCGGAGCAATGGCAGCGAAGCAGCTTGTTGAGGCGACTCAACGAGCTGGTGGTGCAGAACACATCGAAGCGGCCATGCGTGATGGAGAAATTGCGAGGAAACTCGTCGATCAGGCAGGGGGCGTCGAAAAGGTCGCAGCAATTATCAAAAAAGCAGAAGAAGGCAGCGGTAAGCCGCCTTGCTTGTACAGCATCGACGGTAGCAAGAAAGTAGTCAGGCCTTTGGCAACGGTTACTGCAGACGATACAGAGATCGCGTTTGACGAAAGCAATCCGGACCTGGAGAGCATCCTTGCCCTTATTGGGCGTCCGTTCTCATCTGTTCAGAAAATGTCCCTTTCCGCTTTCTCCGCAGCGTTTTCCTCGCTCACGCGAGTGAAGCCGGAATGCCGCTATACGTTGCGTCTCGTCGAACGAACGAACCTTGTGCATGCGAGAGATGCGGCCGGAAAAGTTTTTTACTTGATTATTAGCAAGCCGAAACTGCAGGAACGCTAATTGGACATGGCGCGGTGATCGTAATCAGTTTCCACCCTTGTAGGGGTCTAGCGTCCCCTGATACATGATTAGGTGGATAATTCACTGACGAAAGAGTTTAGTTGACTAGGCACCGCCGAAATTTTGACCAAGCTTTAGGCTTTAGTGACAGGTTACGGAAGACTTGCCACTAATCTGCACTTAGTCACCGCACAAAGCAAAACAGCGGGAGTAGTCCGCTGTTTTGATTGAGAATTCTGGTCGGGGTGAGAGGATTCGAACCTCCGGCCTCTACGTCCCGAACGTAGCGCTCTACCGGGCTAAGCTACACCCCGACGGTTTGGGATGTTTTTAGCAACACCCCGGGAAGGCATAACTATAATTTTATCAATGGTTCCTGTCAACTGCGAAGCTGCACAGCTGGAGCAGGCTCTGCTTGAATTCGCTGTCCGGCAAATCGGCGATGGCGGCCTTGGCGCGCGCGGCGGCGATGTCGGCTTCGCGGCGGGTGTAGTCGAGGGCGCCGCTGCTGCTGACGGCCGACAGGACAGCGTCGAAATGGGTCTCGTCGCCGGTCTCGATACAGCTGCGGATCAGTGCGCGCTGTTCCGGCGTGCCGTTTTCCATCACATAGATCAGGGGCAGGGTGGGCTTGCCTTCGCGAAGGTCGTCGCCGACGTTCTTGCCGATTTCGCTGGCGTCGCCGGCGTAGTCGAGCACGTCGTCGATGAGCTGGAAGGCGGTGCCCAGCGAGCGGCCGAATTCGCCGGCGGCTTCGATTTGCGTGTCGTTGGCGCCGGCGATCAGGGCGCCGAGTTCGGCCGCCGCTTCGAACAGCTTGGCGGTTTTCGAGCGGATGACGGTGAGGTAGCTTTCGCGGGTGACGTCCGGGTCGTGCATGTTCAGCAGCTGCAGCACTTCGCCCTCGGCGATCACGGTGGTGGCGCGCGACAGGATTTCCATGACGCGCATCTCGTCCAGGCTGGTCATCATCTCGAAGGCGCGCGAGTACAGGAAGTCGCCGACCAGCACCGAGGCCGCATTGCCGAACAGGGCGT
>Ga0308160_10004264_pt1 | contig 15409 bp, 6 predicted proteins | sample PhyFR1_FD_201036 | JGI IMG/M metagenome (GOLD analysis project Ga0308160, IMG submission 201036) | Phyllosphere microbial communities from UC Gill Tract Community Farm, Albany, California, United States - DLSLF.R1 | ecosystem: Host-associated > Plants > Phyllosphere > Unclassified | place: USA...
TGTAGGAGCGGCTACAGCCGCGACCGGGTGTTATCGGTAAGACCCGGTCGCGGCTGAAGCCGCTCCTACAGGGGCTCATGTTTCGATCACCGCGGGATGGGTGCGCTGCCCTGGATCGAGAACGCGGCCCCGTCGCCGGGCGCCCCGGTGCCGGGCTGGCCGCCGCCGACGAAGATGCGGTAGTCGCCGGGCTGTACCGCGCGCTGGCCGGCGCGATCGACGTCGCTCAGCTGCCGCGGCGCCAGCTCGAAACTCACCTCGCGCGACTCGCCCGGCTGCAGCGTCACCCGCTGGAAGCCGACCAGGCTGCGTAGCGGCGACTGCGCGCGTTGCGGGTATTCCAGGTACACCTGCACCACTTCGTCGCCGGCGCGCGTGCCGCTGTTGCGTACCTGCGTGCGCACCTGCAGGTTCGTGCCGGCCTGCAGCGTGGTTGCCGACAGCTGCGGCGCGGCGTAGGCGAAGCTGGTGTAGCTCAGCCCGCTGCCGAACGCGAACAGCGGCTCGCCCTTGAAGTAGCGGTAGGTGCGGCCCTTCATGTCGTAGCTGACGTAGGCCGGCAGGTCCTTGGTGGAGCGGTAGAAGGTCACCGGCAAGCGGCCGCCCGGGTTGACGTCGCCGGCCAGCGCCTGCGCGATCGCGGTGCCGCCGGACTGCCCCGGATACCACGCCGCGACGATCGCATCGGCATGCTGCTTGGCCCAGTTCAACGCCACCGCGCTGCCGCTCATCAGCACCACCACGAGCGGCTTGCCGCTGGCCTTGGCGCGCTCCAGCAGCGCCTGCTGCGCCGCGGGCAGGGCGAGGTCGTTGCGGTCGCCGCCATCGAAACCGGGCACGTCGATGCGCAGTTCCTCGCCTTCCACGTCCGGCGACAGGCCGACGAAGGCGACCACCGCATCGGCCTGCGCGACCGCGCGTTCGGCTTCGGCCAGTTGCGGCGCAGCCGGCGCCAGCCACTCCAGGCGCAGGCCCTGGTCCTGGCCGCGGTGCTCCAGTTCCAGGCGGATGCGGCGCGGACGTGTGTCGTCGAAGTGCAGCACGGTCTCGACGTTGCGGCCGTCGGCGTTGTGCATGCCGGCCGGCAGGTGCTTGTCTTCGGCGTTGCCGGCGACGACCAGCTTGTCGTCGATGTACAGCCGCACCGGATCGTGGCCGGCGCAATCGAAGCAGCGCGCCACGCGCACAGCCAGGGTGTAATCGCCCGGCCCCGGCGGCAGCAGTTCGCCGCTCCAGCGCACCGAGTAGCGGTCCTTGTCCACGCCCTTGGTCGGCGCCACCTGGTCCCAGTTGAAGCTGACCACGCGGTCCTGGCGCTGCGTGCGCGGATTGCCGGCCAGATCGACGTTGTCGAAATATTCGCCACGCAGGCCGGGCTTGCCGTCGCTGCGCAAGGCGGTCTCGGGGATCATGCCGGGCACGCCGGCGGCGAGCGGGGCGCCTTGCGCGTAACTCACGTTCGCGGCGCCGAAGCGCTCGCGCAGGCCCAGCAGCGGCGTCACCGGCGCGGCCGAGGTGCCTTGGTAGTTGGCTTCCAGCGCGGCCAGCGCGTCGGCATTGGGGCCGATCACCGCCAGGCGCAGGCCTGGTTTCAGCGGCAGGGTGGCATTGCGGTTCTGCAGCAGCACCAGCGATTGCTGCGCCGCCTGCAGCGCCAGTGCGCGGTGCGCGGCGCTGTCCACGTCCTTGGCGCCCAGCCGTGCGTACGGGTCCTTGCGCTGCGGCTGCAGTTCGCCGAGCCGGTAGCGCGCGGCGAACAGGCGCACCAGCGACTGGTCGAGCAGGGCTTCGTCGGCGTCGCCGCGCTCGATCGCCTGGCCCAGTTCGGCGTAGGCGTGGCCGCAGTTGAGGTCGTGGCCGGCCTTGAGCGCGGCGGCGGACGAGCCGGCGTTGTCGGCGCGGAAATAATGGAACTGGGTCATGTCGTCGAGCGCGTCGCAGTCGGAGACGACGAAGCCCTTGAAGCCCCAGTCGCCGCGCAGGCGGCCGTTGAGCAGCCAGTCGGCGGCGCAGGCCGGGGTGCCGTGCAAGGAGTTGTAGGCACACATCACCGAGCCGGCCTGGCCATCGACGATGGCGGCGCGGAATGCCGGGGTGTAGGTCGCTTCCAGGTCGCGCGGCGACACGTCCACGTCGAAGCCGTGGCGGCCGGGTTCCGGGCCGCTGTGCACGGCGATGTGCTTGGGCGTGGCGATGGTGCGCGGGTGGCTGAGGTCGTCGCCCTGCAGACCGTGGATGAAGCCCACCGCCAGCTGCCCGGTGAGGTAGGGGTCCTCGCCGTAGGTCTCCATGCCGCGGCCCCAGCGCGGGTCGCGGAAGATGTTGATGTTCGGCGACCAGATGGTCAGCCCGGCGTAGCGCGGGTGATCCTTGCCGGGGGCACCGGCGAGATTGAACTTGGCGCGCGCTTCGGTCGAGGTCACGGTGCCGACCTGCTCGAGCAGGGCGGTGTTCCAGGTCGCGGCCAGGCCGATCGCCTGCGGGAACACGGTGGCGTAGCCGTTGCGGGCGATACCGTGCAGGCCCTCGCTCCACCATTCGTAGGCCGGCACGCCCAGGCGCGGAATCGCCGGCGCATCGTTCATCGCCTGCGCGACCTTTTCCTCGCGCGTCATCTTCGCCACCAGCGCGGCGGCGCGGTCCTCGGCGTCGTCGGCATGGGCGAGCGGGGCGGCAAGCAGCGCGAGCAGACACAATCCAAGGGGCAGCGGCTTTTGTGGGAGGGACTTCAGTCCCGACGCTTTTTCGGTAAGGCCGCGTCGGGACTGAAGTCCCTCCCACAACATTGCGCGCGCATCGGACATCGGGATGCGCATCACTTCGCCTCCGCCGGCTCGGGCGGCGACCCGGTCAGGGTCTGCGCCAGATCGCGCACCTGCAAGGCGCTGCGCAACTGCTCCAGCGTCGCGTTGCTGCGCACGTGCACGGTCAGCGGCTCGCCCGGCAACAGGTCGAAGGCGTTGTCGGACAGCGTGGCATCCAGGTCGCCGAACGCCAGCCACACCTCGCGCGCCAGCGTGGCGCTGGTCAGGGTCAGTGCGTAACCGTCGCCGTCGGCGCGCAACTCGCTGCGGATGTCGGGGCTGGGCAGGTGCAGGTTCTTGGCCGCATCGAAGAACACCAGGTTGCGCGACAGCACGCGCGCGCCGTCGAGCAGCTCGAACACCGCGACGCTGCGCTTGGGATCGGCGCGGCGCAGCAGCTGCGCATCGCTGAAGCTGCCCACGCGCACGCTGGACAGCGGCGCCAGGGTCACCGGCTTCTCGCTCTTGCTCAGCACCTTGCCGGACACGTCCATCACCCGCATGCGCCAGCGCGCGGCCAGCGGCACGGTGCGGTCGGACACCAGCGTCACCTCGGTCTGGCCCTTGTCGTTGCGCAGCGCGGCGATCAGCTCCGGCGCGTAGAAGCGCTTGGCGTGGTAGTGCAGCGCCTTCCAGCGGCCGAAGTAGTCCAGGCTGGACCAGGACGCGCCCGGCCACACATCGTTGAGCTGCCAGTACAGCGTTCCCATCGACTGCGGCCGCGACGCGCGCAGGTGCTCGGCGGCCAGGGCGATGCCTTCGGCCTGCATCAGCTGGCTCAGGTAGACGAAGCTCTCGAAGTCCTTGGGCTCGCCGAATTCGCGGCGGATGTACAGCAGCAGGCGCTGGTTGCCGTTGCCCTTGTCGAACTTCTGGTGCGCGCGCATCACCGGCGATTCCGGCTGCAGGTCGCCGGGTTCGGCGAAGGCGCGGATCGTGCGCATCTCCGGGAACGACTGCAGGCCGTACTCGGACATGAAACGCGGGGTCACGTTGAGGTATTCGGTGACCGGCAGCGCCGGGCCGCCCCACACCTTCCAGTAGTGCATGTCGCCGTCGTCGGGCTGGTCGGCGGCGCCGTCGAAATCGGTGCCGGGCGAGGTTGCCCAGTACGGGGTGTCGCTGTCGTACTTGCTCACCGCCTCGCGCAGCACGGTGCCGAACAGCGTGGTCATGCCGCGTTCGATGCGGCTGCGTTCTTCCGGATCGATCGATTGCTTGAACTTGACCCGGTCGCCCCAGTTTTCCCAGCCGGTCTGCACTTCGTTGTTGCCGCACCAGATCACGATGCTGGGGTGGTCGCCCAGGCGCTTGACCTGCGCTTCGGCCTCGGCGCGGGTGTTCTCGCGGAACGCCACGTCGTAGGGCGGAATCGCGCCGCCGAACATGAAGTCCTGCCAGATCATGATGCCCAGGCGGTCGGCGTCCTCGTAGAAGCTGTCCGGCTGGTAGTGGCCGCCGCCCCACATGCGCAGCATGTTCATGTTGGCGTCGCGCGCCGATTGCAGGATGCCGCGCATGCGCGCCGCATCGACCCGGCTGGGGAAGCTGTCGAACGGGATCAGGTTGGCGCCCTTGGCGAACACCGGGATGCCGTTGACCACGATCGCGAAGCCCTTGCCCCACTTGTCCTGGTCGCGGCGCAGTTCGACGCTGCGCAGGCCGGTGACGCGCTCGGTGGCGTAGCTGTCGCCGGCGGCGTCGCGGATGCGCGCCTTGAACGTGTACAGATCCTGCTTGCCGTAGCCGGCCGGGAACCAGCGCTGCGGCTTGGCGATGCGCACCGGCACGGTGAGCGTGTTGCTGCCGGGATCGAGCACCGCCTTCTGGCTCAGCTGCGCCACGCGCTGGCCATCAGGGCCGAGCACGTCCAGCTCCAGCTGCACTTCGCCGCTGCGGCCGGCCTGCACCTCCAGTTGCGCGAGCAGTTGCGCCGCGTCCGCATCGACCCGCTGCTGGGCGATGTGCAGGCCTTCCACGCGCAGCGCGTCCCAGGCTTCCACGCGCACGTCCTGCCAGATGCCGACGGTGACGATGCGCGGGCCCCAGTCCCAGCCGAAGGTGTACGGCGCCTTGCGCACGTAGGTGGAGCTGTGGCGGGCGACGGGTTCGTCGCCGAAGGCCGAGTCGTAGGCGCCGGGCAGCGCGTACGGTTGCTTGGCCAGCCACGGCTGGAGCTTCTTGATCGGCGAATACAGCCGCACTTCCAGCACGTTGTCGCCGCGCTTGAGCAGCGGCTTGGCGTCCACCCGCCACTGCCGGAACATGTTGTCGGCGGCGAGCAGTTTCTTGCCGTTGAGGTAGACCTCGGCGAAGGTGTCCAGGCCGTCGAACACCAGTTCCACGTGCTCGCGCGCGAGCAGCGCGGCGTCGGCCTTGAAGCGGGTCTGGTATTGCCAGTCGCTCAGGCCCGCCCACTGGATCTTGGCCTCGTTGTCGCGATAGAACGGATCGGGCACCACCCCGGCCGCGATCAGGTCGGTCTGCACCGTGCCCGGCACCTGCGCCGGCAGCCATTGCGCGGCCTTCGGGAATTCCTTGGCGCGCGCCTCGCCCGGCGCCAGCCGCACCTGCCAGCCCTGTTGCAGCGGCAGCGTCGTCGGCACCGCGGCCTGGCCCAGCGTGGGCAGGCCCAGCGCCAGCAGCAGCCCGAGCCGGGCGGGAAGGCGCAGGTGCGGCGCGGAACGGGAACGGCGGTGCGGCTGGGTCATGCGTGGGTCTCCAGGGTCAACGCGCGGCGGCGGGGGGCGCCTGCGCGGTGGTTTCGATCAGGTGGACGGCGCCGATGGCGTAGTACGGGCCGTTGATGCGGGCGGTCGAGCGCAGGCACAGGTCGTGCGTGCCGGTCTGCTTGGGCAGCGGCGCTTCCAGCGAGAACTGCTCGCCCAGCGCCTTGCCGCCGGGCAGCGGGATCCGCGCCAGCAGCTTGCCCTTGCAGTCGCCCAGGCGCACTTCCAGTTCGCCGTGCGCGGTCTTGGCCGGGTACTGCTTGACCTTGACCTGCTCGTGCGCCAGCCCGTAGTTGCGCGCCAGCCGCGCCGCATCGATGCGGATGCGGGCGATGCCGTCCAGGCGCGCGTCGGCGTAGCGCCAGCAACCGCTGAACAAGTCGATGTTGAACACCGGCGTGTCCTTGCCCGACATGTCCGGCAGCAGCGGCACGCGCAGGCCCAGGCTGCCGTCGGCGCAGGAGCTCAGGCCCTGGGTGTCGCGGCTGAGCAGGCCGGGGCGGTCGAGGATGCGGGTGCGCGGCGCGGCCAGCACGCTGCCGTCGTCGGCGAAGGTGGCCGCGCGCACGGTGACCGGCAAGGTCACGTCGAACGGCTTGTCGTAGCGCGGCGAATCGGCCTTGGGCTCGCTGCCGTCGGTGGTGTAGCGGAAGCTGCCGAACTTGGCCTGGTTGCCGAGCGCGATGCTGGCCTTGCCGCTGTCCAGCGCCGTGTTGTCGCCGCCCTGGATGGCGATGTCCGGCGCGAACGCGCCGTCGCCGTAGTCGATGCCCAGCGCGCGGTAGCGGTTGAGCTGCGCCGGCAGGCGCTGCAGGAAGCCGTCCCAGCCGCGCGCCGCCGGCGGCGACCACGCCGCCTCGGCCAGCGCGCCCAGGCGCGGGAACAGCGCATGGTCGATATGCCAGGCCGAGGGAATGTATTCGGCCCACAGCGCGGCCTGCGCGCCGAGCACGTGCTTGGCTTCTTCTGCGTTGAGCGCGGCCGGGACCGGATCGAACTCGTAGACCTTCTGCAGCGGCAGCACCGCCAGCCGGCCGTTAGGCTCGTCGTTGCGTGCGCTCTGCAGGTTGTCCAGGTATAGCCAGCCGGCCGGCACCAGCACCACGTCGTGGCCCTGCTTGGCCGCGGCCACCGCGCCATCGACGCCGCGCCAGGACATCACCGACGCGCTGGCCGGCAGGCCGCCTTCCAGGATCTCGTCCCAACCGATCAGGCGCCGGTCGTGCTTGGTCAGGTAGTCGGACAGCTGCTGGTTGAACCAGCCCTGCATCGCGTGCGCGTCCTTGACCCCGAGCTTGCGCATCTGCGCGCGCACCGCCGGCGAACGCTCCCACTGGTCCTTGACCGCTTCGTCGCCGCCGATGTGGATGTACTGCGAAGGGAACAGCTGCAACACTTCGTCGAGCACGCCCTGGATGAAGGTCATGCTCTTTTCGTCGGTATTGAACAGGTAGGGATTGACCCCCCAGTCCACCGACACCTTCGGCCGCTGTTTGGTCACGCCGACAAGTTCCGGATACGCCGCCACTGCCGCCTGCGCGTGCCCGGGCATGTCCAGCTCCGGCACGATGGTGATGTGCCGCGCGGCGGCGTAGGCCACCAGGTCGCGGATCTGGTCCTGGGTGTAGAAGCCGCCGTAGCTTTCCGGCACGCCTTGCGTACCGGCGCCAGGCGGGGTGCGCCAGGCGCCGATCTCGGTGAGCTTGGGATAGCGCTTGATCTCGATGCGCCAGCCTTGGTCATCGGTCAGGTGCAGGTGCAGCACGTTGAGCTTGTGCTCGGCCATCGCATCGATGACGTGCTTGACCGTGTCCGGGCTGTGGAAATGGCGGGCCACGTCGAGCAGCAGGCCGCGCCAGCCGAAGCGCGGCCAGTCGCGGATCTTGACCTCGGGCACGTCCACTTCGCCCTTGCCGGCATCGGGGGTGAGCAGCTGCCAGGCGCTCATCGCGCCGTAGAACAGGCCGGACTCGTCGCGCGCCTGGATCAGCATGGTGCTGCCGTCCACGTCCAGCCCGTAGCCTTCCGGCGCTTCCACCGGGGCGTTGGGGTTCATCTGCAGGCGGATGGCGCCGTTGGCCGGAATGGTCTCGGCGCGCACCTCCAGCGACAGGCCGCGGGTTTTTTCCAGCAGCGCGGCCAGTTGCCGGGCCACGCGCATGGCCGCCTCGTCGTCGGTCGGCACCGACAGCGTGCTGCCGGTGCCGATGGTCAGCGTGGCGCTGCCGCGCTTGGCCTGCGCCGGTGCCGGAATCAGCGGCAACGGCGCGGTGCTGACCGGCTTCGGCGCAACCGGTGCGGGCGCGGCGGCGGGCTTGGCCGTGTCCGCCGCGGCGGGGGCCTTGCGGTCGCAGCCGCTCAGTACGGCAACGAGGGCGAACAGGGCAAGCCCCAGCCACGTGGTGCGGGACGCCGCCGCGGCGCCCGCCGGGGCGGTCGTCGGGCGGTGTGGCGTGCGCTGGCGTGCACCTGCTGCAATCATTCGGTCTACCTCGTGCTGTGCGGACGCCTATCGTAGTGGATCGGCGCGTAACGGATCAGCGCGATGCGGTCGGCAGCTCGTCCCACACCTTCGGATCCTCGGCGCCCAGCACCCAGCAGCTGAAGCCTTCCAGCCCGTATTCCTTCACCATGTCGTAGCGCGCGCGGAAGCTGCGCGCATCCGGGCGGAACACCCATTCGCGCATGTCGTCGCGGTAGAAATAGAACCACGACTCCTGCTCCTGCGCATCCCACTGCACGGTAGCGTTCTGCTCGATCGCCAGCGGGAAGGACTCGTCGGCGTCGATGTAGGTCGCCGCGATGTTGGACGCTTCGGTGCCGTCTTCCTTCACCGGGTTGCCGGTGTACCAGCGGTAGCCGTAGGTGGCGATGCCCAGCGACAGCTTCTCCTTCGGCACCTGGGTCAGTGCGTAGTCCAGGTGCTTCTTCATCCACACCATGCCGTCGACCGGGCCGGGCGTGGTCCAGCGGGTGTGCTGGTCGTAGGTCATCAGGCTGACCAGATCGACCGCCTGGCCGAGCGCCTTCAGGTCGTAGGCGCCGCGCCAGTATTCCCACATCCACTTGGAGAACTGCCCGCCTTCGGCGTAGCCCGGCGCGTTCGGCACCACCGCCACCGACATCTTGAAGCCGGCCTTGTGCAGTGCGTCGGCGGTCTGCTTGACCATCAGCGTGTAGGCGTCGCGGTCGGTCCAGGCGATGTTCTCGAAGTCGAACTGGAAGCCGTAGTAGCCGTTCTTTTTGCCGTGGATCAGCAGCGAGCCGATCATGCGCTTCTTCGCATCCTCGTCGTGCATCAGCTTGTGGAAGCCTTCGCGGCCGGTGGTCATCGACAGGATCGGCATCACCCGCAGCTGCTTGCGCTTGGCGATGTCGTAGATGTACGCGTTGGGGGTGCCGTTGACCAGGCCGTTCTGGTCCACGCCGTACCAGGTCGGCACCACCACGTCGATCTTGTCGACGTTGGCCAGGAACGAGTTGGTCGATTTCTGCGTGCTCATCAGATAGAACAGCGCGGTCGGGTTCTTGGCCATGGCCGGGGTACAGACCATGGTCAGGGCAAGCAGCAGCCCTGCGAATCGCTTCATCATCGGGGGAATATCCGTCAGCGGGTGGAAGTGGGGGAGGGCAGGTCGATGCGGAACACGTAGGCGTGTTCGCCGGCGGGCTTGGCCGGCAGGGTCAGGTGCAGGCCGTCGGCGCGCTGCTCGAACGGCACCTTCTTGCCGGTGGCGAGCAGGGTCACGCCGCGCACGCCGTCGGCGGGCGTGAGCGAGCGGATCACCGCCTTGCCGCCGGCCGGCCAGCCCAGCTCGATCGCGTACAACGCGCCGTGGCCGGTGGTGAAACGGAAATCCTCGGCGGTGTAGGGCTTGGTCTTGGTGTCCTGGAAGGTGCCGCCGACCACTTCGGTGGGACCCTCGCCATAGGTGCGCCACGGCTGGCTGTCGTAGATCGCCTCGCCGTTGGTCTTCAGCCACTTGCCGATCGACAGCAGGATGTCGCGCTCGGTGTCGGGGATCGAGCCGTCGGCGCGCGGGCCGATGTTGAGCATCAGGTTGCCGTTCTTGCTGACCACGTCCACCAGCATGTGCACGATGAAGGTCGGGGTCTTGTAGGTGTCGTTCTCCACGTAGCCCCACGAGGCGTTGCTGACCGAGGTGTCGGTCTGCCAGTGGGTCGGGTGGATGCCGGTGAGCTGGCCGCGCTCGATGTCCAGCGTGCCGGCGCCTTCCGGGAACGCGCCGAGCTTGTAGTTCACCACCACCCCGTCGCCGCGCGCGGCGCCGTGGTTGTAGTAGTACGACAGCATGGTCGGCAAGGTGCTGCGGAAGGTCGGGTGCGCGATCCACCAGTCGAAGTAGATCAGCTCCGGGTTGTAGCGGTCGATCAGCTCGGTGGTGCGCGCCAGCCAGTCGTCCAGCCACGCCTGCGACACCGGCGTCCAGTCGTTGGTGACGTCGGCATCGTCCTTGCCCGGCAAGCGGATCTGCGCCGGGCCGTACAGACCGGCGTAGCGCGGATCGTTAACGTCCGAGTCGAAGGTGCGGCCGCCGTCGAAGAACCAGTTGTGCTCGGCGCGGTGCGAGGACAGGCCGAAATGCAGGCCTTCGGCGCGGATCGCCTTGGACAGCTCGCCGATCACGTCGCGCTTGGGACCCATCTTGGTCGCGGTCCAGTCCGACAGCTGCGAGTCGTACATCGCGAAGCCGTCGTGGTGTTCGGCCACCGGCACCACGTAGCGCGCGCCGGCCTGGCGGAACAGCCTGGCCCAGCCCTGCGGGTCGAACTTGGGCGCGGTGAACAGCGGGATCAGGTCCTTGTAGCCGAAGGTGGACTGCGCGCCGTACGTCTCGCGATGGTGCGCGTAGTCCTGGCTGTCCTTGGCGTCTGGTTGGTACATGTTGCGCGAGTACCACTCGTTGCCGAAGGCCGGTACCGAGAACACGCCCCAGTGGATGAAGATGCCGAACTTGGCGTTGTCGTACCAGCCGGGCGAACGGTAGTTCTTCAGCGAGGCCCAGTCCGGGCGGAAAGGTCCCTTGCGCGCGCCGGCATCGGCTTCGCGCACCAGCCGCGCGCGTTCGGGCGCGTACTTGGCGGTGGCCTGCAGCCACTGCTGGTCGATCTGTTCGGGGCTGAGGGTGGTGGCGGTGGGCGCGGTCGGCGACGGCGCATCCGCGGCGCAGGCGGGCATGGCCGCCAACGCGAAAATGAGGGAAAAGCTGCTTGCCAGAGTCTTGCGTACAGCTCCGGCGTGGCGGGATCGGTCCGCGCGCAGGCGGGTCTCGGACGTCATGGAACTGCACTCCTCTGCAGAAAACGCGATGCCGGCGCAAACCAAACGCCGGGCAAAAAAAGGGCGCGCCACCGTGGAGGGTCGGTGGCGCGCCAGTCCTACATCAGAACTTGAAGTTCAGCTGCGCCTGGTAGCCGCGGCCGTTCTTGTACATGCCGATCGGCGCGTACTTGACCTCGTTGTACCAGTAGTACGTGGAGTCGAGCAGGTTGGTGGCGCTGACGCTGACGCTCATCCAATCGTTGATCTCGTACGAGGCGGTCAGGTCGAGCTGCTTGTACTCGTCGGTGAACACCTGCGAGTCCAGACGGCCGATCTGGGTGAAGTACTTGGAGCGGTAGCTGTAGTTCACGCGCACCATCCACGGGCCGTTTTCCCAATAGGGGATCACGTTGTAGGTGTTCTTCGACAGGTACGGCAGGTTCAGGCCGCTGCTGGCGTCGGCGGTGGCGTAGGTGTAGTTCGCCTGCAGGCCGAAGCCGTAGCCGAACGCCTGCTGGTAGTTCAGGGAGGCGCCCTTTACCTTGGCGTTGGATACGTTGACCGGCGAGCTGATCTGGTAGATGCCGCTGACACCGTTGATCGGATCGGTCAATTGCTGCGCCGTGGTAACGGTCACGATGTACGAACCGATGTCGCGATAGAACGCCTCGGCGGACAGCATGCTGGACGGCGCGAAGTACCACTCGGCGGCAAGGTCGTAGTTGGTCGACTCGTAGGGCTTCAGGTCGGGGTTGCCGCCGCTACCTGTCAGATTGCACGAAGTGGGATCGACGCACGTAGTGCCGTCGCTGCTCGTGCTGTTGAGCGAGATGGATCCTGCCAGATCCTGGTAGCGAGGACGCGCGATCACCTTGGCGGCCGAGAAGCGCAGCACTTTGGTGTCGTCCAGATCGTAGGCGATGTTGAAGCTCGGCAGGGGCTTGTAGTACTGCTTGGTGGACGTCACCGGCGTATAGGTGCCGCCGTTGGAGCTGAGCCAGTACATCGACTTATCCTTGGTGTCGACATAACGGACGCCCAAGTTGCCGCGCCATTTGCCGGACTCGAAGTTCATCTGCGCATAGAGATCGCTGGTGATTTCCTTGACGTTGAACATCTGGCCGTACTTGTTCTCAAACGCACCCTGCGGAAGCGACTTCAGGTAGGACAGCACCGAGTTGAGATTGGCAGTCGGCCAATTGACAAGGTCCGAACTGGCGTTCAGTCCGTCGTACAGGCCGCTCGGCGTGGTGCCAGGATTGAACGACGTCAGCAGGATGTTTTGATTGGCATAGATCGCATTGCCGCGCGAATCCTGGCCGTTCTCATGATTGATGTACTTGTAGCCGAGCTGCAGCTTGTTCAGCGGACCCCAGTCCAGATCACGCGCCGCGTCGAACTGGAAATACTTTTCCTTGTCCTCGGTGGTGGTGTATTCGGCACCGCCGGCTTGCTGGCCGGTCGCCAGGCCCCAGTTCGATGCGCTGTTGTCGCCATAGGTGACGCCGGTGTGGCTGCCGTCGTAGTTGAAGTTGTAGCCGCCGTCCTGCAGCAGGAACTTCATCAGGTACTCGGGGTTCTTGCCGCCGGTGGCCTCGGTGCTGCCGACCTGCGAGGTGAACACCCACTTGTCGCCATAAAAGTCGTGGCGCAGGTTCAGGCTCTTGGTGGTGACGGTGCTTTCGCGGTAGTTGGTGTCCAGCTGCGCATACGGCTGATTGCCGTTGCCGGCACCGTCGGTGACCGTGGCCTGGGTGATGTAGCCGTTGTTCACCGTCGCGCTGGTGATCTTGTCCTGATCGCCGCAGCCCGGGCAGACATAGCGCGATTCGCTGAAGTTGTTGTACTTGCCCTTGATGTAGATGCCGGTCAGGTTGAACTCGTTCTGCTCGTTCGGCTTCCACTGCAGGGCCCCCTGCAGGCCGTTGCGCTCGCGGGTCTGCTGGAAGTAGGCGCTGTTGATGCCGACCGGGATCTTGGCGGTAGCAACGTTACCACCGTCGCCCGAAACAGTGGCGCTCGCCGGAATATTGGTGCCGGTGTTGTAGCCGAAGAACTCGATGCCGGCGCGCGCAATGTCCTGCTTGTCGTGGGTGGCGGAGATCAACGCACCGAAGGTCTCGTCGTCGTTCTTCCAGCTCCACAGCGCCGAGCCGCGCGGGTTGCCTTCTTCCGAGCGGTCGTTGTAGTTGTAGCCGACCGAGCCGCGGATGGTGTTCTTCGGCAGGTCCAGCGGCTTGCGGGTATGCACGATCACGGTGCCGCCGATCGAGCCTTCGTCGATGCGCGCTTCCGGGGTCTTGTAGACCTCCATCAGGCCGATGATTTCCGGCGACAGCAGGGTGTAGTTGAAGGTACGGCCGCTGGTGTCGGACGGGTTGCCGCCCCAGTCGCCCGAGGCGATGGTCTGGCCGTTGAGCAGCACGCGGTTCAGCGCCGGATCGGTGCCGTTGATGCTGACCTTCTCGCCTTCGCCGAACTGGCGGTCCACGCTGATGCCCGGCAGGTGCGCCAGCGACTCGGCGGCATTGGTGTCCGGGAACTTGCCGATGTCCTCGGCGCTGATCGCGTCGACGATGGAGTTGGCCGAGCGCTTGACCGCCTGGCTCTTCTCCAGCGAGGCGCGGTAGCCGGTGACGGTGATGGTGTCCAGTTCCTGGACGTTCTTCGACTCTGCGCCGGAAGCGGGTGCTTCCTGCGCCATAGCATTACCGGACAGGTACAGCGCGGCCATGATGCTGATGGCTAACGTGGTGGTGCGGCTATTCATTGGCTAAACCTCTGGGTTAGTACATGGGCATGAGGTGCCAACCGATGTTCCGGCGTGCTGGCCGCTGCCCGGCCTGTTGATTGCGCGGCACCTTGCGGTGGCTGCGCGTATCGCGTTTCGGTGCGCGTCGTCCGGTCGTTGACGCGGAAGTAGCCGGCCGGCGGCACCGAGGGCGCCGGTCCTTCCTTGTTTCCTGTTGAGTGACAACCAAATCCAGCAAAACCGTGCAAGGTGCAGTTGCCTGATGCGCGGGCGGGAGTCCCCCCCGTTCCGTGCACCGGCGTTGGAGCCGTTTGCCTTCGTTGCGGGCTGCGCCAGCGAACCTGCTGGGCGCTGCCTGCCAGGCACTGGATCGCGATGCACCGCTGTCCCGTGTCCCTGAACGAGGCGTGTCTTGAAGATGTAAAACTTGTATGCGACCGAGTCTGGTATAGCGTTGACAGCGTTGTCAACACTTACTTCACGGTATTTTGACAATTCTCGGCACGGATGCGACGGCAGGTGTCGAAGATGAACCCGCTTAGTTTCCGGTTAGCTGCGTAGGTCTTTGTCCAGCAAAGGAAATCCGTGCCTAGAACATGGTCGGGTGGCGCGGTCGTGGCGGCATGTATGCTGGGCTGCGACGCGCAACAGCACGACCTGTATCCCAGAATTTGTGCATTGCGGCGAATTTTCGCACGCCGTTTGTACCGGCTTTCGGGCGTTCCATCGGCAATGTCGGTGTCCTGTCGGAATAGCGCGACGAATCGGCCGCGATGGCTTATCGTGGAAGCAGTGACGGTAGAGCGACATTTGGGTGAATTTCATCTTGACAACGTTGTCAAGGTGGTCTGAAACTCGATCGATCAACAGGCCCCATCGGCTGCGCCCTGTGGGGCGCAACGGGAGAATACGTGTCCGCAAGCAGTTCACCAGTGGCAGCGGCCGGACCGCGCGCCGAGCCTTTCATCGCCGCCGACGTCGGCGGTACCCATGTGCGTATCGGCCTGGTGTCGCGCGGCGACGCCAGCGACAGCGTGCAGACGGTCAAGGTGCTGGACTATCGCAAGTACCGCTGCGCCGACTATCCGGGCCTGACCGAGATCATCGGCGAGTTCCTGTCCGGCGTGCCGGGTCCGGCGCCGACCCGTGGCGTGATCGCCAGCGCCGGCTATGCGCTGGAAGACGGCAGGGTGATCACCACCAATCTGCCGTGGAGCCTGTCGCCGCCGGAGATCCGCGAGCGGCTGGGCATGCAGGCGCTGCACCTGGTCAACGATTTCGAGGCGGTGGCCTATGCGGCCTCGTCGATGGATGCCAGCGAAGTGTTGCATCTGACCGGCCCGCGCAAGGCGCAGCGCGGACCGGCGCTGGTCATCGGCCCGGGCACCGGGCTCGGCGCGGCGGTGTGGATTCCTACCAATGGCGGCGCCGTCGTGCTGGCCACCGAAGCCGGACACGCGGCCTTGCCGATCGGCAGCGAACTGGAGATGGCGATCGCGCAGCGGCTGCTGCGCACGCGCAGCTATGTGCCGGTGGAACACCTGCTGTCCGGTCCCGGTCTGCTCAATCTCTATAAGGTGTTGTGCGAGCTGCACGATGCCGCGCCGGCGCATGCCGCGCCCAGCGAGGTCACCGCGGCGGCGCTGGCCGGCAACGATCCGCTGGCGCACGAAGCGCTGTCGGCGTTCTGCGGCCTGCTCGGCAGCGTGGTCGGCGACATGGCGCTGCTGTACGGCATCCAGAGCGGCATCTACCTGGCCGGCGGCTTCCTGCCGCAGATCGGCGAGTTCCTGGCCGCCAGCAGCTTCGTCGAGCGCTATTTGAACAAGGGCGCGATGCG
>Ga0308160_10004265_pt1 | contig 15404 bp, 8 predicted proteins | sample PhyFR1_FD_201036 | JGI IMG/M metagenome (GOLD analysis project Ga0308160, IMG submission 201036) | Phyllosphere microbial communities from UC Gill Tract Community Farm, Albany, California, United States - DLSLF.R1 | ecosystem: Host-associated > Plants > Phyllosphere > Unclassified | place: USA...
GGAGGAGAGGAGTGGGGGGGGAGGAAGCGTCCGATGTTTTGGGAAGATGAGAGGCGAGGTAGGGAAGAGGGGCCGTTCGGGCGTGGCTGGTCATGAGGGCGAGCCGGGCGGCCGTCGGTCGGGGTCGTCAACAAGTCGATTGGAAGTAGAGGGCGAGCCCTCGGGGAAGATCAGAGCCTGCCGACGCATGCTCGCTCGTCGTCGTCGTCCGGGACGCCTTCGGACGCTCGACGTCCGTTCGATGCGAAGGCGTAGCCCAAGGCGACGGGCGTCACCTCGCACGTTGCTCCCGCCGTCGCCGCCGCCGCCGCTTACGGTCGGTGTGGACCTGGGGCGGGCAGCGGCGGGAGGGGAAAGAGGGTGGCCAGGGACCGTCCGGGACGGTGTCGGCCGCCGGTGGTGGACCGGAGGTAGTCGCGTGGGTGAGCATGGTTTGAGGGCAGCGGGAGGGGAACAGTCGACGTCGTGCGCTCGTAGCCAGCAGTACCCTCAGCGCCGTTGTTGGGGAGGTAAGTCGGGATGGTGGCCGAGGGCGCGCGCGAAGGACCAGGGTCCTCGACGACGTGGACGAAGGCGGCGTGGAGGTCGTCGTCGGTGATCGTCCTGGCAAGAGCAGGGGGGGGGGGGGGCGAGAGAAAGGCGTCAGTCTGCGTGCGGGCCGATGACGGACGGAGGGGACGCACGACCAGCTGGAGGGATCGTCGAGGGGGAAGTACGAGATGGGCGGGGCTGCAGCGGAGACTAGCTCGTCAGTCGGTGCTTGAGTTGGAGAGGGTACGCTAGAGGCAAGACAGACAGCGGATCGGCGTCGGATAGTCCGAGTCGACGTCGCCCTGCGACGAGGGCGCCAACGTTGGCGGCGGGGTCGTCAGTCCACGGCCGGCGGCCGACCGCTGCGACGGCGCGCGCCAAGCGGCGACGCCTTCCGAGGACGGCAGGTGGGCGTCGAGTGGGAAGCCGAGGACGTTTTGGGGGACGGGGTATTTGACCGGCGGGGGGTTGAGCATCGGGAGCGCGAGCGAGTCGGCCGGCGGCCTGTCGAAGGCCGCTCCGGTTGAGGTCGACTCGTGGCGCTTGACGCGCCCGCCGGTAGCGGCGACGTACCGGCTCGGCAGAGGCAGACGGACGGGCGAGCGATACGGCTCGGAGCGCCGGTCCCGCTGGCTAAGGGTGGACGCTATGACTGGTGAGGCAGGGTAGTGCCGGACCGATGTCGCTGGGTGCGACCAGGCTGGCGGTGGGGCGAATTGCGGTCCGGCCGACGTCGGCGCGATGGGCCAGTCGATGTAGACGTCGAGTCCGAGCTGGACGGGCGGATGACGCCTCGCCGCCGCGATGGAGGAGGCGGGCGGGACGACTGACGTCCGGAACGGGACGGCACTCTTCTGCCGTGCCCTCCGAGCCGGCAGCGTCGGAGGCGATGGGCTTCGCTCCTCCGAGGAAGGCTCGGACGCCGCTCTGATCGACGAGACGACAGGGACGATCGACGAAGCAGGCGCCGAGGCTGCGACCTCGCCCTCGGCGACGCGGCGCTTAACGTTGGCGATCTCGTCCTCGGTCGAGTCGCGACAGAGCGTCTCGTGTTCTGCGCGGCGGCCAAGCGGGGTCAAGATCAGCAGGTTCCGGTCGATCTTGGGCTGCCAAGGTGGGACGCACCCCAGACCGAGACGAGCTTGCCGGTCGCAAGCTGACGGCCGCCCTGGAGGCCGAGGTCGTACGCCGACGTCTTCTTGAAGCGGTAGATCTGGTGGATGCCTGTCGGGCGTCAGCAGGCTCGGACGGCGGTCGTCAGCCTGCAGAGGGCGCGCACGTTGAGCTGCCTTGAAAGGGACAACTTTTAGACGTGTTCAGTCGGTGACAACGGCGCGGATCTGACTTTCAGCGGACTGACCGGGTGAAGCTGGCCCACTTGGTCTGCTTGAAGACTGCACAAGGGCCTCGGAGATCTTCAGCGCCGCTGTGCCTCGTCGGCAGGCGAACCATACGCACGTTGTGTCCGTTCGAAGGCGGCCATCTAGCGTCGGGGGACGTGTCACGTGTCAGCCGATCGATGAGAGGGTGAACCGGGCGAGCAACAGCGACGATGACGCACGAGCTCTGACGGGCGGAAGATGTGGATCACCTGGCCAGCCGGGTCCCAAGCCATCAGCTACGAGGAGGACGAAGCAGGAGCTCTCGAGAGAGGTCAGATGGGCGAGCACGGTCGGAGCTATCCTCGAGCTGGGGTGCCTTCGGTTGGCGGAGCACCCGACCTACCTTCTGAAGTGACGGATCTGCCCTGATGAGAACAAAGGGTCTCTGCGCGTCAGTGAGGGCCCGCACGAAAGCGTCAGGGCTGACAACGTGACCCACAGGGCTGCAAAGCTGCGAGAGGAGAGCCGGCGAGTCAGCAAGGGGGGCGGAGGCTGTCTAGAGTCATCAGCGGAGGGACAGACAGCTTCTGGATGAAGGTCTGCGGCTTGCCCGCCGTCGGGCGCTTGCGCTTGGCCTTCGCTCTGAGAAGGTTGGGACGAACGGTCAGCACGGCAGCCCAGGGTCGAGGAGGAGGGCATCGAACGAACCCTCCTTTCGTAGCGTCAGAGGCAGAAGTTGCCCTTGCAGCTGCCTTGCTCGCTGACGCCAGGTTGCCGGTGAGCGGCAGCGGAGGGGCAGGCGAAGGGAAGGCAGAGGTCGCCGACGGCAGCCCAGCGTACGTCGTCGGCGGTGTCAGGGCCGAGTAGGCCGTCGTCGAAGGCATTGTCGCAGCGACGGATGGATCGAAGGAGGAGGAAGCGGACAGGTCGGTTGACGGCGACAGCGGCGGCGGCGGCAGGTGCCATGGAGGCGCGGTCGCTGACTGGAGCGATGTCGGGCTGCCGTCGGCTGGGTACGGGTACAAGGCGGCCGGCGCTTGGTGGGAGCTGAGCGTCGAGTTCCGGCCGAGCGCGGCCAGCCGGCTCGGATCCATCGCAGCCGTCGTCGTCGTCGTGGTCGCCGGCGTCTCGAGTGCGAGCTTGGGCAGAGGGTGCCAGTCGAGGAGCTGGCGAGCGCACACAGAAAGGCAGAGGGCGGTCGGGCGAGGCGGTTAGTGCTGCAAGGCAGGCGTGGCTGCCAACAGGCAGGCAGGCAGGCAAGGCGCCCGTCGCTCAACCCTGCGGTCGCCCGCCCGCTGCCCGGCCGGCTGAAGGCGTCAGCTGGCCAAGGCGCGGCCGTCGAGCCGTGCACGCGTGTCGGCTGGTGGATCCGAGCCGGCACGAGGCTGAGAGTGAGCGAGGGGTGAGAGCGCGAGGAATGTTCAGCAGGGCCGCGCGGTGGGCCGGCCGGCCTGCCCCTTTCTCCCCGACCCCCCTTTGTCGACAGCGGCCGGCCCTTCGTCCCGTCACTCGAGCTCTCCTGTCAGCGTGGCGAGCAGAGCCAGGCAGGGGATCGGCGGCCGGTCAACTGACGCGGACACACTCGGCCGCTCACCCTTCGAGACGGTCTTGGCTCCGCCGGTCGTCAAGCAAGGTGGCCATCGAGATGGGAGGACGACGACGTGCGCGCGCGTGTGTGCGGAGGAGGGCGAAGAGGAGCCGAGGTTGACCCCAAAAGGGGGCAAGAAGGTGCTCGAGGGGCGCGAGCGCGGAAGGACCAAAAGGAGGCAAGGAGCAAAGAAGCAGGTGCGCGAGGCAGCGAGAGGGGATGGAGGGGGCTGCTGGGGGATGAGCCCCGGCGATAGAAAGCAAGGATGACCAGAGGGCGAAGCGACGAAGGTTGAGGAGAGGCAAGAGCGCGCTCAGACGCGGACCTTCGGCGGCGCAGCGACGGGCGGCGCCTGGGCCGTTCCGGCCGAAACGTACGCCGACGTCGAGGCGGGAGCCGCCGGCTGGCCTAGCGGAAGCCGTTGAGGCTGCTGAGACGGCGGCGGCTTGCTGCTGTTGGCCTGGTGTGGAGGCGGTGGCTGCTGGCCTGAGGTGGTTGGCCGGGAGGTTGTCGCCGAGCCTGGCCGGGGCAGGGGGCCACCTTGCTGCTGCTGCTGCTGCTGCTGGTGCGGGTAGGCACCGCCGTTCGGAGGCGGCGGCGGGAGGGGTGCGCCGGCCACCATGCCGGACGGCACGCCCGAACCAGGTCCGAGCTGCTGCTGCTGCTGCTGAAGGTGCGGCTGGGGTGGCAGCCGTCCCTGTTGGAGATGAGAGCCACCGACCGGAAGGCCGCCCTGCGCACCGCCGGCGCCGGCAAGGGCCGCCTGGAGCCGATGGACCTCGCCCGAGAGCTTGGCGACCGTCTGGGCGAGTCCCTCGTTCTCGGCCGTCAGGACCTCAACCTTGGACTGGAGCTCGTTGAGCCACGCCTTCTTGCGCTGCCGGCACTTGAGCGCCGCCTGGCGATTGCGCTCGAGGAAGTTTTTGCGCTTCTCCTCCTCGGTCTCGGGCCGGCCGTCCGTCTGCGAGAGGCCGTCGAGCGAGCCGCCGCCACCTCCGCCGGCGGAGCCATCGTCGAGTTGATCGCTCTCCTCGCTCATCTGCTTCTTACCCCGCTGCTGCGGCTGCGGCTGCTTGGCCGCCGCGCCCTTCTTGGCCGGCGGGCCGGCCGACGAGGGAACGGGATCGGAGGACGACTTGCGTTTGGCCTTGCGACCGGAGGCAGACGCCGGCGCGGGCGGGCCCTGGCCGTGCATCGGCTGTTGCTGCTGGCCGGGATGGTAAGGCATCAGCTGCGGCGGCGGGTAGCCTGGAGCGCGGGAAGGCAAGCGGCGTCAGAACCCGGGCGACACTGGTAGGATCACGGATGAGAGAACGCACCACCGTAGGCCATCTGCGGCGGCTGGCCGTGGCCCGGGCCTGGGCCTGGGACCGGGCCGTCCGTCTGCTCGCGCTTCGCGATCTCATGATGGGCCTGCGAGAGGAGGTAGAGCCCGTTGGCGGCCTGGGTCGACTGCTGCTGTTGCTGCTGCTGGAGCTGCTGGCCGAAGCGAGCGTCGGGGCCTGAGCTGCCTGGAGGTGGAGGAGCCCCCGGCGGGCCGGCGCTCGCTCCCCTGTGGAGCGCCTGCTGAGCCGACATCTGCGACGAGTGCGGGTAGCCCGGTGGCGGCGGCGGGTGCTGGCCAGGGTGGGGGATCGGATGGGCCGCCATCGGCAGATCCGGCTGCTGCTGGCCGTAACCCGGCGGGCCAGACGATCGCTGCTGTTGGAGGTGTTGCGGGTGGTGCTGGCTGCTCGCGGCGAGCTGCTGTTCAATGTGCGTCTGCTGGCTACCCGGGCGGTGCGAAAAGTAGTCGGGCTGCTGCTGCTGCTCGCGTGCCGATGGCGGGGGAGGTCCGCCCTGCCGTTGCGGCTGACCCGAGCCGGCACCAGCACCGGCGCCGCCGTCGAGGCCGTCCTCGAGCTGCGAGAGCTGCGACATGACGTTGTTGAACGTGCCGGGCGTCATGAGGGGCAAGCTGCCGTCGCCGTTGGGCGTCTGACCGGTCGCGCCGCCCATCTGGTTGGCGGCCGAGGCCGTCGCGTTTTGGACCATCGCCAGGAAAGCGGCCGTGTTGGGCGACGGGGGCGGGAACGAGGCCGGCCCGCAGCCGGTGAGCGGCGTCATACCCGTCCCGGGCGTCAGACCAGTCCGGACAAAATTGGACGGGTCGAACGCAAGCGCGTGCTGGACGAGGGCCGAGCTCGCCGGTGTCGGCAGGCTGCCCTTGCCGCCATGCTCGTTGCCGGCGTCATCGTCGTCATCGTCGAGGCCGGACCGGAGGGACGAGATGGCGGGCGTGTTGAGTGGCCAGGTAAAGTCCTCGCGCTCCTCGAGCGGCGTCGTGATGTGGCCGATCGGCGGGAGGGAAGGCTTGACGTCGCCGGGCGTCGTCCGGCCGTTACCGCCATCCTGGAGGCTGGCAAGCGTCGTCGCGAACTCGGGGCTGCTGACGGCCGACGGCTGCGAGAACGAGAGCTCGAACGGATTGACCTCGCCCGTCAGCTTGGCCCGGGCCGAGAAGGCCTTGGACGGGAAGACGGGCCGGAGCGCGCCTGGCTCCTTTGATGCCGGCCGCGACGAGCCTGCCGAAGGCGGCTGGGCCGACGAGGCTCTTGCTGCCGGGAGCGAAGGTGGTCCGGCTACTGGCGAGTCGGCCGAGGCAGAGGGCGGCGCCGGCGAGGGCTCGGTCGCTACGGCCGTCGATGGCGCGACGACGGCGGCGGCGGCGGCGTCCGCCGACTTTGGCGAGGTCGCCGGCGAGGGCGACGGCGCGGGAATCTCCCCGGTCGAGGCGGCAGGCGAGGCATCGGTCGCTGCTGCTGGACGAGCCGAGGATGGATGGGCCCAGCAAGGGCGAGGAAGGGAGATGCGATGGTGAGCCAAGCGGGAGCACAACCGGGACGTCACATGGCGGGGGCGAGGTTTTCAGCAGGGCGCGCGGATGACCGAGCGAGGAGGCGAGCCAGCAGACGGGTGAGCGCGCGTGCGGTGAGACGTGGGTCGTCGTTGGGAGAAGGAGGTCGGTTGGCGAAAGGGGTCAGCGAGTGGAGCGTGCGAACGACCTCGTTGTCCGATCGGGGCCGGGCGGACGCACCTGCTGCTGGGCTGGCCATGACGAGTTCTTCCTGCGGGACGAGAAGCAGCAGGGAGGGGGAAGTGGGTGGGGCAGGCATGACGGCGGCGGCGGGTCGCAGTGACGACGACGGCGCCGAGCGATAGCTGAATCGACCCTGTTTGCCCAGACTATTCATCTATCGGTCAGCGCCCCGCCTCCCGTCGGGCGTCCCTCCTCGAAAGCCCCTCACAGCCGCTCTCCCTCGACTCGGGGAAGGTTTTTCTAGCCTGCTGTTTGAACCTCGCCAGTAGCAGCGGCCGACCTTCGTCGTCGGGCCAGGCCATATGCGTCTCTCCTAGCTGCGCCTCCTTCGCCAGCCCCCCTCGGCGAGCCCTTGACGAGGGTCGCGCAGCAGCTCGCCCGACGACCTCCCGACGCTGGCCTCTCGCGTCGTCTGAATAGCCCTCGACTCACTCGTCAACTCAACAGCGCCGGGCTAGACACGTCAAGCTGGCCATTTCGAGTGCGAGGGACGCTGACGGCGGCTTGTCGGCAGCCCGAGTGACGGCAGTCAGCCTCCCCGATTGGCCGCTCGCCGAGAGACAATGCTCCGAGGTCTTTCTTGAAAGCCGGCGGATCTGGGACCCGGCCTCGAGCTGCTCTCAGCCTCCAGTAGCTTTGCCTGTCCGTCCACCGACCATGTCTACGTTACCCGCTCTCTTCTGCACGGCCGGTCGACACTTAGCAGCAGTAGCGACGGTTGGCAACGGCGGCAGGTGCAGCGGTCGAGAGATGCCGGAAAGCCGCGTTCGACCCGCCCTTTGACACGATACCTCCGTTTCCGCTATCAGACTGTCCGTAGGCTACTATCCTCGCCGATCAGGGGAGCCAAATCGGGAGTGCGGGAGCGTCCTCTGACGTCTCTAAGCCTGGGCGACCTACCGACCTAACCGTGACACGCGGACCCGGCTGCTCGAGCACTTTGCACGCCCTCGTCGGTTTGCGGGTGAGCGGCCGGTCGGGACCAATGCCCAGATCGAAGACCACGCCTAGAACGGCCGACAAGAAGAAGACGAAGAGGAAGATAGCCATGGCAGAACAGGGAGAGCCCCTCCTGGTCTAGTAGACCTCGAGCACGAAGCGCTCGGCCTCCTTGAGGTCCTCCATGTGGGCCTCGGCCTCGGTCCGGCCGAGCCCCTTGTTGGCCGTCAGCGAGCCGACGAGCGCCTCGTAGACGTCCGGGACGGGCCAAGTCGGGCCGCAGAGGTAAAAGTAGCCTTTGTCGGCCTCGTTGGCCGAGGTAAGGAGGTCCGACAGCAGCCGGCCGTCCTCGAGCATCTTGTGCTGGATGTAGACCTTTGCCTTCGTGTCGCGCGAGAAGGCCAGGCCGGCATGGGTGATGAGCCCGCCGGCGAGGTAGGCCTCGATCTCCTCGCCGTAGAGGTACTCCTGCGACGAGTAGCGGGCGCCAAAGTAGTAGACGAGCGGGCCGACCTCGATACCCTGGCTCTTCTGCCAGGCCCGGTGCTGGATGAAGGCCCGGAAGGGGGCGGCACCCGTGCCGAGGCCGGCCATGATGACGGGCTGGGTGTCGAGCGGCGGGAGCTTCATGACCGACGGCTTGATCGAGACCGTCACGTGCTGGCCGAGCTTGAGGGTCGACAGGTAGCGCGTGCACTGGCCGTAGCGGGGCTTGCCGGTCGAGGCGTTCCACTCGACCGTGACGACGAGCAGGTGGACGCTGTCGCCGACAAACTTCTGGGCCGACGAGATCGAGTAGTGGCGCGGGTGGATCTGAATGATGGGGCAGGCAGGCAGGGGTACAAGGTCAGCCGACGGCAAACGCGAGTCAGAGGCAGCGAGAGCGAAGCCTGCGGGACGCACCTCGCCGACGAGGTGAACGAGATCCTCGATCGGAACATTTTTCTTGAGGCCCGGGAAGCGCTTGAGGACGTCAACAAAGGTGACGGTCTCGTTCTCGCTCCACTTCTTGAACATGCTCGCGCCCTCGGGGCTCGAGATGAAGCGGAGCGTGCGAGCCTCCTCGCGGTCGTCCGTCTTTGCGACGAGGGCGGCGTAGAAGCCCTTGGGCGGCCGGCCAAAGATGTCGACCTGCTGCTGGAACATCTGGAGCGCGGTCCGCGTCTCGACCTTGCCGTTGACAGGGACCGAGAGGACGGCGTCCGGGGCGACGCCGTACCAGGCGAGGAAGTCGCGGACCTCGTCCTCGTCGTTCCAGCCGTGGACGCCGAGGGCCTCGCCGACCTCGTACTTGAGGCCGGTGCCGGCGGTCGAGAGCTCGAGGTGGAAGACGTTGCGGTCGTACGTCGTTGGCGTCAGCCGCCGGTTCTCGGTCACCGTCGCCAGGTACGTCTTGTCTGGGAGCGAGGGCGCGAGGGCCGAGACCGAGGGCGTCGATTCGTCCTCTGCGGCAGGCGCAACGGCGAAGGCCTCCTTGAAGAGAAGGTGGAGCGCGGGGACGTGCCAGCTCGCGGTAAGCGGGCCGCGGGCGTCCGCCGAGGCGGGAGCGACAGCCGGGAACGAGCTGAGGCCGTCAAACGCGAGGGCCGTGCGCTTGTCGTCCTCCTGGTCGTCCTCGGCCTCGGCAAAGCCGGCGGTCGAAACCTCCTTGAGCGCCTGTTCGCCGACGGCGATGAGCTCGCTCAGGGCCGGGCCGAGCGCGGCCTCGAGGACGGTGCGGAGGCCGGCAGGCAGGCTCGCACCCTCGCCGACGACGCCGGCAAAGAGGAGGAAGAAGCCGACGAGCCCGAGCGCGGTCGCCTCAGCCTCGGCCTCTTCGGGGGAGGGCTTGGCCGCGCCGGCCTTAGCCGCCGGCGGGGGGAGGACAAGCACGCGGGCGTTCTTGGCCGCAAGCAGCTGCCGGTCCTGGACGGCGAGGTTGTCGGCGACCGAGGCGGCGTCCCAGCCGGCGATCGAGACGAGGACGGTCCCGCCCTGCTTGAGCGAGGCAAAGGCGCCCGTCCCCTGGAGGGCGCCGGCCGTCGCGACAAAGACGAGCTCGGACGAGTCGGCCCGTGGGACCGAGGTGAAGGGCTTGGGGGCGAGGCCGGCCTGGGCAGGCGCGATGACGACGGTCGACTGGGCGACGGCCGGGACGAGCGACGTCAGGGTCGACACGCGGGTCGAGAGCGACGGCGACGAAAGGAACGTCTTGGTCAGGACCGAGGGCAGGAGCGAGTCGGCCGCGGTGAAGAACACGGTCTGCTTGACGGCAGCAGCGGCGGCGGCAGGCTTGGCAGGGGCGGTGATGCCGATCGAATAGAGGAGGTTCTCAAGCGAGGTCTCGCCACCGACGACCGAGGCGCCGGTGATCTTGGGCAGCTTGCCCGACGAGGTGCCAGCCCGGCCAAAGACGTTGGCGACGACAAAGTCCTTCACGTAGCCGACGGGCGTGGTCTCCTCGTCGACGACGACGAGCTCGCTGACGGCCTTGCCGCCGTGCGGGAGCGCGGCGAGGAGCGAGGCGCCGACCGAAGACGAGAGGGCGTTGACCGTCAGGACGCCGACCGAGGGGGCGAGCGTCGCGGCCCGGAGAACGGCGGCCGAGTAGCCGCCGGCAAGGACGATGACCTTGGTCGCGGCCTCGTCCCCCTTGAACGAGAAGGCCTCGACCTCGGCCGCCTTGGCCGGGGCGGGGAGGGCGCGGACGACCTCGCGGGCGGCAAAGACGCCGTCAAAGACGTGGAGGACGTTGGCATCGGCGAGACCGGCCGAGTAGATGGCGCGCGTGTTGGCGACGATGTCGTCGGCCGAGGCCGAGAAGACGACAGTGAAGCTCTCGGGGAGAAGCGGGAGGAGGCTCGTCACCTGGGCGAGCGAGGGCGAGACGCCGGCGAGGGGCTGGTCAGCGGCCGGGAGGGCGACCGAGAGCTGGACGACGAGCCGGTTGGCCGCCGTCGTCTCGGCGGGGAGGTTGGCGAGCGACGGCAGAAGGAGCGGCAGCGTCGGGCCCGAGGCGAGGATGGTGGCGCCCTGGCTGGCGGCGCCGTCGGCCTTGAGGTAGGCGACGACGGACGTGCCGGCGCCGGCCCGCGACTGGAGGTCCCAGATCTGGGCGGGCTGCTTGGAGCGGTGAACGCCAGCGGGGAGGGGGAAGCCGGCGAGCTTGGCCGAGTCAAAGACGGCGAGGAGCGACGAGTGCTCCGAGGCGAGGTGGCTGACGGCGGCGAGCGGGGTCGTCGCGGCGGCGGGCTGGCTGGCAGCCGACTTGTGACCCGAGACGGGGCTCGAGGGTAGCGTCGGGGTCGGTGAGGGGATCGTGGAGGCCATGGTCGACATATTTATGAAGCGGGTAGTCCTTCTCGTTCGATTGAAGGGGCGAGTAGGAGGCAGGAGGGGGTCGACGGGGAAGCGTCGGCTGAGGGCTGCAGAGGTGGAGGGGAGGGGATCGAGGCGGTCAGCTTTGGATCGGGGCGAAACACGCGACGCCTGAGGACGCACTCTTGGGAACGAAGACCGGAGGGGAAGCAAGGAGCGGTGGTGTGCGCTACTCTGTGAGAACGAGAAAGGGTCGCTCGGCCGGGAAGGGAGAGGGGAGTGGAAGCTGGGGGAGAAAGAGGGAAGGGGGTCGGTCGAATGTCGGCTGAGCGAAGAGTGAGCGAGCGGACGAGCACGCCTTTGCTGCCGAACGGGGGCCCGGACGATCCGGGCCGACGACGACGACGGCGACTGTACGACGACAGGGCGGCACGATCAAGAACCGCTGCTGCTGCTGCTGCTGCCACCCACGCTGCTTAATGGAGAGGGCTTGCAGTTGACCGGGCGGACAGCTCTGCTAGACTGGTTGCTCGGTAGAGTTGCTGCTGCTTCGCCTCGCCGGCTCGGAGGAAAGCGACGGCCGCCTTCGCCGCCGCTTGCCGACTGCGCCTCGCCACTGCCCCGCGCCTTGCGACCCTCGCCATCATCATCCTCGCCTCCGCTACACACCCTCAGCCAAGCAGCCCAGCAACAGGATGGCCCGCACCAAGCAGACGGCCCGCAAGTCGACCGGCGGCAAGGGTCCGTTCCGCTTCTCCCTTGCCTTCGCCGGCCTGCCTCGCGAACCATCGCGCAGCCGAGCCTGACCCACTGGACCCTCGACCACTCCCGCCCTTCTCGGCCCACCTCGCCTTACAGCGCCCCGCAAGCAGCTCGCGACCAAGGCCGCCCGCAAGACAGCCCCGCCCGTCGGCACCGGCGGCGTTAAGAAGCCTCACCGCTACCGGCCAGGAACGGTCGCCCTCCGTGAGATTCGACGCTACCAGAAGTCAACCGAGCTCCTCATCCGCAAGCTGCCGTTCCAGCGGCTCGTGCGCGAGATCGCCCAGGATTTCAAGACGGACCTCCGCTTCCAGTCGTCGTTCGTCGTCGTCGTCCCAGCTCCCGGCAGGCAGGCGCGGCTCTCGTTCGCTGACGCTTCTGCGACCCTCCCCATTCCGTCCTGCCGTCTCCAGCGCCATCCTCGCCCTCCAGGAGGCGTCCGAGGCCTACCTCGTCGCCCTCTTCGAGGACACCAACCTCGCAGCGATCCACGCCAAGCGGGTAACGATCCAGCCCAAGGACCTCCAGCTCGCCCGCCGGCTCCGAGGCGAGCGCTAGCTAGGAGGAAAGCTCGGCCTCCTCGTTGCGCCTTGAGGCCCCCGTCGGCGACTGCGTCGGCCCTCTGTCCGGCTATCCGTCATGCTCCCTCGTCCTCTCCTTCGTCTGTACCCCTGGGCGCCCCCATTCTTCCCTGTTGTTGCTCCCATGTCTTCCCGCTCTTGTCCTCTTCGACGATCTCCCACCCGTTCAGCGGCACACAGGCAGCAGCATGCCGACCAGCGAATGTGCCGCTCATCCTCGGCCCGGGACAATCCCTAGGAGCCTAAGGGCCCGCCGTTCCCCTTACTGTCCTAACCGACGAGCCCCTCGAGAGACTTGCTCAAGGCGTGACGAAACCGTCCACCGGCTCGTCTGGTCCTGGGACCTGGCGGAGGCCCAAGCCGATTTGGTCGGACTGCGCCTCCCTCGGCCAGGACCATCGCCTGGCCATCGCCACCACCTCAGCAGCAGCAACAGCCCACCGCTACACACCCTCAACCAAGCAGCAGCATGGCCCGCACCAAGCCGACGGCTATCGAGTCGACCGGCGGTAAGGGTCCGTTTCCCTCCTTCCTTGCTTCGTTGCTGTCGCCGACGTCCTGCCTGACGAACGTCGCGCAGCCGAAACTGACCTAACTAGCCGTCCAGCGCCCCGCAAGCAGCTCGCGACCAAGGGATGTCGCAAGACAGCCCCTCCTTCGTCAACGTTGGTGACGTGCGTCCCGAGCCCCGACTAGCCAGCAGCAGGTCGACGAAGGCTGATCGCCCGCCCCGGCCTTCGAACAGATCGACGACGGCGCCGGCGAGGTCATGGCAGTCAGTCTCTCTGCCAACCCCACCCAGACCGAAAGCGCCCATTTCGCCTGACGGCTCCAAGAAGGACACCAAGGCGTAAGGGGTCGCTCTTCACCGCACCCCTTTTGCGCCTGTCTGGTCCTGAGACCGGCTCCAGCAGCCATCGCGGCCCACAAGCCCCTGTCACCCGATCCCTCGTGTGCCCCCGGGCTACGTTGGACGCCCCGTCACGCTATCCCGATCGTAACATGCTCTTCCATGCGAGCCTCCGCCCACCCGAGCGCTCGCCCGAGCATGAGCAAGCCCGCCGGCCGTTACCTCCTGCACGAGCAAGCGTAGACAGGTTCCCAGTGCAAGGCCGCCATCGAATAGGTCGAGCGCCGCAGCTTCGGGGCAAGGGGATATGTACGAGCGCCCTGTGAGATTGCTGGAGGAGGGAGGTAGATGCGAGCGCCGAGAGGGACAGAGGGAAAGGTAGCGGGGAGGACTCTAAGGGTCGGGGCTGGGCTGGATGAGGGGCGGGGGCGGGGAGGCTTCTCAGTGGCCGAGGGCCTCTTTGACTGCAGATCCCAAGGCGCGACGGGCTGTCAGTCCCACAGCGTCGGTCCGAGAGATGGGGAAAGGAAGGGGCGGGACATACTCAGCTTGGCCTCGCGGGCCTCGGTCGCCTTCATGACCTCTGCCTCGAGCGTCTCAAACTTGCGCATGCGCTCGACGGCCTCCTTCCACGGCCGGAGGTCAAAGTGGTCGCCCGCCCGGGCCGCCTCGGCCCGCCACGTCGTCGCCGAGCCGCCACGCGCAATGTGGCTCGCCTCGGCGTCCTCCTCCCAGTCCTCGCGGGCGTGCTCGAGCGCGGCGACGTCGTCGAGATAGACCTCGCGCTGGACCTTGTAGTCCTCGAGCATGCGCTCAAAGTTCTTTTCGAACTCGTGGTCGGCCTTCGACCGTTCGGGCGTAAGCTGCCGGTGCGGAAGGGTGACTGAAGCATCAGCGGCCGGGCTTTGGGAGCGCAACGGACGTCTCGTCGGCGCTTCACCTTCTGCGACGCCATGTACTCATCACCGGCGATCCAGTCCTCCTCCTGGAACTCTGGCGGAGGCGTGTTGCGCTCGCTGCAGGCAACAGAAAGGCGTCGCAGAGAGCGCGGTCAGTCTCGCGAGGCACCCAGTGAGACCTGTTTATGACAGCGTTGGCCGGCCGACGCACTAGAGGACACCACCGGGCATCTTGGCTGCAGCGGGTGGCGGCAGGAAGCTAGGTCAGTCTCCGACTCAAATGAAGCACGCCTACGGCCGCCTGCGACTGACGGTAGATGATCGGGTCATGGTGGTAGTTGTCCGTCAGGTCGCGTTCGTAGTTTTTGATCCATGCGCCGATCGCCCGGGGGTCGGCGAGGTCCCTGTGTAGGAGGCAGAAGAGAGGCGAGCAAGCGGACGGAGGAAGAGCGATGTTCCAGCGCCGAGCGAGGCGGGGCAAACGAGGTAAAGCAGAGTAGTAGGCGGTCAGCCGGGATCCGAGGGTGCGCATGGGCCAGCCTGTAAGTCGACGCCACCTCCTTCCGGCTCCCAGTCGAGACGCCGAGCAAGATGCTTCTCAGGCGAGAGGGCTTGCCCGTACGCTCTGTTGACTCGTATGTCCCTGCCACCGATCGTCTGCCTTGCGGCGCGGCACCGGTCCCGGGCAGGGTACCAAGAGCGCCCCCGCCTGGCTCGACCTCGAGCCTGGCTCGACCTCGAGCCTGGCCCGCGGCCCTGGGCGAAGGCGCCCACCGCCCGCATCCAGCTCCTTTGAACACAAGCTGAGTGCCAGGAATGACCCTGCGTTCGTCCTCGAGACTCGATGCGGAGAGAATGAGGCTGAGAGTGGTAGACGCTCGCCCTGCATGGGAGCGAGCGAGAATGGGAGCCTAGGCGGGCTCGAACGGCGGGAGGCTGGGAAACGAGCAGGACGCACTTGGCCGACTCGAACTCCTCACGGATCTCGTAGACCTTGCGTCGCCTGGAGCGTGTCCTCGAGAGTGATCAGACAGCTGTAAGAGAGGAGGAGAAGAGGCGAGGGGACGGACCATTGCATGCGCGAGTCGTACTACTCGCGAGGGGGTCCGTAGGGTCGGGCCGTCAGCCGGCGTGCTCTCGTCGCTCCAGCCCTCCCGCCTCGGCACATCAAGCGGCAGGAGCAAGACTGCTGGACAGAGCGTGGACGTACGTTCGTCGCCTTGGCGTCGAGGCATGCCCGCTTGAACAACCTGCACGATCGGACAGACGAGGGCAAGGGAAGAGAGGCAGGGTTCAGGACCAATCAGCCCGCGTGCAGAGATGGGCGGCCGGGCCGAGCACCGCCGTCGACGGCTGGACTGGCAGGGGCCTCGGGCGCGACGCACGCCTTGACGTAGATCCGGTGGGCGTGCGAGAAGCCTGCCGGCGTCGGTAGGAGCGGGCGAACGGTCGAGACCGACATCCTTTTAGACGAAGGGAGGCTGGAGGAGGGAGGAGGGGAAGGTGAGGTTGAAGCGGGGGGGCAACGAGCAGGTCGGATGGACGGCCCTGCAGCC
>Ga0308160_10004266_pt1 | contig 15403 bp, 13 predicted proteins | sample PhyFR1_FD_201036 | JGI IMG/M metagenome (GOLD analysis project Ga0308160, IMG submission 201036) | Phyllosphere microbial communities from UC Gill Tract Community Farm, Albany, California, United States - DLSLF.R1 | ecosystem: Host-associated > Plants > Phyllosphere > Unclassified | place: USA...
GGGTGACCTTCCTCGATACCGCCTCGGAGATCGTGCCGACCGTGCTGCACTACCTGGGCGAGGACCCGAACAGCACCGACCCGAAGGTGATCGAGAAGGCCGCGGCCAAGCTCAAGGAAATCCGCCCCTACATCCAGAATTTCCATTCCTCGCAGTACATCGATGCGCTGGCCAAGGGCAGCACCTGCCTGGTGGTGGGCTGGTCCGGCGACATCCTGCAGGCGCGCGACCGCGCCGAGGAAGCCAACAACGGCGTGCACATCGCCTATTCGATTCCGAAGGAGGGCGCGCTGCAGTTTTTCGACATGCTGGCCATCCCCAAGGACGCCAAGCATCCGGAGCAGGCCTACCAGTTCATCAACTACCTGCTGACCCCGGAAGTGGCCGCGGCCAACACCAACTTCGTCAGCTATCCGAACGCGGTGCCCAAGTCGCTGCCGCTGATCGATGCGGCCATCAGCGGCGACCGCACCATCTACCCGCCGGCGGAGGTGCAGGCCAAGCTGTTCGCGCTGGCGGTGATGCCGCCGGAAGTGGACCGCCAGTACACGCGGCTGTGGACGGAGTTGAAGACTGGGCGCTGAGCGGATTGCGCAGCAAGTGATTCCCCTCTCCCGTCGGGAGAGGGGCGGGGGTGAGGGTACGGCGGGCCGAGAAGGCACGGAGATGCACGCTGTTGCCGTCAGGAAATCACGCGGTCGGATGCCATGGCCGGTACCCGTACCCTCATCCGCCCTTCTGGCACCTTCTCCCGAAAAGGGGGCCATGGTCCCGAGGGGAGAAGGGAGGCGATGTTCCCTTCTCCCCCCCGGGAGAGGGGTAGGGGTGAGGGTACGGCGCAAGCGGAAGGCCTGAACGGCACGCTGTGCCCGATGCGCCATGTCGCAAGGCATCGGCCGTGGCCGTTGCCGCGGCGGGCAAGGCGAAGGGATGGGGGCAGTTCGCGGCGCACGCAGGTGTTCGCACTACTGAATACCGCTGCAAGCAACGCTCGAACAAATCTGGACTCGCCAGTACAGATACCCTTAAACTGGACTCGCCGGTACAGATATCCACAAGACCCACCGTACGTCGCCGTCTGGTGGACGGGCTGTCTGGCTTAGCATGTATCTGCCGTGTACCGCCAGGCGCAGGCGGCGACGGTTTCTTCCATTTCCCAGGAACTTGCGACTTGAGCATCCACGACCCAGATCCCACGCAGACGCACCGGCAGGCGGCTTCGGACGAGGCACGGGCCGCGCCTGCCCAGGATGACGATAAGCAACCAGAAAAGCCGTCGCCGCTGAAGAATCCCAAGGTGAAATGGACGCTGCTGCTGATCGGCCTGGTCGTGCTGATCGCCCTGGTGGCGTGGCTGGTCTACTACCTGACCACCGGCCGCTACCTGCAGGAAACCAACAACGCCTATCTGCAGGCCGATGCGGTGGCGGTGGCGCCACGGGTCAACGGCTACGTGACCGGCGTGTTCGTCGGCGACAACCAGACGGTCAAGGCCGGGCAGCCGCTGCTGCAGATCGACGAGCGCAGCTACCGCGCCACGCAGCAGCAGGCGCAGGCCGTGGTCGCCGTGCGCCAGGCCGATATCGCCGCCGCCGAGGCCGGTTTGCAGGCGCAACGCGCGACCCTGCTGCAGGCGCGCACCCAGGTCACCGCGGCCGCGGCCAGCCTGCGCTTCGCCCAGGGCGAGGCCAAGCGTTTCGCGCCGCTGGCCGCATCCGGCGCCGATACCCACGAGCATTACGAGAGCATCGTCCACGACCGCGATCGCGCCCAGGCCCAGTACGACGCGGCCAAGGCCCAGGTCGCCGCCGCCGAGAGCCAGGTGCAGGGCGCCAGCGCGCAGCTGGACCAGGCCCGCGCCGGGCTGCAGCAGGCGCAGGCCGACGCCGACCAGGCGCAGGTAGCGATGGAGGACACGCGGCTGACCGCGCGCATCGACGGCCGCATCGGCGACAAGACTGTGCAGGTCGGCCAGTTCGTCGCCGCCGGCACCCGGCTGATGAGCGTGGTGCCGGTCGATGCGCTGTACCTGAGCGCCAATTTCAAGGAAACCCAGGTCGGGCTGATGCGGCCCGGGCAGCCGGCGCGGATCGAGGTCGATGCCTTGTCCGGGGTCGAACTGGATGGCGTGGTCGAGAGCATCGCACCGGGCACCGGCTCGCAGTTCGCGCTGCTGCCGCCGGAGAACGCCACCGGCAACTTCACCAAGGTGGTGCAGCGGGTGCCGGTGCGGATCCGGCTCAAGGCCGGCGCGGAGGCGCGCAAGGTGTTGGTGCCGGGCATGTCGGCGACGGTCACGGTGGATACGCGCGCGGCCAAGGACGCCAAGCAGCGGGTCGAGCAGGAAGGCAAGCAGGGCGAGGGCCGGCCGTGAACGAGGCCGCCGCTGCGCCGGCGGCGGGTGCCGGCGCACAGCAGAAGGCCGACGCCGGCGCGTGGCTGGCGGTCGCGGCCGGCACCATCGGCTCGTTCATGGCGACGCTGGACATTTCCATCGTCAACGCGGCGTTGCCGACCATCCAGGGCGAGGTCGGCGCCAGCGGCACCGAGGGCACCTGGATCTCCACCGCCTATCTGGTCGCCGAGATCGTGATGATCCCGCTGACCGGCTGGTTCGTGCGCACCCTGGGATTGCGCAACTTCCTGCTGATCTGCGCGTTGCTGTTCACCTTCTTCTCGGTGGTCTGTGGCCTGTCCAACAGCCTGAGCATGATGATCCTGGGCCGCGTCGGGCAGGGCTTCGCCGGCGGCGCGCTGATTCCCACCGCGCTGACCATCGTCGCCACGCGCCTGCCGCCGGCGCAGCAGACCATGGGCACCGCGCTGTTCGGCATGACCGTAATCCTGGGGCCGGTGATCGGGCCGCTGCTCGGCGGCTGGCTGACCGAGAACGTCAGCTGGCACTACGCGTTCTTCATCAACGTGCCGATCTGCGCCGGGCTGGTGGCGCTGTTGCTGCTAGGCCTGCCGCACGAGCGCATGAACCTGCGCGGGCTGCTCGATGCCGACTGGCTCGGCATCTTCGGGCTCACCGCCGGACTCGGCGCGCTGACCGTGGTGCTGGAGGAAGGCCAGCGCGAGCGCTGGTTCGAATCCTCCGAGATCGTGCTGCTGAGCCTGCTCTCGCTGGTCGGCTTCGTCGCCCTGGGCGCCTCGCAGTTCTTCAGCCGGCAACCGGTGATCCGCCTGTCGATCCTGTTGCAGCGCAGTTTCAGCGCGGTGTTCGTGATGGTGATGGCGGTGGGCATGATCCTGTTCGGGGTCATGTACATGATCCCGCAGTTCCTGGCCACGATCTCCGGCTACAACACCGAACAGTCCGGCTACGTGGTGCTGCTGTCCGGCCTGCCCACGGTGCTGCTGATGCCGCTGATGCCGAAGATGCTGATGAGTGTGGACGTAAGGATCCTGGTGATCAGCGGGTTGAGCTGCTTCGCCATCGCCTGCTTCGTCAACATGAGTCTCAGCGCCGATTCGGTCGGCATGCATTTCGTGATCGGCCAGTTGCTGCAGGGCTGCGGCCTGGCGCTGGCGATGATGTCGCTGAACCAGGCCGCCATCTCCTCGGTGCCGCCGGAGCTGGCCGGCGACGCGTCCGGGCTGTTCAACGCCGCGCGCAACATGGGCGGCTCGATCGGCCTGGCGCTGATCTCCACCTTCCAGGAGCGGCGCATGGTGTTCCACACGCAGATGATCGGCAGCGGCACCAGCGCCAATTCGCCGCTGGCGCAGGACTACCTGCACGGCCTGGCCGCGCAGCTGCAGTCCGCTTCCGGCGCCGGCGCGGCGCTGCAGTCGGTGGCGCAGCTGGCGCGCATGGTGCAGCGGCAGGCGCTGGTGATGACCTACAACGACCTGTTCTGGATCTTCGGGGTGATCGTGGTATGCACGATTCCGCTGGGGTTGCTGCTCAAACCGCTGCCCAAGGGCGGCGCTCCGCTTGCGATGCATTGAGGATTCCATGGCTCAGCGTTTTTCCCGTGTGCTCGTCCCCGCCGTGCTGCCGCTGCTGCTGTCGGCGTGCGTGCTCGGCCCGAACTACGTGAAGCCGCCGCCGGTGGCCGAGGCTGCGCAGGCGCAGCCGCAGCTGCATCGCGCCGATGCGGTCGCCGCCGCGGCAGGCGTGGTGCCAGCCGCGCCGCCGCAGCGCTGGTGGGAGGCGTTGCAGGATCCGCAATTTGACAGCCTGGTCGAACAGGCGCTACAGAACAGCCCGAATCTGCGCGCCGCGCAGGCCAAGCTGCGCGCCTCGCGCGCGCTGGTGCAGCAGCGCCATGCCGAACAGCTGCCCAGCGTCGGCGCCAATGCCGCCTATCTCAACGCCAGGGCGCCGGACGCGCTGGTCGACGGCCTGGGCAGCGTCGCCGCCGGCAGCGGCCAGCAGCTGTCCATCGATCCGCATGCGCAGCTGTACAGCGTCGGCTTCGATGCGAGCTGGGAGCTGGATTTCTTCGGCCGCCGCCGCCGCGCCAGCGAAGGCGCGCTGGCCGACGCGCAGGCCGACGAGGCCGAGCTGGCCGACACCCAGGTGCAACTGGCCGCCGAAGTGGGGCAGGCCTACCTGGGCTATCGCGGCACCCGCGAGCGCATCGCCATCGCCCAGCGCAACCTGCAGGCGGCGCGGCAGACCCTGCAACTGACCCGGCAGCGCCGCGAGCGCGGCGCCGACGCCGACCTGCAGGTGGAACGCGCGCAGGCGCAGCTGCAGCAGCAGGAAGCGGTGTTGCCGGACCTGCAGGCGCAGGCCAAGGAAGCGCTGGACCAGCTGGCGCTGATGATCGGCCGCGAGCCGGGCGCGCTCGATGCCGTGCTGGCCGCGGACCGTCCATTGCCGACGCTGCCGGCGGTGGTGCCGGTCGACGATGCAGGATCATTGATCCGCCGCCGCCCCGACGTGCGCCGCGCCGAACGCCAGCTGGCGTCCTCGTCGGCGCAGATCGGGCAGGCGCTGAGCGCGTACTTCCCGCAGGTCACCCTGCTCGGCAACATCGGCATGGCCGCGACCTCGCCGGGCGACCTCGGCAGCGATGCGATCAACAGCGTGGTGGCACCGTTCCTGCGCTGGTCGATCTTCGATTTCGGCGCGACCAAGGCCAAGGTCGCTCAGGCCCGCGCCGGCAACGAGGCGCGCCTGGCCGCCTACGAAGGCACCGTGCTGGCGGCATTGCAGGACGCCAACAGCGCGCTGGCGCGGTTCGGCGCCGCGCGCCAGCAGGCGCTGGCTGCGGCCAAGGCCGAAGCCTCGGCGGACCGTTCCGCGGCGCTGCTGCAGCAGCGCTACGCGGCCGGCGCCTCGTCGCTGATCGATGCGCTGGACGTGCAGCGCCAGCAGGCCTCGGCGCAGGACAGCGCAGTGCAGGCGCGCACCCAGCTGCTGCTGCGCTACGTGGCGCTGCAGAAGAGCCTGGGCCTGGGCTGGGCGCCGCCGCCGGCACCGACACCGACACCGACGCAGTAAACGCCTGCGCCGCGGTATCGCCGATGCGGCGGCCGCGGCTACACTGAGGTCGGCCGCGCAATCCCGGCAGCATCGGCGAACGCGTGCCGCGGTGTCTTCCACGGGGAGCAACAGATGGCGTTTAGCGAAGCGAGATCCGACCTTCCGCCGGCCGCGATCGCGGCTGCGGCGGCGCCGCCGGCCAAGGGCAGCGGTTACCTGTCCATCGCCGGTTTGCGCAAGGAGTTCGACGGTTTCGTCGCGCTCGACGACGTCGACCTGGATATCCGCAAGGGCGAGATCTTCGCGCTGCTCGGCGGCTCGGGCAGCGGCAAGTCCACGTTGCTGCGCTGCCTGGGCGGGTTCGAACAGCCCAGCCGCGGCCGCATCGTGCTCGATGGCCAGCCGCTGGACGATCTGCCGCCGTACGAGCGGCCGCTCAACATGATGTTCCAGTCCTACGCGCTGTTCCCGCACATGACCGTGGAGCAGAACATCGCCTTCGGCCTGAAGCAGGACGGCCTGTCGCGCGCGGCCATCGCCAAGCGCGTCGGCGAGATGCTGGAACTGGTGCAGCTGGGCAAGCTCGGCAAGCGCAAGCCGCACCAGCTCTCCGGCGGCCAGCAGCAGCGCGTGGCGCTGGCGCGTTCGCTGGCCAAGGGGCCGAAACTGCTGCTGCTGGACGAGCCGATGGGCGCGCTGGACAAGAAACTGCGCTCGCAGATGCAGCTGGAGCTGGTCGGCATCATCGAAACCTCCGGGGTGACCTGCGTGATGGTCACCCACGACCAGGAGGAGGCGATGACCATGGCCACCCGCATCGCGCTGATGGATGCCGGCTGGATCCAGCAGGTCGGCACCCCGGACGAGATCTACGAGCAGCCGGCCAACCGCTTCGCCGCCGAGTTCATCGGTTCGGTGAACCTGATCGACGCGGTCATCGACGAGGACCTGCCGGACTACGTGACCCTGCGCACCGCCGCGTTTGCCGACAGCATCTACGTCGGCCACGGCATCACCGGCATCACCGGGCAGCCGGTGTCGTTCGCGGTGCGCCCGGAGAAGCTGGGCATCGGCAAGGACGCGCCGGCGCAGGCGCACAACAAGGCGCAGGGCACGATCGAGGACATCGCCTATTTCGGCAGCCATTCGGTCTACCACGTGCGCCTGCCCAGCGGCTTCAAGCTGATGGCCAACTTCGCCAACCGGCAGCGCTGGGCCAGCGACAACCTGACCTGGGGCGACGCGGTGTGGGTGTGGTGGGGCGACAACGACGGCGTGGTGCTGACCGCATGAGCGCGCCCGCCGCCGCCGTACCTGCCGCGCCGCCGCGGCGCACGCTGCTGCAGCGCCTGCGCCTGCGCCAGCGGCGCCTGCCCGGCGCGCGCTGGCTGGTGATCGCCGCGCCGTATCTGTGGCTGCTGCTGTTCTTCGCGATTCCGTTCCTGATCGTGCTGCGCATCTCCTTCGCCGAACAGGCGATCAGCAGCCCGCCGTACAGTTCGCTGCTGGACTACACCGACGGCGTGCTGACGCTGAAGTTCACCCTGCAGAACTACCTGGCGCTGGTGCGCGACAACCAGTACATCGAAGCCTACTGGGGCTCGATCAAGATCGCCGGGATCTCCACCCTGTTGACCCTGTTGATCGGCTATCCGATGGCCTATGTGATCGCGCGCCTGTCGCCGTCGGCGCGCAACATCGCGATGATGCTGGTGGTGCTGCCGTCGTGGACCTCGTTCCTGATCCGCGTCTACGCCTGGATCGGCATCCTCGACAGCAACGGCGTGCTCAACCGCACGCTGCTGGCGCTGGGGTTGATCGAGCAGCCGCTGCGCATCCTGTACACGCCGATCGCCGCCTACATCGGCATCGTCTACTGCTATCTGCCGTTCATGGTGCTGCCGCTGTACGCCACGCTGGTGAAGCAGGACCACCGCCTGCTCGAGGCCGCCTACGACCTGGGCGCGCGGCCGTGGAAGGCATTCGCGACCATCACCTTGCCGATGTCGCGCCCGGGCATCGTCGCCGGCTGCATGCTGGTGATGATCCCCGCAGTGGGCGAGTTCGTGATCCCGGAAATGCTCGGCGGCCCGGACACCTTGATGATCGGCCGGGTGCTGTGGGGCGAGTTCTTCAACAACCGCGACTGGCCGGCGGCGTCGGCGGTGGCGATCGCGATGCTGTTGCTGCTGATGGTGCCGATCCTGATCTTCAACCGCTACCAGCAGCGCCAGCTCGCAGGTGGCCAGGCATGAGCGCGCTGCGCGGCGGGCGCGTGCTGCGCTGGACGGTGCTGAGCGGCGGCTTCGCCTTCCTGTACCTGCCGATCCTGCTGTTGATGGTGTACTCGTTCAATTCCTCAAAGCTGGCCACGGTGTGGGCGGGGTTCTCCACCAAGTGGTACGGCGAACTGCTGCGCGACCGGCAGATTCTGCAGGCGGCGTGGATCAGCCTGAAGGTGGCGTTCTGGACTGCGACCGCGTCGATGGTGATCGGCACGCTGGCGGCGATGGTGATGACCCGCTTTCGCCGCTTCCCCAGCAAGAGCCTGTTCGGCGCGCTGGTGACTGCGCCGCTGGTGATGCCGGAGGTGATCATCGGCCTGTCGATCATGATGATGCTGGTGTCGATGGGCGGACTGATCGGTATCCCGCCCAAGGGCGTCACCGCGATCTGGGCCGCGCACGTCACGTTCACCCTGTCCTTCGTCACCGTGGTGGTGTCCTCGCGCCTGCAGGAATTGGATCGCTCGCTGGAAGAGGCGGCGATGGACCTGGGCGCGAACCGGCTCAAGGTGTTCTTCCTGATCACCCTGCCGATCATCGCCCCGGCGCTGGTGTCCGGCTGGCTGCTGGCCTTTACCCTGTCGCTGGACGACGTGGTGATCGCCAACTTCGTCGCCGGGCCCAACTCGACCACGCTGCCGATGACCGTGTTCTCCTCGGTGCGGATGGGGCTGAAGCCGAAGATCAACGCACTGGCCACGCTGATGGTGCTGGCGGTGTCGATCGCCGCCTTCATCGGCTGGTGGCTGATGGCGCGCAGCGAGAAGCGCCGCCAGCGCGACATCCAGCTGGCGCTGCAGCAGGGCGGTTAGCGGAATCTGCGCTTTTCTGTAGGAGCGGCTTCAGCCGCGACCGGGTGTTCCGGTAACACCCTGTCGCGGCTGAAGCCGCTCCTACAAGAGCCGCCGTCGCCGCAGAACGCTGCGGTCCATCGCGGTCGCCGCATCGCCACGCCGCCGCAACCTTCGTGGCGCTAGGCTGGGCGGACTTTTTCCAGGAGTCCGTCGCGATGCCTTACGACACCGTCAATCCCGCCACCGGCCAGGTCGACTACAGCCTGGAGCTGATGGATGCCGCCGCCGTCGAGCAGCGCCTGGCCGCGTCCGCGCAGGCCTTCCCCGCGTGGGCGGAAACGCCGCTGGAGCAGCGCGGCGCGCTGCTGCGGCAGGTCGGCGTGCAGTTGCGCGCGCGCCGCGAGGAGATCCAGCGGCTGATGACTGCGGAGATGGGCAAGCTGCGCAAGGAGGCGCTGGCCGAGATCGACAAGTGCGCCGATGCCTGCGACTACTACGCCGAGCATGCCGCCGATTACCTGCGCGAGCAGCCGATCGCCACCGATGCGCAGCGCAGCTACGTGCGCTACGAGCCGCTGGGCTGCGTGCTGGCAGTGATGCCGTGGAACTTTCCGCTGTGGCAGGTGTTCCGCTTCCTGGCGCCGGCGTTGATGGCCGGCAACGTGGCGCTGCTCAAGCACGCCAGCAACGTGCCGCGTTGCGCCGATGCGATCCACGCCGCGCTGGCCGCCGCCGGCGTGCCGGCCGGCGTGTTCGACGTGCTGCACATCGACAACGACCAGGCCGCCGAGGTGCTGCGCGACGCGCGCATCGCCGCGGTGACCCTGACCGGCAGCGAACGTGCCGGCCGCTCGATCGCCGCCAACGCCGGCGATCAGCTGAAGAAGTGCGTGATGGAACTCGGCGGCAGCGACGCCTTCGTGGTGCTGGACGACGCCGATCTGGACACCACGGTAGCTGCGGCGGTGAAGTCGCGCTTCGACAACGCCGGGCAGACCTGCATCGCGGCCAAGCGCTTCGTGGTGGTCGCGGCCATCGCCGACGAATTCGTGCGCCGCTTCGTCGCCGCGGCCAGCGCGCGCCGGCTCGGCGATCCGCAGGATGAGACGACCACGCTGGCGCCGATGGCGCGGCAGGACCTACGCGACGAACTGCACAAGCAGGTGCAGGCCAGCATCGCCAAGGGTGCCAAGCCGCTGCTCGGCGCTGCGCCCGATACGTCCACCCACGCCGGCTATCCGGCCTCGATCCTCGACCACGTGGTGCCGGGCATGCCCGCCTACGACGAAGAGTTGTTCGGCCCGGTCGCCGCGATCCTGCGCGTGGCCGACGAAGCCGAGGCGGTACGCGTGGCCAACGACACCAGCTTCGGCCTGGGCGGCAGCGTGTGGAGCGCCGACCGCGCCCGCGGCGAGCGCGTCGCCCGCCAGCTGCAATGCGGCGCGGCCTTCGTCAACGCCATCGTCAAGAGCGACGTGCGTCTGCCGTTCGGCGGCATCAAGCGCTCCGGCTTCGGCCGCGAACTGGCCGAGCACGGCATTCATGAGTTCATGAATATCAAGTCGGTGTATGTGGGGTGAGGCTGGGAATCGGGAATGGAGAATAGGGAATCGGAAAGGCGGCTGCGCGCGACTTTCCTTTCTGCGATGAGCTCACGGCTTCGTGCCTGTGACTCGGAATAGGCCCGTAAGCGTGGGGTCAGCGATACAACGCTCTTCCCATTCCCGATTCCCGTTTCCCCATTCCCGCCGCCGCACCGCGGCGGCTCACAGCCACCTTGCCCGCTTGAACGCCACATACAAGCCCAGGCACACCGCAGCCACGCCGCCGATCATCAGCGGATAGGCCCAGTGCCATTCCAGTTCCGGCATCTGCTTGAAGTTCATGCCGTACCAGCTGGTGATCAGGGTCGGCGCCGCAAGTAGCGCGGCCCAGGCGCCGAGGCGCTTGACCGTCTCGCCCTGGGCCAGGGTCACCAGCGACAGGTTCACGCTCAGCGCGGTGCCGAGCATCTCGCGCAAGGTGTCGATCGCTTCGTTGGTGCGCACCGCATGATCTAGCACGTCGCGCACGTACAGCCGCACTTCGTCGGGGATCAGCGGGCCGGGGTTGCGCTTGAGGTGGGACAGCACGTCCTGCAGCGGCGCCACGCCCAGGCGCATCTGGTTGAGTTCGCGCTTGAGTTCGTACAGGCGGATCGCGGTGTCGCGCCGGTAGGCCTCGGCGAAGATGTCCTTTTCCAGGCGCTCCAGGCTTTGCCGGAATTCGTCCAGGATCGGCTGGTAGTTGTCGACGATGTAGTCCAGTACCGCGTACAGCGCGTAGGACGGACCGAGCTGCATCAGCGCCGCCTCGCGCTCCAGCCGTTCGCGAACCGGCGCGTACGGCAGCGAGGCGCCGTGGCGCACGGTCAGCAGGAAGCGCGCGCCGAGGAAGGCGTGGGTCTCGCCGTAGACGATGCGCTCGTCGATCACCTGCGCGGTGTGCACGGCCAGGAACAGCGAGTTGCCGTAGGCCTCGACCTTGGGCCGCTGGTGCGCCATGCGCGTGTCTTCGATCGCCAGGTCGTGCAGCTGGAATTCTTCCTGCAGCTTCTGCAGCACGTGGTCGGCGGGTTCGTACATGCCGACCCAGACGAAGCCGTCGGGCGCGGCCAGCACGTCGCTGATCTGTTCCAGGGCGATGTCGTTGCGGCGGCCGTGGCCGTCGTAGTGCACGCAGTTGATGACGCAGGCGGGATTGGCGGGGACGGTGGCCATGGGCAGCAATGGTGTGCGGGCGGGATCAGCGCTGCAAGCGGCGCCGGGTGAACGCCCAGGCCAGCGCGGCGTGCACCGGCAGCAGCAGGGCGATCCACTGCAGGTTGAATTGCGGCTGCAGCATCGACAGCCAGTGGATCAGCAAGGCCGCGCCGGCCAATGCCACCACCGTCCACAGCGCGATGCCGAACCAGCGTCCGGGCTGGCGGCCGCGCAGTTGCGCGATGGCGCCGCCGACCAGCAGCAGGCACAGCGGGTCGAGCAGCAGCAGGTTGCGATTGGCCCAGGCCGCACGGTGGTCGCTGAAGCCCCACAGGTACAGCAGCACGCCGCCGCCGAGCGCGCACAGCAGCCAGAACGGCAGCGCCAGCGCCGCCAGCCGGCGCGGCCGTCGCGCCAGCGCGACCACGCCGACCGCGACCAGCAGCCCGGCCAGCAGCCACGGCCACCAGTGCCGCGCCTGTTCGCGCGGTTCCGGCGCCAGCCGCTGCGGCAGCAATTGTTGCCGTGCCTGCACCAGCGGGCGTCCGGCGCGGTTGCGCACTTCGCCCAGGCTCTCGGCCAGGCGCATCGGCACGAACGCCTCTTCCCAGCGCGACAGCGGCTTGTCGGCGAACGGCCCCAGGCCCAGGTCGAAGCCCAGCCACATCCACGGCGCCGGCGAGGCCAGGCGCACCGATTCGCTGCGATAGGTGTTGCCGCGCGAACGCCCCGACAGCTGCGCGTGCAGCGTGCCGTCCAGCGCGCGGTCCAGCGCATCGCGGACCATCGTGGCGCAGTTGGCGGTGTAGTAGTCGTAGCGGTAGCGCGCGTTTTCCGGCCGCGCGCGCCAGGCCAGCGCCTGCTGCAGCGCGCGCGCCTGCGCCGGCTCCATGTCCAGCCACTGGATGTCCACGCCGCGGCCGGCGTCGCGGTACTGCGCCAGGTCCTCCTGCAACGGCAGGGCGACCAGGTAATACATCATGTCGCCAGCGGCGAAGCGGCTGACGAAGTCCGGCTCGCTGGGATCGAAGAAGCCGAAGTTGTACGAGGTGGCCTGGCCGCTGCGCGGATCCACCACCACGATCGCATCGTGGCCGAAGCGTTCGAAGAACACCTCGCCCGGCTGCATCGTGGCCACGCCGATGCGCGGCGCCGGTGCCGACGCGTCGTCGCCGGGCGGACCGGCGACGGGCGCTGCGGTGGTGGCGGGGGCCAGCGCCGGCGGTGCGGCCAGGTCCGCGTCGCCGGCCTGCGCGAACGCCAGCGCCGCGCAGCAGGCCAGCAGCGTGCCCAGCAGCCATTGCGGCCAGCCGCGTGCCGGCCCGCGCGACAGCGCACGCGCGATCAAGCGTCTTCCTGCGGGTCGGGCGGCAGGATGGTGACGTGGAAGGCCTGCACCCGGCGCGCGTCGGCGCGCGCCACGCGGAACGCGAAGCGTCCCAGGGTCAGTTCCTCGCCGGTTTCCGGCAGGTGGCCGATGGCCTCGGTGACCAGGCCGCCGACGGTGTCGTAGTCGTCGTCGGAGAAGTCGGCGCCGAAGCGTTCGTTGAAATCCTCGATCGGGGTCAGCGCGTCGACCACGTACTGGCCGTCGGCCTGCGCGGCGATCAGCGAGGCTTCGTCCTCGGCGTCGTCGTGCTCGTCGTCGATCTCGCCGACGATCTGCTCCAGCACGTCCTCGATGGTGACCAGCCCGGCGACGCCGCCGTACTCGTCGACCACGATCGCCATGTGGTTGCGCGAGAGCCGGAACTCCTTGAGCAGCACGTTGAGCTTCTTCGACTCGGGGATCAGCACCGCCGGGCGCAGCAGCTCGCGCACCGTGCCCGGACCGTGGTCGGCGACCACGCCGCGCAGCAGGTCCTTGGCCAGCAGGATGCCGAGGATGTCGTCCTTGTTCTCGCCATGCACCGGGAAGCGCGAATGGCCGGATTCGACCACCTGCTTCATCAGGTCGAGAAAGCGCGCTTCGGCCGACAGCGACACCATCTGCGAACGCGAGACCATCACATCGCCGACGGTGAGTTCGGACACCGACAGCGCGCCTTCCATCATGCGCAGGGTGTCGGCGGCGATCAGCCCGTCGTGCTGGGCGTCGCGCAGCACCTCGACCAGGTCGTCGCGGGTGTGCGGGTCGCCGGAGAAGACCGAGCTCAGGCGTTCCAGCCAGCCGCGGCGTTTTTCGTGGGTTTCCGGAGGGGAGCTACTAGAGTCGTCTTCTGACATGTTCTATGGATACGGCACCCGGTCTGCCGGGCGATGTGCGCAAGTCTAGCAGGGCCAATGGGACAGAGCCGCGACGCCGGCGGCGGCCGCGGCGGCGCGCGCGGGGACGGGTTCAGCCGCCGCTGGCGGGCGTGCGCAGCGGGTCCGGCGCCGGCGGCGCGTTCGGGTCCTCCGGCAGGTCCAGACTGTAGCTGCAACCGGCCAGGGTCTGGCCCGGGTGCGACTTCACCGTGGACAGGCTGAGGATGATCGATTCGATCATCGGCTCGCCGGTCTTCGGATCGGCCACGTCGCGGCTGACCACCTCGCGGCCGAACATCGCCTTGTCCGGCGTGTCCACCGCCGCTTCCAGCTGCAGTTGCTTGGCCAGCGGACGCGGATCGGGCAGGTCCAGGATCGCCATCACGCTGGCGCCGGCGACGGCGATGCGCGTGGTGCTGTGGCCGAACACCTGGATCGGCCGCACCAGTTCGTATTCGCTCATGAACGGGTTGGACTGCGGCAGCGGCCGCCAGCCCTGTGCGACCGCCTTCAGCGGATCGGCCAGCAGCGGCCCCAGTGCGGCGAAATCGGCCACGCGCTGGCGGCATTCGAGCAGCGCCGGCAGGTCGATGGCGGGTGCAGGGGCGGGTGCGGGCGCAGGAGCGGCAGCAGCAGCGGGCAGTGCGGCCGCGAGCGCGAACAGAAGCAACGATGGACGGATCAACGCGCTGGACCTCGGGCCGGAAAGCGGGGAGTCGCGGCGCAGCGGCCGCACGGCAACGTTAGCGCCCGCGCCAGCGCTTGACCAGCCAGTGCCGCATGCTGGACAAGGTCAGCAGCGCGCTGGCCAGGTACAGCACGGACAGCGCAGCGAGCGTGCCGCCGCTGTCGAACTGGGTGTTCAAGTGGCGGCAGCATAGCCACGCGCCGATCGACAGCGGACACAGCAGCGCGACCCGTCCGGCCTGGGCGGCGACGCGCACCGGGCCGCCGACCCGCCCTTGCCGCCGGCGCAGGTAGAACCAGCGCCAGGCGCTGGGCGTGGTCGCCAGCACCAGCAGGGCGAGTGCGCCCAACCAGGGCAGCAACGGCTCAGGCAGGCTGCCGCTGCCGGCGAACAGCGGCGCCGGACGGATCAGGCCCAGATAGAGATATGCGGCCAGGCCGGCGGCCCACAGCACCACGGCGATGCGCTGCAGCCGCGTCGTGCCTTGGCCGATTCGGGCCTGTGCGGGGTTTTCTGGTTCGAGCATCCGTGTCCACCTCGATCGCTTTCGAAAAACGCGCCGCGTGCGGCAGCCCTCAGCGTTCCCCGGCGTAGGGATCGCCCACGCCCAGGTCGGCCAGGATCTCGCGCTCCAGCTGCTCCATCGCGTCGGCCTCCTTGTCGTCCTCGTGGTCCCAGCCGAGCAGGTGCAGCACGCCGTGCACGGTGAGGTGCGCGTAGTGGGCGTTGAGCGGCTTGCCCTGTTCGGCCGCCTCGCGCGCCACCACCGGCGCACAGATCACCAGGTCGCCGAGCAATGGCAGCTTGACCCCTTTGGGCAGCCCTTCCGGCAGTTCGGCCGGGAAGCTGAGCACGTTGGTGGCGTAGTCCTTGCCGCGGTAGTGGTGATTGAGCGAGCGGCCTTCCTTGGCGTCGACCAGGCGGATCGCCAGGTCGGCTTCGCGGATGCGGCCCTTCAGCGCCGCGGCCACCCATTTGCGGAAGCTCGCCGCCGCCGGCAACCCGGCGCGGGGCAGGGCGTAGCTGACGCCGACGTCGAGGTGGACCGGACCTTTGGTCATGGCGATACCGGCATTTCTATCGGACAGGAGCCGACAGTATCGCGCGTGCGGCGCGTCACCGCGACTTCCAGGCGGCGGCGTAGGCGATCTCGATCACGTCGTTTGCGTCGGCATGCGCGTCGGCATCACGGTCGATGCCCGCGTCCT
>Ga0308160_10004267_pt1 | contig 15403 bp, 12 predicted proteins | sample PhyFR1_FD_201036 | JGI IMG/M metagenome (GOLD analysis project Ga0308160, IMG submission 201036) | Phyllosphere microbial communities from UC Gill Tract Community Farm, Albany, California, United States - DLSLF.R1 | ecosystem: Host-associated > Plants > Phyllosphere > Unclassified | place: USA...
GCCCTCCACCTGGCGCTGGCCGGCCACGTCGAGCGGATGGCAGTACAGGGCGAGCAGCTCGCGCAGCGCGCGTGCGCCCTGCTCGGGATCGTTGTCGACCAGCGACAGGTAGTTCAGCGACAACTGGTTGAGCAGGCGCCAGGCGTTGCTTCCCTGCGCGAACGCGGGGAACGGCTGGCTCGGGCCGGCCAGCACGCGCACCGCCTGCACCGGCCCGCCCTGTTCCAGCAGCAGGTCGGTCCTGCCCACGCCCAGCGGCATCGACAGCGGCAGGTCGCGGTTGGTGCACCACACGACCAGGGCCAGCTGGCGCAGGTCGTGGCGGTACGGCGCCTCGCGCGCGTCGACCAGTGAAATGAAGGTCTCGCTGCCGATGTAGGACGAGCGCGGGCCGCGTTCGCGCTGCCGCTGCGACAGCGCGCGCGGCTCGCGCCGCACCTGGAAGAAAGCCTGCGCTGGCTGGCCAGGCGGGGCCAGGTCGCGCGCGCTGTACATCGGCTCGAACGCCTGCTCGGCCTCGACCCCGCTGCCATGGCCGGTCACGCTCTCGATCCGGTGCACCTCGAAGTCCAGCGGGCGCGTGCGGTCGACCAGGACATGGTGCTCGGCGCGCTCCTGCGACAGGTCGATGCGGTCGGCGCGGCGCTTGAACAGGTTCACGGCCGGGGTGCAGTCGAGCGCGAAATGATCGGCGTCGACCAGCTGTTCCAGGCCCGCATCGCCATGCGCCAGCAGCACGACGATCTCGAGCTCGTGCTCGTCGCAGGCGTCGACGGCCGCCTGCAGGCCGGCCAGCTCGACGAACAGAAAGCGCTGGGCGAACGCGAAATACTCCTGCAGCAGGCGGTAGCCCTGGAAGTTGCGCTGGCCGCTGGGCAGCAGCGCATCAGTTTCCAGCATGCCGCGCGGCTGCAGCGCCGTCTTCGACAGGCGCAGGTGACGCCCCGGGCGGCTGCCCGGCAGCACCAGCACGCCCTCGACCTCGCCCACCAGCTTCTCGTAGATCCGGCCTGGCAGATCGTCGCTGCCGCGCAGGTGCAGCGCCAGCCGGTCGAGCGCCAGCGCGCTGAACGGCGCGTCGTTGGTTGTACGCAGGCGCAGGCGCAAGCCGCCGCGCGTATTCGCGGGCAGGCGCGCGCCGACGCCCTCGATGCTGCCACCATGGGTGAAGAAGCGCGCCTCGGCCAGTTCGATGGGCCACAGCGTGACCTCGTGCGCGGTGCGGTATTCGCAGGCGGTGGCGTCGGTCTTGCCGAGCACGCTGCGCAGGGCCGCCCCGCGCGGCACGACGTGACCGGCCGCCAGCGCCGGGTTCGCGCGGTCGCTCTGCAGTTGCACGACCGCCATCGACGGCGTCGGCGCCAGGAAATGCGGGTACACCAGTTCGGACAGATGCTGGGTAAAGCGGGGGAATTCGGCGTCGATCTTGAGCTGCACGCGCGCGGCCATGAACGCGAAGCCTTCGAGCAGGCGCTCGACATAGGGATCGGCGCATTCGAAGCCTTCCAGGCCCAGGCGGCCGGCGATCTTGGGATAGCGCGCCGCGAACTCGCCGCCCATCTCACGGACGTGCTGGAGTTCCTGGCTGTAGTAGCGCAGCAGGCGGGGATCGGTCATGGGCGTGCCTGCGGGCGCAGCGCGCCGGCGTCGACCAGATTGAGCTGGGCCAGGTCCAGGTCGAGCTCGGTCTTGAGGTAGAGGCGCTGCGGATACGGCTGCGCCCATAGGTCGGCCTGAATCTCGAACACGATCTTGCTGACCGCCTCCCGGGCGGCCAGCGGCTTGACCGAGACCGAGGCGCGCAGCAGGCGTGGCTCGAAGTCCCAGATGGCCTGGCGGATGGCCCGCGCCAGGCCGGCCGGGTCCATATTGGCCATCGAGACGCCCGAGATGTCCGGCAAGCCGTAGTTGAGCACCGAATCGTGCAGGTGCGGCAGGCCGCCGCCCGCAGCCAGGCTGGTCGTGTTGAGCAGCCAGGCCAGGTCGCGCAGCACGCCCTCGCGCAGGCCGCGCATCGACAGCACGCGGCGCTCGCGCGGCTCGGCCGCGAGCTCCGGCTCGTGGTCGGTGAGGCGATCCAGCAGCGACGGCTGCAGCCGCTCGCGCGGCGCCAGTTCGGCCATGGTCAGCTGACGTTGCCGTCGTTGCCGGCGATATCGTAGGTGAAGGTCTTGTCGCCCGCCACGGTGCCCTTGACGTCCTGCGGGGTGTAGGCGAACGCCACCTTGCCGAAATTGAGCGTCACGTTCTCGGTCAGGCGGTCCTCGCCGCCGCTGCCGCCGGTGGAGATCGAGGTCACCAGCACCTCTTCCATCGTGATCAGGATGTATTTTTTCTGGCCCTCGCCCGCCTTGCGCACCATCAGCACGACTTTTTCAAGGTGCGTGCCCTTGGCCAGCGCATTCATCAGCGCATTGGTCGCGCTGTCGATGTACTTGGTGAATGACAGGTCCTGGAAACTGGCCTTGCCCGAGCCGCCGCCGCCGCCCATGTGGGTGGTGCCCGACTGGCTCATGCCCCAGCTCCAGGCCAGCACGTCGATGTCGCCGGCCGCGCCCTGGGTCTTGTCGCGCGATTCGCCCTTGATCGCGCCCATATTGATGAACATATCCACTGCCATGTCGTACCTCCTGTGATGCCGGGGCGGTGCGCCCCGGCGTGGTTGAATTCATTGCGCCCGCACGGCGCCCTACTGCGCCTTGGCCGACGGCAGCTTCGAGACCAGCCGCAGCGACACGGTCAGGCCCTCGAGCTGGTAGTGCGGCCGCAGGTAGAACTTGGCGCTGTAGTAGCCGGGGTTGTCCTGGACGTCCTCGAGCACCACCTCGGCCGCCGACAGCGGCTTCTTGGCCTTGGTCGCTTCGCTCGAGCTGGCCGGGTCGCCGTCCACGTACTGCATGACCCAGCGCGTCAGCCAGCGCTCCATGTCGTCGCGTTCCTTGAACGAGCCGATCTTGTCGCGCACGATGCACTTGAGGTAGTGGGCGAAGCGGCTGGTCGCGAACAGGTAAGGCAGGCGCGCCGCCAGGTTCGCGTTGGCGGTGGCGTCCGGGTCGTCGTACTGGGCCGGCTTGTGCAGCGACTGGGCGCCGATGAAGGCGGCGAAATCGCTGTTCTTCTTGTGCACCAGCGGCATGAAGCCGTTCTTGGCCAGTTCGGCCTCGCGCCGGTCGCTGATCGCGATCTCGGTCGGGCAGGTCATGTCGACGCCGCCGTCGTCGGTCGGGAAGGTGTGCACCGGCAGGTTCTCGACCACGCCGCCCGATTCGATCCCGCGGATCTGCGAGCACCAGCCGTAGCGCTTGAACGAGCGGTTGATGTTGACCGCCATTGCATAGGCGGCGTTGGCCCAGGTGAAGTCGGCGGCGCGCGGCGCGTTGGTCGTCTCTTCGAAATGGAACTCGTCGACCGGATTGGTCCTGGCGCCGTAGGGTGCGCGCGCCAGGAAGCGCGGCATGGCCAGGCCGACGTAGCGCGAATCCTCGGATTCACGGAACGAGCGCCAGGCGGCGTGTTCCGGCGTCTGGAACAGTTTGGCCAGGTCGCGCGGGTTGGCCAGTTCCTGCCACGTATCCATCAGCATCACGCCCGGATCGGCGGCGCTGATCAGGGGCGCGTGGGCCGCGGCCGAGACCTGCGCCATCTGCGTGAGCAGCTCGACGTCGGGCGCGCTGTTGCCGAAGTAGTAGTCGGCCACGAAGGCGCCATACGGCTCGCCGCCGAACTGGCCGTATTCTTCTTCGTACAGCTTCTTGAACACCGGGCTCTGGTCCCAGGCCACGCCCTTGTACTTGCGCAGCGTCTTGTGCAGTTCGCCCTTCGAGATATTCATCACGCGGATCTTGAGCGTCTCGTCGGTCTCGGTGTTGGACACCAGGTAGTGCAGCCCGCGCCAGGCGCTTTCGAGCGCCTGGAACTCCGGGTTGTGCAGGATATGGTTGATCTGGCCGGTCAGCTTGCGATCGAGTTCGGCGATCAGGCCCTCGATCGTGCCCAGCACGTCGCCGCCGACCACGGTGGCCTCTTGCAGCGCCTGGCGGGCCAGCGTGCGCACCGCGCTTTCCACCGCATCGCGCGCGACATCGGTACGTGGCTTGAACTCGCGCTGCAGCAGGCTGGCGAAATCGTCGGGCGCCAGCGTGCTCTCGAGCGCCGGCAATGTCGTTTCGTGGATCGTGGTGGCCATGGGTCAACCTTGTGCGGGTGGTTCGGATTGGGTGGACGGCGCGCCATCGGCCGGCTTCGGGCTCGCGGCCAGGGCCTGCATCAGCGCCGGGTCGTTCATCAGCTGCGCCAGCAGTTCCTCGGCGCCGGTCTTGCCATCCATATAGGTCAGCAGGTTGGTGAGCTGGCTGCGCGCCTCGAGCAGTGCATTGAGCGCGCCGACCTTGCGGGCGATCGCGCCGGGCGTGAAGTCGTCCATGCTTTCGAACGTCATCTCGAGCGCCAGGTTGCCTTCGCCGGTGAGGGTATTGGGCACGGTGGTCACCACGCGCGGCTTCATCGACTTGAGGCGTTCGTCGAAATTGTCGATGTCGATCTCGAGGAACTTGCGCTCCGCCACCGGCGCCAGCGGCTCGGCGGGCCGGCCCGACAAGTCCGAGAACACGCCCATCACGAACGGCAGCTCCACTTTCTTTTCTGCGTCATAGATTTCGACGTCGTAGTCGATCTGCACGCGCGGGGCGCGGTTGCGCCCGATGAATTTCTGACTGTTTTCCTTGGCCACGATTCACACTCCAGTTAAAGACGGGATCTCCCCGGGCGGCGCGGCAATGCCTGCGCCTGGTCTGTCGAACCGGCCGCTCCGGATGGAGCGCCGCTCGCTGTTTTCAGGACTCCGGCCGGATGCCGCTGACCTGGGCCAGCTGGCCCAGGCCGTCCGGAGCAAGCTCTTGCATCAGCTCGGTAAAATTCATCTCGACCAGTCCCCGCGCCCGTTCCAGCAGCAAGGGCACCGGACTCGATGGTTCGTGGCGCGCGTACCAGGCGCACAACCGCTCCAGGGTCCGCACCACGTCGGCGCGGCCCGCGATCTCGCCCGCCGCGCGTGGCGCATCCAGGGCCGCTGCGGCATGGGCCGCGGCCAGCTCGTGATCGCTGGGATCGCCGGGATTGTCGGCATTCGCTTGCGCCAGGTAGGGACGCAGCTGCGCGCCGGCCCGCTGCAGCAGCTCCGCCAGCGGCGCCAGGTCCAGCCCCATGCCGGGCGCCACCCGCGCCGCCACCGTCGCCTCGATATCGCGCAGGCTGGCCAGCGCGGCTTCCAGGGCGGCATGGGTGGCGGCCAACTGGTCGGGCGGCGCCGCGCTGAACGCCGCGATGACGACGGCCGGCGCCACGGCGTGCGCGGCGCCATGCGCCAGCGGGTCGGCGCCGGCCTCGATCTCGCGCAGGCTGTAGGCGCCGACGCTGCGCGCATCGACCAGCGGCGCGTCGCGCAGCTGGCGCAGCAGGCCGCCCGCTTCCACCAGCGCCGCCAGCGTATTCACCCGCAAGGTGGGGTCGTCGCCGTCGTCGGCGTCGAGCTGCGGATGGACGGCGTCCCAGTGCTGCGACAACAGGGCCGCCAGCAAGGCCAGGCCGGCCGCCAGCCCGGCGATCCCTGCCAGTACCAGCAGCGCGCGCGCCAGCGCCAGCGCCACCCGCAAGTCGCGCGTGCGCGCCATCAGGTTCAGTGCGATCGCGTGCACCGCTTTCCAGTCGGGCGGCGCGGCCGGCGTGACCGCGGCTCCGTAGCGCACTTCGGGCTTGTCGCGCAGCGCCTCGTCGAGCGCCAGGAATTGCGGGTCGTATTCCAGGTTCTCGCCGCATGGCAGCGGGCCGTCGATCGGCGCGGCCAGCGCCGCGATGGCGCTCAATGATGTGTCGTTCATTTTTCTTGTCGGTGCAGTCGTTACAGCAGGATTTACGCAGGGCCCGGCGCTTCGGACGCGCAACCGTCGATCTTTTTCGCGGGCGCGTCGACCGCCACGCGCGCCAGCAGCGCGGTGACGTTGTCGCGGCTGGCATAGCGCCTTGCCAGCCCGAGCAGCTCGGCGCAGGCGTCGCGCAAATCCGTGGCCCCGGCCAGCGCCTGCGCGATGCGCGCGTGCGGCACCCAACCATGCAAGCCGTCGCTGCACAGCAGGAACAGGTCGTTCGCCTGCACCGCGTGGCAGACGACGTCGGGCGCGACCTCGGGCGCCGGTCCGATCGCCTGCAGCAGCAGGTTGGGCGGCGGCAGCTCGCCGGTGGCGCCCGATTCGAGCGCCAGCTGGTAGGCGCTGTGGTCGCGCGTCAGCTGGACCAGAACGCCATCGCGCAGGCGGTACAGACGGCTGTCGCCGACGTGGAACGAGACGATGGCGCCCAGCGCCGGCAGCAGCTGCAGGCCGGTCAGCGTGCTGCCCATCCCCTTGCCGTCAGCCTGGCCGCGCGCGCGATTTTCCTGGAACAGCAAGGTATTGGCATGCAGGACCGCGCGCCGCAGCCGCACCGCGCTGTGCAGGCGCAGGTCGATTTCGGTCGCATCGGGGTCATGCGCCTGCGCGTTGGCGCATGCGCCGGCGCCGGGGTCGGACGGGGCACCCACGCTCTCGACCAGGGCCGCCAGCGTGCGGCTGCTGGCCAGCCCGCCGGCCAGGTGCCCGCCCATGCCGTCGGCCACCGCGGCCAGGCCGTGGACGGCATCGACCAGGAAGCGGTCTTCGTTATGTTCGCGCACCTGCCCCGCCTCGCTCAGGCCGCAGGCGTCCAGCCGCAGGCTACTGGCGGCGTCCTGCAAGGTGGCGTCGCCGCGAGCGCGGCGTGGGTGTTCGAGTGTGACCATGGGGCTAGACCTGCTTCGGTGGGGACGACGCGCCGGCGACGCGTCGTTGTCCCGGCCGAAAGGAGACGCGGCGGGGACTGGTCTAGCTACGCCACAGGCGGCCTAACGGATGCGCGGCCGCGGCGCCGATGGCCTCGAGCCGCATATCAACTTTGCATTACCACAGGAAACGACACTTATCGTTTTATTAGCCCCGAGCTATTGAATAAGTAGGATCGATAGCAGACCATAAGTAGATACGATTGGTCTGACGGCGCGCTTTGTCGCACGATCGATGGATGGACTTCACACTTGACCGACACCAGCACCTGGCGGCGCTGATCACGAAAACCGCCACCGGTGACCGCGTGGCGTTTCGCGACATGCACGCGCTGACCCACGACTACCTGTATCACACCGCCCTGCGGCTGCTGCACCTGCCGAGCCTGGCGGAGGACGCCTTGCAGGAGGCTTACCTGAGCATCTGGCTGCATGCCAAGTCGTTCCGGCCGGGCCAGGGCAGCCCCATGACCTGGCTGATCGCCATCGTCCGCAACCGCGCGTTGAGCATCTTGCGCAGCAATAAGAACAACGCGGCCGCGCTGGCGCTGGACGAGGATCCGGAACTGCTCGCCGAACTCGAGCGGGGCGACGACCTGGACGCTGGCGTGCAGGTATTCAATGTGCTGGCGCGGGCGCGGCTCGAGGAAGCCTTGGAAAGGCTCGAACCGGCCCAGCGCCAGAGTATCGCGCTGGCGTTCGGACAGGAACTGACGCACGCCGAGATTGCCCAGCACCTCGGTGTGCCGCTCGGCACCGCCAAGAGCTGGGTACGGCGCGGCCTGGAGCGGCTACGCCTGTGCCTGGAAGAGTCCGCCGCTGCGGGCGCGGCCGGCGCACCCGGCCGCAAGGCTGGCGCGCGTGACCATGCGCGCCGCTCGGGCAAGCGTGCTGCGCGGCCGCCGGCGCGGGCCTGGCCCCGCGCCGCTCAGATTGCGTAATCGGGCTGCGGCGCCGGCAGGACGGGCTCGGCACTCATGAGCATCGCGGCGCATTCGCGCAACCACTGCACGCCGGGGTCGTCCTCGCGCGCCGGATGCCAGGCGCTGCACAGCGTGTAGGTCGACACCGGGAATACCAGCTTGCTGCACTGGACGCCGGGATGCAGGCCAGGGGCGAGAAAGGCCGGCACGGTGCACACCAGGTCGCTCGCCGCGACGATGGCGCCGACGCTGCTGTAGTCGCGCACCGCCATCACCGTGCGCCGCGCCTGCCCGAGCCGGTACAGCTGCTCGTCGAGGAAACCGTGCAGGCTGCTGTCGCGCGCCACGTTGATGTGCTCCAGCGCGCAGTATTCGTCCACGGTGACCGGCCAGTTGCCGCGCGGGTGCCCCTTGCGCTGGGCCAGCACGTAGGGGGTGGTGACCAGTTCCTCCGACTGCAAGCCTGGCGGCAGCAGACAGGCCGCGCTGAAGCACAGGTCGATGTCGCCTTTCTCGAGCAGGCCGGCCAGTGTGGCGTCGTCCGGTTCGGCACTGACGATCCGCAGTTGCGGATTGCCGATCCGATGGATCTGCGCCGCCAGTTGCGGCAGCACCATGGCGGCGGCCGTATTGCTGGCGGCGATATGGAAGGTGCGCACGGCGACCTCGGGCACGAATTCCTCGGCATCCGGACGGATGGCAGCCGACAGCACCGCCAACGCCGGCCGCAGGCGCCGGTGCAGCTTGAGCGCGAACGGCGTGGGCACCAGGCCGCGGCCGCTCTCGGCGGGCACCAGCAAGGGATCGTCGAACAGGCTCCTCAGGCGCGCGAGCTGGGCCGACAAGGCCGGCTGGCTCACGTGGAGGCGATTGGCGGCGCGGGTGACGCTGCCCTCCTCCAGCAGCACGTTCAGCGAAATCAGCAGCGGCAGGTCGGCGCCGCGCAGGCCAACCGGCATCCGTCGCGACGACAGCAGGTCCGGCTTGATGGGGTGTTGGGCTAAGGTCATGGATTTGGCGAACAGATTGAAGAGTGGATCGAGGCACGCGCGACGCGCACTGGCGTGGCCGCTGCAGGCACTTACGCGCAAAAGACGCTGCTGGATGCACGCTCGGCCGTACGTGGCGCCAGTGGCGCGGCCGCTTTGGCGCACTGGCGAGGCTGCGAAAGGCGAGCGCATGCTTCTTCAACCGTGGCCACGAGGCCGACGATGCAGAGTTACAATCCCATGGTGACGAGCCATCATACAATGTAAACCCGTCCCTTGCACAGCAGGTCACATTCGTAAGCACAGGTGTCGCAAGGGCCTTGTGGGTGGCTTTCGTACGGCTGGCGCTGTAATGTCGTCTCCATTGACCCTGCGCTGCCTCAGAAGTACGTCGGCGCGCACCAGCGGAAATGACGGTTATTTGCACGCCTGGCTTGTTAGACTCCTTCGGACATGCTACCGACGGAGGATCCCATGCCTTTCGACGAAGTTCATCCTGCCCAACGGGCAGGACCCGGCGTGGCGGACACGCCATCCCGGCCCGCCAGCGTGCGGCAAACGCGCGTACTCGGGATCGGCCTGCTCGTTCTGGCTGCGGTGCTGGGCTATCTGTTCCTGGTAGTGATCAATGCCGACACGGCCGGCCCTGCAACCGCCCGCCAGCAGGTCTGCGTCGCCGGCGATTTCCTGTGTTTCGGTCTTTCTCTCGACGCCAGGCTGCTGGTCCTGGTGATGCTCGCCGGCGCCCTGGGAAGCCTCATCCATGCGACGACCTCGTTCGGCGACTTCGTCGGCAACCATCTGCTGACCGCCAATTGGCTGTGGTGGTATGTCCTCAAGCCGGTCATCGGCACCGTGCTCGCCACCGTCTTCTACCTGGTCGTGCGCGCCGGCTTCCTGATGGGCTTGCCAGATACCGGGAGCATCAACCTGTATGGCATCGTGGCGCTGGCAGCCATGGTCGGCATGTTCTCGAAGCAGGCCACCGACAAGCTCGGCGAAGTGTTCGATACGCTGTTCCGCACCCAGCCCGGCGGCGGCGACCAGCGCCGTCGCGAAGGACTGGCCAACCCGATGCCGGTGCTCAGCGGCAGCACGCCGACGCGCCTGCCGCCAGGCGCGCGCGACCTGACGATCGTCTTGAACGGCAAGGGTTTCGTGGAGAGTTCGGTCGTGCACGTCAATGGCGGCGCCCGCCCGACCAGTTTCACGGACAGCACCCGGCTGTCGGCCACGCTGCTCGACAGCGACGTCGTGCGCGAGAGCCAGCTCGACGTCACCGTTGTCAATCCGGCGCCCGGCGGCGGCACCTCGGAGCCGCTGGCGCTGGCCGTCGCGTCGGTGGCGTTCATGCCGGCGCTGGCGTCGACGCTGGCCTCCGCGATGGCCGCCACGCCGGACGCCGAGGAAGCGATCGACGGCTGCGACATCAAGATCACCGTCCCGACGCCCGACGAGGAGTTGCCGGTGGCGCATGGAGGAGTGACATCATGAGCTATTCACTGACATGGTTGCCGCTCGCGCTCGAAAGGGCCGGGCTCAAAGTGGCGCTGGTCGACGGCTGGGCGAGCCGAGGCCGCGCCGAGATGGGGGGCGTGACGGGTGTCATCGTCCATCACACCGTCGGACCGGCAAGCGGCAATATGCCCAGCCTGCGCACCCTGATCGAGGGCCGCAGCGATCTGCCAGGCCCGCTTTCGCAGCTGGGGCTCGGACGCGACGGCACCTTCTACGTCATCGCCGCCGGCCGCTGCAACCATGCCGGCGAAGGAGAGTGGCAGGGCGTCACGGCAGGCAATAGCAGGTTCATCGGCATCGAAGCCGAGAACCAGGGCACGCGCGGCGATTTCCCCTGGCCCGACGTGCAGATGAATTGCCTGCGGCGCGGCGTGGCCGCCATCCTGCAGCATATTGGCCAGGGCGCCGAATTCTGCTGCGGCCACAAGGAGTACGCCAGGCCGCCCGGCCGCAAGGTCGATCCCCTGTTCGACATGGCGGCATTTCGCGCCGACGTGGCGGCGATCATGGACGGCAGGGCGCCGCTGCCGGACATCATCCCGTCGATCGAGCCGATCGCCGACGGCGGCCGGCCCACGCTGCGGCGCGGCGCCATCGGCGGCCTGGTGCGCGAAATCCAGCTGCGCTGCGGCGTCGAGGTGGACGGCGTGTTCGGGCCGATGACCGAAGCGGCCGTGCGCCGCTTCCAGCGCGAGCACGACCTGGTGCCGGACGGTATCGTCGGCCCCAAGACCTGGGCTGCGATGGACACCATGGCCATGGTCCAGCAAAACGTCGCGCCTGCAAAACACGTGCATTGAACACCCTGCGGTGGGGGCTGGCGGTGCATGGCAAGTAATGGCAAGGCGCGCGAAGAAAAACCGTCGCTACGAGGGTGACCGTCTTCGTTCGATCGAAGACCGTCGCCCTGGCGAAGGCCGGGGTCCAAGTCGAGCCGTGTCGGCAGGTCATGCAAACTTGGGTTCCAGCCTTCGCTGGAACGACGTTTTTACGCTATCCGGGTCCAGCCTTCACTGGAGCGACGTGGGTACGCCACCTTTCCCCGCCTTTGTTGAAACGACGCTGATACGCTTACCGGGTCCAGCCTTCGCTGGGACGACGTCGCTACGCTACCTGGATGCGGGGCCTCGCCGGAACGGCGTCGAGATTCTCACTGACCCGCATTGATCCCCACGAGGCGGCACACCGACGGGAGCCGCCCTTTCCCGTTCATATCCGTCGGCCAGCCTGCCGATGAGTTGGAAACGCACGATGATCGGCGCCGCGCAGCGCCACGCGCGCGCTTGCGCCCGCCGCCACCGGCGCCATGCGCGTATTTCAGACACCAATCCGATCATGCCACAGCGGCACGGCGCGGCGTGCTGGCGGATCTCGAGCGTCTTCACCACCCGCCCCACGATACCAATCCGCATGCGCGTCCGGCGTTTGTCATCGGCGCGTCATGCACGGGTTCTACAGTGGCGCAGTTACGCCGCCATATCGGCATGGCAACAATAAATAGCAACTTTTGTTGCTTTTTTAAAAACTCCACCATTCCCGGATGACCCTGATGACTTCACGCCGCAGATTCCTGCGCAGCAGTGCCCAAGCGGGCCTTGCCGCCGCCACCTACGCCGCCTTCCCGCCATCGATCCAGCGCGCGCTCGCCATTCCCGCCCATAACGCGACAGGCACGATCCGCGACGTGGAGCACGTGGTGATCCTGATGCAGGAAAACCGCGCCTTCGACCATTACTTCGGCACACTGGCCGGCGTGCGCGGCTTCGGTGACCGCTTCCCGATTCCGCTGCCCGAGGGGCGCAATGTCTGGCAGCAGCGTCTCGCCAACGGCAATGTGGTGATGCCGTTCCACCTGGACGGCAGCAAGGGCAACGCCCAGCGCGCCAACGGGACGCCGCACGACTGGAACGATAGCCAGCTGGCCTGGGACAACGGTCGCATGGACCAGTGGCCGCGCTACAAGAACCCGATCTCGATGGGCTATTTCAAGGAGAACGAAATCCCGTTCCCGTTCGCGCTGGCGAACGCCTTCACCGTGTGCGACGCCTACCACTGCGCGATGCACACGGGGACCGACGCGAACCGCTCGTTCTTCCTGACCGGCACCAATGGCGCGGGGCCCACCGGCACCGCCTTCGTCACCAACGAATGGGATGCGATCGACGGCGTGGCCAGCGGCGTGGACACCGGCTACACCTGGACCACCTATGCCGAACGTCTCGAGGCCGCCGGCGTGAGCTGGATCAGCTACCAGAACATGCCCGACGAATGGGGCGACAATATGCTCGGCGCGTTCCGTCAGTTCAAGCGCGCCAATATCGCCTCCGGCTACCCGGTCTCGAGCGGCGGCGCGCCGGGCAAACCGTATACCAATACCGGCCAGGCCCTGCCCTACCACGCCTACGACGCGGCGACCGACAACCCCGGCAATCCGCTCTACAAGGGCATCGCCAATACCCTGCCCGGCACGCAACCCGAGCAGTACCTGGACGCGTTCAAGCGCGACATCCGCGAGGGCAAGCTGCCGCAAGTCTCGTGGCTCAACGCGCCGTCGATCTATTGCGAACACCCGGGCCCATCGAGCCCGGTGCAGGGCGCCTGGTTCCTGCAGGAGGTGCTCGACGCCCTGACCGCGAACCCCGAGGTCTGGAGCAAGACCGTCCTGATCGTGAACTTCGACGAGAACGACGGTTATTTCGACCACGTGCCTTCGCCCTCGGCGCCGTCGCCCGACGGCAAGGGCGGCTACTGTGGCAAGACCACGCTGGCGGCCGGCGCCCTGGGGCCGGAGTACTACACGCACGGCCGTCCGCTCGGCAGTACCAGGCAGCCGGCGGCCGATGGCCGCGTGTACGGCCCCGGTCCGCGCGTGCCGATGTATGTGATCTCGCCCTGGAGCCGCGGTGGCTGGGTCAACTCACAGGTGTTCGACCACACCTCGGTGCTGCGCTTCCTGGAAGCGCGCTTCGGCGTGCGCGAGCCGAATATCAGCGCGTTCCGGCGCGCGGTCTGCGGCGACCTCACCAGCGCCTTCAACTTCGCCACGCCCAACGCCGAGGTGTTGCCGGTGCTGAAGGGCCGCAAGACCAAGGCCCAGGCCGACGCGCTGCGCGCCGCGCAGCAAGGGCTGGCGCAGATTGCGCCGCCTGCCGCGCCGCAAATGCCGGTGCAGGCGACCGGCACCCGGCCATCGCGCGCACTGCCGTATGAGCTGGCGACCACCTGCGAAGTACAGCCCGGCGCGAGCATGGCCGCGGTGCGGGTGGCGCTCAACTTCATCAACACGGGTCGCCAGGCCGCCGTATTCCACGTGTACGACAAGAAGAACCTGGCGGCGATCCCGCGCCGCTACACGGTCGAATCGGGCAAGTCGCTGTCGGATGTGTGGACGCCGGCGGTCGGTGGCGCCTACGACCTGTGGGTGCTGGGGCCGAATGGCTATCACCGCCACTTCACGGGCAGCGCCCTGCGCGCGGTCGCTGCGGGCCAGCCACGCCCCGACGTGCAGGTGCGCTGCGATGCGGCCAGCGGCGAGCTGGTGCTGCGCCTGGTGAATGCCGGCGCCGGCCCGTGCACCTTCAACCTGGGCGCGAATGCGTATGCGGCGCTGCGCCAGCAACACACGCTGGCGCCACGCACCGAGCTGGTGGTGCGCATCCCGGTGGCCGGAAACGACTACTGGTACGACTTCAGCGCCACCGTGTCGGGCCAGCCGGATTATGTGCGCCGCTTCGCCGGGCGCGTCGAAACGGGCAAGCACACGGTCAGCGATCCGGCCCTGGGACTGGGCTGAACGAAGACACGCGGCCGGCGGCGTCCCCGCCGGCATCACACTTTCAAAGGAAGATCATGCAATCCATTTTTCGTCGCGCCGCCGTGGGCGCCGTCCTCGCGCTGTGCGCATCCTTCGCCTCGGCGACCGTGCTGAATTTCGACAACCTGGTCGGCCCCGATGGTTACGCCTCCGTGCCGGGCAATTATGGCGGGCTGGATTGGTCGGGCGCCGGCCTGGCCGTGTTCACCGCCGAACAGGCGCCGTTCGCGGCCCATTCCGGCACCGGACGCGTGACCACCGACTGGACCGATGGCGGCGCGGTCGCCAGCACCATCCGCTTCCTCGCCCCGACCGTCTTCAACGGCGCCTGGTTCTCCGGCTACGGTGACAGCAGCGTGCAATTCAGCCTGTACTTCGCGGGCCAGCTGGTGGCCACCTCCGCCGCCCTGCAGCTGTCGGAGTCGCCGTCCTTCCTGGACGCCGGCTGGAAAGGCGCCATCGACGCGGTCGTCGTCTCCAGCGGCTTCCAGGGATCGTATGCGATGGACGACTTTAGTTTCGACCAGGTCGCCGAGGTGCCGGAACCGGGTTCGCTGGCGCTGCTGCTGGCCGGGTTCGGACTCGCCGGCGCCGTGCGGCGGCGCGGAACCAGGGCCTGAACCACGGGCGCGCGCTGCACCGCACGCGCATGACCATGCCGCCGGAGCTGGACCGCCAGCTTACGGCTCCGGGATGGTCGCTCGCAGCCGGGCGGCTGGGCGGCTGGGCGGCTGGGCGGCTTGGCGGTTGGGTGACTCGGCGGCTTGGCGGTTGTGCGGTTGGGCGGCTCGGCGGCTCGGCGGCTCGGCGGCTCGGCGGCTGGACGGTGGCCGAAATCCCGGCCAATCTCCCGGCTGATCTGTTGGAGAATCTGCCGGCCAATTTCCGGCTAATCTTTTGGAGAATCTGCCGGCCAATCCCTTGGCCAATCTCTCGGCCAATTTCCGGCAAATCTCTCAGCTGATTTTTCGCGTCAATCTCTCGGCCAGTCCCGGCGCAACCACCGCCCGCTTTCCCGGCAGCTCAGCCGCCCTGGCGAGGGTGGGCAAATCCTGTCCAGCAGGATTACTGGTATCGTTGATCCTGGTTGCTACTTGTGAGTATGGGGATTGCTTCCGTTAGTCCGCGGCCTCGAGCGCTTCCTTTTGCCTGAATTTTTACGTTGGTTAGTTACATTTTATCGTGAGTAGCCAGGCATGGAGATCCTGAACGTCACCGTTTCCGTCATCGTTTCCTGGCCTGGGCCGCGCCTCACCGCCACGGGCGCTGTTGTCACGACTTCCTTCGGTTCAGCTGTCCCGCCAACCCA
>Ga0308160_10004269_pt1 | contig 15400 bp, 11 predicted proteins | sample PhyFR1_FD_201036 | JGI IMG/M metagenome (GOLD analysis project Ga0308160, IMG submission 201036) | Phyllosphere microbial communities from UC Gill Tract Community Farm, Albany, California, United States - DLSLF.R1 | ecosystem: Host-associated > Plants > Phyllosphere > Unclassified | place: USA...
AAGGTCAGGGAGGCGGGTCGGTGGATGGAAGGCGGTCTTCCAGAGGTTCTGGCGGAGGGTCGTCAAGCGGAAATGAGAGCACCGGCCAATGAGACCTTGGTTTGAGACTTGATTCGGACAGTATGCAAAATCTACCCCGTATTGACATGTATAAGACTAGATATGGAGAACTTCAAAACGGAAATTACTTGCTCGCAGAAATCAGCGGACGCACCGCTCGTGGTGAAGAGGATAGGAATAATCAGACCGACCACGGCAAACGCGGGTAGCATGATCTGACCAGCGGTCATCAAGATGGGGCCTATGAAGGTGAGAAGCCAGGGGAGGTGGCTGCGGTGACCGAGGGAGACATCTCCCCTGGGCGAATGATCTTGTTTGACCATATCCGTCGTGCAAACGCCAACACTGCAGACAGTTCGGTCCTCATTCATGGTTGTCGTTCATAATGAATTGTTGATACGCCCGTAAAAGAGGATTTGCCCTTCTTAGCTGGCGCATCTCATCCAGATGGTTTGCCTGGGACTTCCAGGGCATGTCACGTTTCGAACGATGGGCACTAGCCCTTTTGAGCTGTCCGCAACATATTGACTGCCAGCACTAACTTAGAAGTGATGAACAGTGCACAGACGCACGGCCTACTCTTGTATGGATTTCCAGGACTAGGAATATGCGAAAGCTTCCGAGTTGACGATGGGAAGGAAGATTTGAGTCTCTCAACGACTTCCGGCCGTTGGAATTACGTAAAGCGCTCAGACGCCCGCACTCCCTATTGTAGATTTCCCTCCTATTGACTGCTTATCACTTCTAAGTTAGTGCTAAGCAGTTAATAGGTGAGTAACATGTATCACTTCTAAATTAGTGCAAGCAGTTAATAGGCCACGGACATCTAAAGCAGAGATTCCATCGCCGGCCAGTATTTCGCATCGGTGAGAAAGGTCAGTACAGTATCTAGCTATGAATCTCACTTGCTCTGCGTGCAATAGCCTCGAGCGGTTGAACAATGTAGGCTTGCACCATTCACCTCGGAATGCTTCTACCACTCAATTGCTTAGTGAGAGACATGGATACGTTGGGGATGTACAGTACAACAAGCTGAGGGCTCCTCTCCCGTCTCATCCTCCCCGACTTCCCTGTGCGTAATTGTACACCGTTCCCTGGCCCGTCTTGATTCCACCGTCACGCGGCCAAAAAAGCGCAAAAGGCTGTACCTCTCTGTTCCACCCGTATCCCACCGTTACGCTTCCAATCAAGCAGCCGATGGATACCAAATCATCGTCTGATATCATTTGCACACCTGTGATATCCATCATCGGGAGCAGTCGATGTTCTTCTGCTTCGCCAACGATCATAGCAAAGGTCAGGTCAGACCTTATCACTCCCTTTGCATCTGTTGAGATCGTGAGGATGGCATCAGTCGGTGTTCCGTAGAATGTGACTCGCGGTTCTTCAGGCTTTTGGCAATGCTCGTAGCCGTGTGGGAAGAAAGAACACTGGACGGATCGACATGGGAAGCCGGCAGTGAAGTTTGCTGTTTTTGGATCCCTGGTGGCAGATGCTGAAGTGGCGGCTTCAGATTGGAACGTGGGGCGGTAGACTGATACATCTGTGGATTGTGAGGGGATGCTGGATGTGGGAGAGGATGAAGATTCCGTCCCGCCAGCTGAATTCATGCTGATGATCTGATTGGTGTAGGGCTGAGCAGTGGGTGTGAAAGCAGAGCAAGCGCGAGTGAGGAGGAAAGTGGATGTAGAAGTACAACACGGCTTTGGCCCTTTCATATACATATTACAAGTAGAAGGCCTGCGCAGCGACCGCACTCTCTGCTGTGCAACAAGAAAGGAGGTTTATATAGTGCTCCACTCAGGGCCTGGACTTGAGAAAACATCCTTAGATACGTCAACTGGCTGACACAATACAGCACTTGCGTAGAAACTGGTATGCTTTTTCCCTGTCTCCCGCTCTTAGGTCAGATTCACGCGAATGTGAAAGTATCTCTCGAGACTTGCATAGAATCAAGGCTGTGTAGGGTCTGATCACTGATCAGCACGACGGTTCCCAGACGGCATATGGTCCATTCAGCCATCATTGGCCGGGGACCACCGGTAAAAAGTGGCACAGATTGCCACCGGGACTTCCTTTTACATTCCTCATACTCGGGCATATCTCTTGCTCCCTTGAGACTGCAAGAGATCAAGGAGTGAAATCGAGTTTTCCTTTCAGTAAAAGCACAGCCTTAAATTTTTGTCCAAACCCCCTAGATGAAGGGGAGAGGACCGCTAAGGGGTAATGTGGCAAGGAGCGTATTGAGAGGAGTGAGCAAGAAAGGAGAGCTTGCTTTGGATCCTTCTAGCGTTGTGGATTCTGGCTATATATACTAGTCTTGCTCGCCTCTCTTTCCTGTAACTATCACCGCTTTCATCTATCAAGCCCAAACACGCAGGACTCCACTGTTCAACACACTATCAAAACTTTTTATACAAACAATATCCACCAGTATGCAATGCGACTATTACGGAAATCCCGTTGGACCAGGAAGCAGACAGTAAGTTGTACGGCACTGCGCCGCAAAAGAGACAAGCTGATTTCTCTCAGAGTAAGGGATTATGTCGAGTAAGTCACCAGCGTTATGAGCAGAACCCTGCTCGGATCTATTTGGATATGTTTACTTATATCTAGGGGCTCTGACGATGAGACCAATCAGTCAGACTATGAGGAATATTCTCGTCGGTGAGTGCAGTCACGCTGATTCACATGGCCATCGCTGATATGGTGCAGAGAAGATCTGCAGTAAGTCTGAGCGCCTGCGATGAGGTAAGAGCTGACTGATTCTTGATCTTTACCAGAAGCAAAGTATGAGCGGGTGTGTGGCCCTCTTGCGGTAGCAATGTACTTGTGCTCACCGTCTTCAGCTTCATGACGGAGAGGAACTCCCCTACACCTGCCGACGAATTTGATAAGGGAAGCTCGATGTTCTGCGAAACGCCGTAAGCTGACCCGTTAGCTCTACCGCGACGATAGCAAGATTCCATGGGTGAATAGAGAAGATCCATCGGACAGTGAGGACGATACACCAGTGATACAGGGTTCCCCCGAAAAACGCGCTATGCCATCTACTGCTGCCCAGTCGACCATCCATGGTGGTGAAAAATCTCCGGTGTCGCCGTCCGCTTATACCGGGAACTCTACCAAATAATCCGAGAGAAGCCCAGCATCACCACCCTGGCAACAAAGCACCGCTGCTACCCGACCTCACGTTGGACAGCCGACGCAGGGTGGATCTCCTACTCGATCCGCTTCCTCCACCACGTACTCATCACGAGCCTAGGAGCACAATCTCGTCGACAGGTCCAACGGCTACACGGGAGATGCCGCTGGGCAACCGGCCGTCACCTCGAATGCTGAATAACTGTGTCGTCCTTGAATCCAACCACCTCCCCTCGTGCCATGTCACCTCTTCAATTCGTCCACTCTTCGTCCCATTGCTTCACAACACGCGTCCACTTCAATACCATTGTATATTTCTTGTTTGTTATGTATATTGCACTTGCTACACGCGATCATTAGCATCAGCATCTCCTCCTAACCCTCACATGGTCATGGTTGATTGATTCTCGCGCTCCCATATCGAGCGGATGAATTTGAGTAGCGTCAGGGATGTCAGGAGTAATATACATCGCCGCAACCTTGTCAGAGCAAATTGGCCAGAATAGGTGGATTACTCAATTTCATGCAAAAGACAAGGTGTTCGAACTATATTATAAGCAGCACAATTACATCCCAAATCCCCCTCCTTACACCTAAGAACTACCGCCCAGCGGTTGTCCCAGTGCCGGCGCCTGTGAATCTGGATGATATCTCTTGACAACATCCGCAACGGCCCTCTTAGCATTAAAAGTCGCACTCCTACCCCTCAACCCCGGTGCTCCACCTTGTACCTGGACCTCTTCCCGTTGATCCCATGGTGGACCTTGCGATGTAGTAGCAGATGGAGTCGGAGGTTCGTCTGCTGCAGATTGACTTGCTGGCGTAGGTGGTTGAGCCGTGATTTGAGGTAATTGTCCTCTGAATGGTTGTGATTGAGTTTGTTGCCATGTACTTCCCATTGAAGAGGATTCCATCCCTGGGTTTGGAGAGGCTGGACCGCTGACTGCCCATCTTTCTCGATTTAGGAGAGCGCGGAAAGCGGCTAACCATTTGATCTCGTCTTCTTCACTCGGGGCGCAGAGGACAAATGTACGTTTTGCAGTTACGATTCGGAATGTGTGGTCGTCTGATGGATGGGGTTTATCCGGTGTATTGTGTCCATGGCCGTCTTTCGATCGACCTCCTTGACGAAGTTGAGAGAATTGACGGGTTGGGGCGGATGATGCAATGGAAGGGGAGTTGTCAGAATCGTCGGCATCGGAATCTGATTCCCCTGACTCGAAGTCTAGAGCGTCGAGGACGGAGGACAGGGGAATGTGACGTAGTGGACGAGAGTCCTGCTCGTCAGCTTGATCTCGACAGTCATCCATATGATGCAAGAAGAAGCGGACATACCATATGTGATTTAGTATAAGTCAAACCCTGCGAGGTGAGGAAGAACCATCTCTTCTTCCATACTCTCCTCCCTCTACCCTTCGACCGCTTCATCAAGTACGCCGACAGAATGATCTTTTTCGGATCCATGACCAATCCCATGCCAGACGCAGAAGGGGTCATGCTCGTTGTGGTACCCACCGACATGCCCAATCCAGCGACTGGATCGGAAAAGTATGGTTCGTCCTCGTCTGACGATAATTGCATTGGTTGAGCGGATCGAGGCATGTATTCCCCAGCTGCGGCGCGTGACGATCCTACTGACGAAGCGGATGGATCGCGCTGACCTGAGACTGAGCGAGATTGATTCGCCGAGATAGATGGTGTGCGTGGAATACCGACCCTAGCCATCTGGGCAGTGAGGGAGTTCATTGCATCAAGAGGACTGGCGGGAATAGCAGCTGATATTGGCGTAGCTCCCTGGGATCCGCCCATGTAGGAAGACTGATTCGTCGATGAAATCTTAGGAGCGAAATATCCCGTCGTAGCTATTGGCGAGCCAGAGATGGATCCAGTAGTATATGTCGTCGAGTATGTGCCCTGATGCGGATCCATATTCTCTCCACTCATCCCCTGCCGAGATGGAATCGCAATTCCAGAGACCTTTCCTTCTCGTTTATTCCTTTCCTCCTCTTCCCGCTCGGATAATTTCCGACGCAAGCCGTTGACCGCACGAACCCAATCTTCCATCTCGTCCGGCGAGGATGCCTTGACTAGGAATGTACGTTTGGAAGTGACGATCCCGAATGCGAACGAGTGCTTCTTGATTGTGACTGGCGCTACTGTGTGGACAGACTTGAGCTCGATTACTCGCTTCAACGAGTATTCCTATACATCAGCTTTAGCCGCGACACCAGAGGTTTAAGCTTACGCGGTCATCCTTGTAGTATGCTATCTTGCCTGTTCTCAAAACGAACCACTTCTTCTTCCATGCCTGGAGATCAGCTTGATTGCTCCATGAAGGGAGACGGCATACATTTCTTCTTTCCTGCTTCTTCCACAGATATCCGCTCTTCACCACCCTCTCGCCCTCCATTCCTCTTGCTAAGTCTCCTTGAACCTGTCCTTGTAATTCATCCTCACTAGCACTCCCTTCTCCTTCTCCGAACTCTAATGCCTCTTCCTCTCCTTCCTCTTCAAAGTTCTCCAGACCGCTCGGAATAGCAGTCGACCCCTTCCGCTCGGAGATGGCAGATAGCCCTCCAACACCAGGCGTAGATGCTTGTCCTGGCGATGGCGGTATCGGGAAAGGATAGGACGACGAAGCGATTGACGAAGTATCAGAGTCGTTGCCAGATGTCACGCTTTGCTGGACCTGCATCTGTGACGCGGATAAGTACATAGGTGGCTTTCGGATCAGCTAGACTCGCAGGATTGGTCGGATTGGGCTGACCTTGTTCTTCTTGGGACTCTCATTGTTGTGAGCGGTCGGACGAGCAGCCGACTTGAAGGACAACTTCCTTTCAATCTCGGATCGCGATGGAGGCGCAGCAGCAGGAGGGGGAACACCCCCCGTCGGGCTCTGACCTAATTTGATGTCAGCTCATCGTCTGTATCTGGTCAAGAGGAGACCCACTCTGGGACATCTCTCCAGACTGTCTGGGGTAAAGCTTGGCCAATTATGGGTGAATTGTTCCCGGTGGAATCGGGGTGCCCAGTGCTCGTTGGAAATCGGATGATAGTAATACCTGATCGATCCTCTCGCTCTTCACTAGTCTCTGTAGTACGCTGGTGCTGGTAGCTATATGTTATATGAGTGTAGTAGTCTAAACAATGGAGAACGGGGACCCACCACTGAGTCTGTGCGTCAGTGATTACTATCTAATTGATCCTACCTATAATATTTTGAATCAACTGCATCATCACGTACAGCCATTACCAGCTATATATACCTAACCCATGTCGGTCATCGCGAAGGCTATACAGCCTCCGAGGCTATGCAGAACATGTTTGATCAGACAATCGATCCAGCCGTCGATAAGTCTACGCCTGCTGCACACGTCGAGACCGAACAGGAAGCAGTTCAATCAGTATCAATCTAGGTCACCCCCGGGATCGCCAGTCAAGACTTACACCTATCGCCCCGATGTCCGCCCTCCGCCTGTGCTCAAAGTGGAAGATTTCAAGCCGAAACCACTACCCCGACCAAGTGCAATAGCCAAAATGCTAGCTCGCCGGATAGATGAATGGGCGAAATCGGTGCGAACGACCCAGCGGCTGGAGGCGTACCGTATACCGCCTTCAATCTCGCGTGGAGCTCTGAGGAAATGGGCAGACGAGACTGGAAGTGCTTTAGATGAGATGACGACGGATGAGGGGGCGATTGAGGTTATGCAGGAGCTGGGGATAGATCAGGAGCGTTTGTCGCTAGCGGTGGCCGATGAGAACTTTTCCGATATTCTCGAATCGACATATCTAAGGAGCTTCCTAAGGTACACTACGAGATCGACATCGATAGACAGCGCGATGCAACGACATATCCAATCAATACTCGAAGCTACCGATCTATCACGCTTACCGAACCAATTCAGCTACATTCCTGCCAGGGCACTCACACGCCATTTCCATCTACATATCGGCCCTACAAATTCCGGCAAAACGTACAATGCTCTCAAAGCTTTATCGCAAGCCAAGACTGGTGCATACGCTGGACCACTCCGATTACTTGCACATGAGGTATGGGAACGGATGAACCTCGGAACAGTTGGAGGGATGGAAGAAGGTCAGGGAAGAGCATGTAATCTACTTACGGGAGAGGAGAGGAGGATCGTCTCTCCCGACGCTGGTTTGATCGCATGTACGGTCGAAATGTTGCCCCAAGGAACACCATCGGGGCCCTACGAAGTCGTCGTCATCGATGAAATCCAAATGCTAGGCGATCCACAACGAGGGGGATCATGGACAACAGCCGTACTAGGAGTTCAAGCCAAAGAGATCCATTTGTGCGGAGACGAGACGACCGTGAAGCTACTCCATCAACTACTCGGGCCGATGGGCGATAAAATCACGGTACACAATTACGATCGATTGACTCCATTAGTCGTAGCAGACACGAGTCTGGATGGAGAATACAATAATGTTCAACCTGGAGATTGTATCGTCACGTTCTCGAGAAGCAATATCTTTGCTGTGAAGAAACAGATTGAGAGTACGGCTGGGAAGAAGTGCGCGGTTGTTTACGGTGCTCTCCCACCAGAGACGAGGGCAGATCAGGCTAGGGATTTCAATGATGAGAATGGAAGAGCGGAAGTACTAGTGGCGAGTGATGCAGTTGGAATGGGTCTTAATCTGTAAGTCATTTAACATCACATAGAGGTTTAGCTGACAAAGTAGCAAAATAAACCGAATCATCTTCGAATCACTACACAAGTACAACGGAAAGGAGGATGTCCCCCTCTCCCTTACTCAGATCAAGCAAATTGCCGGACGAGCAGGTCGTTTTGGTATGCAGCGCGCTACTACCGAAAATCCAGACGAGAACGATCCGACTACACCTGATGAAACCCCAGCACCAGGCGGATCAGTAACAACCCTCCATAAAGCGGATCTCCCACTTCTCAAAGCACTTCTTCCGCAACCCTTACCGCCAATTACGAGAGCAACGATCGATATCCCTTCTGCTACACTATCGTCCCTTTCAGCTTTACTCTCCACTGAAACGACATTCGCAGAATTACTGGAACATGCCTCACAATTAGCTGTCTTACCGCCCAAAACTACGCTTACGGCCAATCGACATCGAACACAACTTGCCGATGTTGTTGAACCACTGCGTCAATACCTCACTCTCGCCGAGATGGAAACATTCTCTTTCGCTCCGGTCAATCAACGGGATGCTAGATCGGTCGCGATCTTCGAAAAAGTCGTCAATGCATATGCGAAAGAAGGAAGAGTAGATCTTCTAGATTGCTATGACGGATCCGGTCTCATCAAATCCCTCGAAATGGTCGAAATGACTCTTGAAACTCTCCCTCCACTTCCACCAATCGAAGGTATCGGTCGAAGACTCCTCACTCCTCCTGTCATCGTCACCTCGATCCCATCTCTCGAAACACTCCACAAGTCTTTGGTGATGTACATCTGGTTATCATTCCGATACGACGTCTCATTCCCCGACCGAGCTCTCGCCGTTCAAATCAAAGAACGTGTCGAAGTTGTCTTGGACCAATGTTTAGCTCGATTACCCGGATTGAGGAATAAGAAGACGTCAGAAAGGGGAGCAGAGAAGGATGGACAAGTTAAAGAATGGAGAAGGAAGAATGTTGGTCCTACGGGTGTTAGGCGGGAGATTGATCATAAAGCCATTAAATTTGATAGGAAGAGGGGGAAATTACCTGAGCAGAGGGAGGGGAAGATTGAATACGCTAGTAAAGGAGAAGATCAGGGAAGGAGGAGGAGGGAGATGTGGAAGAATGTTGGAATGGTCCGTGGGAGTGAGGAGAAGCCTTAGGTCTTGAGCCGGGTTTGTTGTAAATTTTCATACTGTATCTCTACCGCAATTATCTATCACATCTCATAATGCATTGCATACTCGCTCTCTGGAGATAGATGCCACGCCTCATGTCGTTCGCAATCGGCAAATGCTATAACGCCTTTGAAAGGGTATGATGTCCCTTTGTTCTCATAGAGTCTCATCCAGCAAGCCTCTCTTGGAGTCGATGGAGCTGCTCTTTCCCATGGAGCCATCTTCCTTTGGCGTGGGTGGAGCTGCACTTTCTCATGGGGCGAGCTTCCTTTTTGGCCGATGGAGCTGCTTTTTCCCATGGCGCGGGCCTCCTTTGGATTCCATGGAGCTGCTAGGGAAAAGCAGTAGAAAGGGTGTGATGTCCCTTTCTTCTCGTAGAGTCTCATAGAGCAAGCTTTCCTTTGGGGTTGATGGAGCCACTGAAAACGCTTTCGAAAGGGTGTGAAGGGTGTGGTGTCCCTTTCTTCTCATAGTGTCTCATGGAGCAAGGTTCCTTTTGAATTGACGAAGCTGCTCTTTCCCATAGTGAACATATAAAAAGGCGGGTACTTTCCTGTTCTGACCTGTCCATCTTCCAACTTCACACTTCACACTTGCCGTCACAATCATATTACAGTCGTAGGTGCCTCTGACCCTTGTCCGGCAGATTGGCTTACTGATTTGACTTAGTGCGTTAAACATCCGACAACATGCCTGACAACACCGATCACAGCCTTGCCGGCTCTGCTGGTTCATCCCGAAGTAAGAGCACCCAACAGGAGCTGACTTGTTATGAGCTCGGTAGGAGGGAGGCCGATTACAATAACGACTACACGTCCGACGTCCACAGCATGAACAAGGGGGAATTTACGGCATATGTGCTAGCCAAGACCGCAGGACTACCCAACAACACGAGTAGCTCTCGAGCCCCGACTGCCAACTTTCGACCTCCTAGTTCCACTGGGCAAGAGGACACGAGCAACGTGGCCGCCTCCGCTGCCTCAAAGCAATAGCTCTCTCATCCTCAACGAGCCACACAGCTCATTCCTCGTACTCCATTGCCACTATTTGCCAATACCTTCGCCCTTTCGCTCACCAGCAAACAATCCACTTCCACCCAATCATTTCATTCCCACTTGACCACTTCACTTCCACCAAACTTTTCTTCTTCACTTCGTCCCGACCACTCCACGTCCCCTCCACTATCCTATTCATAGCCTTGTAAATAGCTCCATTCTATGCATACAGTGAGATGCGCCGAGTTCCAATAACTAACATCATTGGTGTGTGACGAGCATGAGGATAATAGCGTTTCGTATGAGTTACAGATACTGCATTAATTCCATTATCAGGCAACAACCCCAAGACTTCTTTGCTTTAGGGCAGGAACCGTGGTAACCAGGGCAGAGTCAGGTCTTGAGATTGAAGATGCCTTGCAGAGTATATATGTATCGGACCCCCTCCATGGTAGTGCTCCAACTGAAAGGTGGAATATAAAAGGGTCGCCCTTAACAAGACACTACAAGACACCATGAAGAAAAAGGATGTTTGCCACCTATCCATAATGCCTCCTTTCGAGAAGGCATAACGCCGGGACTATGAACCCACGTTCATAGTTCTGCTTGCACTTATTAAGTCGAGTTCTGCGGCACATCATCGATGCTGAGGACGTCGGGTTCTGCGGAGTAGCGATACTCTGTATTTTCATCCCGTCGTCAGAGCTCGCTGATCGCGTTGGCACGATTTGGTGCCACTTTGCGATATGATGTTTCGTCAGAGAAGGGATCTACGAATGGCTCGTTCAGACATTGTTTGATCCCTGTATCTTGATATATGGGCTGCTGCAATACGTTTGTACTGTAGTATGACCCTCGTTGGCCAGAGTCTGACGATCATCTGTAATCATGTTTGCTTGTGATATGCGGAGCGGTGTGCAGAACCTGACGGTAGGCTTTACGCATTCTGTCCTATACTCAAAAGTCCATTGATTAATACTTGGGAAACGTGAAAACTAGCTGATTTTCAAGATAATTTCATGGGTGGCAAGATCCTCAATGCGACAAGGTCATGAACCCGAAAAGCGTCATAAGTGAAATGCAAGTGATATAGCGCAATTACAGGAGGAATTATGAGCATGGTGAGGGGGAAGCGAGGCATGAAGGACGACCGACTAGCTCACAGGGGGGCAAGACAATGGGTAGTGGAAGAGAAAAGGCTTTAGTTGATCAGCATTTGTTCTCAGAAAAAATGGCAAGCTCACCACTATGCGTCCCCGCCGTTGCTGCCGCCCTCGGGGTCATAATCCCATCCTTTGTATTTCTCCTTGATACTCTTAACATCCCCGCCCCGCTTTGTGGCAGCGTCCACCTCCAACTGGTAATTTCGGGGAATCCTTTGCCAGACATCTTTTTTTGGCAATTCCGGCTGCTTGGGGGGACCACTGGTAGAGACCAAGGAGCCTGTATCCTTTGTCGGTGCAGGAAGTCGTGAAAATGTTTTCTCCCAATTTTCATTGTATGTTTTTAGCCTTTGCGCCTCATCCGATGAGTTGGGCTTGTATCCGTCCTTATTTTGGTCATGTTGTTCAAAATCAGATTTTCTGGTCCTGGTGGAGTCTCCGAGCTGGTTGGCAGAGACCTGACTTTGTTCTGGCACAGAGTTGCCAGGATTGGTAGGCTGGACCATTGAGGGGGAAGGTGAAACACATCCGTAGGAAGCTTTGACAGACGGTGAGGGAGGGTCTTGTCGGCTTCTTAACGATTGAGCGTGAGTTTGGTTGTACCGGGAAAGTGACATGGTTGACGTATGGGAGGTAAGTGATGTGGTTGGGGTGTAGAGTCGTAGTAGAAGAAGAAAAGATCTTGCAAAAAGAAGTGTCTTTGAAGTGATGGATATGGGAAAACAATTAGAGGAGACAACACCCGAACCTATATTTCAGACACAGTCTCTTAGCTGCTCCACTAGTGAAAGGTTGGGCGTGAAAGGATTTCGCTCGACGACACACTATGACTAGAAAGGATGTCCGCCAGTTAGCTATAATCTCTCCTTTGACATTGTATAACGCCGTAGAACTGGTACAAGCGCGCAGTGGTAGTCAAGTGTGTTTGATATGCGGTCATGAACTGATGAAGGGCGCCGGCGGCCTCGATTCTGGTCTTACCCGCCCGGTTGACATGTCTGCGCCGAAGTAGCGGTTCTGTCGCTGGAACATGAACCTGCGTGCGTGATCGTCTTGTGAGTGTTGTCACCCAGTCATGATGCACATACTGCCCTTACAGCGACAGAGCCCGTCTATCACAGTCAGTCCACCTTCAATTCGATGTACGCTAACCCGGTGTACTTGTATCAACAGCCTTCCATTAGCGCACGGTGTTTTGGCTAGTGGTGGCCGTTTACCAACAAACTTGTCCATCTGAAGTATATGCATCTCTACATGATGCGATTCGCGCTCCTCCCCTCTGACCAAGTTTGTAGAAGAAATCTCCCACATTGCCACTAGAGTGCCACGAAAACGCCATGACCTAAAATACCAACTTACGCGTCATATCATAATCCACCTATTTACCCCACTTCACTCTCCCACCATAAACAACCTATAGACAACCCACAACCACGTTCCATCGTCGTCATAACCTCATCTTCATCAACAATGGGAAACAGCTTCGACAGCAGTAATGTTGCTTCAGCAATAGCTTCGATCCAAGAGAAATTACCGGCATGGGTCCCATTCTCTCATCCACCTGTTTATCGATATGTCTCGCATAATTCGCCTAAGCAACTTGTGGATTTCGGAAAGGCCAGTTTGTGGTTGTCGGTCGGGATGATCTTTTTTAACCCTATCTTCTGGAACTTTGTCGCTAGGAATGGTGTGTCTATTCGAGGGAATTAGAAGGGGATGAGCTGATGAAGCTAGAATACAGGAACAAGTCGTTGACCAAGATTTTTGGGTCTCCTTATCTTGGTTGTTATGCTCTTGCTGTCGCCATCTTTTCCCTTGGCCTGATCCGGGATGCCTTGTTTGTCCTACCCGAATATAAACGTAAGATGGAGGAGCTGATGGAAGGTATGAGCGAGCTCTACGTCAACAGCCTCACTACGAAGCCCTAGCACACCCTGCCGTCCAGGCAGTTGGATGGGGACTTGTTGCTCTCGGTCAGACTCTAGTAGTGACCTCCATCTACGCTCTCGGTATCACCGGTAAGTCACCCTACAGTCACAGGGATAAGCTGATGATGTAGGAACTTACCTTGGTGACTACTTCGGTATCCTCATGTCGTCCCGAGTTACCGGATTCCCTTTCAATTTCTTCTCCGACCCGATGTATGTTGGATCCACATTCGCTTTCCTCGGAGGCGCCTTGTTGTGAGCCTTTTGCTATGCATCGAAATGCAGCTGATGGTAGGTACCGAAGCCCTGTCGGAATCGCCCTTTCCGCCTTGGTTTGGGTTGTTTACACCAGCGCTATCCAGCTTGAAGGGTATGTCCACCTCCAAACGAAATGGCAGGAGCTGATAACAGACCATTCACCGACATGATCTACTCTGCGGCACACAAAAAATCAGAGAAATCACTCAACAAGAAATCCTCATCATCATCCCTTGGCAAGAAATCCAACCCAACCGCATCTGCCCAGACCACACCGAGGAAATCATCCCGAAACCAGGTCAAATCCGAAGATGAAGCCCCTCCTACCGCTACCACCACTGCTACTGCCGGTGATTCATCATATGCTGCCGTCGCTGCCCATGAACCATCCGCCGAGGGTGCCGGAAACATTACCCCTCCCCGAAAGGAACCCAGGATCAACTCTATCAGGAGGAGCGCTAGGAAATCCAGGGGTGGAGCTAGTGGTGCTAGTGGAAGTGAGGATGAAGTTCCTACTGCTAGCAGCAGTGCCAGTCCTGCTAGGGTGACCAGGAGCAGGAGCAAGGGAAGGACCAGTGGGCCTGGTGAAGAGTAGTTTGAGCGTACGAGCGTGAGCGAGTATGGCTGGAGGCGAAACCGAGTATTGGGGAGCGTTGCACGAGGGGATCAGAAGAGTGAGAGGGCAGTCTAGTAGAGATGTGACTGTGGGGGTAAAGGAGAAGAAGAAGAATTTTGAGAGGTTAGAAGAGTAAAGAGTTTCAGTCGGAAGTCAGATGTCGAAAGTCGAGATATAGCCAGTCTCGTTAATTATGCTGATTTTGCTTTGGGTTCCAAGTTAGGTTTATTATTCGTTTAGTCTCTCTCTTGGTAGTTTACGCATTCATCTGTGTAACCTTGCAATGTTTTATGCGTGACTACTGATGTTACGTACTGTAATTCACCTATGATCATAACATTATTATGAATCGGTATTGTGTCGTATCTCGGACGTCGGTGGCGAAACGCGAGGCAGTTGGCCCACCGAATCCGATATCGTGAATGACCTGTTGTCGCGAACATCAGAAGTGGGCTTATCATGTGAGTGCACTCTATAGCCAACAAGAGGACTGAAGCTGTGACTGCCCCATTGGCCTGACCGCCTCGCAGATAAGTAGTAGGCAACCTATACAAGCAGTCCGGTGGTAACCTCGGCCATCACTCTCCTTAATCTCTATCTTGATAATCCGTTCCTTTACGAAAACACTCTTGGGGCATGGGAGGGCAGTGGCCCGAAGTGTAGCAGCATGGACTTGTCAGCCTCGCTGCTCTTTCGCCTGATTGAGATCCTTTCTTCTGGTGGAGCGCTACTTGTGCCAAATATGAGTTCCTTTCTCCAGTACTCCTGTTGTGGAGTTTATCTCCTTACATCTCAACGGTGTGGAGCGTGAAAGGGAGGCCGAGACCTTCGGGCGTGTCTCATCATATATATACCGTATGGGGGCAGACCACCTTCTTTTTCTCTCACAATTCCTGTCATCACCAATCACCCTACAACTACAATCACCCTACAACTACAATCGCCCTACGACTACAATCAGCGTACGATCTATCAAGATGTCTGCTGGCTCGACTGAATCTCGATACAGAACCTTCAAATCGGGGCCATTCGAAGGCCAACATTGGCCACCGATTGACGAAGACGATGTTGAAGCTCACGACATCTGGCTCCAATCGCTTCCGGAAGATGCTCGCAGCAACTACAAAGCCGCCAACACCAGCTGGATCAACTCCACGGATGTTCAGCCCAGAGAGATACCACCCTCTATCCCTACCGAATACGAAACTGAATGGGTATCCGTTAACTTCCCGTATCCTTTCGGCCGAGCAGGAACTGATAAGAGAGTTACAGCATATGGGAAGCTTCGTACCTTGGGCCGAAACCCGGATGATCGAAAACGAGCTTGGGGGGATGTCCTGCAGAGTGTGGCGGAATGGAAGGGGAAGCGAGTATCGGGAGCTCAGAGTACTGGACTG
>Ga0308160_10004270_pt1 | contig 15399 bp, 12 predicted proteins | sample PhyFR1_FD_201036 | JGI IMG/M metagenome (GOLD analysis project Ga0308160, IMG submission 201036) | Phyllosphere microbial communities from UC Gill Tract Community Farm, Albany, California, United States - DLSLF.R1 | ecosystem: Host-associated > Plants > Phyllosphere > Unclassified | place: USA...
AGGCGTCGTCATCTCGCGTCGTAACCGCGGCCTGAACTCGAACTTCATCGTTCGCAAGATCTCGTCGGGCGAAGGCGTCGAGCGTACGTTCCAGCTGTACTCGCCGCTGATCGCTTCGATCGAAGTGAAGCGTCGTGGTGACGTGCGTCGTGCGAAGCTGTACTACCTGCGCGAGCGTTCGGGCAAGTCGGCACGTATCAAAGAAAAACTGCCGAACCGCAAGGTCGCTGCGACTACCGCTCAGTAATCGCTTATGGTGTAAAGAAAAGGCATCCCCATGGATGCCTTTTTTCTTTTGAAAGAGTGTTTTGGCAAAACAGCATATCGATCCCCAGCGCTTGCCGGTCGATGCGATCGCCGGCGAAGCCGCCTTGCCGGCCGAGCGCCTGGACGCCGCCTGGCTGCGCCGGCGCCTGGCGCGCCCGCTGGCCTGGGAGCCCGAGCTGCCGGAAGACATCCTCTTCCGCCTGGGCAAACTCAAGCGCGCCTCCGTCCTGATCCCGCTGGTGCAGCGTCCCGAAGGCTTGACCGTGCTGTTGACCCAGCGCACTGCCCACCTGTCCGCCCACCCCGGCCAGGTAAGTTTTCCCGGCGGCAGTGCCGAAGCCGAAGACTCGTCGCCGATCGAAACCGCACTGCGCGAAAGCGAAGAGGAAATCGGCCTGCAGCGCCGCCACGTCGAGATCATCGGCGTGCTGCCCGACCACGCCACCGCCTCCAAGTTCCTGGTCACGCCGGTGATCGGCCTGGTCACGCCGCCGTTCGACCTGCGCGCCGATCCGGGCGAGGTGGCCGAGATCTTCGAAGTGCCGCTGGCCTTCCTGATGAACGGCATGAACCACCAGCGCATGTCCTTCGACCTGCCCGATGGAGGTGGGCGCCGCAGTTTCTATGCGATGCCGTACGAGCGCTTCTTCATCTGGGGTGCGACGGCCGGGATGTTGCGGAATCTGTTTCACCTGCTGCGGGCCTGATGCCGACGGCCGGTCGGCCGTCGATTGCTTCTAACGGTCCTCTGCGCTATCGTAGCGGCAGATGAAGTCTGGCAACAAATACCAAGGACCCGTGCATGACATTTTTTTCCATCCTGTGCGCGCTGCTCATCGAGCAGCTGAAGCCCCTGCGCGCGGATAACCAGATCTACGCCGAGATCAAGCGCTTTGCCATGCGCATCGAAGGCTGGTTCAACGCCGGCCAGGTGAGCCACGGGCGGCTGGGCTGGTTCCTGGTGATCGGCGGCCTGATGCTGCCGACCGTGATCGTGTACTGGGTCTTGCTGCACTATAACTGGGTGTTTGCGGCCTTTGCCTGGAACGTGCTGATCGTCTACCTGACGCTAGGCTTCCGTCACTACAGTCATTATTTCACCACGATCCAGTTCGCCCTGAACGCGGGCGACGACGCCACTGCGCGTACTCTGCTGGCCGAGTGGGCCCGGGTCGATACCACCGCCATGGACAGCACGGAGATCGCGCGCCTGGCCGTCGAAAAATCCCTGATCACGACGCACCGCAACGTGTTCGGCGTGTTCTTCTGGTTCCTGATGCCGCTTGGCCCGGCCTGTGCCGTCATGTACCGGGTGTCCGAATATCTGGCGCGCGCCTGGAACGAGCCCGACCATATGCGCAACGAAGCCTTCGGCGAATTCGCCGCGCGCGCGTTTTACTGGATCGACTGGATCCCGGTGCGCCTGACCGCGATCGCCTTTGCCGTGGTCGGCAACTTCGAGGATGCCATCTATGCCTGGCGCAACTTCGCCCACCGCTGGGCGGACGAGTCGCGCGGCATCATCCTGGCCGCCGGCGGCGGCGCCATGGGCGTACGCCTGGGAACGCCGCTCGAGACGGCGGCGCGCGTGGTGACGCCGGATGCGGCCACTGTCGACCTGTCCGACAGCGAGGCCGACGTGTTGCCCGGCGAAGAGCCGAACGTGCGTTCGCTCCAGAGCACGGTAGGCCTGGTCTGGCGCGCACTGTTATTATGGATGCTGCTCCTGCTGCTGCTGTCGGGTGCCGTCCTGCTGGGTTGACGAGTTGCCGGAAGCGGGCCGCTGCCCGCTTCGGCCAAGGGGACTCGTCGGCAAGTCTTCTATAAGATATAATACCGGCGTTGTTCTTATCCACGCTTCATGTTTCAGTAAGCTGCACTATGGCCGATTTACCGCAAAACGGGAAAGAACGCGCCGACGAGTTCTTCATTCTCGGCGTGACAAGCAAGGGCCGGCAGTTCCGTCCGAGTGATTGGGCCGAACGCCTGTGCGGCGTGATGTCGTGTTTTCGCCCGCCCGGCAGTGGCGGACGCAATGCCCACCTGCAATTCTCGCCTTACGTCTACCCGACCGTCGTCAATGGCGTCAAGGCCGTCGTGGTCAACAATGCCCTCAAGAGCGTCGAGCCGCTGGCTTACCACTTCGTGGTGAACTTCGCCAAGGACAACGATCTGCAGCTCGCCGAAGCCTGCTACGTGCCGCCCCCCGAAGAAAAGAAAACCTGATTGTTTCCCGGACAGCTTTGATTGCCATCAAAGCTGGATACCCTTCGCGGGTTAGCCTGATAGCTTGCGCGAGGAGGGGACGGTCATGGAAGTCAGGACATTGTGCACCGCCGATGCGGTCTGTTGCGGCCGCTACGAAAGCGTGCAGGGTGCGGCGCTGCTGATGCGCAAGCACCATGTCGGCGACGTCGTCGTAGTCGACGATCCCGACGGTGAACGCACCCCGGTCGGCATCATTACCGACCGCGATATCGTGGTCTCCGTCATTGCGCTCGGCCTCGATCCGGTCGGCCTCGAAGTCGGCGACATCATGAGCGACGACCTGCTCACCGCCGGCGAACACGACGATCCCTATCTGACCATCGAACACATGCGCCTGCGCGGCATCCGCCGCGTGCCGGTGGTCACCGAGAACGGCAACCTGGCCGGCATCGTCAGCGCCGACGACCTGCTGGCCTTCCTGGCCGAGGAAATGGAAGAGCTGTCGCGCATCAGTCCCTACCAGCAGCAGCACGAGCGTAGAGCACGTCAATAAGCGTCCGGCACGGTAAGCCTGCCCTAAGTCACCGTCTGTTACCATCCTGAACGCCTGCCATGCCCGTGGCGGCGCCGGACAACTTACAGACGGAACAAAATGCGCTCGATGTTTTCTCCACGCGGCCTCGCTGCGTCACTGGCCCTGGTGGGCCTCTCTTTTGTTGCGAACGGCCCGGCCTGGGCACTCGATCTGCCGAAGGGCGTCGTCCAGGGACCCTCGGTCGAAGGCATCACCGAATACCGCCTCCCGAACGGCCTGAAAGTCCTGCTGTTCCCCGATTCCTCGCGCCCGACCGTCACCGTCAACGTGACTTACCTGGTCGGCTCGCGCCACGAGAACTATGGCGAAACCGGCATGGCCCACCTGCTCGAGCACCTGATGTTCAAGGGCAGCCCGAAGCATCCGGACATCACCGCCCAGTTTGCCGACCGCGGCATGCAGTTCAACGGCACCACCTCGCTCGACCGCACCAATTACTACGAGGTATTCCAGGCCTCGAACGACAACCTGCAGTGGGCGCTGCAGATGGAAGCCGACCGCATGACCCACTCGAACATCGCCAAGAAGGATCTCGATTCCGAGATGACGGTGGTGCGCAACGAGTATGAAAACGGCGAGAACTCGCCCGGCGCCGTGCTGATGAAGCGCATGCAGAACATCGCCTACGACTGGCATTCCTACGGCCGCTCGACCATTGGCAACAAGAGCGACATCGAAAACGTCAAGATCGCCAACCTGCAGAATTTCTACCGTACCTATTACCAGCCTGACAATGCCGTGCTGCTGGTGGCGGGCAAGTTCGATCCGGCGCAGACCCTCCTGTCGATCAACCGCCTGTTCGGCGCGATCCCGAAACCGAAGCGCACGCTGCCGGAATTCTGGACCGTCGAGCCGACCCAGGACGGCGAGCGCAGCTTCGAGGTGCGGCGCCAGGGCGACGTGCAGATGGTCGCGGTCGGCTACAAGATCCCATCCGGCCTGCACGACGACAGCGACGTCCTGAACTTTGCCGGCACCATCCTCGGCGAGGCCCCCAGCGGACGCCTGCACAAGCTGCTGGTCGAGAGCGGCAAGGCGAGCCAGGTGTTCGCCTTCCCGCAGACCGGCTACGCGCCGGGCCTGCAGTACTTCGGTGCGGTGGTCAAGAAGGGCGAGCCGCTCGAGCCGGTGCGCCAGGCGCTGACCCAGGCGATCGAGGATTTCAGCAAGAACCCGCCGACGCCGGAAGAGATGGAACGCACCCGGCGCGGCTACCTGAACGAGATCGAGCGCAGCCTGAACGATCCGCAGCAGGTCGGCGTGGCGCTGTCGGAAGTGATCGCGCTGGGCGACTGGCGCCTGTTCTTCGTCGGACGCGACCGCGTGCCGACCATCACCGCCGAGCAGGTGGCGGCCGCGGCCGGGCGCTACTTCAAGCGCGACAACCGCGTGACCGGCAGCTTCATCCCCGACGACAATCCGCAGCGCGCCGTGATTCCGCCGGCGCCCAGCGTCGCCAGCCTGCTCAAGGATTTCAAGCCGCAGGCGTCGACCCTGACCGCCGAGGACTTCGAGCCGACCCAGGCCAACATCATGAAGCGCACGACGCTCACCACCGCGGGCGGGGTCAAGCTGGCATTGCTGCCGAAGAAGAACCGCGGCCAGACCGTCACCGTCGACCTCAGCCAGCACTTCGGCGACGAGCAGAATTTGTTCGGCAAGGGCGCCATCCCTGGTTTGACCGCCGCCATGCTGACCCGCGGCACCACCCAGTATGACCGCGTGCAGCTGGCCGACGCCTTCGACAAGCTCAAGATCGCCGGCGGCCCGACCCATTTCCAGACAACGCGCGAAAACCTGCCGGAAGCGCTGAAGCTGGTGGCCCACGTGCTGCGCGAGCCGAGCTTCCCGGCGGCCGAGTTCGAGCAATTGCGCCGGCAGTCGCTGGTGTCGCTCGACGCCAGCCGCAGCGAACCGCAGAACGTGGCCTCGCGCGCGCTGAACGAGCATTTTGACATTTACCCGAAGGGCGATATCCGCCACGAAACGACGCTCGACGAAGACGTGGCCGACATCAAGGCCGCCAAGCTGGACGACCTGAAGGCCTTCCACCGCGACTTCTACGGCACCGTGCCGGCCGAGATGGCGATCGTCGGCGATTTCGATCCGCAGACCATCACCCCGCTGGTCGATCAATTGTTCGGCGCCTGGAAAGCGCCGATGCACGTGGCGCCGGTGCTGCGCAAGCATGCCGACATCGCACCCATCCACCAGACCCTGAACACCCCGGACAAGGAAAACGGCTTCTATACGGCGCGCATGAACCTGGACCTGAACGTCGAGGATCCGGACTATCCGGCGCTGATGCTGGCCGACTATATCTTCGGCGGTGGCGGCGGGCTCAAGTCGCGCCTGATGGACCGCATCCGCCAGAAAGAGGGCTTGTCCTACGGCGGCGGCACCCAGCTGGTCGCGGGCGACCTCGACCGCGCCGGCATGTTCGCGGTCAGCGCCATCGCCGCTCCGCAGAACCTGGCCAAGGTCGACGTCGCCGTTCGCGAGGAACTGGCGCGCGCCGTCAAGGATGGCTTCACCAATGCGGAGCTGGCCGGCGCCAAGTCGGGGCTGATGCAGCAGCGTATCCAGACCCGGGCCGAAGACGGGGCACTGGCGGCCGGCTGGACCTCGTACCTGTACCGCGGCCGGACCTTCGAATGGTCGGCGGAATTCGAGCGGCGCCTGATGGCGGTCACGCTGCCGCAGCTGAACGCGGCCTTCCGCAAGGCCCTGGATCCATCGAAGCTGTCGGTGGTGATGGCAGGCGATCAATCCAAGGCCGGCGCAAAGCACTGAATAAGCCCGGCTGGGCCGTAGCTGCGCCCTGAGTGAGCCGCGATTGCAACACTCGGCCGTTCGGGAACCGCCGAAACTGACGAGATGCTTGGTCATTGCCCGATCCAGCGCTATGATGTTGCCTGTGGGAAGTATTGCACATGGGAAGCAAACATTGCGCTTGGATATTGTAAAGGGAGCATCATGAAGGGCATGACCAAACAACCCCCGAGCGGGATTTCTTACGCCGGCAAGGTTGTGCTGGTGACGGGCGCCGCCAGCGGCATCGGCCGCGCGATGGCGCTGGCATTCGGGCGCGCCGGCGCCTGTGTCGTGATCGCCGATACCGCGGTCGACGGCGGCCACATGACGGCGGCACTCATCGTCGAAGCCGGCGGCAAGGCTTTGTTTGTGAAAACAAATGTAACGGTTGCAACGGAAGTCGACGCCCTGATCGACAAGGCGGTAGCGCACTACGGCCGCGTCGACGTCGCCGTCAACGGCGCCGCCATCGAAGAGGAACATCTGCCGCTGGCCGACGGCGAGGATGCCCAGTTCGACCGCATCATGAACGTCAACGTCAAGGGTGTCTGGCTGTGCATGCGCAGCGAGCTGCGCCAGATGCTGAAGCAGGAAGGCGGCGGCGTGATCCTCAACATCGCCGACGCCGGCGGCCTGGTGGCGGTCCCCAACCACGCCCTGTACGCCGCCTCCAAGCATGCGGTGATCGGCCTGACCAAGACGGCCGCCGTCGAGTACGCCAAGTCGGACGTGCGCGTCAACAGCCTGTGCCCGGGTGCGGTCAAGACGCCGATGCTGGCGCGCATGCTCGAGCGCGAGCCGGGCCGCGACAAGAAAATCAAGGCGGCGCACCCGATGGGCCGCATCGCCGATCCGGCCGAGGTGGCGAATGCCGCGCTGTGGCTGTGCTCGGACCAGGCGTCGTTCGTGACCGGGCACCAGCTGGCGGTGGATGGCGGTTTGACGGCGATGTAAGGTGCCTCAGCGCTCGAGCACGCCGGTGCCGCGCAGGCCGTCGAGGATCAGGCCCGCGGACGGCGCGCCCTTGCGCAGGAACACCGCCGGCCGTCCCAGCGGCGCCGCCCAGGTCGCCCATTGCCCCGCCACGCCGGCATCGGCACCGCTCCAGAGCTCGGACCACGCGCTGCCCTGCGGGAAATACACCTCCACCGACGCCGCGCCCTTGTCGAGCACCGGGGCCACCATCAGGTCGGGCCCCAGCAGGTATTGGTAACGCAGCGTCCAGGTCGTCCTGTCTTCGGGATAGTGCAGGAACAGATGGCGCGCCAGCGGGTAGCCGCGCGCCGCCGCTTCGGCCACGTGGCGCTTGCGGTAGGCCGCCAGGCCCCGGTACACCCGGGCAAAGCGCGCCATGTGCGCCAGCAGCGCCGGGCTGCCGTCGAACTGGGCCGAGATGGCGGGCACCAGGCCCTCGTGGGTGCGCAGCACGGCCGTGAACGCTGCCAATTCGGTCCAGCGCATCTGCAGTTCCGGCGTGCGCGCAATCAGCGGGATCGCGCGGCCGGCCAGGTCCAGCTTGAAGGCGCTGTAGCCGCCGATGTCGCTGTGGACCAGGCTGGCGCCGGACACGCCGTCCGACAGCATGCCCACCACCGCCGTCTTGATCCCGTCGAATTCGCTCCAGTCCTGGATCTGGTCGCCCAGCCAGAACAGGGTCGCCACGCCCGGACTGCGGGTAAAGCCGGAACGGTCGAAAAACACGATATCGTCGCCGCGTCCGGCTTCCTCGATGGCTTCGCGCGCCACGCTCGCCCATTCCTGCGGATAGCGGTTGTGCCAGGCGGCCGGATCGGCCACGCCATGCAGGCGGCCGTCGAAAGGCAGGGCTTCGCCGAAGTCGTGCATCCAGCCCGATGCCCCGGCCTTGCCGATCAGCTCGGTCTTCATGACGGACTTGATCCACTCGCGCGCCGCCGGGTTGCTGAGGTCGACAAGCGCTGCCGAAAAGCTGGTATTCCTGTTGAGGAAGGGGCTGCCGTCGGCGTTGCGCACCAGGTAACCGGCGGCCAGCGCCTCCCGGTACAGGCTGTCATGGCCGGGCTCGATCGACAGGAAAGGATTGATATACACCAGCATGCGTGCGCCCTGGCGCTGCAGGTCGGCCACCAGCTGCCGCCAGCCGGGGTAGTAGTTGTCGTCGAGCCGCCAGTTCCACCACAGCTGGCGCCCGCTCGGGGTCACGCGCACGCCCGACCAATCCTGCAGCCAGAGCGCCGCCACGGGAATCCCGGCGCCGTTGGCCGCCGCCAGCTTGCGCCGCACCGCCTCGGTGCCGCCCTGGGTGCCGATGACCAGGCCCTGGTGGATCCAGTCGGGCAGGACACGCATGCGGCCGGCGTAGTCGGTGAAGGCTTCGACCAGGTCGAGCGGCGTGCGGCCGTACAGGATGCGCCCGCGCATGGCGGCAGACCAGGCCTTGATGGCGATGCGATCCGGCTGGCGCAGGTCGAAGGTGCTGTATTCGGTGTTTTCCAGGAACAGCGAACGCAGGCGGCTCGACAGGTAATGCGGCGCCGGCGCCTCGGTCGAGAAGGGCGTGCCACCGCCCCGGTTGGCCAGCAGGTCGACCAGTTCCGTCACGCCGGGCTGGCCGCGTCCGACGCCGTGCTCCTGCACCAGGATCGGCAGCAGATAGCCTTTCTGGTTGAAGTAGGTCAGTTGCTGGCCGAAGCCGAAGACCGCCTCGTCGGCCGTCGAGCCGACCTGCAGGCGGATCCGGTTCACTGCCGCCGCGTCGACCGTGACATCGAAGCGCAAGTGGGTGGCCGACACCGCTTCGAAGCGCAGCCGGTAGCCGATGGCGCCACCGTCCCCGGCGAGGCGCCCGCTGACCACCACCGCAGTGCCGTCGCCGGCGATGCGGTCGATGGCGGGATGGGCGAACGCGGCCGATACGCTGTCCTCGATGCGGAATGTGCCTTGCGGCGTGCCGACGTCCCGGATGCGGGCCGTGGCGACTTCGGCCGCCAGGAAGTTGCCGTCCGCGACAGTGTCCCAGATGACCCGCCCGGGTGCATCGCGGTGGCTTACCTGCAGGCCGTTCGCGGTGCGGGCGAGGACGAAATCGCCGGCCGGGTAGACGTCGGACGGCGCCTGCGCCGGCAGGCGGTGCGGCAGCGAAGCCGCGGCCAGGCCGCCCGCGCCAAGGGTGAGGAAATGGCGGCGTTGCATTGCACCCCCCTTTTGCCTTCGGCTGGACATGCAGCATGCATGTCAGTCCAAATTAGAGGAGGGTGTCAGCGGGGTGTTGAGATGAATCAGACAGCCCGCTCAGGTACGCTTTTTTCCCTTTACCCGCAGCTGCTGCTTGTGCTGCGTCTGGTTACGGTTCTGCTTGGCTTTGTACAAGGCAACCGCATCTTCCTTCGCCCGCTCCAGCGTCCGCATTTCCTCATGGTCGTCGTGCGGCGAGAAATACTCGGCTTCCTGGGCGTCCATGACCAGCTTGATGGCCGCATCGTCGTCGAGGTCGTAGAGCTCGGTGAGCAGGGTGGTGACTTCGTCGAGGTAGGCTTCGTATGTCAGGTAGTTCATTGCTTCTTCGCGATCAATAGAAAAGGGCTGCATCCTGCGCGGCATCGATGCGCGCGCGGATCCAGGCGTGGCTGCGTGCCGTGACCAGCTGCGCCATCCGCAGCGGGAAATGGATGATCCCGTGCGGCGCTTCGGGCAGCAGGTGCAGTTCGGCGCCATCGTCACCGATGGCCGCACGCCAGCGCGCCGCCATTGTAATCGTATCGTCGTGCAATGGATCGCGCTGGCAGGCAAACAGGATCGCCGGCGGCATGCCTTGCAGCGCGCCGTACAGGGGAGACAGCGGCGCCCGGCGCCTTCCGGCCTCATCCAGGCCAGGCGTCAGCGCGCGCAGCGCGTGCAGCAGGCCGGGGCCGTCCAATACCAGCGTGTCGGGGCCGGCCTGGCGCACGCTCGGGGTGCCGCTGAAGTCGTAGACGCCGTAGTACAGCACCGCGCCAACGATCCGCCGCGCCAGCGCCGGCCAGGCCTGCAGGCGCAGCAGCGTCGCCGCCGCCAGGTGCCCGCCGGCCGATTCGCCGACCGCGAACAGCGGCAGGCCGGCGTACTCGGGCAGGCCATCCTCGAGCAGCCAGCGGGCGGCGGCCAGGCAATCGTCCATCTGGCCCTGCAGCGGCGTATCCAGGGCCAGGCGGTAATCGACCGAGACCACGGCCACTTCACAGGCATGGATCATCGCTGCGTTCAGTTTGTCGTTCATGCGCGCGTTGCCGAATACCCAGCCGCCGCCGTGGATGTCGAGCACCAGCGCGCGCACCTTGCCGCCGGCTGGACGCAGGATGCGCACGCGCACCCCTTCAGCCGACACGCGCCGCTCTTCGGCATGGATGCCGGCGCGCGCCAGGCGGCGATCGGCCCCGGCCTGCGACAGGCGCATCAGCAGCTGCAGCGGACGCGCCAGCGGGCGGTACCGCATGCCGAAGCGCGGCATGCGGTCCAGCTTGCGGTTGAAGCCGCGCACTTCCTGCACGGTGGCGTCGTCGAAGGCAAGGGGGCCCATGCTTACGCTGCGTTCAGGGGCTTGCCGGCGGCCTCATTTCGGCCGCGGCTTGCTCAGCTTGCGGTCCGGCTGCACCAGCTTGCCCGAGCGGATCAGCTTGACCGTGGACGCCACCGAGCGCGCCACGTTGCGCACTTCTTCCTGGAAGGCGGTGTCCTTGTCCAGCGTTTCGTGGCTGTCCGCATACGATTCGTAGTAGCCGACGTAGCGGTCGAGCAGGGCGGTCGGGCCGGCATCGATGAAGCCCATCCAGTCCAGCCAGTCCGACAGCGAACGGCGCGTCGATTCGATGCCGGCGACGTCGCCGTGCACCACCAGGCCGTAGGCGCGGCCGGCCAGGTGCTTCGGATAATCCCAGTCCTGTTCCAGCGCCTTGGCTTCCTCGGCTTCCTTGCCGTGGGTCGAACTCGGATCCGGGTTGCCGCCGTCGGCGCACACCAGGCGGTCGATCATCAGCTTCAGCACGGCCGGGGTCTGGTACCAGTAGGTCGGGGTGATGATGATCACCGCGTGCGCCGATACCCAGCGCTCGTAGATCTCGTTCATCCAGTCGTTGTCCTGGTCGAGCGAGTGGTTCGGGTAGCAGCTGCATGGCCAGTGGCACAGGGGCATCGCGGTCGACACGCACGCCTTGCACGGATGGATGCGGCGCTCGTAGTCCGAGGTCAGCAGCGACAGGTCGAGCAGGTCGGTCTCGATGTTCTCGCCGTGCAGTACGTCTTCGCACATCTTGCTCAGGCGCCAGGATTTCGAGATTTCACTCGGGCAGCTGCCGTCGTTGCGGGCGGACGCGTTGATCACCAGCACGCGGCTGCGCGTGGCCGGATCCTTTTGTCTCGCTTCGGCGGCCAGCAGGCGGTCGTGCGCTTCCTTCCATTCGACCGAGAGGTCGTAGTCGGGATCGGCGAACCCGGGTCCGGCCTTGACCGTGATCGGTGCCTTGTGCGAGTTGATGTAATTCTTCCAGGCGATTTCTTCTACGGATGCCAGTTCCTTGCTGACGGCTTCGAAAGCCGGATCGTAGAACTTGCGCATGAAGCGCAGGTGAAATTCGTCGCGGTTCAGTTTTGCGGGCGCCTGGCCCTTGCGGACGGTGGTCATGGAGGCCTTTCGAGATCGATTCCACAAGATTATGGATTGGGAATCCTGTCCGGCCGGTACGCCACCTAACGAAGAAAGTGACAATTAAACAAAAAAGCGGTACGGGCGCGCAGCCCGTACCGCTTTTTTGGACACACAGAGGCTTTACTGCGCCGAAGCGGTCGCGGTACCGGTGTTCGGGTGGTTCACCAGCAGGATCCAGTACTTGGCCAGGTCGGCTGCGCCGCCGTTGCCCTTGACGGTCTCGAAGGTCTTGATCGCCTGGTCTTTCTTGCCGGCGCGTGCGTAGGCCATGCCCAGGCGCAGCTTGGCTTCGTCAGGCGACTTCAGGCCGCCCTTGGCGATACCCTGCTCGATGAAGCCGATGCCCTTGTCGAACTGGTCCATGGTGACGTAAGCCCAGCCCAGGTTGACCAGGCCGGCGCCGTTCTTCGACTTGGCGGCCGAGGCTTCGCCGGTGGCGATGTTCTTGGCATCGTCGGCGGCACCCTTGGTGGCACGGTCGCGCAGCTGGCGGTGTTGGGCGGCATTCGCGCCGGTGCCCAGCACGCCGGCGGCGAAGCCGGCATCCACGACCTTCTTGGCTTCGGTCGGGAAGCCGTCCTTCAGGGCCAGTTCGGCCAGGTCGCTGTACTCGGACGCATCCATCTTCTTGACAGCGGCGAACTCGAGGCGCAGCGCGTCGGTGATGTAGGCATCCTGGTTGAAGCCCGGACGGCGCAGCACGCCGCGGTTGATCAGGTCGGTCCAGTAATCGTCGCTCGGGTAGTAGGCGGCAAGCTGTTCCAGGCCGTACAGGTAGGCAGCGTCATCCTTGACCTTGTTGGCGGCCGAGGCGTACAGGCGCAGGTCTTCGGCCGACGGCGCCTTGCCGGCACTGATGGCGGCGTCCAGCACCGGGCGCTGCAACTTGACCGAGGTCGCGTAGTCACCGCTCAGGTAGTAGGAGCGCAGCAGGGCCGAGTTGACGGCGGCCGACTGGGTCGGGCTTTCCTTCTGGAAGCGGGTATACCACTCGATCGCTTTCGGGTAGTTCTTGGCGTTGTAGTAGTAGCCGCCCAGCGCCTGGATGAAGTTGGCCTGTTCGGCGCCCTGCAGCTTGCCCGACGCGATGATGGCTTCCAGCGCCTGCATGGCGGACTGGTCGTCGTTGCTGGCCGAGGCCAGCGACAGCTTCATGCGGTTCAGGACGTAGTTCTCGTACGGCGTGCGGTTCTGCACGGCTTCGGCCTGGGTGATGCGGTTCTTGACTTCGGCGTAATTCTTGGCGTCCATCAGCGGCTTGATCTGGGCCGGATCGAGCAGCTTGAACAATTCCGGACGGACCGAATCCGCCGGCGGCTGCGCGGCGGCGGCCGGCGCGTTCTTGTCTTGCGCGGAGGCGCTGTGCATCAGGGCCGGGGCGGCATTCAGGCCGATGGCGGCCAGCATCAGGGCAAGACGGGCAAAACGGAACTGGGACATGAATAATCCTTCTTTAATGAACAATGGTGAATTTGCCAATTCGCACAAAGCGTGCATTGTCCCACAAAGTACAGGTCGGGGGCAGCTTGGGCGCAATTGTGCAGCACCCGGGCTGGGCCGGGTGCCGTCGTTACAATGATTTACCGGCCCGCGCGGCGGCTCAGAAACCCGGCACCGGGCAGCGGCCGGTCGCCTCGATCTCGCCGCGCAGCCAGGCATTCACCGCCTCCAGCGCCGGCGCCGCGAAGCCGTAGGTCATCAGGGCCGGCGCGTCGATGTCGAGCGCCTGGTAGGGATTCCACAGCGCCAGGTGCAGGTCCGGCTTCCAGGTCGCGCACGGGTGCGGACCATAGCGCCGGCGCGAGGTCGAGGCCAGCACCGTGAAGAGGCCGTCGCGCGGCAGGCTGTCCCAGTCGAAGGCGTCGGCGTCGGCAAAGGTGACCAGGTCGACGTCGTACAGGGTCGCGAGCGAGGCGGCGATGCGTTCGGCCGGCACGCCGGCTTCGGACACGCCGTCGCTGACCACGTCCTGGCGCGCCACCAGGCGTAGCCGGGTGCCCGGCGCCGGGCGCTGCGGATTGCCGCGCGCCGACAGGCCGCGGCGCCAGGCCTCGGCCATCAGCGCGCGGTCCGCTTCCTCGGTCGGGTAGGGGACGGCGCCGGCCGGGTGCAGCCCCGCCAGCCGGTCCAGGCGCGCCAGCTTGGCCTCGACCTCGGCGCGCGCAAGGCGGCCGTCGGCGATGGCTGCCGCGATCGCGTCCAGCGTCGCTTCCTGCGTCGCGCGGCTGCCGAGCGCCATCACCATGTCGGCGCCGGCCAGCAGCGCGTTCACGGCGGCTTCGCCGGCTTCGTAGCGCAGCGCGATCGCGTGCATGTCCATGCCGTCGGTGATGATCACGCCGCGGTAGGCCATGCGCTCGCGCAGCAGGCCGGTAAGAATCGGACGCGACATCGTCGCCGGCAGTACCGGGTCCAGCGCCGGGTAGACGATGTGGGCGGTCATCATCGCCGGCGCGTGCGGCGCGGCGCGGCGGAACGGGGCGAACTCGAAGCGCTCCAGTTCCGCCAGCGACTTGTCGACCGTCGGCAGGTCGCGGTGCGAATCGACGTGGGTGTCGCCGTGGCCGGGGAAGTGCTTGACGCAGCAGGCCACGCCCTCGGACTCGCTGCCGGCCATCCAGGCCAGCGCCAGCTCGGTGGCGCGTTCCGGATCGGCGCCGAAGGAGCGTTCGGCGATGACCGGGTTCAGCGGATTGTTGTTCAGGTCCAGCACCGGCGCGAAGTTCCAGTTGAAACCCATCGACTTCACGGCGCGCGCCACGGCCGCGCCCACGGCGCGTGCGAGGCCGCTGTCGCCGGTGGCGCCGAGTCCCATCGCGGCCGGCGGCGGCGGTACCCACAGCGCGCGCACCACGGCGCCGCCTTCCTGGTCGAGCGCGATCAGCGCGTGAGGGCCGAAGGCCTCGCGCAGCGCGCCGGTGAAGCGCGTCAGCTGGGCGCCGTCCGTCATGTTCTGGCGGAACAGGCAGGCCGCGCGGATGCGGTTGGTGCGCAGGAAGGCGCCGGTGTCGTCGTCCAGTTCGGTGCCGGACAGGCGGACCATGATCAGCCGGCCGGCGAGTTGCCTGAGTTCGTTCATTTAGCTGGTCCTGGTGACTTTGCTGAGGTGGCGCGGGCGGTCCGGATCGAGGCCGCGCGCTTTGGCGAGGTGGGCCGCCATCACGTAGAAGGCCTGGATCGCGACGATCGGGTCGAGGTCGGGGTGGGGCGCCGTGGGCAGTTCGAGGTCGCGCCCCGGCACGTCGGCCGGGGCGGCCAGCAGCACGCGCGCGCCGCGCCCGCGCATCTCGTCGGCCAGCGCCACCAGGCCGGCCTGGGCCGGGCCGCGGGTGGCGAAGATCAGCAGCGGGTAGCCGTCGTCGATCAGCGCCATCGGGCCGTGCTTGATCTCGGCGCCGGAAAAGGCTTCGGCCTGCAGCGCCGAGGTTTCCTTGAATTTCAGCGCGGCTTCCTGGGCGACCGGATAACCGATGCCGCGCCCGACCACCATGATGTTGCGGGCCGGGGCCAGCACCTCGATCGCGGCCGACCAGTCGGCCTGCGCGGCCTGGCGCAGGGCGTCCGGCAGGGCCTGCAGGGCGGCCTGGAGGCCGGCATCCTGCTGCCACTCGGCGACCAGGCGCGCGCCGGCGGTGAGGCTGGCGATGAAGCTCTTGGTGGCGGCCACGCTGGTTTCCTTGCCGGCGCCCAGCGGCAGCGCCCATTCCGCGGCCTGCGCCAGCGGCGACTCGATCTCGTTGACCAGCGCGATGGTGGTGGCGCCGCCGGCGCGGAAGTAGCGCATCGGCTCGACCACGTCCGGGCTCTGGCCCGACTGCGACACCGACAGCGCCACCAGGTCCTGCGCCTGCAGCGG
>Ga0308160_10004272_pt1 | contig 15397 bp, 13 predicted proteins | sample PhyFR1_FD_201036 | JGI IMG/M metagenome (GOLD analysis project Ga0308160, IMG submission 201036) | Phyllosphere microbial communities from UC Gill Tract Community Farm, Albany, California, United States - DLSLF.R1 | ecosystem: Host-associated > Plants > Phyllosphere > Unclassified | place: USA...
GGTGGGTACGTACTTCATCGGTTAGCGGGCAACCGGCGTCATGCCGGACAGCGGTGCATCCATGCGCAGCACCTGGCGCGCGTTGCCGCGCATGAGGATGACCTCGCCAGGCTTGATACTCGTGATCAGTGCGCCTTTGTAAAACTCGCCCAGGCGCAGCGTTTCGCCGTCGATGACGGCCACGTGGCGCCCGCCCGCATGCGGCGCGATCAGCACCGATTGCAGGCGCGGGACGTTGGCCTGCACGGCCGGATCGAGCGCGATCCGGTCCATGCCGGCCGGTGGCCGCGTGGGGTCCTGCAACGGCTGCGCGACGACAGGCAGCGCGCACAGCGCGAGGCAGGCCAGCACGGTCTTGGTCAGGTGTTTCACAGCTTCATCCATTGTCGGTCCAGGCTGAGCGTATGCAGCGTGAGCGTCAGGCGCGCGGTCGGATAGGTTTCGACGTCGAGCTGGGCACGGCCCCAGAACATCCGCGTCGGCATCGCGTCGAGTGTGCTCATGTAGTCGACCATGTCGAGGTAGTTGCCGCGCACCGTGACTTCGACGCCGTGCCGGTACAGCAAGGGCACGTCGCTCCCTGCTGCAGGCGCAGCGCCTGCTGCGGCAGCCGGGGCGGTCGTAGCGCCCGGTGCGGCCAGGGGTTCGGCCGGCAACGTGCGCATCGAGACGAGCTTGAGGCGGCCGTTGGCGCGCAGGATGCCTTCGACCAGCGGCCCCATGCGCTCGGGTGGCACCAGGCCATGTTCGAGGGCCAGCAGCTCGCTGCCCAGTTGCCCCATCTCCTGCTGCATCGAGTTCAGGCGCGTGCGGGACTGGGCGTCGGGGTCGATCCGCGAACCCTCCACACGCGCCGTGATCTCGGCATCGATGGCGGCGCTCGCGGCCTGTTGTTGCGCGATCTGCGTGCGCAGCGCCGCCTGTTTTGCATCCTGCGGCGCCAGTACGACAGTGTGACCGGCAAACGCCAGCACGGCGATGGTGGCGCCGAACACCATGCCACGCTCACGCAGCGACAGGGCGTCGATACGCTCCGCCAGTGCCAGGATGCGCTGCTTGATCGACGCGCTCATGGCTGCGGCTCCGTAGCGACCGACTGCAGGCTGAATTCGACATACGGCGCGGCGCGGGTCGGGGCCTGGCCATCCGCGCCGGGCACGGCTGCCGGCACTGGCAACGGCGCCGCTTCGCCAATTTGCAGGCTGGCAAACGACTTACCCTGCATCAGGGGTTCGCTCGTCAGGCGATTCAGGTAGCCAGGCACCATGGCCGGGTCCATCGCGCGGCCGCGGATGCCGATCTGCGCGCCGCCCGCGCCAACTGTCACGCCGGTCAGCCACAACCCCGGCATGCTCTGGCGCGCGAGCGCCTTGAAGTAGCCACCAAAGCCGTTCGTGTCTCCCAGTTCGCCCCGTGACAGCGCGCCCGAGACGTGGCGCATGGCGGCCAGCTTGCGGTCGGCGTCAAGGAGCTGGTCCGCCATCGTGGCGTCTTTCGCGCGCGGCACGAATTCGGTGTTGACCGAGGCCAGCCGTGCTTGCCGCTTGTCGAGCTGCACCGCACCGGCATCGGCCTGCTGCTGCAGTTCGGCCGTGCGCATGCTCCCCAGCAGTGCCAGGCCGGCGATGCAGACCACGACCACGCCGGCGGCCAGCGCCAGCTGCGCTGCCGACAGCACGTGTTTTTGCGGCTGGAACGCCGGATTGAACAGATTGATTTGCTGGCTCATGCGCCCTCCCCGTCCCGCAGCGCGGCGCCGATGGCCAGGAAAAAGCGCTGCTGCTGGGCCAGGTCGGCCAGCTCGGGCGTGCGCGACAGGTCGAACAGGGTGGCCAGGTTCAGCGTTTCGACCGGCGTGTACAGATTGCTGGACAGGTATTCGTCGAGCCCCGTCACGGCCGATGGGCCAAGAATGAGCTTGGCGACGCTGATGAACGAGTACTGGCGCTCGAAATGGTCGAGCGAGCGCTGCAGTTCGAGCGTGATCTTGTCGAAGCTCGCATGCTTGCGGTCGTGGTCCGGTTCGAGCAATTGCGCCAGCGTGACATCGAAGCGGCGCGACAGGTACAGCTCGCCGCGGTAAGACACGGTCAGCAGGCCGCCGTCATCGCCAAACGACAGCATGGCGATGCCGCGGCCTTCCGGTTCGAGCATGGCCGACACATTACGCTGGGCCATTTCAGGAATATCGATCGCGGCCAGTTCGACCTTGGCCTCCAGGAACAGTTTCTGGCGCGGGGCGATGATGCTGTTTTTTGCCGCGACGACGAACACCGATTGCTGGGCGCGCGAGTTGGCGTCCAGCGCGATGTCGAGCACGTCGATGGTCGCTTCGGCGGCGGGAAAATCGAGAATGTCTTTCAAACGCCAGCGCACGGCTGTTTTCATTTCTTCGCGCGGCACGTTCGGGGCTTCGACGTTGAGGATCTGGTAGTCCCCGCCGGTGAGCAGCGTGGTGCAGTGACGCACACCCGCCTGACCGTCACGGCCCGCTTTTTCAATGGTGTCGACACCAGAATTACCTGGAAAGAATTGCGCGAAATGCACGAGTGGCTTGGCGTCGGGTACACGCTTGACGCTCGTGATGGCCACACCGTCGCGCCCGATGGCAACAGCAAGCCAGCCATCTTTTTTCTTCGCTCTTTTAAACAGACGCATGCAAGCAGCCAGTGTTGATCGCAGAGTAAGTCGATACCGACAGAAGTCTTGATTATAGACAAGAGTGATTGGGGGCAATTACAAAAATACGTGGGACACGTAAAGTAATCCTCGGCGTGTGGCTACCTAGCCACCGATTTCGCCTCCCCGGCGTTCCTCGCTTGGTGTCATTCCAGGCTAACGAGTACGCCACCATAAAAAAAGCGCTGCCTCAGCAGCGCTTTCTTGATCAGCTCACGAGGATTATTCGCACTTCGTGCTGACAACCTGGATGACCGGTGCCGGCACAGCGGCGGTTGCCTCGGTGTAGCGCACGTTGCAAGTCGTATCCAGAGTTGCCGGCATGTTCAACGGCGTGAACGTCACGGTCTGACCATTGATTGCCGACTTGTAGTCCTTGTCGCTCAGGCCCGCTGCCGCGCCGATGGTGGCAACGCTTGGGTAGCCATTGACCATCTTGATGGTCTCGCCTTCGACAAGAATATCGGTAGCATTAGTAATCAGGAACTTGCCACGCAACATCGACGACGCAGCGCTGATGGCGCCACGGGCGCCCTGCAGCGATGCGGCGCGGGCATCGCCGCTCAAACTGGCGAATTTCGGCAGCGCCGTTGCTGCCAGAATGCCCAGGATGACGATCACGACGATCAATTCGATCAGGGTGAAACCGCCTTGCGCGCCTTTGTTGAAACCTTTGTTCATCGCTACTCTCCGTATGATTGAAAGGATGAAATTCCTTCCGACTGGTTGATTGAAGACCGGTGCACCAAGGCACGCCGTGGACCGCTCCTCCTGATATCTTCGCCCTCATCCAGGCCTGACGGTGGAGAGCGCATAAAGAATTCTACATTGGCTCTAGGAAATTTCGATATCCAGGAAGAACTTTCCACAAAGTATTTTGAGCTAGTGCGACTTTTCCACCCGGCAAGCCTTGTTTTGGTGCCATTACACAACACTCGGCTGCGACCCCGTGTTATTTCGGATGCAATGCCGCCTGTCCCAGATCCCAGATTGGCAGGAAAATACCCAGCGCAAGTATCAGCACCATGATGCCCAGGAAGGTGATCAGGATCGGCTCGATCTGGCTCGAGAGCGTCTTGAGTTCGTAGTCGACTTCGCGCTCGTACATCAGGGCGATCTCATCCATCAAGTCATCGATCGAACCGGTTTCCTCGCCCACCGCGATCATCTGCAGGACGATCGGCGTAAACACGTTCGCCGCGGTCGACGTGCGCAGGATGCTCTCCCCGCGCTCAACGCCGTCGCGCATCTGGTCGATGCGCGAACTGAGATAGGCGTTGTCCGCCGTCTGCGACACCACCGTCAATGCCTGCACGATCGGTACGCCGCTGCGCAGCGACAGCGCGAAGCTGCGTGCAAAACGCGCCATCGTCCCTTTGTGGATGATCTTGCCGGCAATGGGCAGACGCAGCTTGACGCGGTCCCAGACCAGCCGGCCGTTGACCGTGCGGGTCCATGCCTTGAAGCCGACAATGGATGCAACCGTCACGCCAGCGAGCGCCGGCCACCACGCAATGGTGAACTGCGAGGTCGTCAGCAGGACGCGCGTCATCAGGGGCAGTTCGGCGCCAAACGACGCGAACACCGAGGCAAACTTGGGGATCACGAAAATATTCACGACGACCATCGCCAGCACCATGGCGATCACGACAAAGGTCGGATAACGCAGCGCCGTCTTGACGCGCTCGCGCATGTCGCGATCGAACTCGAGATGGTCGAACAAACGCAGGAAGACTTCCTCCAGGCGCCCCGTCATTTCACCGACCTTCACCATCGACAGGTAGAACGGCGTGAAGACGAGCGGGTGACGGCCCATCGCGATGGACAGCTCGCGCCCCGCGTCGAGCGACTCGCGCAGGTCCTTGATGATGCGCGCGAATGATGTGCTGATGGCCGACTCCTGCAGCCCGGCCAGTCCGCGCATGATCGGCACGCCCGATTTCAGCAGCGTGTAGATCTGGCGGCTGAACAGTTGCACGTCCATCGACGTGACCTTTTTCTCGAACAGACGCTCGCGCCAGCCCACGCTGCTGCCAGCGCCGCCACTGGTCGCGCGGCGCTTGGTTACGCTGATCTCGAGCGGCGTCACGCCGCTGCCGAACAGCTGGTCGGCGACGGCGCCGCTGTCGGCGCCTTCGAGCACGCCCTGCAGCAACTCGCCGCGTCCGTCACGACCTTTGTAGGCAAAAAATGGCATCGTTTATCGGCCCTCGCCTCAATCGTCGAACTGGTTGCTGACCCGCATCGCCTCGGAGATCGTCGAGCGTCCCTGCACGGCCAGACTCACTGCATGGCGGCGCAGCGTGTCGCCGCGCATTTCGGCCTGGGCCACTTTCAGGAAGTGGCCCGGATCGGGATGGTTGACGGCCTCGGTCACGGCGCGTGTCATTTCCAGCAACTCATAGACGCCGGTGCGGCCCCGGTAGCCGGTGCCGTTGCAGTGTGAGCAGCCCTTGCCGTGGAAGAAGCGCGTGGTCGCGGCGAGCTCCTTCAGTTCGGAGCGCAGCCACTCGACTTCGTTTGCGGCCGGCTGGTAGTCGACCGTGCAGCTTTCGCAGATCACGCGCACCAGGCGCTGGGCCAGCACGGCCTGCAGCGAGCCGCCGACCATGTAGCGCGGCACGCCCATGTCCATCAGGCGCAGCGGCGTGCTGGCGGCGTCGTTCGTGTGCAGCGTCGAGAGCACCAGGTGACCCGTCATTGCGGCGCGCAGACCGATCTGCGCCGTTTCCTGGTCGCGCATCTCGCCGACCAGCACGATGTCCGGGTCTTGCCGCAGTGCGGAGCGCAGCACGCGTGCAAAGGACAGTTCGATCTTGTCGTTGACCTGCACCTGGTTGATGCCCGACAGGCGGTACTCGACCGGGTCCTCGACCGTGATCAGTTTTTTCTCGACCGAATTGAGTTCGGCCAGCGCGCTGTAGAGCGTCGTGGTCTTGCCGCTACCGGTCGGCCCGGTGACCAGCACCAGTCCGTTCGGGCGCGCGACGATCGCGCGGAAGCGCTCGACCAGGCGCGCCGGCATGCCGATGGCGTCCAGGCGCAGATTGGTCCCGCCCTGGTTCAGCAGTCGCATGACGACGGATTCGCCGTACTGCGTCGGCATCGTCGAGATACGCACGTCGATGCGCTGGTTGCGCACCTTGACGGCAAAGCGGCCATCCTGCGGCAGGCGTTTTTCGGAAATGTCCAGGTCGGCCATCAGCTTGAGGCGCAGCGCCAGCGGCGTGGCCACTTTCAGGTCGGCCTCGGTCTGCAGGTGCAGCACGCCGTCGATACGAAAACGAATTTGCAGGCGCCCGTCCTGCGGCTCGATGTGGATGTCCGAGGCGCGCACCTGGGCGGCATCGTCAAACACGGATTGCAGCAGCTTGACGATCGGCGCTTCTTCGAGCCCCGGGTTCGCGGCCAGCGCACCGAAGTCGATGGACACGTCGCCCAGGTCGGCCTCGACTTCGCGCGCCAGGCCGGTGATCTCGCCGGTGCGGCGGTAGATGCGGTCGATCGCGCCCAGCACCTCGGTCTCGTTGACCACGGCCAGCTCGACGCCTTTCTTGATCAGGCGTGCGATTTCGTCGTAAGCAAACAAATCGGTCGGATCGGACACGCCCACCAGCATGGCGTCGCCACGATCTTCCAGCACGAGGGCGCGAAAACGGCGCGCAGCCGTCTCGGGCAACAGCCGCACCAGATCCGCGTTGATGTTGTAGAACTTGAGGTTGATGTAGGGAATGTCGAGCTGGCGCGCCAGTGCGCCGGAAATCTGGTCCTCGGTAACAAAGCCGCTCTCGACGAACACCCGCCCGAGCTTGCGGCCGGTGCGTTTCTGGTCCGCGAGCGCTTGCTGGAGTTGTTCTTCACTCAACAGCTTTTGTTGCATCAATACTTCGCCGAGACGCACTTTCTCTGGCCGTGCCATACCGTTCCTTGGTCAAATTCTTGCAGCGTAGATTCTATGCCAGAAAGAATAAAAATTGACTCAAGGAATTAAAATGTGTCGGCTTTTGGCCTCAGTCCTGCTACCAAACGATAACGAAACCCCAATAAAACGTGTGTTCTCGGCATTCCAGGCTGACAAATCCGCGCCAGGAATCCAGCGCCAAAAATGCCGATGGCGCCAGACCAGGCTGGCGCCATCGGCATCGAGCAGCCATCAAGGCTGCCCGACACATCGTGTCAAACGCCTTACTTGGCCTTGCGACGGCGACCGATCATGCCCACGCCAGCCAGGCCAGCCAGCATCAGCCCGATCGTGCCTGGTTCAGGCACTTCGTTGATCTCGTTTGGCAGGACCAGGGCCGGGTCGGCGCCAGGTACCGCTGCGACTGGTTCCATCCCTGGCTGGGTCGCATCGCCACCACCGGTGTCGCCCGTGACTGGCGGCAGGCTGACGTCCACGCTGCCGCTACCACCGGCAACTGGTGCGCTGCCACCGCTGGCGCCGCCGCCAGCCGAGCCGCCGGCCGAACCCGTGCCAGCGCCGCTACCACCGCCTACTGCCGCGCCACCGCCGGCTGCCGCACCGCCGCCGGCCGCGTCACCAGCCGCTGGCGACGTTGCGCCGCTGCCGCTCTGGCCGGTTTGACCTTGCACGATCTTGACGCCGTCGCCATCGTTGATGACTGCTGCCGAGTTACCAAAGCGTGCTGCCAGCAAGCCGTTACCAGCGCTCAGCACGTAGCTGGCATCAATGCCTTGCTGTACGAACAGTTTCTGGGCATCCGATTGCGACAGGCTGGCACTGGCCTTGCCGACCAGAACCGACGTCAGGTCCGTGTTCGCATTGTGTGCAATGCCGCCAACCAGGCTGACACCGCTACCGAAGACGCCGGAGCCAATGACACTGGAACCATTGCCCGAGGTCCAGCCGCTTTGGAACGCAGGCTGCGAGGCCGAAGACACGACATCAGCCTGGGCAACGCCGGCGGAGATCAGAAGCGAAGCAACAACGAGGTGGCGAATTGACATGAAAGTAACTCCTAGGAAAGTAAAGATTATTCTTTTTGCAAGCACGAAGCCATCCTAGCATGCGTTACGGAAAGCCAACTACTGGTCGCAATCAAATCGTGCATACCGTTCCATGGTGTTTTCTTGGTGAATTTATGCCAATAATTATTGAAAGATAGTGTAAAGATCCGAGATCTACGCCGCCAGAGAAAACAAATCAGTCACCATCTATAGAGCAATTTAGATATTTTTATAACAATTCTCATATAATTTTGTCACTATCGTCATACTGGTTCCGTTGGTCCAATGAAAAAAGGCCGCACCCGGGAGGATGCAGCCTTTTGGTGCCTGGCGCGACATCGTCGCGCCATGGGTGAGACGCTTACTTGACGTTGGCGCTGACGGCGCCGCCTGCTGGTGCCACGACCATGTACGGCATCACGCGCGATGCCATCCGCGTGTCCGTCTTGAGCATGCCCACCTCATCGGCGAGGATGTTGGCCGCCTCTTGCAGCATGACGTCCTTGGCATCCTTGGCCGCCTTCTCGGCTGCCAGCTCGGACTGCAGATTGCGCTCGTCCGCCTGCAGGCCGTCATCCTGACGCGGCGTACCGCGCACGGCGACCACCGATTTCTTGGCCTTGGTCGGATCCGGCGTTTCGGCGCGCTTTTCCTTGCTGCCCGGGCCGCTGGCAGGCTCGTCCGGCGTCGCCGACGTGCCACCCAGGCGGGCTTCACGCAGCTTCGAACGGGCATCCTGCGTATCGCGCTCCTTGCGGCGCACGCTTTCGTTCAGCGAAATCACGTTTTCCTTGCGCAGCTTGAGCACTTCAGCAATGTCTTCCTGCAGGAACTGGAAGTCCTTGTCCTTGGCGATGCGCGCTTCATGCCGTTGCTGCAGCGGCGCCACCAGTTCTTTCAGGTCGCCCGCCGGCATATAATTGGCCGGCTTGATCGCCACCCAAGGCAGCGCATTGTCGTACGACGATTCGCCAAAGCTGTCGAGGTCGGTCATGACCGGCAGCTTGATGTCCGGCGTCACGCCGCGCAGCTGCGTGGTGCCGCCATTGATGCGGAAGAACTGGGCGATCGTCATCTTCAGCTCGCCGTAACGGGCTTTTTCACCCGGTGCGAAGCGGTCGAGGTCGATTAGCGTCTGGACCGTGCCCTTGCCGAAGCTTGGCTCGCCGATCACGAGGCCGCGGCCGTAATCCTGGATCGCCGCCGCGAAAATCTCGGACGCCGAGGCTGAACCACGGTTGATCAACACGCCCATCGGGCCATCCCAGGCCAGGCCGGCCTTGACGTCGCTTTCGACTTCGACGCGGCCTTCCGCCGTGCGCTGCATGACGACCGGGCCCTTGTCGATGAACAGGCCGGTCAGCTCGACCGCCTCGGTCAGCGAACCGCCGCCGTTGTTGCGCAAGTCGATCAGGACGTTGTCGACCTTGTCTTTCTTGAGCTCGACCAGGATGCGCTCGACGTCGCGCGTGGCGCTGCGGAAGTCTTTTTCACCCTTGCGGCGGCCTTCGAAGTCTTGATAGAAGGTCGGCAGCGCGATCACGCCAATGCGGCGCTCGACGCCGTTTTCCTTGACCTTGATGATCGACTTCTTGGCGGCCTGCTCTTCCATGCTGATCTTGTTGCGGACCATCGAGACGCTCACGTGCTTGGCATCGACGCCGCCGTCGCCCGGAATCACGTCCAGGCGGACGGTGGTGCCTTTTTCGCCGCGCACGAGCGCGACGACGTCGTCCAGGCGCCAGCCGAGCACGTCGGTGAACGGCGCATTGCCCTGGGCGACGCCGACGATACGGTCGCCGACCTTGAGCTTGCCGGACTTTTCAGCCGGGCTGCCGGGCACGACTTCGCGGATGATCGTGTAGTCGTCGCGCGACTGCAGCACGCAGCCGATGCCTTCAAGTGACAGGCGCATTGCGATATCGAAGTTGTCGGCCGAGCGCGGGCCAAGATAGTTGGTGTGCGGCTCGATGGCAGTGGCATACGCGTTCATGAACATCTGGAACACGTCTTCGTTGTTCAGCTTGCCGATGCGGTTGACGTAGTTCTCGTAGCGCTTGTCGAGCGTTTCGCGGATCGATTTATCGTCCTTGCCGGCGAGTTTGAGGCGCAGCCAGTCGTTCTTGACGCGCTTGCGCCACAGATCGTGGATTTCGTCTTCGCTCTTGGCCCACGCTGCTTTTTCGCGGTCCAGCTGCATCGTCTCGTCGGTCGAGAAGTCGAAGTTGCCCTTGAGCAGACTGCGCGCGTACGCCATGCGTTCGCCGAAGCGCTTCTGGTACATGTTGTAGATCGAAAACGGCGCGCTCAGGTCTTCGTTGTTGATGGCGTCGTCCATCTTCGTGCGCAGGGCGCCGAAGCTGTCGAGGTCAGCCTGCACGAAGTACAGTTTTTCGCTGTCGAGGCCTTCGAAGTATTTATCGAAGATCTTGGCCGACATCGCGTCGTCGAGCGGGACCGGGCTGTAGTGGTAGCGGCCCAGCACGCGCGAGGCCCACAGCGCGGCCTGGGTCTGGGCGGCGATCGGCTTCATGTCGGCGGGAATGGCCGGGGTGGCGGATTTGCCGGCGGGCTTGGCAGCAGACTTCGCCGAATCGGCGGGCTTGGCCGGAGCCGGTGGCGTTGCGACGGCAGCGGATTTCTCGGGCTGCGCGGTCACCACATGGGCGGACATGGCAAACGCCATGGCGGCGAGGAGCACGTGCTTCTTCATTCTGCGATTCTCCGAACGGGATTCCTGTTGCGGTTGCGGCATGGCGCAAGGCAAACCTGCCATACCGCGCTTTTCGGTTCATTCTACAGGTAGATCAGCGTGTTAGCGCCGGCCTGACCCGCTTGCGGCGCCGCAAATGCTGACAATTAAGGTTGCCGTAAGCCTGCTCACACCCAAGTATTTACCCTTTGACAAGCGTCAACAGCGCGTCGCCGTAATACCAGAGCGCAGCAAGCGAGATCAGCAGCGGCGCCCATGGCCACGAGCGGGCGGCAAGCTTCCAGTCGACGGGCGACGGCCAGAACGACAGGAACTGCGGCGCCAACAACACCATCAGCGCCAGGTCGACCGGTTCGAAGGCCAGCCCATGGCGGGTACGCCACCAGGCCACACCCAGCGGCACGAACAGCACCAGCAGCGGCGCCAGCGCAGCCGGCGCCGCGTTGTACCAGCGCAGATTGGCAAACGTGACCGAGCCCAGTTCCCAGTTGTGCCCGCCCGCCTTGCTGCCCTTCGCGCGCTTGATGCGGCGCGGCAGCACGCTCATCCCGACGGGTTCGGCATTGGTGAGCAGGCCCACCGAGAAATGCGCCAGTTCGTGGCACAGCGTGCCGGCAGCGGTGAACACGAAAAAGACGGGGTGCGCGGCCGAGGCGATCCACAGCAAAAAGGCCAGCGCCGCCGACGGAATCAGGTAGATCAGGATGTCGAGCGACGCGGCTGCCATGGTGCAGGCGGCGGCGGGAAGCCAGGCGCTGCAGCCGGCGAGCATCGTGTCAGCGTGCGTAGAAGCAGCGCCCGCACGCCTGGCGGTAGCTTTCGTTGCCGCCGATACTGACCTGCTCGCCTTCGCGGATACGGCGGCCCTGCTCGTCGACGCGGATATTCATCGTCGCCTTCTTGCCGCAGGTGCAGATGTTCTTGATTTCCTCGATATCGTCGGCCAGCGCAAGCAGATAGGCCGAGCCGGGGAACGGCTCGCCGCGAAAATCGCTGCGCAGTCCGTAGCAGATCACGGGCACGCCACGCAGCTGGGCCAGCTGGTGCAACTGGCTGACCTGGGCCGCCGTCAAAAATTGCGACTCGTCCACCAGCAGGCAGGCGACGTTCTCGACCTGGTCAAGAAAATTGGTATCTGCGTGAAAGACTTCGGCTGGCCGCTGCGCGCCCAGACGCGACGTGATCACGCCGACGCCGTAGCGGTTGTCGATGGCTGCCGTGTAGAGCTTGACCTGCTGGCCCTGCTCTTCGTAGTTGTGCGCGACCTGCAACAGGGCCGTCGATTTGCCGGCGTTCATCGCCGAGTACCTGAAATAAAGTTTGGCCACTGCCCTGTCCTGCCTGTCTATCCGATGCGACGAAGGCTGCGATTATAGCGTGCCGGCAACCTACGCCGCCAGCGCCATCGCCACCGGATTGTCACTTGCCAGGATGGTATTTCCGCTCGAGATTGCGCTCGATATCGTCCTTGTAGAACAGCACGTCCTTGAACTCGCCGCGCGCATACATCGCGGCCTGGTCGTTGAAGTGCGGCGAACGGGGGTCGCTGCTCTGGCCGCCGGCCAGGATGCTCTTGGCGCGCACCTTCGGACCGAACTCGACGGCAGCGACGAAGCTGTTGCCGCGGTCGCCATAGATGCGCTTCGTCGTCTGTTTGGCCGTCATGCCGAACGATGCCAGCGAACCCCAGTTGGCCGACGTGAACGGCACGGGAATGCTCGGCTTGCTGTCGTCGTATTGCTGGTCGACGGCGCCCGACAGGCGCTGGAAGCGATTGATCTCGCCCCAAGGCGTGCGCCAGTCGCCGAAGTCCGCCGTCAGTTTGTCCGACGCGCGCAGCAAGCCGTCGAGCCGGTCTGCCGGGCTCAAGCGCTGGGCGATGTAGTCGACCGGCGGGATCGACTCGAGTTTTGCACGCGCGCCATGCTGGGCGACCAGGTCCTGGCCCCAGTAGACGGCCAGCGACGTGGGCACCGAATCGATGGCGTAGCGCATATTCCAGCCGCGCAGCGCGTCGATCTGCTCGGCCAGCGCGGCCTTGCGCGGGTCTTCCGGCGGCAAGGCGTCGTAGTCGGCAATGACGGCCGGCACCAGCGGCTCGAACGCCTGCAGGCGCGTGTCGTACGAGGCTGCAATCAGGCCGTCGATGTCGAGCCCCTTCGCCTCCTTGAAGACGCGCGCGGCATTGCGACCGCGCGCATTCTCGGGCAGCGACCACATATAGGCCGGGTAGTTGGCGCACTTGGGGCTGCTTGGGCCGGCCGCCGTGCAGGGCCAGTTGTTGGTGTTGAAGATGTAGCCGCTGGCCGGATTGAACAGCGTGATGGTCTCGTCGATTTCGTGCAGGCGCTGCCATTCGTTGGCAGGATTGCTGCCGTCCACCGGGCGGGTCCAGTCCACGCGCGGGTCGCGTTTCGGGATGAAGTTGCCGTGGAAGTAGGCGATATTGCCCTTGGCATCGGCGTACACCGTGTTGTTGGACGAATTGGTGCGCAGCTCCATGGCCTTGTAGAAGGCGCTGTAGTCACGCGCCTTGGTGCGGGTGTACGACTGGGTCAGCGCATTGAGCGGGTCGTCCATCAGCTTGACCGACACCCACTTGCCGCCCTCGGCGCGCACGACCGGGCCGTGGTGCGTGAAGTAGGCGGTGACGCTGCGGCTGGCCATCGTCCCGTCGGGCATTTTGTACGGCAGCGTGATCGCGACCTTGCGCATCGGCGCCTCGTACTTGCCGTATTTATAGAAGTACTCACCGTTGCGGTCGACGACCGTTTCCAGGTATTCGTCGATGACGTCGCCACCGCCGGACGTGTGCATCCAGCCCAGCTTGTCGTTGAAGCCCTGGTAGATGAAGAACTGGCCCCAGGTCACGGCGCCATAGGCGTTCAGGCCCTCTTCGCTGACCATGTGCACTTCGGGGCGGAAGTAGAACGATGTATGCGGGTTGATCATCAGCAGCGCGTGGCCATTGGCGCTCAGTTTGGGGGCGATCGCAAAGCCGTTCGAGCCGCGCGGTTCAGGCGCGAAACCGCGCGTGTCATCGCGCTGCGCATCCAGTTTCGCATTCAGCTGCGCCACCGCCGGGCGCTTGCCATAGAACGCGGCCAGGTCGGCCAGCTCGATCGATTCGATGTCGCCGCCGATGCTGCCTTCGCTGAACGTGAGCGCCATCCACGGCTCGAAGTGGGTCAGGAGCTTCGGCTTGACCTCGGGATGCGTGTACAGGTAATAGTTCAGGCCATCGGCAAACGCCTTCATCAGGTTCTGCAGCCAGGCGGGACTGGCGGCATATTGCGCCTGCATGGCGGCCGGCTGCACGTACAGCTTCATGCGCAGGTCGCGCCAGATCTCGGCCTCGCCTTCGACTTCGGCCAGGCGTCCCATCGCATTGATGTAGTTGAGCTCGATGCGGTTGAAATCGTCCTCGGCCTGCGCATACAGCGTGCCGAACACGGTATCGGCATCGGTGCGGCCGAACACGTGCGGAATGCCCCACTTGTCGCGCATGATCGTCACGCGCTCGGCCGTTGCCTTCCAGCGCGCGACCGTGGCCGCGCTCGGCGCAGCTTGCGCGTTCGTGGCCGCGATCGGCGTCTTCTTGGGCGCAACGGCAAACGATGGCGCGGCGGCGCCGATCAGGAGCAAGCCGAGCAATGCCGGCGTGAACGAACGTGACGTGGGCATGGGGGCTGGCTCCTTGAGGGCGTGGGAGGTTCAGTCGGCGCCGAGACCGGCGTTGACGAGGCGTTGCTTGAGGCGTTCGTTTTCGGTCAGCAGCGTGGCCAGGCGGTCTTTCATTGCTGCGCGCTCGCTGCGCAGCGTGGCCAGCTCGTCGGCCGGATCGACCACTTCTTTTTCTTTGCGCGGACGGGCCGCACTTTTCTGTTCGCGCACCTGGCGCGCGGCCTGCTGCAATTCCTTGCGCCCGCCGGCCACGGCGGCCAGCTGCGCCGATTCGGGCAACTGCGCCACATTGGCGGCGGCATTGATCGAGATGGTGCCAGTGCGCACGGCTTCGCGCAGCTCGGGCGTGGCGGCTTTCTGGATGCGCTCGATCTGGCTGATCGTATTGCTCGACACACGCGCCGCACGCGCGACATCTTCACGCGTGTTCCATGGCGGCGAGGCAGGGTCCAGCGCCGCGTCGGCATCGCCTGCCTCATCGGCGGGACGCTCTGCCACGCGGGCCGAGACGATCTCTTTTTTCTTCAGCGCCAGCACGCCGCGCTGGAAGTCCGACACGCTGCGGCGCGCCAGGTGGTTGTCGATCATCCACAGCATGACATCCTCGATCGACTCGAAGGTGTTGTTGTGGACCGTGCGGAACGGAATGCCATGCTTCTGGCACAGTTCATAGCGGTTGTGGCCGTCGATCAGCGTATCGCGCCAGAGTACCAATGCATCGCGGCAACCTTCGGCCAGCAGGCTGCGCTCGAGCGCGGCTTGTTCGATCGGGCTGAGTGGATCGACGAAAGAGCGCAATTCGTCGTTGATCGTGATATTCAATTCGGGTCCTTGCATGTCGTGCTGGGGAGTGTCGTGGTGCGACGGCAGCATTGAGGTGCCGGATGGCATGCTACACCATCCGGACGAAGCCGCTGGCCTGCGCTTGCCATGACGGAACGTATGGACAGTCGTGTGCCAGAGTGAGTGCATCGGCGCTGTCGCGCGATGATCGGCGTGGAGCGCCAGGGTAATTCGTGGTGCGGGCAGCCGGAATCGAACCGGCACGCCTCACGGCGGCAGATTTTAAGTCTGATGCGTCTACCAATTTCGCCATGCCCGCGCCGCCCGGATTGTACTACGTGGAGCAACCCGGGTGTTAGTGGCTGAGCTGGGACACCGGATATAACTACTTACTCTCAACATGGCTATAACACCAAAGTGCTTCAGGTTTCAAGTGAGCGCGGCCTTAACGCGAGCTGACATAAAATCAATTCATTATCTTGTCATTTCTTTTCGCCTGGGCGGCGCCATCGTATCGACGCCAACGCCGTGGTGAACAACGTACTGTATAGAAGGAACTTCCAAACATGG
>Ga0308160_10004275_pt1 | contig 15391 bp, 10 predicted proteins | sample PhyFR1_FD_201036 | JGI IMG/M metagenome (GOLD analysis project Ga0308160, IMG submission 201036) | Phyllosphere microbial communities from UC Gill Tract Community Farm, Albany, California, United States - DLSLF.R1 | ecosystem: Host-associated > Plants > Phyllosphere > Unclassified | place: USA...
CACGATCCGCGAAACCACCAACGCCCAGGTCGCACTGGTGGAAGCCAAGCCCGACGTGGCCGGCACACCCTGGCTCGAACCCTCGGGCGTGGCGCCGCGCACCAGCCAGACGTCGAAACCTTGATGTGGGAACCCTTATTGAATGAAATAAGCTTTCAAGAAAGGGGTCTCAATGAAATAATATTTCACCCCATTTTGGGCTAATCCACCACCATCGTCTTCGCATCCGGATCGGTCATGCGCACGAAACGCACGACCGAATCGGTGGTCACGGTATCGATCTGGCCGGCCATGCGGCGGTCGAAAGGATGATCGTCGAAGGCGACGTTGGCGCGGAACATGCGTCCGCCCAGGCGGGTGGCCGCCGGCACTTCCACCGTCAGCGGCTGGAAGCGGAGCGAGCGCATCCAGGCTTGGGCTTCGCCGCGGGTCTCGACCTGCCCCGGCGGCGCCATGGCGGCGGCCAGGGATTCGAGTACCCACTGGTTCGAGTTCTGGTACTTGGTCGAGTACACGTAGGACAGCATGTTGTAGTGCCCCTCGTGCATGCGCTGCGGCGTGCGCGTGGCAAACAGTTGGGCGATGCGTTCCTGCGCGGCCGGGCCGGGAATGACGACTTGCGCTTCATGCCGGTACAGATCGGTAAGGAAGAAATTGCCCATGCCCTCGTTGTAGAGGTGGGAAGCCGCCGTGCCGCACTCGTTCAGCTCATGCACGACGGTCCAGCGGCCGGCCGGATGGTCGCGCACGGCCACGCCCATGTGCGAGTAGCGCAGGCGGTAGCGGCTCAGGTCCTGGCCGGCGCGCGATACCAGCGCCACCTTGGCGCCGCTGGCGTCGAGCACCTGCACGGTGCGCTGGGCGAGGTCCATCGACATCACGACTTCGTTCGGCGTCAGGGGCTTGTCGGCGCAGGCCTGGCCGGCATGGGCGGGCAGGGGACAGGCCAGCGCAGCGGCCAACGCAGCGGCTGCGGTAGCAGCGGTAGCAGCGGTAGCAGCGGTAGCAGCGGCGGTGGTGCATGAGGCGGCAGAGGCCGCGGGGAACAGGCGGCGCATCTCAGCCCACCCGCGCATGGTGCAGCAGGGCCTTGCCCACTTCATTCGGGATGAAGGCGATCGCCTTGCCCGACAGGACCAGCACGTGGCCGGTCGAGGCCGTCACCACTTCGACCGCGGTGCCGGCCGCAACCGACAGGCCGCCGGCTACCGCGCCCGACAGGCGCAAGGTGGCGCGGCTGCCGTCGGCCAGGCTTTCGACCACGATTTCCAGTCCGTCGCCCACGGTCTTGGCGCTGGCCACGACCACGCTGCCGGCGGCGGCCACGCTGAGCACGGAACCGAACACGACCACACCGGAAAGGTTGGCGCTGGCTTCCGACGGGTTGGACTGGCCAGCCGCCGACGCCGTGGCGCAGGAAAAGCTGAGGAGGGATGCGAGCAGGGAGGTAAGCACAACGCGTTTCATGAGATGCTCCTTTGATCAGGTGCAGGCATCATCGCGAAATCGCGGGCGCAGGCCAACCGTGGCCTGCGGAGTATTGTTTTATTGGCGGAAACGTATCGTTCGGCGATACCGGGTGCGGTCAGGGTCTATCCGACTGCATCTACGCCGTCGTTTTGAGTAGGGTGGACGGCTTTGCCATCCACGCGGCGATAGATAGCCGCTCCGCTGTCGTGCCGAATGATCTCGCTGCACATGCTCGCCGCGTAGACGGCAAACGTGCCTTTCGCGGCCCGGTTCACCCTACGAGTCATGACAACAAATGTGTTGCGGCTCCAGTAGTTCAGCGCTGTGCACCCGAGCGCGCCACCCAGTCCACCAGCGCATCGACCACGGCGCGCCCGCGTCCTTCGCCCGCGCGCTCGTCGTTGACCATCGCCACCACCACGTTCTGCACGCCGTTTGCATCGGGCACATAGCCCGCCACCGCCACCACGTTGCGCAGCGTGCCCGTCTTCAGGCGCGCCCGTCCCGCGGCCGGGCTGCCATGCAGGCGGCGGCGCATGGTGCCGTCGACGGCGACGATCGGCATGCTGGCCTGGAATTCCGGCGCCCAATTGCTGCGCAGCCCGGCTTGCAGCAAGCCGCCCATTTGCAGCGGGCTGATGCGTTCGATGCGCGACAGGCCGGAGCCGTTCTCGATCACGAAACCGCTGTCGTCGATGCCGCGCGCGCGCATCCAGTTGCGCACCACCTGGTCGGCGCGGGTAGTGGTGCTCTGGCCCGGCACCAGCGGCAGCGGGCGGCTGCCCAGCACCGGATCGGCTTCCAGCGCGCCCAGGCTCAGGAACAGGGTGCGCGCCAGCGCATTGTCCGAAGGTTTATTGGTATCGCGCACGACTTCCGGCAGCGCGCGCGCCGTGTGCAGGGCCAGCAGGCGCGCATCGAGCGGCGCCACGCCCTCGATGGTCTTGCCATCGAGCTTGCCGCCGAGCTGTTTCCACTTCATGCGGAACAGGCCGTCGAGATAATCGTCGCGGTCGACCACGTTGATGCTGTTGGTCCTGGCGCAGTTCTTCGGGAAGGTCCCGCGCAGCACGACCTGGATGCGGCCGTCGGCACCTTTCACCGCTTCCGGCAATTTCCAGCCGTCTTCCCAGCGCGCGCAATCGGCGTCGATCAAGGTCATTTCCGACACCACGCGCACGCCCTCCAGCGCGGGCTGCATGTCCAGCTGCATGCTCTTGCCTGTGGAGCGCATGTCGATCTGCAGCATGTTCTTGTTGGCCAACAGCGCGTCGGGAATCACGTTGTAATACGCTTCCGGCGACTCGTCGAAAGGCGGTACGCCCAGGTCCTGGCGCGCCGGATTGAACAGGCTGCGGTCGAGCACCAGGTTGCCCTCGATACGCTTGATGCCGGACAGTTCCAGCGCCCGCAGCATGTTCTCCAGTACCTCGCCCGAGAGGTCGGCGTCGGCGCCGCCGCGCAGCACCAGGTCACCCTTCAGCACGCCATTCTTTACCTCGCCATTGCTCAGCAACTCGGTGCGGCCACGGAACACCGGACCCAGTTGCTCCAGGCTGACCAGGGTCGTCACCAGTTTCATCGTCGAGGCCGGCTGCATCGGGCGCTCCGCGCCGTGCGCCAGCACGACCTGGTTGCCGCGCAGTACCAGCACGCTGAGCGAAGCGGGTGCAATGCGGTTCGCCGCCAGCAGCGCCATCACCGGCTGCGGCAGGTTGCCCGTCGGCTGGGCCGCACTGACAGGCGCCTGCGGCATGGCCGGCGGTGTCTGCGCCACAGGCGCTTGCAATGCAGGGGCTGGCAATGCGGCAGCCTGCGGCGCGGAAGCCTGTGGTACGGGCATCTGCGCTGCAGGGGCCGGCGGCAGCGGTGCGCAGGCGGGCAGGCAGGCGATGACGGCGGCGGTGAAAGCGAGACGGCGCAACATGGGCATCCTTAACCGAAGAAGAGGTAGGCGACGAAGATGGCGGCGATCACGCCGGCCAGGTCGGCGATCAGGCCGTAGCCGATCGCGTAGCGGGTCTTGCGGATGCCGACCGAGCCGAAGTACAGCGCCACGATATAGAAGGTGGTGTCGGCCGCTCCCTGCAGGATCGACGCCAGGCGGCCGACAAAGGAGTCGACCCCGTAGGTGGTCATGGCGTCGATCATCATCGCGCGCGAGCCGCTGCCGGACAGCGGTTTCATCAGCGCGGTCGGCAGCGCGCCGACGAAATCGGTGGGCAGGCCGAGCTGGGTGAAGACCCAGGCGAAGGCGTTCACGATCATGCCCAGGATGCCGGAGTTGCGCACCACGCTGATCGCCACCAGCATGCCGACGAGATAGGGAATGATCTTCAGCGAAGTTTCGATGCCGCCCTTGGCGCCTTCGATAAATGCCTCGAACACATTCACCCGCTGCAGCAGGGCCGCCACCATGAATGCGGCGATGATCGAGAACAGGATCAGGTTGGCCGCCACCACCGAGACCAGCTCGATTTCCGACTTGGCCAGGAAGTTTGTCAGGTAGAACACGATGCCGGCGACGACTGCCGTCAGGCCGCCGATCCAGCCGAACACGACCGGATGCAGCAAGTTGATGCCCTGGCGCAGGCTGACGGCCACGATGCCGGTCAGGGTCGAGCAGAAGGTCGCGATCAGGGTCGGGATGAAGATGTCGGCCGGATTGGCGGCGCCGAGAATGGCGCGCTGGGCCATGATGGCCAGCGGAATCACGGTCAGCCCCGAGGTCTGGATGACCAGGAACATGATCTGGGCGTTGCTGGCTTCATCCTTGCGCGGATTCAGCGTCTGCAGGCTTTCCATCGCCTTCAGGCCGAAGGGCGTGGCGGCGTTGTCCAGGCCAAGGATGTTGGCCGAAAAATTCATCACCATGTGGCCGTTGGCCGGATGGTCGCGCGGCACTTCGGGGAAGATGCGCGAGAAGAAGGGGGCGATGATGCGCGCGAACAAATTGATGGCGCCGGCCTTTTCGCCCACGTTCATGATGCCCAGCCACAGGGTCATGACGCCGGCCAGAGGCAGGGCAATGTCCATCACGGCCATCTTGGCCGATGAGAAGGTGCCGTCGATGATGCGCTTGAAGATTTCGGTATCGCCAAGAAACAGCCACTGTGCCAGTGCTGCGACAAAACCAACGAGGAAGAAACCGGTCCAGATGTAATTTAATGCCATGTTTAGTCCGAAAGGGCGGATGTCGATACGGCGCCGCCACGCGTTCACCAGCCGCGGATGTGGAATCACGGCATTCCTGCGCACGATTGTGCAGCGGAGAGTATAGGCGCACAGCAAGCTGCAAGGATGAAAGAATGCATCCGCGCCATGCACAAAAGTTATGGTGGAAAGCCACGTTGATGGTCGTGGTCGCGTTATCGGGCTGCATCCCGTACGGTGGGCACTCCGTGCCCACGCGGAACGATGATCATGGTTGACGCTCGTTTTATCGAACATCGCGCATCCCGGCGGCGTGTCCAAAAGCGTCCCGCTACCTCTGTATCCATGGTTGAGCCGCGGAGCGAATCGGCTCTGCCGCAGGTGAAATGTGACGCACGTAACTGCGTGGGCACGTCATTGATGCCGAGGGCATCAATGACCCCACCGTACGGTTGATGCACCTGGCTCCGATAACGAAGCAGGTACTCACCCGGTACGGTCTCCGTTTGCATCACTCCACCACCCCGCCTATGATACGAGCGCTCAACCAGGACATGCACAAATGAAACTACGCTCCGCCCTGCCCGCGCTGCTGTTCGCATCCGGCGTCCTCGCTTTCCCCGCCGCCGCCCAGGCCCCCGCCAGCCCGGCCGGTACGAGCGGCCAGGGCGACAAAGTCCTGCACATGTTCCTGTCCACCAGCGAAACCGGCCTCGACCCGGCCGCCGCATCCGACATCGCCACGCTGTCCCTGCTGGAAAACATCTTCGACCCCCTGCTGCGCTACGACTACCTGGCGCGCCCGGTCAAGCTGCGCCCGAACACCGCCACGCAGATGCCGGAAGTGAGCCAGAATGGCCGCACCTACACCTTCCACATCCGCCCCGGCATCCATTTCACCGACGACCCCGCCTTCAAGGGCAAGCAGCGCGAAATGACCGCGCAGGACTACATCTACAGCATCAAGCGCCTGTACGACCCGACCCTGAAATCCCCGTGGTCCTACATGTTCGACGGCAAGATCGAAGGCGATGAAGCGCTGAAGAAAAACTTCAACATCGACACCCCCGTCAGCGGCCTGCAAGCCCTCGACCGCACCACCCTGCGCATCCGCCTGAAGGCACCCGACAACAACTTCCTCTTCTACATGGCCACGCCAGCTTCCGGCGTGGTCGCGCGCGAAGTGATCGAGGCCTATCCCGGCCAGGCCGGCAACCACCCGGTCGGCACCGGTCCCTTCCTGGTCAAGGAGTGGAAGCGCAGCGACCGCATCGTGCTGCAAGCAAATCCCTACTCGACCGCCATCTTCCACGCCTCCCCCGGCACCGACCCCGAAGCGCAAGCCATCGCGAAAAACCTGGAAGGCCAGCGCCTGCCGCGCGTCGACCGTGTGGAAGTGAAGATCGCCGAGGAATTCCAGGGCCGCATGCTCGGCTTCCTGAACGGCGAATACGACTACCTCGAGCAGGTGCCCGAATCGATTACCGACATGGTGATCCGCGACGCCGCGCTGAAACCGGAGCTGCAACAACGCGGCATGCAGCTGTCGCGCTTCCCGGTGCTGCAGACCTATTACATGTGGATGAACATGAACGACCCGGTGCTGGGCGGCTACGGCAAGGACCGCATCGCCCTGCGCCGCGCCATTTCGCTGGCCTACAACAACGCCGAAGACATCGCGCTCCTGAAAAAAGGTTTCGCGATCAAGGCCGAGTCGCCGCTGCCGCCGAACGTGCTCGGCTACGACCCCAGCTACCGCAGCCCGGTGCCCTACGACCCGGCGCTGGCGAATGCCCTGCTCGACCGCCACGGCTACGGCAAGCGCGACGCCGAGGGATTCAGGACGGCACCCGGCGGCAAGCCGCTGACATTGACCATGCACAGCGAAGCGACAGTCGGCGGGCGCCTGCGCGACGAGTTGTGGCGCAAATGCCTGAACGCGATCGGCCTGCGCGTGGTGTTCAAGTCGGACAAGAAAACCGAGATCATCAAGGCCTCGCGCCTGGGCAAGGTGACCATGTTCGAAAGTAACTGGATCGCCGACTTCCCTGACGGCGACAATTTCTACCAGTTGCTCTACGGCCCGAACGCCGGCCGCGCCAACTACGCGCGCTTCAACCTGCCCGCCTACAACGAACGCTATGAACAGGCACGCCAACTGAGCGATGGTCCGGCGCGCCAGAAGCTGTATTTTGAGATGAACCAGCTGATCCATGCCTACAACCCCTGGGTGCCGCTGACCCATGTGCTGTCGGCGGATATCCGTCAGCCGTGGCTAAAAAACTACAAGCGCCACCCCGTGGAATTCACCAATTGGCGTTACCTGGACGTCGATGTTGCGCAAAGAGCACGCTCCTCAGGACAACGCCCCTAGTAGGTAGTCATTTTCCAACTATAAACATTCCTGGAAGTTATACTTCCCGGCGCTTATTTCATTGGCTACTGCCAAATCATCAGGCTTACCCTCGAATCAAACCATAACGTAATGCCAAGACATTACGACGGAAAACTGCCGGCTCTGCGCCCGGCCCGAATTGCCCATATCCCAGGAGAGACGCGTGAAGTTAAAGAAACTAGCCCATCTGATTGCCTTGATCGGCGTCGTCAGCCCGGCCCTTGCACAGCAGGTGCAATCGCCCCCGATGGCACGCGTCGAGATCACCGGTTCCAGCATCAAGCGCATCGCCAAGGAAGGCGCGCTGCCGGTGCAGGTGATCACCTTCGACGATATCGAAAAGCAGGGCATCACGAGTACCGAAGAGCTGGTGCGCACCATTTCCGCCAACGGTACCGGCGCCGACAACATGACCTCGGGTAACAACGTGTTCGGCGCCGATGCCGACCGCGTCAGCGGCGGCGCGTCGTTCGCTTCGCTGCGCGGCCTGGGTCCGAACAGCACCCTGGTGCTGCTGAACGGCCGCCGCATCGCCACCCACGGCGGCAGCGGCAAGGCGGTCGACCTGAACTCGATCCCGCTGGCGGCCATTGCACGCGTCGAGATCCTGAAGGACGGCGCCTCGGCGATCTACGGCACCGACGCCGTCGGCGGTGTGGTCAACTTCATCCTGAAAACGAACTACAACGGCGTCGAGGCCAGCGCCAACGTGAACGCCACCGAAGCCGGCGGCGGCCTGACCCGCCGCGCCTCGATCCTGGCCGGCAAGGGCGAGCTCGAGACCGAGGGCTACAACGTCATGGCCGCGCTGACGGTCGACAAGAACAACATGCTGCACTCGCACCAGCGCGACTTCGCCAACGGCTTTCAGCCCACGCGCGGCCTGTCGCCGGACACCACCGGCACCCCGTTCGCGAACCAGCTGACCGGCGCCGGCACCGCCCTGTCGGGACGCGTACCGGTGATGGTGTGGAACGCAAGCAAGAACATCTTTGAACCCGACAACAGCTTCCTGATGCCGGGGGACGACACCCATTATCTGCAAGCGAACCTGCTCAGCCTGCAGGGCAATTGCGATTCGATTCCCTGGATGTCGCAGTACCAGAGCCAGCTCTGGCCGAATGTGACGCCGGTGTCGCGTACCCGCTATTCCTGTGCCTACGACTACGGCGCCGACTACGTGATGTCGCCGCCGGTCGAGCGCGCCAACGCCCTGCTGCGCGCCGCCTTCCAGATCGCGCCGGGCCATCGCCTGTTTGTCGAGGGCCTGGCCTCACGCTCGAAGGTGACCTCGATCCTGACGCCGATGCAGATCTCGACCTCGCTGTCGACGCAAAGCGCTTACCCGGTGGGTGGCGCCTATTACCAGGACCTGACGTCGTACATCCCGAATTACGACAATACCAAGCCGATCATCTACAAGTGGCGCGCCACCGACTTCGGCAACCGCGAGATCGACAATACCACCGACGGTGCGCGCCTGTTGGTCGGCCTCGAAGGCAACGTCGGCAAGTACGACTACAAGCTGGGCCTGTCGCGTGCGATCAGCAAGACCCAGACCACGATCGCCAACGGCTACGCCTACACCACGCCGATGTACCAGGCACTGGGCACCGGCCTGATCAACCCATGGCTGCAGCCGGGCCAGAGCCAGACGCCGGAAGCCATGGCGCTGATCGAATCGACCAAGTTCCGCGGCGACCTGCAGTACGGCCGCACCACGCTGACCCAGCTCGACGGCTCGGTATCGGGCGAGATCTGGGACCTGCCGGCCGGCCCGCTGGCCGCTGCGGTCGGCTTCGACCTGCGCCGCGAAGGCTATGGCTACGACCAGGATGCCGACGCCACCATCGTCTGGCAAGCGCCGGGCAATGCCGCCCTGAAGAAGGCCTCGCGCGACATCAAGGCCGTGTATGCCGAATTGATCGTGCCGGTCGTAAAGGACCTGGAAGTGCAGCTGGCCCTGCGCCGCGACCACTACAGCGTGATCGGCGCCACCACCAATCCGAAGGTCGCCTTCCGCTACCAGCCGGCCAACTGGCTGCTGCTGCGCGGTTCGGCCAACAAGGGCTTCCTGGCACCGAGCTTCGTCCAGCTGTACTCGGCGTCGCTCGACGGCGAACTGCCGAACGGCACCATCGACCCGATCGGCTGCCCGCTGAACCCGGGCGACCCGGCCTATTGCGCGATCGCCCGCCTCGACTTCAAGGCCGGCGGCAACTCGAACCTGAAGCCGGAAACCTCGAAGCAGGGCACGCTGGGCGTGGTGGTCGAGCCGTTCAAGGGCTTCTCGGCCTCCGTCGACTACTGGATGATCAACACCCGGGACAAGATCCTGAACCGCACGCCGCAGATCATCCTGGCCAACCAGCCGGGCCTGTCGGCCAACGTGATCCGCAACAACGATGGCAACCCCGGCACCATCAACTACGTGCAGTCCGGCTGGATCAACGCCGGCGGCGTGAAGACCCGCGGCGCCGACCTCGGCCTGCGTGGCGACGGCAAGGTAGGCGACTTCAAGTGGAGCGCGGGCCTGGACGGCACCTGGACCCAGCACTTCCAGTTCGCCGAACTGGCCGGCCAGGCCTACAAGGAATACGTGGGCAACTTCTACACGCGTGACCTGTACCTGCGCTGGAAGCACAACGCCACCCTGACCGTCGCCCGCGGCGACTGGAGCGGTACGCTGAGCAATAACTTTGCCAGCGGCTACAACGACCAGGTGCCGAACAAGGGCATCGGGACGCCGCCGCCGGGCTTCGACCCGACCGTGTCGAGCTACACCACCTGGGGCCTGTCGACCAAGTACACCGGCTTCAAGAACGCCTCGGTGACCTTCGGCATCCAGAACCTGTTCGACCGCGACCCGCCGTTCACCGCGCACAACGTCGACGAAGTCGTGGGCGCCGGCTGGGACCCGCGCGTGGCCAATCCGCGTGGCCGGTCGTACTCGCTGTCGGTGAAGTACAAGTTCTTCTGATCCTCGCCACAGTCCACGGCCCGCGCTTCCACGGCGCGGGCCGTTTTTCATGGATGAAGCCGAACGCATGTCCAGCCTGAAGATCGAGCGGCGCGCCTTCATGGCCTGGCTCGCCGCCGCTGCAATGACCTCTCTCCACAGCGACGCGGCGGCCCGCCCGCGCGCGCGCATATCCTCTTCCGGACGCTCCATGACACCCCTGATCAAACCGCCGCGCCTGCGCCGTGGCGACACCGTCGGCCTGATTGCGCCGGGCGGCTACACGAGCGACAAGTCGATCGCCAAGGCGCGCGCCAACATCGAGAGCCTGGGCCTGAAAGTGCGCGAGGGACAATACCTGCGCGAAGTGAACGGCAACTATGCCGGCACGGTGGCGCAGCGCCTGTCGGACCTGCACGCCATGTTCGCCGACCCGGACGTGACGATGCTGTGGCCGATCCGCGGCGGCTCGGGCTGCATCTCGCTGCTGCAGGGGCTCGACTACGGCCTGATCCGCAGGCACCCGAAGATCCTGCTCGGCTACTCCGACATCACCGCCCTGCACCTGGCAATCCTGAAGAAGACGGGGCTGGTGACCTTCCACGGCCCGGTGGCCTCGTCGACGCTGTCGGACTATGCGCGCGACCACATGCTGGCCGTGCTGACCGACCCGCAACCGGCATACACGATTCCCATGGCGCTGGAAAACAGCCGCCGCGCCGTGTTGCAGCCGCACTTCGGCATGCGCACCGTGCATGGTGGCAGCGCGACCGGACCGCTGATCGGCGGCAACCTGAGCCTGGTGGCGGCACTGGCCGGCACGCCCTACGCGGCCGACTTCCACAACGGCATTTTGTTCCTGGAAGAAGTGAACGAAGCGCCCTACCGGATCGACCGCTGGATGACCCAGCTCGACCTTTCAACCGGTTTCGACAAGGCGGCGGGCGTGATGATCGGCATCTGCGACGATTGCGGGCCCGAGCACGAGGACGTGTCGCTGACGCTGGACCAGACCTTCGACATCCACTTGCAGCCACTCGCGGTGCCGGCCGTGACCGGCTATTCGATCGGCCACATCCGCAACCAGTTTACGATTCCGATGGGCGTCAAGGCCACCCTCGATTCCGAGCGGCAGACGGTGACCTTGCTGGAGGCGGCGGTCAGCTGAGCCGCCTCGCCGGCATCATCAGACCTTGGCTTCGGCGCCCGGCGTTTCCGAGCGCACCAGGAAGGCTTGCGTGACTTGCGGCAGGTGTTCCAGCAGCCAGGCGGCCATGGCCTTTTCCTGGGCCAGGATCTGCTCGCAGGCTGCGGCGGTGGCGGTATCGCCGACCGCCTTGGCGGCGCCGATCAGCGAGGTATAGCTGGCGATTTCCAGGTTCTCGAAGACGTAGCCGGCCATCGCGCCCTTCACTACTTCGTCGCTGGTGGTCATGCCGCCCACGGCCTGGCCGAAGGCGGCCAGCTTGCCGCCAAGGTCTTTCAGCACCGAGTTGCTGATGCCGCGGCGAGCCAGGATGGCGTCGAGCTGTTGCTGCTGCCAGCGGGTTTCCTCGATGTGCTGGACGATGCGCGCACGCAGCTCGGGATAGTGTTCCAGGCGTTCGGCTTGGGCGTTCAGCATCTTGTCCGCTTGTTGCTCCATCGCGTGGGCGTCGCGCAGCCAGTCGTTCAGGTGTTCGTTTGCCGTCGTCGTCATACATCTCTCCATCGGTAAAGTGTGCTGGATGGCGCCGGGATGCCGGCGCCGCCTGGACGTGCAATGCAGCCGCCGTGCCGGCGGGTTATGCAGCTTCAGCTACCTTCGCAGAGTTGACGTGCGATGTTTGTTAGATGAGGCACATTTGCGGGGAGTTGGACGAATAAATCTTCTGTTACGGCACTGATGAGTGGAATGATTAACACCGGGAACCGCCATCCACGTGGCGCCCCGTATGAGCGGTCACCGGGTCATCTTGGGATAATGAACAACCTCGGCAATAAATTCGTTTAGCACCGGATACACCATCTCGCATGGCTTGCCTTGGCACATGGCAGGCTTGTAAGGCGTCAGCATCAGTACGCTAGCGATATTCCTGACCAGCTGTTGCTCGGCTTCCGGGGTGTCCAGGGATGGTTTCTCGAACACATCCGCGCGCTTGGCCTTGCCATCGGCGCCGACCAGCACGGCCATGCGCAAGGTGCCTTCGGCGGCGCCTGCCTTTTGATTGAGCTGCCCGATCGCCCGCAACACATCGAGCGGACCCGCGCTCGGATAGGGCGGTTCGTCGCCCCGTTCCAGCGCCGGAAAGCGGCTGCGCACAGTGGCCTTCTGGTCCTCGGTCAAGGCTTCCCAGGGCTGGTCCAGCGGGATGCTGGCCCTGGCCGGACCTCCCGTCCTGTCTTCGCGTAGGAAGGCATAGCGCAAGAAGTCGATCTCCTGTGCCTCCGGCCCGACGATCAGGTCGTTAGCGAACTCACCCTCGAAACTGCGGCCGCTGCCCGCGTAAACGAGTTTTCCCCGGCCATGGCGCTTGCCCATTTGCCACTGGCCGGTATAGCTGCCGCCTTCCGCGTACTTCACTTCGCCCCAGCCATGCGGCTTGCCGTCTTTCCATTCGCCCGCGTATTCCGAACGGTCGGTCTCGACGGCGATACCCTTTCCTTCGCGGATGCCGTCGACCACGTCGCCTTCGTACTGCACGCCATTCTTGTACGTGAAATAGCCTTTCCCATGGGGTATGCCCTGGCGCAGGGTACCGATATAGGTATAGTCGCCTGTCTTCAGTTCAGCATCGCCTTCGATCTCGCCGCGCATCAGGGTGACTGATAGGTTCATCTGCTTCCATTTTTCGCCCATCCACCTGAGCATGCCCTTGCCCTGGGCGTAGCCGTCGACGCAGGCGCCGTCCCAGCTGACGACCGAGCTGTCGGGGACCGGGGCAAAGACCGCGATGCGGCAATTGGGTTTGCCAAGGTAGACAGCGTCGGCTGCAAGCGCGGCCTGGCTGGACAAGACAAGGGCGGCAACACAAAGTAATCTGGTCATGGGTAGCTGAACATGGTCGTGGGATGGAAGCGGTGCGTTGCTGTGGGTCCGCGGTACTTCAGCGGAACATGGGGGGGACACCCGGACCGCCCGCAATGTCGAACACATACTTGATGGGATAGACCATTTCGCATGGCTTCCCCTGGCACATGGCAGGCTTGTAGGTGTCGAGCATCATCACGCCGGCGACATTCTTGACCAGCTTTTCCACGTCTTCCGCATCCCTGAGTACCGGCTTTTCGAAGATCGTCGCGTGCTTTGCCTTGCCGTCGGCGCCAACCAGGACGTAAATGGTCAGATTGCCTTCTGCCGCACCAGCCATACGGTTGAGTTTGACAACCGCCTCGAAGACCTGGCGGCGCCCCTTGACCGGGTAAGGCGGATCATCTCCCTGCTCTAACGCCGCATACGTCTCGCGCACGCCATTCTTCTGGGTTTCCGTCAATTGTTCCCAAGACGCGTCGAGCGGTACACTGCTTGTGAGCGAGGGCGTCCTGTCCTTGTGGAGCAAGGCATACTTTTCATCGTCGATCGCTGGCTGGGCGCTTCCGGCAATACGGCCGTCCTCAAACCGGCCCTCGAACTTGCGGCCGCTGCCCGCATGGACGAGTTCGCCTTTGCCATGCCATTTGTTCAGGTGCCATTGACCGGAATAGCTGCCGCCTTCGGCATATTTCATCTCTCCCCAGCCCTGGCGCTTGCCGTCCTTCCACTCGCCGACGTATTCGCTGCGGCTCATCCAGACGAAGATTCCCTTGCCGTCCTGCTCGCCATGGGCAACACCGCCTTCGTACATGTTTCCGCTCTTGTAGGTAAAGAAACCGGTGCCGTGCGGCATGCCGCGCAGGAAGGTGCCGATATAGGTGTAGTCGGCCGTCTTCAATTCTCCTTCGCCCTGCACTTCGCCGCGCACCAGCTTGGCTTTCAGGCGGTAGCGGTTCTTCTTCTCGTCTTTCCAGTCGAGTTCGCCCTTGCCGACGGCAAAGCCGCCTTCGCAGGCGCCGTTCCACTCGACGACCTCGTTGCGTGGCGCCGGCTCGAGCGGGGCGATGCGGCAGTCGTCGAAGCCGGTGTAGCCCGGCAGGTTGGCACGGACGGAAGGATTGGCAGGCGCCGCAGTGGCGTGCGAGAAGCTCGCCACGGCGATCAGCAGAGAAAGGAAATGTCGTTTCATTCAGGACCGCAACGCTAACAGCAAGGATGGTTTGTAATTATTAATAACGTATCATATAGTTTTGACTACTGACACTATTTCTTTCCCTAGGCTGTAAGTCGCTTAGGGCAACTCCAGCCCCCATTTGTCGTACTCTTCGCTGTCCGGTTTTTCATCGTCGATGATGAAGTGGTAACGCAAGGTGTAGACCATGTCGCATGCCTGCCTGCGGCACATGGCAGGCTTGTAGCTGTCCACCATCAGCACCTTCCCCAAGTTCTGGATCAGCAGATCGACTCTTGTTTGCGCCTGCCGGTCTTTCGCATCGTAGTATTGCGGCCGTTCGAAAAGCTTCACGCTTTTCGCCTTGCCGTCCGCGCCGACCAGCACGTGTACGCGCAGCTTTCCGCGCATCGGTCCCAGTTGCTGGTTGATTTCGTGGATGGCAGCGATCGTTTCCTGCCGCCCTTTCAGCGGGTACGGAGGATCGTCGCCCGGTTCCAGCATCGGGTACGCACTGCGTGCTTCGTCCCGCGCGGTTTCCGATAGTTCGTCCCAACTACCTTTTGCTAGTGCCGGAGCATCGGTGTCGGCGGCGCTGGCCGCAGCGGCTCTGCTGCCGGCTACCCAGCCGTTCTCGAACAGGCCCTCGTACTTGCGGCCGCTGCCTGCAAAGACGGCAATGCCATAGCCATGCCTTTTCCCGGCTTTCCATTCGCCCGTATAGCTGCCGCCGGCCGTGTACACCATCTCGCCCTTGCCGTGACGCTCGCCGTCTTTCCATTGGCCAGTGTATTGTGACCGGTCGGTTGCCAGCCAGGTGCCCTGGCCTTCTGCGCGTCCATGCGCGATTTCGCCTTCGTACATGGCGCCGTTGGGGAAGATGAAAAAGCCTGCGCCATGGGGAATGCCGTGCTGGACACTGCCCTTGTACGTGTACCACCGGTTGTCGAGTGCGGTGTCGCCCTGGATGGCGCCGCGTACCGCCTTGCCCTTTAGTTTGTAACGCCCCTTGTTGCTGCTGTGCCATTCCAGCATGCCTTCGCCTTCGGCGAACCCATCCTTGCATGGCCCGGACCAGCTGACGCCGTTGCGAGGCGCGGGCAGGAGCGGCGCGATGCGGCAATGCGCGGAACCGTGGTAGGCGGATAAATCATCCGGGGCCGAGTGCGCAGTCGACGCCGCTGACAGGATCAGCAGGGAGAGGACGAAAGGTTTCATGGAGAGACCGCT
>Ga0308160_10004277_pt1 | contig 15386 bp, 24 predicted proteins | sample PhyFR1_FD_201036 | JGI IMG/M metagenome (GOLD analysis project Ga0308160, IMG submission 201036) | Phyllosphere microbial communities from UC Gill Tract Community Farm, Albany, California, United States - DLSLF.R1 | ecosystem: Host-associated > Plants > Phyllosphere > Unclassified | place: USA...
CTCGTCAAGAATGGAAACATTGTTTCCGTCGGTTACATGCTCCGATACCTCCGATGTGTCCAGCACATGAAGAAGATTATCCACGACAACAACCTTACCGTCATGGCCACCAACGCTCGATACGTAAGTCCCCCCTTTCTATACCACCTTGAATGATGCTGATATAAGTCCGCCGCTTACGAGGCTATCGCCAAGCCAGCATGGTGGAACAAGTCTATTGACATGGGACCCGTCATTGAGCAGGGTACTCACTTCTGTGATTTGTCCCGATACTTCGGTGGTGACGTTGAGATTGATTCCGTCGTGTATGTCCCCTCCTTCATCACATCGCAACATACTGACATCCAGTGCCAAGTCTGTCGAATTCTACGAGCAGCCTGGTAAACTCTCCAAGGTTCCTGTCGACGAGTCCAAGATCCCCGAGGAAGACCGAATTCCCCGAATCACCACCGCCGTCTGGTACGTTCTCCCTTCTCCCCCTTTGCGATATATGCTGACCGGGCAGGAAATACAAGAATGGTGCCGTTGGAAATTTCACTCACGCTGTCGCTCTCCAGGGTACCGCCTACGCTTGTGAGCTAGAGATCTGGGCCGATGGATACCACATGCGATTGGTGGACCCATACCAGCAACCCACTCTCTTTGTCCGGTATGTCCCTCCTTTACAGTCTGAGTATGACTGACGATATAGACGACCTGGAGATGATCACGAGGAGAGGCACTCTTTCACCGTTTGTCCCCTCTCTCTCGTCTGACTCACGCTGATAAACAGGATGACGATCCCTTCTTCTCGGAGGTTTCCGCTTTCATCGACGCTATCGAAGGTGGACCTGACCCCCACATCCTCTCTTCCTTCGAGGATGCTACCAAGACTTACGAGTATGTCTCTCTGCGCTCTTGTGTTTCGAAGCTGACAAGCAGACTCACCTGGGCTATCCGACTCGCTGCTGAGGCTTCCCGAGTTCCCCGAGACAAGGCTTAGGTCATGTTTCGTAAATGGAAAGAAAAGATATTCAAGTTTGATTGGATTGGGTTGGAAAGGAAAGGTTTAAATTACGAAGACCGCATGTGTTTGAAGATAGTGTAGATAGCACGGTTTTATGCTATTATGCGTATATGCCCATATCCTATCCTCCTGCACGTTCGACGCAAAGTGTCTTATCGCCGTCTTGAGCACTACCCTAGATTGAGTGGATTGGTGCCCCACATGACATGATTGAAGTCATCTTTCTGTCATCTTTCTATCGTGATTCTTCTTGCTCTTACATTATTACAATAGAACTATACACTTAGAAGATGTCGGGTCCGTCTCCATTCCCAAGCAACTTAGGGCTCAAGAAACCAGTCTGTGTCTTGTAGGCTTCTTCTTGTCCCCCGTTCGAAGTAAAGCTGAGAGAATAGTTGCGGTTCCTCACCAGGCTCATTACCCCTCTATGCCAATGCAGCTAAAGCCGTCGGCCGGGCTCTGGCCGAGAACAATATCCCTTTGATCTACGGTGGTGGACGAAGAGGTCTTATGGGTATGCTCATTGAGCCGTGAGAGGGAGAAAGCTGATAGTAGGAATGGTATCAGCAGCAGCTCTAGAAGCGGGTGGTTATGTCCATGGCATCATCCCAGAGTCTTTAGTCGAGAGGGCTAGTCAGACTGGGAATGGACTGAAGAGTGGGGAGGGTCAGGGAGTGGATATTTTGGATAATGATTATGATGGGAGGTTTACGACTGAGGTTACAAAGGGGATGCACGAGGTCAGTGACTCGGACGGGAAAGATGGGTAAGAAGGCTGATGAGATAGAGGAAATTGAAAATGGCAAAGTACTCTACTGGAGGCTTCGTCTGTCTTCCTGGTGGATATGGGACTTTTGAAGAGATGATGGAGATGATCACTTGGAATCAGGTATGTCGTCTTAGTTATTTGACTAGAAGGATTGCTAACGAGTAGCTTGGGATTCATACTCTACCCGTCATGGTTCTTAACAGTACGTCACTACTGAATAGGGGAGGGCTGACGAATAGTTGGAAACTTCTACGCCCCCATTAGGACACTGTTGGAAGGAGCGAAAGAAGCAGGATTCATTCAACCACAAAACCTTTCTCTAGTCACCATTATCGATTTAGAGAATGAAGGAGAGGGTGAGCAATGGGGAACAAAAGTCGTCAAAGATCTAGAAGACTGGATACCTCCTGCAAGTCCGCTTCCTTCTCGTCTACGCTGAGCTGATATCCAGAATGCTGGGTATGGATTAAAATGGGATGAAAAGGAAAAGGACAAACAAGTATGATATATATCATCTTGTAGATGATGTATACATAGCTCATATCGCCAGAAGACTGATTTCTCACTATTCACCACGATGAGATATACTACAGATTCAAAGAGGGAAATCGAAGAAGGAATGATCCCATTATGGCCATATCACCTGCGCAGATTGAAGGAAGCTCATGCTTATTTCGCCAAGAGGGATGGGGAGGATCAATGGGGAACTTGGCCTGGTGATGAGGCTGTTTGGGGGAAAGTGAGGGAGAAGCTGGAAGGAGTGAATAGAGGGGATTATAGGGTATGTCCACCTCGATTGAGAAACAGCTGAGTGGAAGGTCCGACTACTCCTTCACCCAGGGGCCTCGGTCGAGGTACAAGCCTTACCTGCTCCTGCTGATGCTGGTATGTCCCGCCTCGTCGATTACTGCAGTACTAAGTTACAGGACCGTTTCAGCTGCGCATACCAGTCGAGAAAGGCAAAACACGCCCTCTAATCCTTGATCCTAAGAGGACCGATATCTTATCTGAGACGGAAGAACAGGTAGATGCGAGGATGTACAAAACCACGAATAGGGCGATATACGACGAAGCATCCGCACGAGCTCGTATGTACTTCCCATCTTCCTTAATCCTCGCTGATGATGAAAGCAAACAAAGAGATCCTACTTCACACATCCACTCATTTACTCGAAACAGCGACTTCCAATATCGCCATCCAGATCGGAAGAGGGGAATGGGTCACCCCTCAACTAGATAAGGCGAGGACACCTTTCCTGGACGGAGTGATGAGGCGATATCTACTCGATCAAGGTCTCATCAAGGAGGGTGAATTGAGTATTAGGGATTTTGAAAAGGCGAGGGAAGAGGGAAATAGAATTATTGGTTTTAATGGATTAAGGTGAGTCGACAATCGAAGGGGTCAAGCTAATTTTAGGGGCATTTGGGAGGCAGAGCTCCATTGATGGTATATCGAGAAATGACAACGATGCGAAGTGGTTTTCCGCCGGGGACGGCGGCTCCGCCTCCTCATACAAATGCATTCAGTACTACCAAACGACATGATCATAATCACCGAAACTCAACTCCAGCTCACATCTTATATGCCGATCCTGCGCTGGCGATGGGACAAGAGGCAACGCTTGTTCCGTACGCACCGTCGAGTGACTTTTCCGTCATTGCGAACCTGGGGTCGTCAGGGGTCTTCAAGGCCTCCACGTCGGCAATGGACATCTAAGAGAGATCAGCATGGTACCACTGTGAATACGAAAATCTCACCCCGCCCTTGAGATACTCAGAGTGGGCGAATTCCTGGACGCTCATACCCGTCATCACGGAATATGGTTTTCCCTGCAAATCAAGCACCCAAGGCCCCGCTTTCAGAGTATAGTCTCCTAGGGCAGTCTTGGTGGTCAGACTGGCGCCGAGACTGAATGATTTTTCATTGATTTGATGAGATTCTGCGATCGATAGCGGACCTCCCGGTACTGGACCCCAGCGGCCACCTGGTGGTTTCATGATTGCTTTACAGGTGTTGGTAATGCCATCTTTGTCGCCGGTGAAAGCGGAGCAGCTCCCGTATTCACCATCGGGATAAGGTGGCTGGTATCAGTCAACACTAAGGACAGTTTCGGGAGAACAACCCACCTTTGTCTCCGGGTCATCGATCCCGCTGTCGACGGTGAACATGTATTTAAGGTCAAATCTTGGTTTCAAACACACGCCCTTTGTCGAGAGTTCATTCTCCATTCTGGTCATCACACTCCGTACCGCTGGGGTATTCATTGATTCTGATAGGCTCATATTGATAAGCGATGTTGCGGGTAGAAAGTAGACTTGTATATCAACGCCAGTCACTCATTGTCCCAATTTATATTGTATGTGGTGATGACATTGTAATAATCACACACGTTCATAACTCCGCTAATGAAGCTATCCTTTGTGCCGCATCGCCATCTTAGGCTCTTTTCACATCACCAATCGAGTTCTCGCAGTCTTCGAACGCTAGAACATTCTACGTCGAAGCCTGCAGAGGGCGGGCGTTGTGACAAATCCCAATGGATGATCTGTTTCACTGGGATAGAAAAGGGCTCAGTCCCTTTGCCGAGCTAACCTGTGGGTCACGATATATCAATCTCGGTGGTCTAGTAACGAGGAAAGCAAGGACGGTATCTCCGGCTGACAGACCAGCCCTCTATTTGTGATCTCTACGTTTCCATTGACTTTAGCAGGCGACGCACGCGCGGGGAGACCGCGGTGGGTATACACTGGACAGCACTTGGCAATTGATGGTGTTAAGATCACCACACTTGCTGAGTGGCCCTTGATCTTGTTTCTCAAACGCATAGAGCGTCTCTTGCGCGGTTGCCCTATGTATATATACACTGCAAGAATCCATAGCTCCTATAGGTACACTTGGTCGCTGCTCCATTGCCGGCCTCATTTTCCCATTTCCGTTGCATGGGTCTGCACCCCACCGTATATAAACGCCATGTAAAAGAGCGGTTGTTTCGCCTCCGAGTAAGCTTTCACCCCTTCAATCTTTGACGCCATATTTATCGGAAAGTGACGAGGATCCTGTGGTGATGCTATAAGCTCAGGTCTGTGTCAACTCAGACCCACCTTGCTATGTATGGTCCCGTACAATATATATCCAAAATGACACGAGTCGAATCAATGATCGTGATTGGCATCTTGTGAAAGAGACGTTGCGATGCAAAGACTTCACATTGCACTTCTGCCTTAGCACCCACCAGTTGCTGCCACAGGTCGGTGGCATCGTTCGCCGGGAGAGTAACCGTTTTGTTGCTCAGGAATCGATTGAACATGAGTAGAGTACCATCATACAGTATATATTTGTGACTTGTGATGTCAGATCTGGACCTGCGATTTCAAGATTCTTGAGCAGAATGTTGTGGTAGACTCCGAGCCTTTCACCAGTCACCTTAGAGCAATTGGCAGGACTGTAGACCCCCTTACATACCCAGCAAACCCAAAAATAAATGCGCCAGCAAGTACAATCCAATTTGGTGCTCAGTTTCCTACTTGCAGTGCTTTACATAGTGCTTTGTACAAGACGCAACATAGTCTTCAAGGGGTCCTCATGCGCGATCCACCTCTTCTCACCTCTCAGTCAACATGATGGCCCTCCAATGTTCCGTGTCATCTCATCAATCCAGCCCAGTGCTGGATCCGCCAATTGCCTGTCTGGAGTCTGCAGTTGGCTTTGACTTCTTCAAGGTGGCTTGAGCTTCCAACAAGCTATCATTCATCACTGCCTCTCGGATAACTCTCACTTCGTCTACCTTATCAGTCATGGTCGTTGACACCCTAAGACTTTAGCAGCTTCAGGACTCACCGGCGGTTCTGCGATCACCTGAGTAATCAGCTTTGGTACTTCGGTTCTCAATCCGTTGGGACTCACCTAATTTGCCAGTCTGCCAATAAGTCCGATTCAAGAGAGATCCCGGCTTTAAGGCAAAGTTGTTCGAACTGTTGGACATGACTCCGGCGAACGACTGCTCTCGCATCTCCTTGTAGATATTGTCAATCTCAGTGAGTGTAGGCTTGCTTTGGAGAGCTTTGTCAAGCTGAGTGTGGGCCGAGGCGAGAGTGGTCTCCCGAGCAGCGGCGTCCCCGGGACGCATGTGCTCAAGGACCGAGTTGCCAAACTCTGACATATGTCTCTCGTATACTGACTGCTTCTTGAGAAGTTCCCTTTGGCCCCTGTTGAGCCAGTGTTGCGAAGCAGCAAAGGAGTTGTCACTGGCGACTCGGAAATCATTGGTCAGCCTGGCAATGTTTGCCTCCAATCCCTCTCTTGTCATTTCCCCTACCAGAGTTGGAGCTGTTGACCCAGCTGGAAAAGTGCTTGAAGAGGCATGGCTTGATTGAGACGGGATCTTCTTTCGTCGATCCGTTGGAGCTGACGGAGCCTCATGGACAACAGAAAAATAGGGGTTTCTGGGTGTATTCCTGGGCATGGTGAAGAGGATGAGGTGTAGGGTGTTGTATAATGTCACAAGCTGCATTTTTTTTGGACTTTATACTATAATTCACCCTCCTTTTGGCTCATGCTCCACACAACATTGACAAGCACCATCCCTAGTCTTTCCAGACCCATATCAGAAAGGAACCTAGCCACCTGGCGTCCCCAGCCTACTTGACTGACCAAGCTATTGACCAAGGTCTCTGCACCTCCATCAAAGGTTCTACAATGAGATCGTTTCATGTCTGGGATAGCACCGCCATTTGCTGAAAAGACTGGGGCAAGAGCCAGTGGTGCTGTTGATGAATGGACTTTCGGCCTGTGGAGCTTGGAGCAGGTTGCTGGTCTACTTTCTTTTCATTCAGTACTCGGCAGGTGGAGCAAAAATGAGGGCAGTCCTTTGACATGTCCGCTCCTCAGACCCTAGTTTGGCAAATGCTGTACAGGAGGAGCCGCCGTAACATGTTGCATAGTCTTGCCACTTCAGTGTGCCGATTCTCGCGAGACCACACCAGGTTTTTGGTTTTGGGGTGCATGATCCGGCCAGATAGTCCTCACTGGTATCACAATTCAGAAGACGCCAGATCAGTTTCCACCGACAGTGGGCTGAGTGAGCCCGCTCCCCCATCATCAGCACCACAATCACTTGGCGTAGTGAATCAGACACATGAGTGGCAGTCTCCTTGATACTTTGCATGTGATCATGTACAATTTGGGGCCCATTGCTCTTGTGCGTCTTCCACTGTGCCCAAACTATCTCTTGTTGAAGTGGAGGTCTTGCTCGCTTGTCTATCTTTCTCATTTGCCTAGATCCTTCTCTTATGCAACCACCTATTTCACTGTGTCTCCCACCAGGGATCCATATCCTCTGGCTCCCATGTAGCTTTGTCCTCACTTCCCAACTGATTGTTCCTTTTGCTGGGTCCTTCATTGTAGCTGCCCGGCGCTGTAGGGAGGCGAAGATCCCAGATGTCTGAGCTGCCCCACTCTTTGGGCTGCTCCCCATCCTGGACTGGCATTTCAGTCTCCTGACTCTGATGTGATCCTGCGTCATTTGCGGAGCTTTTTGCTATGCCTGTAAGTAGCTCAGTGGAGACAGGAAGTTGTGTAAACTCCCTTGTCCTGGTTCTGCGCTTGTCAGGATGTTCTGTCTGATAAGTAACGCCCTTGTAGACAACCAAGCCCGCTTACCATGAGCGTTACTCTTGTCTAACAAGTCAGTTATCAATTGACAGCTGATTGGGCCTGAACTCACATGCCCCCCAAAACTCTCGCGCAACCAGGGAGCCTCTCTCCACATGGACAGTCCTTAGGTGCGGGCTGTCAGCAGCAACAAGTGCCATGAATGCTAGCTCATCTAATCCTGGCCAATCCACAGGCTTTCCACCCAGAAACCGGTACTGGTGAAGTCGCTCTCGAGCTCCGCGGGCTTTATCCACCGTATCTCCGTCCCCAGTCCCTTCAAAATGGCTTTTCACCGCATCAAAGCAATCTGCCATACCACTACAGATGATCTCTCTTTCTCGCAAAGTTCCTCGGATCATCAGATTCAGTTTTGAAGTGGCTGCGGTCATGGCTGCCGTCGCTTCCTGCCTCAAGAACTTTGTTTGTTCTTCCAGCAAAGGTCCGATCTGTTCCCTTGTCATTGATTCAGGGTGGTTGCTGGTGTGGATGGGTTCAGAAAGCCCACTCAAAGAGCCGGTCTTGACCGCGGTGACCACGCCGCTGAAGACTCTGTGGCGGTCAGTGAGCCGAAGCTTGCTGGTTTGCTTGGACATTGCTGTTTGTTAGCAGGAGAGACCTCCGGACGCCAGCATCCAGCCTTTATAGCGCAGACCACCAATCCTTCCACTGTCACATGCTTCAGTGGCAGATTGCGGGTCATTTTCTGAGCAGTAGCATTCCATGATCAAAGGGCAACATCGACCTCAGGCCCCACCCTCTTGTCTAATAATCCTTCACCGAGCTTAGCGTGATTGTTCCTTCCACCCAATAACAGACAAAACGCTGCAATAGGCTCCGGTGTTCACCGAAATCGGCCTGACCGAGCAAGAACCGCTGGTGTTGTCAAAGAAAGGTGTGTTGGTTTGTGACGTTTCTGAGAAAGCGAGGGCGTAAGAGCCGATGAGTCGTTTATGAAAGGTCACTCGATCTGTAACCTACAAGGAGGAGGATTGGGGTGGAGACCAATGGTGTAGCTCATGAAAGGGTCCTCGATCTTTTCAGGTGGAGCGGATCGTCCTTTGTCGCATCTTGTTTGAGGGTCGGGTCGTGGAGCGACAAAGGATTGTCAGGGATTGTGTTGTGGTCAATACGTTCGAGTCGACCAACCCGGGGAGATTCAATGTCATCATGAATGTTCCAGCTTTTCCGTTAAGCTTGGACCGTTTGAGCGAGTGTGGTTTAGGCGAAACAATTGATATTTGAGGAAGACAGAAGTCAGTAATACATATGAATAATCCACTCAGAGTAGTCGACACGAGAGCACCCGTGACTTGACCAGCTCGATCGCAGCGTACACTATTGACATCCATGTAAATACGACGGACATATATGTAAATAACATTAGCAAGTGCTCAGCACTCCTTCTACTCGCCCTGCCCGATATTACTCCACAACCCCTTGATCATCTCCTCCCCCCTCTCACTCGACATCTTATCAAGAACATCCCTCTCCACAACACTCTTCAATTCCCCGAGGTACCCCTGATACCGTCTTACGAATTCCCTGAACCAACCAAACTTAGCTCGGGTAGACCAATATCCTTCTTCCCCCGCATCGAGGAGTTTTAGGACTGTACGTAGTCCTCCGTCCCCTTCTGGAAGGAGGGTACCGATGAAGTGTTTTGAGGTTGCTAAGAGGACTTTTTCTAGGCGGGTTGTATTGATATCGAGGGATGTTTGGGCGTCTCGAGCTTCGTTGGATCGTTCGGGTTGAGCATCTACTACATTAGCTTCTGTCCCGACTATCAGGGTAACCGAGCTTACCTTCCACTTCGATATCCTCTTCTCCTACGTCACCGCCCTTCTCCAAAACGTCTGCTGCACGCCTCGCCCGGGCTGCTTCATCGGCCCTTTCCACAGCCCTCAGCCTCCTCTTGACAGAGGCGACCCGCCCACTGTGCTTATCCAGGCACATCCTCAGTATCTCCCACTTATGCCCATCCGTCCATCCATCCGCTTCATCCGCCCCAGCACCAGTTCCTTCACCCTCCGAAAAGACCCAATCGACAATATCTAATCCCTCCAGCACTCCGTATTGAACATACTTGTCAATCGTGATAAGCTGCATTTGCTGGGATAGTTTCCAGTAGGACGATACGCCCGATAAGAGGAGTTGACGTGATGCTGGGTCTGGGGTGAGGAATCGGAGGAGATCGAGGTATCTTTCCGTTGCATTTAGGAAATGTGAGAAAGATCGGGAACCGAGTTGGAGGATGGTCTCGATGGCCATGATTCGGACGTTTGATGGTATTGGCTCGTCTGGACCGGATGTAGTGTTTGGTAGAGTGAGGAGGTACGATTGGGCTTCGGCGTTGGTGCCCTTATTACGAAGTAGGTCGAGTAGGCCAGTAGCTTCTTGATGGAGTGGATAATCTGCCTATCAGCGGATGTTTAGCCGTTGATTATGAGTTGCGACTCACCTGCTCGCTCGTATGGCCAGTTGGGTTGGGGATCCTCACCAATAACCTCTGCCTCCTTCGCCTGCATAGGTTCCGGCAGTGTTTGCAGAATACGATCATGGTACGCTAAACGTACTTCTGAGTCTACTACTTTCCGGATGAAAGCACGTCGAGGATGAGCAGAAGGGAGCTCGAGATCCGGGATCCTATTCATCAGCTTCGACTTTACAAAGTCGCCAGCTGAACATACCATTCCTTCCACATCCACTGGAAACCAAAGTTACTCAGATGTACAGCGAACCACTCAGCTGCCCTTCGCGAAATCTCGCTATCCAGTCCCTCGGCGCCGAGCATGGTGAATAGTTTCCTAACCGCTCGACCGACGGGAGGAGCAACAGTGTTTGGACTGAGCTTACATAATTCAGTGATGACTGATCCGTAGTAGATCAGATCGTATGGCGGTGAGGGTAGAGTGAACATGATGGACAAGATGGTGGAGACCACCAAGGACTCGAGGGAGATTGTTGAGGTTGAAGCGGAAGGATCTTCGGTCTCGGTAGTTGTGGCTAGCGGCTTGAAGGTGTCTTTTGGTAGGTATTGACGGATTGCGAGTAGTAGTCGAGCACATTCCTTTCGATTGACTTCGAAGATATGGACGGTGTCGTGAATGATACTGCGCAGTGTCCAGCCGAGGGGTGTGTCGGGAGATGGAACAACCTGTTTGTCAGCTCGAGCAAGCATAAAGTCATCCCACTTACGTCTTCCGCAAAGAACTTGATGGTCCCAATCTGACCTTCTCCACCATTCAAGCTGTCCTCATTGACATCGTACATCTCTGGAGGCATGCTGATGGCCGAAAGATCGTATGGCTCGCTAAGCGAGTGTCCCTCTGGAATGACAACGCTCTCCCAAGGTCGGAGTAGGCACTCAGGAGGAGAGTAGTCGTTACTTCGGAATGCGTGTAGAGCAGCCAACAAATGGCCGAGAGACTGATTGTCAACCACCGACCGTGATCGATAAGTGTGAACTTACATCTTGGTATGGTTCTGCTTCCTGACCTTCTGACAAGATTGGGCATAACGGATCGTTCAATGCTTTGCCACCGCGTCGACCTAGGATGGCAGCTTCGAGACTGCTGAATATGCTTTCCACCTCCTCTGGGAACTGAGCTTGCAGGTTCTGTCCACTCTACCACTATCAGCGCTCTTCAGAACTTTGATATACGTAGACTTACTCTAAGCAGACCCTCTCCGACAGCTCGGATAACTCTTTCTGCTCGGTCTCCACCTCCACCAAGCTCGGTCAAAACTGACAAATGCGATTTATACAGTTCCAATAACGAGATCCCGCTGATCACGCCCGCTGGAAGTAGGAGAGAGAAAAAGTGTAGCTGTTCCCTTCAGCGTAGTCTTGAGAGATGAAAGAGAACATACACATTGTCGAACATTCAACCATTCCCTTCCCTCGACCCATGTTCGGTATGCGATACTGAGATTCTCGAGCACATCCCTCCCACAGTCAAGCTCGCCATCATCCTCCGCCTTTCTCTTCTCGCCAGTCTGGGCATCCTCCTCTTCCTTCACATCGAATTGAGAGTCGGGCTTGATAGATAGCTGAAGCAGTAGAGCGACATAGTAGGGTGTCTTGAACGGTTCTTGAGTTACCCTGTTCCGTTAGCTGCGTCCTTCCTTTCTTTAGAAAGAGCGGCTCACCCTATACGGAAACCGTCGAATACACCTGGTGCTCCTTCCCTCCAGCTCCTCCTTAAGACTTTCGCTAGACGTGGAGGATCCTCGACTGGATCAAAGTCCTCATTGATCAGCTTCGCCCAGGAAACGGAGAGACGCCAGCTTACCTCTTCATCCCCGAGCTTGATGACCATCTTCCTAAACCTGACTCCGGTACTCTCTGGAGCGTGTCTGTCTCCACCACCACCTCCATGTCCACCTCGACCTCGACCTCTATCATCTAGACGCGTCAGCTGACTACCCAATCGAACGTGGAGTACAGCTTACCTCTCCTTCCCCTACCTCGACCTCCACCACGGTTGTTAAATCCAGGCGAACCACCATTGAACGGCCTCATTCCAGGTGGGAAATTACCACCGCTTGAACCACCATATCCTCCGCCGTATCCCCCTCCACCTCCTTGCATTGGCATACCATTGTATCCATTTTGGTAGCTCATTATTGATATGTATGACTGAGTATATGGTTGATTTTGACTTTTGGATAGTGTAGACAGTGGAGGTGAATATCCATCAACCAATTTATTACACTTTATCCCAGAATTTCAAGTAATCTAGACGTCATACACAGAGAGGGGTGTTGATGGACTATACATGCAAGCAATGATAGCCTGGTATACATAGTATGCCACCACAGACAGCGACAGCCAAGAAAGGCAGTACAAAGTGTCAAGTCTGTCAGGAAGCAGAATCGAAGTATCGATGCTCAGCTTGTCCTGTGAGGTAGTAAGTCGCGTTTCCGCTTTCATGGACGTGACTGATAAGTAGCTGCTCGGTCGCATGCTACAAGAAGCACAAGGGTGAGTTCGCGTCTCCAAGTAACAGAGAGTGAAAGCTGACTGGATAGAGAATGATTGCTCGGCTGTCAAGACCATCGCTAGCGAAGCCCCGGCGCCGTTGCTAGACACGACAGAGGAGCCTTCGATAACCTCTAACACAGACGGGAAGGACACGGCCAAAGACGAAGAGGAGCGACCTCTCAAGCCATTGACGGAGATCTCGTGGCCTCCAGAGCCGGATGCAAGTGTATTCACGGATCCTCTGAAGAGGGATGACCCCAAACCACTTCGCCGCGAGGAGCTCATGCGGATAGGTAAGCTGTCATGCCCTAAGCAGACCGAGCCCAGCTGACTCCTAGCTACCTCTCCTGACCTCCGACAGCTACTATCATCACCTACACTACCACGTATCCTGCGCCTGCTCGACTCTTTGACTACGCCGAATGCCCGGTCATCCTGCTTGGCCCGACTGCTTGGCGTGGACGAAATCTCACTATCTAAACCGGGACAAGAAACGCTACTTTCACAACGTGACTCGCCTCCCCCACTTGAAGATCTATTACGTGCTTTCAGTGGGAATGCAGAGGAGAAGAGCAGACCTATGGATAATGAGGGATGGTGGTTAGGCAAAGACGCGGTCAGGATTTGGATAGGAGAAGAGGAAAAGCGAATGATGCGGGTTTGGGCTGGAGTGGTCGTACAGGCCATTGATGGGGATGGTCGCGGAGACGAATGGGGTCAAGGAGATCTATCATGGGATATCTAGTTTCGTTGTATCACTCTCCTCGCATAAGCATTTTGTGGCGTCAGTCGAGGCCGTAATAGCATTGAAGCGAACGCCTTTCAGACGTACAATAGTCCAAACAAGCTAGTTCGAGCTCCAATAGAACTTTGCGTACACCAAAGAGTACCTGGACGACAAGATCCTATTCCCCCTGAGTGACTTCAGGAATGGGACCACCTGCGAATCGACTTGGTCGGCCCACGTTATAGTGCAGATCGGCAACCACCCGCGGGGCCGTAGGGATCGCCGCAGCAACAGCGGTCGTCCGTATGGGGCTGTTGCCCTCGTCCAGTAACTTCGCATAGCAAATACACGTATGCATCGGAACCTACGCCTGTCTGACAACGGGTATCTATATCGTTGGGAATGATCTTGCTCCGCGGCATCGTAGTCCGTCTTCGGCGGGCTCGTATCCCTCCAGGCATGTAGAGACTTCACTGATCAGCTGTCTATTGGAGATTTAAGTCTATAAGAGGCTCACCTTGACACACCCCCGAGACGCAAGCGACCTGATCAACTCCCTTGATCGAAGTACAGTCTTTCCCATAACCGAGCCTGACCGGTCCCCCCGGACAACCTCCGCAGTGCTCCAGCGCTGCATCGGTGGGAATACAGCTCCACTCTTCCGAGTCTCTGGTCGGGCAGAAGGAGAAACCCGCCGCACAGCTCGTTGCGTCTCCGATCACTTGCTGCAATCTGGCTCGCTTTCGGCGCTGAATCACCCCTTGACTCCCGGACGGTACCGACGCAAGGTCCAATTGACTGAGAGAGAAGGCGACAGCGTCGTCTTGTAGAGTCGAGTTGACGTATGTGTGATGTGCAGCCAGGGTGGTCGAGTTTTGAGGAAGATTTTGACATTCCCAATCGTTACTGCGAGTTTCAGCTTTTGCCCGAGTGACGTACATACATGTTGCAGTAGCTACGAGTGATGGACTCGTACATGGCGGGTATAATCACGCTCGAGCCCGCCGTAAAAGCTCCATGCCCCATGGTAGCGGACCCTCTGTTTTCGCTCCGACCTTCGCGCCAAAACCCGCTGGAATTGTTAGCCAGAATCCGCCAGTCTAGACTTACTCTCCATATAGGATGACAGACACGACATTTGTCAGATCCAAAGTTGAATTCTGCATCGTAGTGGCTGTGAACGGTCAGTGCGCGATCAATCTGCCAAAGAGGTGTGGGTGGAGCTCACTGGCGAGTCGTGTGCCATAGCTGAAGGCTATCAAAACATATTTCGTTGTTGGGCAAATCGCCGTCTTTCTCGCAATGTAGTTGCCAAGATCAAAGTTGGTCGCTTATCGTTAGTTCTTTCTGTATCGCCTCATCTCTTGACTACGACGTACATTCCCTTGGATCAGCACATGTGGTAGCCGTAGCCAAAGGGACTCACGGATTTTCCCAGTAGTTGCCATTGGGTCGACCACGAGTGATACCCTGCACGGTAGGATAGGTGTCCGCTGGTTGAAATCCAGCATTCGATTTCCCTCTATTGTCAAGGACCTCGTAGTCATAGCATGTATCAGTCGGGTTGTGGACGGGGTAGAAGTCGTCACGCTTGAACAGTCTCCCGCCAGGATGCGGCCAGCCGGGGGTCGAGAGCGCTGTCGAGCTCAGCAGAGCCAACAAGCAGCAAAAGAAGATAGACATGTTTGTGGTCAAAGTCAAAGAGGTCCGCTGACCTTGAGTCACCTCTTTCGCTGTTCTCTCATGGAATATGGATGTCAACACGGGCCGACGAGAGGCCTTTTGAGCTATCGCGGGGTTCTTAAGCATATCAGGGCTTCCATACCAATCGATGGGCTGTCTCAGGGACATGTCGAACCTGACTTCCCTGCCACCCTGCGAAGATCATTGAGCATCAACTTCTGGTCCATGAAGTTATTTTAAGATATCCGCGAATGAGTGCCAGGGCTGAGGCCCTGCGTTGTTCCCGACTTTCGAACCTGTGCCTGATCGTCTGTCAGGTTTATTCCGAAGCATCTTCACTGTGGGGCGTCGATTCCCATGCAGGTCTCCAGTGTTCGAACACAATCCGATCCGTGGGATGGACAATTGAGCGTCGCGTCTCGAGATAACCATTATTCGGCTCCTGGTTGATCCTTCACCCTCGCTAAACTCTTTGTCAGAATGGCTGACTCTGTGTACGTGCCTGAAACTCTGGCCAGTTTGTCCTAACTCTTAACTTGGGGAGTCGGGTACTGGATGGTGTCA
>Ga0308160_10004278_pt1 | contig 15385 bp, 5 predicted proteins | sample PhyFR1_FD_201036 | JGI IMG/M metagenome (GOLD analysis project Ga0308160, IMG submission 201036) | Phyllosphere microbial communities from UC Gill Tract Community Farm, Albany, California, United States - DLSLF.R1 | ecosystem: Host-associated > Plants > Phyllosphere > Unclassified | place: USA...
AAGCTTCATCTGCGGAGATAAGCCCGTCAAGTTCATCGATTGCGTTTTCTCGAACAATTGGATCCTCGTCATCCAGGGCCGTCAGCAACAGCGGCCGTGCTTCCTTATCAAGCGCTTCTTTTGCATATCTGAGAGCTGCGCCCCGGACATAGGGAGAAGGATGGTGCAGCTGAGGTGAAATGATCAGCCATTCCGCCGAACCGATCCGCCTCAGCCCATCAATAGCAGCAGCGACAACCAACACTTCATCATGATGAAGAAAGCTCTTGATCGCCGGCTCACTCTCAATAGAAGAAGCCATCCCCAAGCCACAGATACCTGCGCGCAGACGCTTATTGGAAAGATTCCCCAACATCGTCTCCAACGCATGCCGGTAGTCCTTCGACAGCTCAGCGGCGATGACATCGTAAAAATCTTCATCATCAAGGACTTCACAGAAAAAAAGCCCCATTAATTCATCAAATTATTTTCCAAATATGTTAACTAAAGCAGCCATCGCCGCGCTCCACAAATACGATGAATTTCATCCAGACTCTTGCCACGAAGCCCAGTTGGAAATTCACGCTGAATATCAACCGGCTGCCGGTGGCATCATAGCTGTAGCCGTCGATAACCGTCCCGGCCGGGCCATCCTTGAACGCAATGAGCTGGCCTAGGGCGCCATAGGCCAAGCTGATCATCGGGGGCAGTATTGTCCGCCACGATCAGAGCGCTGAGGTTGCCGGCCGGGTCGAACGCGAAGCCAATGCTCAGGCCGTCGTTGCGGGTGTCGCTGACCGCGAGCGGACGGTAGTCCTGTTCGCCACCGGGCCGAACGGGTAGTAGTAGGTGGCGCTGCCCAGCAGCACCCTGGCGTGCCGCCGGCCTGGGCCATGCCCACTTCCGTGGTCTGGCCCTGAGAATTGCTGACATAGTCTACCGCCGAGTCCTCGGGATAGGTCCATTTTTCGGATCAGCGGCTTCCCCTAGGCGAATAATCGATCTCCTTAACGACGTTTCCTTTCTCGTCGTACCAGCGCCACACGCCCACCTGTTTGCCCCCTTTGTATCTACCACGAAAGTGAACATATCCAGACTCGGCAGCAATAAAATCACCGTCCTTTATATTGCAGCTCCTAGAAACACCATTCTTCCCCCAAGGTTGCACTTCCAACTCCGCGGGTGAAGTGCAACTAATATTCTGCTTGCTAAGAGCCTCGTAATCTTTGTCGCCACCCGATTCGCGAGTGCACCCGGATAAAAAAATATAAAGCAATACAAGAATTTTCTTTGGCGTATTCATCTCATACCCGGGACTAGTGAATGAACGATTTTTTGTGAATCAACAGAACTTGGATTCGTTTGCGCGTTCCACAAAACTTGAGTACTGAAAGTTCTACACTGGTTGTCGTAGGTCCAGTTACCTAATGGGCGTCCTATCTGCAGTTGTGCATTGACCTTAGCTTCATCAACACCCAAAACCCGCTCACAATGCGCACCAGACTCCTCGCTACGCCCTCTATGATCTATGACTTGCACCGGGTCTCCATACTTATCACCAGGTTGATTCCCGGCATTTCTGCCGGCCTTAGCAGTGCCCATTCCTGCTTCTATCGTGTCAGTTTTGATCCATTGATGGTCAACGGGGATCTTTCCACCAAAGGCAGGTTGTCCACACAGGAGAACCTCAAGACCAAAGCTATCAATCCACATCGTGGGGCTTCCCCCAACATAGGCATAGGTTGAGATTCCACCATTCAAGCCAATCGGATCACTCTGCCCATACCGCCCAGCACCGGGATCGTAGTCCCGGAAGTAGTTCTGGTTGAGCCCGGTCGCTGAGTCATAGCGCTGCCCCGGGAAACGCATGTCGAACACGAACGCGGTGCCGTCCTTGTCTGGGTCTTGGTTGGGCGAGGTGTTGCCGAAGGCTTCGCCCTTCAGGTCCCAGGTCCAGATCGCCACGTCGCGGACCGGGTCGATCACCGCGCGTGGGGTACCCAGGTGGTCCGGCTGCACGTAGCGCAAGGTGTTCTTGGCCAGCACGCCCACCGGCAGGTCGTCCAGCCAGATCGCCTGCTGCAGCGGGGCACCGTTGTTGTCGTAGTCGCCCAGCCAATGGCCGTTTTCGTCGTACAGCGTGTAGGTGTTGGTCTTGCCGACCCGGCGAACCTGCTCGCCTCGGCCGTTGTAGGCGTAGTTCATTACGACCGTCCCAGCGCGCTTGGCCTGTCCGATCCTGCCACTCGCTCCGTACACGAATTCCAGTGCAGTGCCGCCGATCGAGGTCGTGTTGCCGATCGCATCGTAGGTGCGCGCTGTGCCTGCCACCGCACTCAGGCGATGGTTGGTGGTCGGATAGGTGTACGTTTGGGTGGCGGTGTTGACCTTGGCGCTGAGCCGGTTGCCGGTCGCGTCGTAACTGTAGCCGTCGATCACCGCGCCGGTCGGGCCGTCCTTGAATGCGGTCAATCGGCCTAGCGCGTCGTAGTCCAGGCTGACCACCGGCGCGGTATTGCCCGCCGCGGTCAGGGCACTGAGGTTGCCGGCCGGGTCGAAGGCAAAGCCGGTGCTCAGCCCATCAGTGCGGGTGTCGCTGACTGCCAGCGGGCGGTAGTCCTGATCCAGCACGCGCTGCATCGAGCGGCCGTTGCCGTAGGACCAGCTAGCCACCGGGCCGAACGGGTAGTAGGTCGCGTTGCCCAGCAGCACCTGTCGGGTACCGCCGGCTGGGGTCACGCCGACCTCGGTGGTTTGGCCTTGGGCGTTGCGGACGTAGTCCACCGCCGCGCCGTCGGGATAGGTCAGCCGGCTCAGCTGCCCGGCCTTGGTATAGGCGTAGCGCAGCACGAACACCTTGCCGTTGGTCGTCTGCACCTTGCGCACCAGGTCGCCGAAGCGGTCGTAGCAGTAGTCGGTGCTGCCGCTGCCGTCCTGCATGCGGGCCAGGCGGCCGACCGCGTAGGTCTCGCCGCTGGCGCACGTGGTCTGGCCCACGTCGTAGGTGTAGCTCACGTTGAGGCTGTTGGTCGGATAGGCCACCTTGATCAGCCGGTTCAGGGCATCGTAGCCGTAGGTGGTCTTGATGTTGCGCGCATCGGTCTGCGTGGCGCGGTTGCCGGCGCTGTCGTACGTGTAGCTCGTGACGCCGGTATCCGGACTGGTGAGTTTGGTCAGGTCGCCCAGGCCGTTGTAGGCGTAGGTGGTATCCAGACCTTTCGGATCGGCGACCTTGGTCAGGTTGTTCAGCGCGTCATAGCCGAACTTGGTCTCAGCATTGATGCCGCCCACGTCCTGCAGCGTCCGCGCCAGGCGGTTGAGCGGGTCGTAGTCGTTCTGGGTGAGGTGACCGAGGGCATCGGTCACCGTCTTGGTGTTGCCGTTGGCGTCGTAGCCGAAGTCGGTCGGGTCACCGCCGGCGGTGGCCTGCGTGGCGAGCTGGCCGAGCTGGTTGTAAATCCGCGACAGCGTGCGCTTGAGCGTGCCCGACGCGTCCTTGGTGTCTTCCTTGGCGCGATTGCCCGCATTGTCCAGGGTGTAGTGAATCGTGTTGCCGGAATTGTCAGCGATGTCGGTCAGACGATGCGCCGCATCGTAGGTGAAGCGGGTGAAGGCGCCGTCCGGCTGCGTTACCTGCTTGACCAGTCCCGTCGGCCAATAGCCGATCTGAGTGATGCGGTCGTCGCTCTCGTTGCTGTCGTCGCTACCGCGTACCTTGCTGGCGGTGAGCCAGCCACGCTGATGGTAGGTGTAGTCGGTGACGATGCCATTGGCGTCCTTCACCGACAGCACGCGGCCAGCGCCGTCATAGGCCAGGTATTCGGTGGTCCGACCAAGGGCATCGCTGATCTTCCACAGGTCGCCCTTGTGGTGCGCACAGGTGGCCGGTGCCGCGGCGCAGGTGCTGTCGTCGCTGGGGTAGTAGGTGTAGCGGGTGGTGTCGTCGACGTCGGTGCGGGCGCCATCGACCGCCTTGAGCAAGCCCAGGATCGGGCAGGCGCTGTCGGTCGCGGCCACGTCGGACGCTTCGCAATAGCTGTATGTCAGGGTGCGCTGTTCGCTGGAGGTCGCGCCGCTGGTCGACATCTGCACCGGTTGCAGCCGGCCGTTGTAGGTGTAGGAAAGGGTACGCCCGCCGCTCTGCACCGACAGCAGGCGATTGCTGGCGGCGGCCATGCGCGTCGTCGTCGTGCGCTCCTGCGGTTGCCCAATGGCATCGCGGACGGTGTGGATGTTCACCTCGACGCCATTCTCGGTCGCCTCGACGTAGCTGTGCCCGGTCTCGACCCCACGCCGATCGATTACGCTGCTCAGCCGTCGGCGGAAGTCGCTGGCCTGGTCATTGTAGCTGTACTGCAGCGTGCCGTCGTTCCTGGCCACGGCGCCGACCTTCGGCGATGCACCACCGGCATTGGTCATCGTGTAATCGGCCGTGTCGCCCAGCGCGTCGGTGACGGTGGTGCCGGTAGACGAATACGTGAGGGTGACGCCGTCGATGCCGCCGGCGTGCTGGCTGGAGATTGCGCGACCGGCATCGTCATAGGCGAAGGTGCTGAAACGCTGGCCGTCTTCCGTGGTGACGCCAGTCAAGTGCCGCGGAAAGCGCGTGTCCTCGTAGTGATAGGTCCGGCCATTGCCATCGGCATAGGTCACGGTGACCAAGCGCTGTTGATCGTAGCCGTAGCTGGCGAGCTGGACGCCGCCGGAGACGACGCCGGCGATCAGCGCGTCGTCGTTGTCGTCGGAGTACACCAGTTCGATGGAGCGTCCCTGCAGCGAGGCGATGCTCTGCAATCGGCCACGCGCGTTGTAGGCGTACACCAGCCCGCTGCCATCCTCCGCCATGCGCGAAATCAGCTTGCCCTGGGCGTCGAAGGTGTAGATGGCGTCCTGGCGATACAGTACCCATTGATCGCCATTGGCGACGATGCGCTCGCCGGAGGCATTGGCCGCGCGATAGTCCGAGCCCACTTTGCGGAACGGCACGGCGTAACCGCTGCCCTCCACCAGGCCCAACGCATCATCCTGGACCGTCAGATGCAGGCTGTGCGAGAAGGTCCAGCCTGGCCCGAACCCTCCAGTGTTCAAGGCAATACCCGAATGGTAGTAACGCGTCAGGGCGACCCAGCCCAGATCGAAATCCTGCTCGGCCTGGAATTTCTCGCCGGTCTTGACGTCGCAGGGATTGCCGACCATGCCGGAGTTGCCGCCGCTGTTCTGGCTGCCGTCTGGCGGCCCCTCACACTGCAGGGTGGTGACTTCGATGGTCGCGAATATCTCCTTGTTCGTGCAGCCTTGGTCGCTGATGTGCCAGGAAGCGTAGGGCTTCGGACACTCGGAGCGGCGCATGCGGCTCATGAATGTCATGTAGTCATTAGGACCGCTGCAATCGTCATAAACCGTATGAACGCTGTACTGCCTGCTTTGGCCTTCTATGCCGATGTCGTACTCTGGAAATGGACCAATTCCGGCTGTCCACGGCCCGGCCGGCGCGACCGATGCAGAAGGGCAGCTGGGCCTTGTGGCGCTGATTTCCTGGGCAAGAACTACGGCTGCCTGCTCTTCGGTCGGGATCTTGGAGGCGTGCCAAGCGGTGTAGGTCCACTCTTCATCCTTGGCTTCAGTATTCCCCATCCAATAGGTGATCAGGGTCTTCCCGTTCTCCTGGGGGATCGCGCTCTTGACCGTATCGACATACTGATAAGCATCCGCCATATTCTCCGGCCCAGGAATCGCCTTGATCGCCGCTTCCGCCTGAGCCTGCGTGTCGTAGGTGCCATGGGATGCTCCATCCGCATCGCGCACTAGAAATTGCTGTTTCTTTTCTTGAGCAGAGACGAGCGGCGAAACCAAGAAAAGGCAGAGCATCGCCATGAGAAGCACGAAGCACGTGGAGCCGGTGTTTTTCTGGTTGCGGTGCGACGTGGTCATTGCGAGTCCTTTCAAGAAATCAATCCAATCGAATCAAATGCTGCCGACAGCAGCATCAGTCCAGATGCCATGCCCATCGAGCCAATCGCTGCGATCAATCTCCTCCCAGCACCTGCTGACCGCGCAGGCGCAGGCGACAGTGCACAGGCCGATCAGGATATGGATAGAAATCACGATTCGGCCTGCTCTTAACAGAACAAGACCAGCTCATCCCTAAGAGCGGCAGCGCAGAAAACGGGGTACACACGTTTCGCATACGACAATCCTTGTCATCACTGGTTGGCGATATTAGACGACGGCAAGACGAATGACAATCGAAGTTGTCTAATCACACCGGCCACTTACAGCCTTGTCCGGACATACACATACATCGGACGGCTTCGTTGCATTTCCCGGTCAAGCTAGAGATAGCTTGAAAAAACATCAAGCTAAAGCGCAGCCGAAAACCGCTCCCCAATCATCCCCTCGATCGCCTCCATATCCGGCAACAACGCACTTTGCTCGCCCAGCAGCACGCGCATATGCACACCAGCCGGCAACGTTTCTTCGGAAGCGTCGGCAAGCAAACCATCGCGCGGAACCGAGATCAGTTGCGGGAAGGATTGAGTGATCAGGGCGAAGTACGGCAGGTCGGGATTGCCGCCCAGGGCCTTCAGCACGACGATCTTGTTGTTGGAGGCGACGGTTTCGCTGCCCAGGCCGGTCAGGCGGGCGAACGAGAGCAGCGGGACTTTCCAGCCGTACCAGGCGATCTGGCCGAGCAGCCAGTGCGGGGCGTCGGGCAGCGGTTCGACCGGCACGCGCGACATCACTTCGGCGACGGTGGCGTTGGGCAGCAACGCCCGCTCGCTGCCGGCCTGGATCAGGACTCCGCGGATTTCGTCGTTGCTGGCGTAGCTGCTCATGGATTACGTCGTCCTGAAACCGGGAAAAACGCGCGGGCGGCGGCTCAGCCGCCCCATCGCGCGGACAAGGCCTGCGCCAGCTGCACCGGGTCGCCACTGGGGTGGCCGTGGCTGATCAGCTGTGCGGCGGCAGCCGGGTCGTAGCAGCCGTCGCCGGTCTGGCCGGCGACCCAGGCGCCTTGTGCGGCGAGCGCGAGAACTTCTTCGACCTGGTGCGGGTCGCTGCCGCTGAGCAACAGCACGGCGCTGTGCGCGGCCGGCAAGCCGCCGACCACCGAGGCACCGGCCTGCTGGGCGACGAAACGCAGGCCGGCGGTTTCGCCGCTGCGCACGCCGACATCGTCGGACAGGATGTAGACGTTGCCCACACCGACCGCCTGGCCGGCTTCGGCCAGCAGCACCGGCAACGCGGACACGCGCGCGATCTGCTTGACCAGGTTGCCGTAGCGGCCGCCGTCCAGGCGCAGCTGTACCAGCAGCGGCTGCGGGAAGTCCGATGGCAATGCGGCGAGCAGGCGACGGATGGCATCGGGACCGCCGATGCCGGCCATGACCAGCACCGCGCCCTGCGCGGCCGTGACTGCCGCGGCAGCGGCGTTATCGATGGTGGACTCCTCCTCGGAATCCAGCGCGACCAGCGACAGGCCTTCGGTAGAAATCTGCATCTGGCTCAGCGGCGCGCGCGCCTGCACGACCAGCGGCGCGTCGTCGTCCACGAGCGACCAGGCGCTGGCCGGCAGAGGCGGCGGCGCGCTGGCCGGCGCAGCGGCGGAGGCCGCCGCGGTCGCGGTCACCGGTTCGGGCGCCGTTGCAGGCGCGGCCACATCGCCGGCAGCGATCTGATCGCGCGAGAACTGCAGATCCTCGAACCCGGGCGCGGCATCGGCCGGCGGCTGCCAGGCATAGAAGCTGTCGCCGGGCACTGTGGTAGCGAAGCTGGCCGCTTCCTCGACATGGAAGCCGATCGGCGCGCCTTCGTGCAGTTGCGCCGGGGTGGCCGGCAGGCCCGGTTCGGGCTGCAGGCCGGTGTCGTTCTCACGACCCGGCGGCAGCACGTCCTGGTGACCTTGCAGCTTTGCCGCCAGGTGCCGCGCCCAGCGCTGCGCTTCCCATCCCTCGCGGCGCGCGGCCAGTTCGGCCTCGTCGAAGATCACGGTGAGGCCGGGCAGGTCCAGCGCCGCATCCAGCCGTTCCAATGCGTCCTCGATCGCCGGTTCCAGCGCGATCAGCACCGCGTCGGGCGCGGCGTCGGCCAGGGTCTGCGCATCGATCGCGCCGGGGTCGTCCTCGAGCACGATCGACGCGCCGACCTGGTGCAAGGCCTCGCGCAGGCGCTCGCGCGCCTGGCCGGGACGCGCCAGCAACGCGACCGGGGTGCCGCTGGCGGTGCCGTCATTCGCGAACACGGGCGATCCCCAGCAGGTCGTACACGTTGCGCATCAGATCCAACTCTTGGTAAGGCTTGCCCAGGTAGCGCTGCACGCCGATCTCGAAGGCGCGCTGGCGGTGCTTTTCGCCGCTGCGCGAGGTGATCATCACGATCGGCACCGATTTGTAGCGGGGGTCGGCGCGCATCGCGGTCGCCAGTTCGTAGCCATCCATGCGCGGCATCTCGATATCCAGCAGCATCAGGTCGGGGACGCGCTCGTCCAGGCGCTCCAGCGCCTCGATGCCGTCGCGGGCGACGATCACGTCGAAGTTGTGGCGTTCCAGCACGCGGCCGGTGACCTTGCGCATGGTCAGCGAATCGTCGACCACCATCACCAGCGGCACGCGCCGCTGTTCGGTCGGCGCCGCTTCCACCACCGGACGCGCCGGCTGCGCCAGGTAGCGGCGCACCAGCGGGGCGACGTCCAGGATCACCACCACGCGGCCGTCGCCGGTGATGGTGGCGCCGTAGATGCCGGGCACCGAGGCGATCTGCAGGCCGACCGGCTTGACCACGATTTCGCGGTTGCCGAGCACCTGGTCGATCGCCACCGCGGCGCGCAGGTCGCCGGCGCGCACCAACAGCAGCGGCACCTGCGCCTGTCCTTCGGCGCGTGCCGGTGCCTGGCCGACCAGCGAGCCGAGGTCGTGCAGCGCGAATTCCTCGCCGCTGTAGTGATAGCCGCCGTTCGCCGCCTCGAAACGCTCGCGGCTGATGCGGCCGATGCCGCTGACCGAGGCCACCGGTACGGCGAAGGTGGTCTCGCCGATCTGCACGAACACCGCCTGCGTGACCGCCAACGTCTGCGGCAGGCGCAGGGTGAAGGTGACGCCCTGGCCCCACACCGAGTGGATGTCCACCGAGCCGCCGAGCTGGCGCACTTCGTTGCGCACCACGTCCATGCCCACGCCGCGGCCGGCCAGCTGGCTGACCTGGTCGTAGGTGCTGAAGCCGGGGGCGAAGATCAGCGAATCCAGTTCTTCGTCGGACAGCGCGGCGCCGATCGCGATCAGGCCGCGCTGTTCGGCACGGTGACGGATCGCGTCGCGGTTGAGGCCGGCGCCGTCGTCGGCCACTTCCAGCACGATTTCCGAGCCTTCGCGGCGCAGGCGGATGGCGATGCTGCCCTCTTCCGCCTTGCCCGCGGCGCGGCGCTGCTCCGGCGTTTCCAGGCCATGCGCGACCGAGTTGCGCAGCATGTGTTCCAGCGGCGCGATCATGCGATCGAGCACGTTGCGGTCGAGCTCGCCGTGGGTGCCTTCCAGGGTCAGGTGCACCTGCTTGCCGGTCTCGCTGGCGGCCTGCCGCACCACGCGGCGCAGCCGCGGCACCAGGCCGTCGAACGGCACCATGCGCGCGCGCATCAGCCCGTCCTGCAGTTCCGAACTCACGCGCGACTGCTGCTGCAGCAAGCCATCGTACTGCCGCGCCAGGTCGTCGAGCACGCCTTGCAGGCCGCCCAGGTCGGCCGCCGATTCGTTCAGCGCGCGGCTGAGCTGCTGCAGCGTGGAGAAGCGGTCCAGTTCCAGCGGATCGAAGCTCTGCTGGGTCTGGTCCTGCTCGCGCTGGTAGCGGGCGACGATCTGCGCTTCGGTTTCCAGGTCCAGGCGCCGCAACTGGTCGCGCAGTCGTGCATTGGTGCGGTCCAGTTCGGACATCGCGCCGCGGAATGCGCCGAGCTGCTGTTCCAGCCGCGAGCGGTAGATCGCCACTTCGCCGGCGTGGTTGACCAGGCGGTCCAGCAGGTCGGCGCGCACGCGCACCTGTTCCTGCATCGGCCGCGCGATCATCGACTCTTCGTCGAGCGTGCCGTCCACCGGCAGCGGTGCCGACAGCGGCGCCGGCGCCGGTGTGGGCACCGACTCCGGATCGACTGCGGCCTGGATCATCGCCGCCACGTCAGCATCGGTTGCGGTTTCGGCGGTTTCGGCGGCTGCGTCGATGCCGTCAGCAGCGAGCGGCAGGCTGCGGCCGTGGACACGCGCGTCGAAGCGGCCGATCAGATCGAACGGCATCGCCACCGCGCGGTGGTTGCCGGTGAGGGTGAGCAACTGATGCAGCCGGTCGAACCCGCGTTCGAGCAATTGCACGTCGCTGCGGTCGAGTTCGGTGCGGTTGGCGGCCACGGCCTCCAGCAGCGATTCGATGCCGTGGCCGAGGTCGCCGATCGGGTTGACCCCGGCCATGCGCGCGCCGCCCTTCAGCGTATGCAGGTCGCGCTGCAGGCCGGCGAGCGCGTCGCGGTCCTGCGGCGCGGCGCGCAGTTCGGCGATCAGGCGGTCGCAATGGTCGAGCAGGTCCTTGCCTTCCTCGACGAAGATATCGACCAGCTCGCGGTCCAGATCGGCGAAGTCCAGCGGGCCGAGATCGACCGCGGACAGGTCGATGGATTCGGCCGTGGCGGTGTCGTGCTGGGTGGATTCGGCGAACGATGGCGCGTCGGCGACGTCGGCGGGCGCGTGATGCGCGTCGTCGGTCGCAGTGTCGGTCGGCTCGGTGATTTGGGCGTGTGCCGGCTCGGCATCCGTGTCCGCGGAGTGCACGGAGTCGCTCGCATGTTCGGCGTTGTCCGGCGTGATGTCGGCAACGTCGCGGGTTTGCGCTTCGTCGGCGTGCGCCTCGTGGGCATACGGCGCTTCGACCGGTGCCGGGTCGGAACCGGTGTCGCCTTCGTGCCCGGCATGGTGCTCTGGCGCGTTGGCGGTGTCGGCGGTGTCGGTGGAATGCGTTTGTTCGAGGTCAGTCGTTGCGCCCAGCGCTGCGTCCGCATCGGCATCGGCGGATTCGGGTACGGCATCTTCGGCGTGCGGCGTTTGCGCGTGATCGTGCGCGTCGGTCGCCTCGACCGCTTCGGCGTCGGCCGGATGCGTTTCGATGTCGGCCTGCGCGGCGTGGCCATCGACGTTCTGGTCGATGGTCTCGTGCTGCGATTGCGCTACGGCATCCACGTCGTCGTGCGCGTGCGGCGCGGTGTCGGCATGCGCCGCCGCATCGTGCGCCACAGGCAGCGGTTCGGCATCGTCGTTCGCCGACACCGGCTCGCTGCCGTGCCAATGCGTGGACGGCTGCACCGGCTCTGCGTTGAACGCATACCCCTGCGGATCGCGCTCCTGGTCGTGCTCGCCCTGGTCGTGCGTGCCTTCGACAGGCTCACCTTCGGTGTGTTCGGCTTGGTCTTGCGCGCCTTGCAGGTCTTCCTGATGCTCGCCGTGATGGGTTTCGTCGTGCGTCACGCCATCGTCGGCCGCTACATCCTGCTCCTGCGTCTCGACCGTCGCTTCCACAGGCGGCGGCAGGTCGCTTTCAGTCGGCACGCGCTCCTCGACCAGCGGCGCGTCGACGGTCAATTCATCGAGCTTGCCTTCCTGCGCCAGCAGTGCCTGTTCGTCGGCGTCGATCGCGACAGGCTCGCTGTCGGCCGGCGCGACAGCGACCGCGCTCGCGTCCTCTGCTGCGCCGTCCGCATCGTGCGCAACGTCGAATGCGGCACTGTCGCGCTCGTCGTGGGCGGATGCGTCGTGTGTGTCGAATGCAGACGCCGACGATGCCGTGCTATCGGTAGCTTCTTCGCTCGGCGCGTGCGACTGCGCGGCATCGAATGCCGATGGCGCCTCGGCTGCAGGCGCCACCGAGGCATCGGCATCGGCGCTTTCGGCGACAGGCGCAGCGGCGGCATGATCCGCGTCGGCGCCGGCCGCTTCGAGATGCCGGGCATCGCCCAGGTACGCCGACAGGTCGTCGGCCGAGGTGAGTTCCACCGCCTGCAGCAACTGCGCGTCCAGCCCGGCATCGGCGTGCGGCTGCGGTTCGTCCTCGTCTTCTTCGTCGTGCGCGACCGAAGGCCACTGCACTTCCGGCAGCGTGGCGACCAGGGCCTGCAGGCGCTGCGCCAGCTCGGTGAACGGCGGGATCACCGGCGACGGCGCCTGCAGTTCCTCGATGGTGGCAGCGATGGCCTGCGCGGCATCGTCGAGCGCACGCACGCCGTCGGCGCCGGGCACCACGGCGGCAGCCAGCAGGCGCTTGACGTAGCTCTCAGCCGGGCCAGTGACGTCGGTGATTTCCGGCACGTCGGTCATCGCGAACGCGCCGCTCATCGTGTGCACCGCGCGCAGCAGCGCCTCGGTGGCCGGCTGCGGCGCATGCTGCAGCCAGTCGCGGACCGTCTCCAGATGGGTGCCGACCTCGGCTTCGAGGATCTCGCGCAGCACGCTGTCCACCGAGGCCGGCGTGCCGGCGCGCGGCGCGGCAACGGCCGGTGCCGGCGCGGCGGGGAAATAGTAGGCGTCCTCACCTGCCGCGATGCGGTCGGCGACCGCCTGGATCGCGTCCAGATCGGCATGGATGACGCCGTGCCCGCGCAGTGCGGCGTTGAGCTGCGGCAACACCTCGTAGGCCAGTTCGACCATGGTCACCACCGCCGGGCTGGCCACGCGGGTGCCATCGAGCACGCGATTGAGCATGCCCTCGATCTTCCAGCTGAACTCGCCGAGCACGCGCGCGCCGACCAGCCGGCCGCTGCCCTTCAAGGTGTGGAACACGCGACGGATCGGACGCAGGCTTTCCTGGTGATTCGGCGACGCGCGCCATGCCGGCAGCAGGGTGCCGAGGTTGACCAGTTCCTCGTCAAATTCCTCGAGGAACACCTCGCGGATGTCGGCGTCGATCTCGCCGCCGTCGTCCACGAAGCCGCCATCGATGGCGACCGGCGCGGGCGCCTCGGCTGGCGCTTGCGCGTGCTCGGCATCAAGCTCGGTCGCGCCGGCGGACTCGCTCGCGGCGGGCGCGGCGACATCGAACTGTGCGGCAGCGGCGTCGAGTTCGGCGAGGAATGCCGCCGACGCGGCATCCAGCTCGATCGGCTGGATGCTGGCCTTGTGCACGCCGGGCGCCGGCGCTTCCGGCTCCGGGGTCGGCTCCGGCCAGGTCAGGTCGACGAACGGACTGTGTTCGGCGTCCGCATCGGCGTCGGCATGCTCCGCCTCGCCGGCATGCACGTGCGGCGCTGTGCCGCTCTCGGCCTCCGCCACGAACACGGTATCGCTCGACGAAAGGTCGATGGTGGGCGTGGCGGGCTCGGCGACGGCGTCGCTGTCGTCGTCGGCCAGAGTCGCCGGCGTCTCGTGCCACGCGATGCTGTGGACCTCGTCGGACGCGGTATCGGCGAAGGCCGGCGCATCCTCCAGTTCGATCACCAGCACATCGTCGTGGATGTTGTCGCTGGGCGCGGCGGCCGGGCCGTCGACGATGACCAGGGCCGGATCGTCGTGCCCGGCAGCGGCTTCGAGTTCGGCGTATTCGGCGGCCACCGGGTCGAAACCGTAGCTGGCCGGCGCTTCGTCGGTCGCGGGCGCGGCCTCGACCGGCGCGAAGGCCTGCTCGGACGACGCATCGGCACTCTCCCATCGCGACGCATCGCCTTCCAACGCCAGCGTGTCGGTACTGATCTGCAGCGGCTCGACAGCGGCCGACCATTCTTCTTGTTCGGCGGCGACCGGATCGAAACTGATCGGCGACGAGGCGACGACGGACGCATCTGCGTTGCCCGCAGCGCTGACTGCCGTGGCGGACGGCTCGGCATCAGCGTCGGCGTCGATGCGCTCGACAGCCTCGGCGTTCGCGACGACGCCGGTGTCTTCGTGCAGCGTCCACTGCGGCGCCTGCGGCGTCTCGCCCGGCAACGGCGGCGGCACGCTCGCGGCGATCGGCGCGTCAGCGACCGGTGCCAGATCCCAGGACGGCACCGACGGCGGCGCGGACACCGTCCTCGGCATATCGACAACGTCGTCGGCCGACGCGGCATCCAGCTCCGCCACGGGCGCGAGCGATGGCGCATCGGCCGCCTGCGGCACCACGCCCTGCGGCGCCGGCACCTCGCTGGGCAGCGGCCAGTAGCGCAGCGTTTCCAGGCTGGTGCGGGTGATGTCGAGGATTTCCTCGCGGCCCGGGCGGCGCTCGCGCAGCGCTTCCAGGTAGTACTCCAGGCTGGCCATCGCATCGGCCAGCGTGTCCAGCTGGCGCCCGCTGGGCACGCGGCGCTTGCCGATCAGTTCGGTGGCCACGTAGCGGCGCACGCCTTCCAGGTAATCGGCCGGTTGCGGCAGTTCCAGCATGCGCAGCGCACCGGCGACCTCGCCGAGCAGGCGCGGCACTTCGGTCAGGCGCTCGTGTTCCCAGTTGGTCTCGATGAAGGCGACGAAATGCTCGCGCGCTGCGGCGAAATTGGCGATCGCCTCGTGCGCCAGCACTTCCACCGTGCGCCGCGCCTCGGCGGCGCTGGCATCGTCGTGGATGCCGGCGCTGGCGCCGAGATAGGCGACCTGGTCGTCGAGCGAGGCATCCACGTACAGCAGCGCGCCGGCGATATCCAGCAACAGGCCCTCGTCGGCCTGGCGCTCGCCTTCGACGATGCTGCGCAGCGCATCGCGCTGCTGCACCACCACGCCGCGGGCCACACCCAGGCCCATCACGCCCAGAGTGTCGGCGACGCTGCCCAGTTCGTCCACCTGGGTCTGCAGCGCGGCGACGTCGCCGCCGGTACGCAGGTGCAGGTCGAGCGCGTCCTTGACCCGCAGCAGTTCTTCTTTGATCGCGGTACCGACGGTGTCCAGCAGTTCGCGGTTGCGGCCGCTGAGGCTGCCGCGGGCATGGTCCAGTTCGGCCTCGGTGGCGGCGCTGGCGTCGGGCGACAGCGCGAACAGCGCGCCTTCGCTCAGCCCCGGCTCGCCGCGCGAGGCACGGATCTCGTTGAGCAGCGGCAGCAGCACGATCGGGATGTCGCGATGGCCGTCCTGCAGGCGCTCAAGGTAGTCGGGCAGCAGCACGGTGCCGCGCATCAGCGTGGCGCAGGCCTCGTCGCGGTCGGGCACCTGGCCGTTCTGCACGGCGATGGCCAGCAGCTCCAGTTCCTCGGCGACCATCGCCGGGGCGTACAGCTCGACCATGCGCAAGGTGCCCTGCACCTGGTGCAGGTAGCCGGCGCAGAAGCGCATGCGGCTGGTGTCGGCCGGGTCCTCGACGAAGTATTCGATCTCCCCGCGCACCTGGCGCAGGGTCTCGTCCAGCTCCGGCTTGACCCAGCCCAGGGCGGCATGGCTCATCGCATCGCGCAGCGCGCTCATCGCGGCGCTCCCGCGGACGG
>Ga0308160_10004280_pt1 | contig 15376 bp, 19 predicted proteins | sample PhyFR1_FD_201036 | JGI IMG/M metagenome (GOLD analysis project Ga0308160, IMG submission 201036) | Phyllosphere microbial communities from UC Gill Tract Community Farm, Albany, California, United States - DLSLF.R1 | ecosystem: Host-associated > Plants > Phyllosphere > Unclassified | place: USA...
CTCATGGTAGGCAGGAGGGGGTGTTTGTAGTCCGTCCCCTTCAAACCGGTTCAGACTCCACTCCGAAACGTGTTGCTCAAGCTCCATTGAGTGTCCAGTGGTGGATGACTCAGTGGGTTTCTTCCCCCAAGGTACTGCCCTGGAGCACAGTGATCCGGCCCCCTTCCAAGCATTGCATGCCCGTCGCGTGATCTCGCCCGGATGTTGATCCCTGTAGCCGCCAACGACCAGACTTGTCGTCACTGCCGCAAAGCAAACGCCAAAGACAATACCCGCTTTCGCCTCCAAAGGTAATCCTCGACTATCTTCAGTTTGATCATCATTGGGCGTCTCAGGCGCGGGATTGTCAAAACTTTCGTCTGGATCGCTGAGGTCTCAGTGGCTCCGACGGAGTGACCCGAACGACTTACTGGAAAGGGCCCGATCCTTCTCCCGCTGTCTGTGGTACATACGTAGTGCTGGATTTCAGATTCGACGCGTCCGCCTGCCAGGCATTCTCGGGCTGGGTCGCAGAGGATCGAGGGGCGAGGCAGTAGGTGCTGGGGGTCCGAGTGGGACCGAAATCGGTGTCAGCGCGGTCCCCGAGAGTAGCGCTTGAAGAGACACCTGGTGTTGCAGTATGAGTAGGGTGTGCCGATACCAGAGAGCCTGCTATCGGGAGGATGGAAAGAGCAGTAGACCGGCGCATGAAAGAGGCGAATTGATCGTGAGAAGAGAATTAACCACTCTTGCGTTTGCTATATACAATGTATAGCATATCACTCCCTTCAGCTAGTGGAGCCCGACAAAGGATGTCGCTCCTCAGCTCGGTCCCCCCGGCAGAGGTCGTGCAGCTGACGTGGAAGGAGACACCTACCCCTTGATACAGAGCAGCTACAAAGGTGGCTTGCATGGTCTATGAATGGATTCAAACCCATGAGCGCATGAGGATTATCCCTCGAGGGAGCAGCTGAGCGACCTTCCTTTCAATATCCCATCAGTGGGGAGCTCATCCAAAGTGCCACACTCCTGCCACATTGGATGTTGTTTGTGCCTGGTCCGTGCTTGTTACCGTGTTTGTCAATCCCTTCTATTCAAGACATCTCTATCTCATACCATATAATCACACCCTTTAGCCTAGACTCGTTGCTTCGTAACGCGCCCATCGACCCGGAGATATCAAACAAGCATAAATTCCAATCCTACCCGTCTTTGAAAACCCAAAACCCAGAACGCGCCCGCCAAGATGGCTTCCTCCGCCAACCCAATCACCTCTGCCGTCCCATCCAACAACCCCATTTCATCCGTCTCACAATCCTACGCCCCACCTCCTCTTCATGCATCCAATCAACAACTACTCAGTCGGTTAAATCTCGACCTTCGAGGTCGGATATTCCCAGTTGATCGAGAGATGTTGATGCTCTTGCCCGAGAGTGTTTTGTTGGGATTGTTTCCACAGGGATTGATCTTGAGTAAACCTGCCAGTTGGGATGGTGCGGATGATGGTGTTTTTACTGTTGATGTAAGTCGTTGTTGACAATGTCCTTTGGGTCTATGCTTATGCGTAGTTCGACGCAGATTGCTTTGAATACATTCTAGGATTCTGGTCCTCTGCCCAAGCGGATTTCTACGGTACCCCTACCACCCCAGGTCGATTCCACGCCCAACAATCCCTCCCACTTGCCAACGACAATAGCGGTGATCAATCTGCCAATCCCCTCGTTACTAAACAAGCCATCATTGTTTTACGTGAAGAGTTGGAATACTTTTCCATCACCAAACCCGGAGAACTCGCTAGGACGGATATCAAGACTGGGATCCCTAATGATGAATTGAGGGAATTAAAGAGGAGTTGTGGAAAGGCATTGGCAGAGAGAAAGACTATCTTTGCTGCTTTGCAGAGGAATGTCAGCAAGGAGAACAACATGGCGGAACAGCATCTCATTGATATGCTCTGCATGAGGTAAGTCTTACGATCACATGAAATAGTCAGCTGATGAGCAGTGGTTTCGACAGGGAGGATGTTTGGGGATACAGGGCATGCGAGCCTAGCAGAAACATCATTTCCTCCATGGCTTTGGTCCTATTGAAGACTGGTATCATCCATCCCGGAGATCCAGGAGCGGAACCAGACGCAACCGTTCCCGTCATTGACAATGCCCAGATGAGTACCGCTCAGAAGCTCTTGCTCTTCTGGCGAAAGCCAGCCGTACGTCATCTCAGTTTCTTAACAAGGGGCAAGCTGATGAGTAGCGAAAATGCTGGTGGGATGGTGTCGAACTCGATGTACCCGTCTCGAGCACTTCCAAGGACGTGATGAAAGTCAAAGTCTGGGCTAGACGAGTCTGGACTTTGGAGTTATCCCTTGTGAGTCGCCGTAGCGTTGCTAAAGCTTTGACTGACGATTCAGATCTAGTTGTACTATACCCTCCCGTTTCCGTTTCCGATGTTACGATATGCATATTCATAATGAGCTCTTTATACACTACTTGGCTTCTGTCCTCGAGCGACGAGACAATCGACATCATGGAATTTATCCTCTCGCCAGATTTTCATGGTGCCCTGCACCTCGGCGTGGATGTTGACGAAGCCGAAATGCCCAAGGAGCTTGGTGATGGAGTCAACGGTGAACTCGTGATGGAAGTGATGAGGGGCGTTGACTGAGCCTTCCTCCGTTTCCTGACATCAGTATGAAGTATAGACATTCAGGTGAGGAGCTGACCTTGTGGCCTTGACCAAGATTGGTGAATTCGGAGAATACAACCCAGCCCCCATCCTCTACCAAGCCAGTCAAACCAGTCATGAACCCCTCGATATCGTCCACATGGTGCAGAACCAGAATGACAGCAGCTATATCCCACTTGGTTCGAGGGAGCGAGACGACTCGGTCGGCATCACCTTCCATAGGACTTCTCATTGACCCCTTCGCGAATTCCTCAGGGGAGGAGGACGAGAGCGTACGCAGGGAATGGCTGACGTTGGGGTATTTGTCGGACGGGAGCTCGGTCGAGAAGGTCGATAACATGGACGGGGAGACATCGATTGCGTGGACGGATTTGAATGATTTCGAGAATAACTGAGTTACTGCTCCGGCACCTAGAGATGAGCTTTGTTCAGATTGAGTAGGGAGACTCACCACATCCAACTTCTAGTAGATTGAGTTTGCTGATCTCTTCCTGAGAGATGCCAGCTGATACGAGCGCTCGGAGGGTGGTTTCGTGGTTCGTCTTGGCTAGCTCTCGACTGTTCATCAGTATTGAGAGACAGAGGAGGGGGAACCACGTACAGGCCTGGGTAGTTAAGGTACTCTTTACCTACCCATTGGTCGGTTGTGTTGCCGCCAGAGTGGGTATGAGCCTTGTGTTGGCCATGTTGGTGATTGTGGCGATGTTGACGATTGTGACCATGTTGATGGTGTTCGTGGGAGTGCGAGTGGGTGTGGTCGTTCATCGGGGTGAGTATTTAATCTGTCGATTGAGGAATGAGAGGTGCAGTGGTAGCTAGTGAGTACTTGTTGAGTTGTGGGGATGCTACGTGACCGATTTGTTGCATGTACTTATACCTTTCGATAAAGTAAGTTGACGAGGGGGAGTTGCATCCGGTCGGCCTCCTTCGGGTCCCCCAGATCCTCTTCGGCGCCCGAACTGCCCGAAAGGCCACCGTGAACTGGATCCACTCGAGTGCTGGCAATGCCATGCATCTGTTCATGCCATCTCGATGCTGTATGCACTATGCAACGCTATTTGATCTCTGAATATCGTAGCACAAACATCGCTGGAGGATTGAACACGAGCCGAATCCCCGAGCGGGGAACATCCGCTAGGCCGCCGGGAAGTATCTGTAAAAAATGCCTCGCTACGCCGCTACGCAGTCCATGACCACAAGGGCGCCCGATACACGTACAAGTACCTGAGCGGCGTCGGTGATTCCAGTCTAGGAATGTAGTGGTTGTGCGCCTTGTAAGCAATCGGATGTAGTTGGGCGACGAATGCCTTTACGAGATTTGTGACGCAAGAGATGAAAGGAAGCAGGGTCGGGCATATTCCGAAAAGCTGTACTCAAACATTTAGCCATAGGGGATATATATGCTCATGTAGACTCATTTGTTTCAACTTCCCACTCTTCAACTTACGACTACCACGATGCTCAGTGCTCTACTTTCGACGCTATTGCTTGCGTCTAGTACATTCGCCCTTCCCCAGGTACTCGATGAAGCTCGAGCTGCTGTCATCTTGAGTATCCTCGAGAAGGCCGACAGGGATGGACATGATGTTGGACTCGTTGCTCGACAATTGTTTGGAGGCAATGATGAGTTTGCGCCATACGAGATGCCTTGCCCAAGTGATTATACTTGGGTCAGAGCTGCAGACGTAAGTAAACACTCCAGCCTCTCGGCCATGCTGGAACTACAACTAATAATCAGAGCCTAGGCACTGGAGAGCAAAACTACCTCGAGCAGAGACGTCCAGTCGTAGCCGAGGCATTCCAGAAGATGATGTCTGCCAATGGATTATCTCAGCCACCCAGGACACCAGTCATTTCATTCGCCCTTTCTGGAGGAGGATACCGAGCAATGACGTGGGTCATTTACAGATTCGATATTGGGTAATGCTGACATGGCAGGGTCGGTATGGGAGCAGTGATGGCTACGATGAACCAATCTACTGAGGCTCAACAGAGTGGAACAGGAGGATGGTTGGATGCCGTTACTTATATGGCTGGATTGAGTGGAGGAAGTTGGGCAACTGGAACATTTATCGCCAATGGCGGTCAGCTACCTTCCGACATGATTGATAATGTGAGTCGTATCTATGCCTAGGCGAGCATGACTGACGGATAGCTATGGAACCTAGAGTCCAACCTGGTCTTCCCCGAAGATGGAAAATTATCTTTCTACTCTGACCTCCTCTCCCAGGTCAACTCGAAGAAAGATGAAGGCTTCGCTACTCAGATTGTGAGTTTATTCGTGGCGTCATGGACAAACCCCTGATGACAGACCGATTACTGGGGACTAGCAATTGGAGACCACTTGAACCCAGAAGCTTTCAGGCTGGATACCAACCCAAACTTCACCTTGTCGAATATCACAAATTACGTCCCCAACCTTGCAAACGGTCAACTACCAATGCCGATCATCATTGCTTCCGAGTGGGTCACTTTCTATCATTTACTGATTCGGAGCTAACCTCTAGGCGAGAACCCGACGAGTTGGTCATTCCCGAGAACGCTACTACATGGGAGTTTACACCTTATGAATTCGGTTCATGGGCTTTCGGATCTACAACCAAAGTCAGGGGAGCATTCACTCCTATCGAGTACTTGGGTACCAGGTTGAACAATGGACAAGTCAATGGATCATGCTACAAGGGTTTCGACCAAATGAGGTGAGACCATTTTGATGGTGAGGAGTGAATGCTGATGACAGCTTCGTTTTGGGAACCTCTTCCACGCTATTCAGTGGAGCTCTGCTGCAGCTCCAGAATGCCGAGGCTAGTGGTATCAGTGGTGTCGCCCTCAGTGCTGTCCAGAGCATCCTACAGAGTGTCAGTAGTGATGATAACGATATCGCCCAAGTCCGAAACTCGTTCAAGGGCTACAACACCGACAATAACCCTGTATGTCCCATTTACTCGTACACTGATTTTGGCTGACCAGATAGATCTCTGCTTTCGACACCATTACCCTTGTCGATGCTGGTCTCACCAACCAAAACATCCCCATCGAGCCTCTGCTCATTCCCCAGCGAAACGTCGATGCCATCATCGCTGTTGATGCTTCTGCCGATACCACCTACTCGTTCCCCAACGGTTCCGCTCTTCGAACGACATTCGAGCGAGCTGCTATCCTAGAGCAGAACCAGGACGTCAGAATCCGAATGCCCACTGTCCCAAGTGTTAATGGATTCATCAATGGTGGACTCAACACCCGACCCGTCTTTTTCGGATGTAACGATACCGACACCCCTATCATCGTTTACGTACCCAACTACCCTTGGTCATACGCTTCAAACACTTCCACCTACAAGCTCGACTACACCAAGGACGAGGCACATGGAGTCGTCAACAGCGGTATGCGATCTCTCACTCTGAATGGAACCGTCGAGAACTGGCCCAAGTGTTTGGCTTGTGCTCTTTCCGACCGATCATTCTCATACACTGCCGAGAACCGTACATCAGAGTGTCAACAATGTTTCGCTACCTGGTGTTGGAACGGTGTCGATGATGACTCGGAGCCAACAGGCGATTACGAGCCTGCTGTCGGCTCCGTTCCTCAGTTCTTGAGCACCAACAACCTCGCCACAAGTTCTTCCAACGCTCCTGCAGCTTCCAGCCCAGCAGCTAGCCAGAGCAGTCAGGCTGCAAACGGCGCCTCGAGCACACTTGTCGGAGGTTGGAGTATGGCCGTAGGAGCTGTTGGTGTCTTGGCGGGAGGATTGGCTGTCATGCTATAAGTCAGTCGGGAAGAGAATTGATACATGTAGCGCTAGAGATTCCGGTACTACTGTACATCCAAGATATTTTACTTTACATTGCATAATCATGAATCTGATACTTGACGATCAATTGTTCGGGAGCATCTGATCAGGGGCGTTTGATGGCCAAGCAAATGGTCCCCGAATTCAATCTCTCCCTTGTCATTTTCATTTCAATTTAAATCACTCACTCCCCCTATCTACAACAGTCCTTCCGATCAGCATACACTCAAAGGGCACCGCACTATAACGCATACTCGACTATTCATACATACTCGACTTCGCAAATACGTCTTAGCGATAGCAGGAAACCCCGAAAGGAAAAGAGTCGCGGGATCGCGTCGTCCCACCCGCAACACGATGAACACAACATCCGCCCCGTCCCGCCCCATACCAGCGAGAGGGCTAGGTGACCACAAACACTCTTCAACTTCCACTGGGACTATCACACTCATGGCTCAATCTATCGATCCTAGTGCTACCAGCACCCCAAACTTGTTCCCAACTACAACAGCTGGTCGGGGAGATTCCGGAACTGGTGGGCCAGGCAGTGCGAATGTTTACTACCTCGTTGTATGTCCTTTCACTCTTGTTGTATTGGGCAAGGACTGATGGTAGTTCCTCGGTGTGCTTGTCATCATTCTGATGTTGGCTGCGTGTTTGGCATTTAGGGCATTCAGGATGAGAAGGCGATATCGAACAGCTACTCAGATCGCGCTCGCACGAGGCGATCCATTACCGATGCAATTGAGGGATGACTATTGGGGTCTAGCCGGCTTGCCTGGCTTCATCCATGGCACGGACGGGGGAGGAGCAGGTGTCATTACTGGAGAAAGTCGCGGGAAGAAGGGTACTTGGACAAAGATCCCTATTTTGGAGGAAGCAGAAGTGGATGGGATGGTGCCAGAGTATAGGGATGAATTGTTTGAGGACATCACTGTATGTCCCCCTCTTCAATTCAAGGTGATGAGCTAATGAATAGCCGGTCACATTACATTCCCTACTAGCTCCCCCTGATCCATCAATAGCAATAGCCGAAGCTCAATCCCAATTCGATCTAGATCAAGCAGGATTCTCACCTACCCGAACTCGTAGATTCCAACTAGCACATCTAAGGCGTCTCGCAAACCCCTCAAGTCCAGGTCCATATAATATCCCAGAAGAGGAACCACGACCAAGAACGAAATCGTCAAAGCAAAAAGAAATTGATAGGGTTATTCAGGAAGGGGAAGAAATGAGATTGGCTGTTGTTATTCAGATGCCTACGCAGCAGGATAAGGCAAAGAAGAGGCAGAGTTGGGGGAGTGATGAGGATGAAGAAGAGGTTGCTTGGGAGACGGGGATGGAATTGGGGGTTTGGGAGGGTACTGTGGGGCGTTGAAGTTCATTTGTGTAAATGCTCGGGTTTTGTATGCAAGTCACTTTTTCTCTTGACATAGCATGTCGCATGCTGACGGCCCAGATAGTATCGTATCATTGTAGCACGCTTCATGTATTCCGTAAGCTGGTACGTGAAACCGCTGTGGCCTGCTTTGTCAACAGTCTCCTGCATTCCTTTCTTTAACATACCGTTTTAGGATTACTAATCTTTCATGCCCCTTTATCGTTCGACCTTCGACGGCTCCTTCACATATCTATACATATTCCGTCAATCCTATTACATTTACACATCGAAACAAACTCAACATGTCGTCTCCCAACCCCAGTACGCCTTCGCGAAATGCCAGCAGCAGCTCCTTGGCTTCTAATGCCCTTACTTCCACCTCCGCGGCCCCTACCCAACATCAATACTCCCAGGTATCTACAGCCAACGACTCGCGCTCCAGCTCATCGTCCCGAGCGGCCCAGACCGATGATATTGAAGCATATTTCGCCCTTCGGCACCCACCGATACCCCAATTCAAGCCGCCTCCCTCAACCAAGTTTGGTCCAAAGCCGAAAGAGTCTCTTGGATCTCTCGATCAACGGAACCGCCCGGCTGAGTCTTCGTTCGAGCCCGCTGAACGCTCTCGGGCCGGCACTGGCACCAACCCCCAACCGACGGCTGATGCCGAACACCGCTTGCATGACTCTATCGCCAGGATCTGTCGGCGACGCAGAGACACCAGCGAAGCTCAAAAGCAACCCGAAGCCACGACCCAAGCTCACCGACGGGACGATAATGCGAGTGCCGCATATTACCGCACGAGTACCCAAGCGACGCCTCGACGCGAACCATTTGCGTACGCCTCGGGAGTTTCCACTATCAGACGAGGGCGCGGGAGCGAGCAGTATGGAGCATTGTCAGGTCGATTGACTGCAAAACCGACTCGACTGGGTAGCCAATATCAGGGGCATATCCCCATCTCAATTCCGCCCTTCTCCACATTTCCGACACCTCAACACGAAGTCCCTTCTTTGGCGGATCGGCTCGGGGCGCAAGGTGAAGCATGGGTCAGAAAAAAACAGGCGAAGGGCAAGAAGAAATACGGGCACAGATACGTGGTGGGAAAGTAGCGAATAGAGTGTATACGTACGACTGATTAATTGCTTCTGATATGACTTATCCGAATGACTCCTTCTCTCTGCGTCCCAATAATGACCGACTCCTGCGTCATACCCATTGAGTGTTGGTTCCCGCCTCTGGCCCCACCGTCACAGGCCAAGACCGGACCACCGAGCCCCACTCTTCGAAGGCTCATCCAAGCGTAAAGGAGTACTACGATCCTTTCCCATCTCTAAGCTCCACATGCCATGACTTGTCTTCATCCTTTTCCTTTGATATATTGCGCTCTCACTAAGGATTTTAACACTTAAAAGCCTTCGTATTCCGGAGCTCTTTCCATTTCTTACTTTTACTCTAACCCCCACAACTCATCCGACATGTCCACCACCACCAACCAAAATACAAAGGCCTCGAAGGCTTCGACCTTACCTCAGGACTCGCAGCAGGTGACTCAAGCAACGACTCGTACCCCTGGGTCGACGTCCTCAGTCAAGACCCTCGATGCTACCACTACCCAAGATCCTTCGGAATCAAGAGAGCTCATACCCAAAGACATCAACAAGAGTCATAGGGTCCCCCGTGGTAACTCACCAGCCGAGATTTTGGCCAGGGGTAACGAGGCTGAAAGGAAATTTTGGCTGGCCAGAAACGACAGCAATTTTTTCGAGAATTCAGGATCGAACACTAAGACGGGATAGGGGCTTGCCAAAGGGGTCTCTCGTGTTTGCACAAAGCCCAGTGGAACGAGTCAATTGTCTATACTATAGATAGCCTTGTGATGGTTCAGTACATCATTATAAGTGTATGGTAAATGTGTTCACATCCGATTCATGCTTGTGCGTCTTACAAACTCCCACCAACGGACTCTAGCGTCTGAACGAGTCAGCGATGTCAACGGTAAGGGGGGTGACTCACGAAAGCACTAGCAACAGGTCCATCCAGGCATTCTAGCTCTTCATCCGTAAATGGCATTCGAGGTATTAACCATACTCGAATAGGTACTAGCGCCATGATGATCACAGGGAATCCAATTGCCGCTATTGTCTGTACATCAGCATTCTGCTCAAAACGTTTCTAAATGAATCGAAAGAGCGAGAGAATAAGAAGGGATTGGGGGACATACCTGAGTAACAGCAAATGTAGCTCCGAAACCAATAAGTTCAACAGCCAAGAACATTAATATCCTAGAAGTTCTAACTTTATTCAACGGATTCGTAGGTTCAATAGACCTCTTATCCCGGATTAAGTAAAGCATCTTCTCTGTTACTCCACTTGTTAAGAGGGCATCTGTTCCCATGTACCACTTCTTATCAGCTCCTCTTTCCGTAATTAAGAGAGGCGGAGGGGGGGGACATACGAATAGACCAGCTAGGACACCTTTTGGGATTAATCCTAGGACATGTTGGAATGGGGATGTCATTAATACAAGACCTGTCATTAGCTCCACCACAACAATCAGACCAAGACGTACAGAGACACCCTTGAGCTAGATTCGATAATCTCTGCTCAACCACTGCAATTGGGACTTCACGCCGATTCCTGTTCTTTTCCTCTTCCTTCTCCCTTTCCATCCTCACTTGGGGGTCTCGACTCAATCTCCTCCTTAAACCATCCACAGGTGATCGGGTACGTTGTATTTGATCATCAGAACCTAGGTTTCGCATTTCCAAATCATATCCTGCTTCTGTGCGGGGGTATGAAGCTGGTAATTCGCGTGTATCCCTCTCTGGTTCGGAGGAGGTTGAGTCTTTCTCGTCCTCCCATCCCATTACGGTTAAGGAGGAAGTATGAAGTGGGGCTTGAGGGATTAAACCTGTTTGTCAGTTTTCTGCTGCATAATTGGGGGGCGTACCATTAGAAGCTGGAAGTCCGAGGATACCAGAAGCGAAAATGACGAATCCGAGCAAGAAGAAATCCCAGTGGAATCCAGGTGGTTTCCGTAGTGGAAATTCAGATCCTTGAGCTATCAAGGACTGTCTCGTTAGCTTCGTTGAGGGAGAGGGGACATACCGAGACATTATGGTCGAAATAGAATAATATCCATAATACGAATCCGAATGGGAATGCGATACCGACCCATTTCCCTGGTAATTCCCAGAACCTAACTAACCAGCTCCTAGCGTTTTCTGCTTGGAATGATACCGAGTTGGTGGGTAATGTCATATTTTCCTCATTTACGAATCTTATATTAGCTACTTGATCCTCTCTTTCCAGAAAGGGATGAAGGAGAAGAAGGAATGGAGGAGGAGAACATACGGATTGAATCTCCCCCAATAGGCGAATCCCGTCAGAGCGATTATAGTTATTGGCATTCCGTAATCTGAGCAGAATCTACGAATATGTCGGTTCCCGTAGCCTGACGATGCGATTGCATTGAAGTAATGCGGTAAGATCAAAGTAATTACCGCCAACCTATCATTAGTGAGACCTAGATTTCAGGGGAAGACATACAATACACCGAGGATACCTGATGTTACGGAAGATTGACCGAATTGACGGGTTACTACCTGAATACCATATTGGACGTAGACTGCAGCCACGTAGAATCCGAATGTATCGCACGAGAATCTCGTCACGTATTTCAATAGACTTGCAGCTACACATCAGCTTCCCATTTACCATTTAGTGACCATTTAGTGAAAGAGAGAGAGAGAGAGAGGGGACATACCATTCCAGAAAGCAGATATGAAATGAAGAATAGCCCCCCATAAATATACCCATCCGATAAACTGGAGGTAATTGGGTGAATCTGCTTTACCCTCTATAATGTCGTAAATGACTTTATTGAATACTGTAATTGGCCCAGTAACTCCACTGACAAGTAATGGTTGAGCACCAAAGAAAGAGTAGATTGCTGCAGGGAGGAACTTTTGTTAGCTCATACCCATGAATGAGACTTACTGTAGCGAGCAAGATTTCCTGAACTCCGTATTGACCCGTTGTCTCGATTAAGTCAAGGGCGAATGCGATTCCAGGGAGGATGTTTGCAAAGAAGATAAACTAATATCAGTTCCTTCTTTCTCTCATTCTCTCCAATTCGACATAAATTGGAAAGAGGGACACGAACGTACCCAGGTAGCAGGAACGACCCTATAATTCCAAGCATCCGTCCAATCACTCCCATAATAAGGTAATCGATTCCGTATATCATTCCTCATACCACTACCCCAACTCTTGATCCAGCGGATATACCATGCCTGTTGTTTCTTCCCACTCATGTTCTCTCCATCTTGATCTTTCCGCCGACCTGCTATATGGCTATTACTCCTATTTCCTATTGTTGTCCCACTCTGATCTTCTGCGGTCCCTTCTTCGATACCGTCTATTGACCGTCGATGGGGGGATTGGATTGTTGACATCTCGAATATCGATGTGGAGCGCTAAGCTCTTTTCTTGATAGTCTGCCGGAACCGGGAAGCGCTGCTGACCGTTTTGTATGACTTTGGCGTCGGGACGAATCGAGGTGTAAATGGGTTGCCGGAATGTCCAATGATTCAAGTCAAGATTATAATTCCAAAGATATATATATACCTGAAACAACTCCACCTCACTTTATATTCTACATTAAAAGTCGATTGACATCGTAATATTATCGAGAGGCTCCAGCGCCCCCCCGCGATAACCTGCCGCTGGCGTTGACTTAATCGTAGTCGAAAGCGACGGGGTAATGAGGTAAGAAAAAGTAGGATTTACAACTTGAAACCGGGTATAAGCGATCGCGAATCTGTTACTCCAAGCCAAAGACCTTTCTTGCTCATGATGGCGACTAGAGCACACGCAATGCAATATGCATGCCTCTATACTTTGTGGGAGGAGTGGTCAGAGCATTATGGCCGCCTCCTTATCAGAATTGTCGCTTGTCTACGGTAAAAGGCTACGGGATGATATCATCTACCTCCGCTAAGCTCGAAGCGCCGCTTGGCCGGCTGTGATGTGCATCTTGGGTAAGTCATCAATATAACCTCCTAACCTTCATGCACAAGACTGCCAAGCCACCAATTGCGCTTCACATGTACTTCATATTCATCCATGTCATAATTACTTCAGATGGTTATTGGGCAAACGCCGACCTATGGCATATCTCCAAGTTTGAATGCCTTGTCCTCCAACTCCTCCCTAGCAGGTTCTCCGACTTTCAATTCAGAGTACTTCCTAACGTTGAAAGCGACTCGTCCGGCGACTTTCTCAGCACCCTTCATTGGGGTTGGGTAGTACCTGATACATTAGCTCCATTTCAATTCTGCCAAGAAGTGGGGGAGGTGAACATACCATGCGATATCCTTATATTCCTTTCCATCGGCATCTTTGAAGTTGTAGTATGATGCGTCACCTATCATCAGCTCCAGCCAGTCCTAGGAGTCGAAGGGAATTGGACATACCTTTCCATCCGCAGTGAGTGTGGGTATCACTCTCGGTAAACTTTGTTCGATCTACGAAACCAGTTTCGGGGAAGTAAAGGCTAGGATCAGCATGCTAATCTCTTGCCATCTTATCATATATTCTATCTATTATGCCTACAGCCCATTTGCCCATATGGGAGAAAGGAAAGGTAGAAGGAAGAATCAAGGGGAGTGGGGGGAGACGACTTACTTTCCCTCAACAGTCTCTAGATCTGTGGTCATGCTCTGAATAAGAGGCTTGCCGTTTAATGATACTGCTGTGAATCCGCTCATTGTATATTCTTTGTATGATGGTATGGTAAGAAGGTCAATAGATGGATGAGCTGAATATATATGGTCAGGTTGATGATGATGATGTCACGATGGAACGTGATCGACAGGGGCGATCTAATCAATCGCAATCGTAATCACATTTCCTTGCTATAAAGAGAGTATGATTGCAACGATACGGTGTAATGCGCGATATGTAGATTCATGCAAATAGCTATATAAACTACCAGCTGAATTACATCTGATTAACCAAAAGATGACCCAAAAGTAGATCGGATATTGTGAATCCGTGTCATCACTGTCCTATTCCCCTTTTTGTACCGAATACTAATACAATAATAATGGGAAGAACATCGATGAAAATGTATTTTGGTCGTTGGTCGTCGTAGGTCGCTGTTTTATAAGAGTCCAAGTCGATCATATCGTAAAATCGTATCGTTTCATAAAATATACAAGCTCATTTTCATATATAATTTGCCTCTTCGTCGCCTCTATTTGTTGTTGGATTTCCTGGGAGAACGTCCATTTTGTGATTTCCAATCATCTATCTATACTGCGTCCAGCGCATTCTATTGTTGGTTTTATTTGAATGCGGATTTATTTGTTGATTTTGTTTAAAGGGGGCAGTAGGGTTGATGATGAAAAATGCTGAAGAGACGTTTTTTGTAGAGGCGAAAAGGCGGGGGGAGAGAACGTGCTTGTTGATTTTGATGGGGATACTGTTTGTTGTTGATATGAACATGAGAATGAGAATGGGAACTGAGAAAGGAACTGAATCGAGAGGAAGGTCGGAAGGGAGAGAATGTCGAATGTCGGTAGAGAGAGTAGTCGAGGATGTGAGGGACGTTATGGGCAAGGTGCTGAGCTGAAGCTCATCACCTCACTCATACCGCCTACCACCAGGAGGCACCGCCTGAAGCTGGGGGAGGGAATCCACCACCTCCACCACCTCCAAATCCACCACTACCTCCAAACCCACCACCGCCACCTCCGTAACCACCACCTCCTCCTCCGTAACCGCCTCCTCCATTTCGAGAGAATCCACCACCACCACCTCCTCGCCTGGCATCACTTCCACCAGACCTAGCTCCACCTCGTCCACGACCTCGACCCGATGAGAATCCACCATATGATCGCTCAGAGCTGATATCGACTAACCACTGTGGGACATCCTGTGCTTTGGTCTCTTTAAGGAGTTCAAGGAGATCCTTGGCAACAGACATGTTGTTTCGGTTGAAGAAGGCGGTGGAGGTACCTGTGTTTCCTGCTCGTCCAGTTCGACCGATTCGATGAGTGTACTCGGCGATATCAGAGGGTAGATCGTATAGGATGACGTGGGTGACGTTGGGGATATCGAGACCTCGTGCAGCGACTGCAGTAGCGACGAGGATAGGAGCACGACCACTCTTGAAGGCATGCAAAGCGGCTTCTCGTTCTCGTTGAGTCCTATCTCCGTGAATGGAAGTAGCGGCGTGTCGGTTTCCACAAAGGAAATCACAAATGTAGTCGGCGTTTCGTTTAGTCTCGACAAAGACTAGTACCAAACCACCCGATTCACCAGCGAGTAAAAGATCGAGCAGTAATGATTTCTTGTCTTGATCTTCGACGTATTCGACTCGTTGAGTAATGTTTTCAGAGGTAGATCCGACTCGACCAACCGATAGGAAAATGTAATCCTTCAAGAATGATCGTGCGAGGACTTGAATCTCTCGAGGGAAAGTAGCTGAAAACATGAGGGTTTGTCGATCGTGAACACCGGGCATGTCGGCA
>Ga0308160_10004282_pt1 | contig 15374 bp, 22 predicted proteins | sample PhyFR1_FD_201036 | JGI IMG/M metagenome (GOLD analysis project Ga0308160, IMG submission 201036) | Phyllosphere microbial communities from UC Gill Tract Community Farm, Albany, California, United States - DLSLF.R1 | ecosystem: Host-associated > Plants > Phyllosphere > Unclassified | place: USA...
CGTATCGAGGGGACTCGGGTAGCCAGTGACTGAGAGATCAGTATCTCGACAAAACAATGGAAGAGAGCTCACATCGCCGCGCCCTGGATGATAGCTGGTACAACTCCGATAGCAAATTGGACTCGCCAGCCATGATGACCGGTGAGAGGTATACCGATGCAGTAAGCGATGAATTGACCCCCGGTGATAGCGATAGATTGGATAGTGACCATTGCGCCTCGGAATCGAGTCGGAGCAAGTTCACCGATGTAGACGGGTGCGATGGCAGCAGCAGTCCCCACACCTTTCATATCAGCGAGTTCCGGGAAAGTATGAAGCCAAGCGACATACCTAAACCCAGGACAAATCGTCCGACGATCATCTGTGCGACCGAAAACGACGAGCAGATGATGATGGCACCAACGGTGAACCACAGATCACCATATGCAAGAACCCACTTTCGACCTATCTTGTCGGCAAGGGCACCGGAGGATAGAGCACTGAGAAGTCAGCATATGGTGGGCGATTAGACAGAAGAGGCGCGTACCCGATCAATGCCCCAAAGGAAGTAGCACTGGAGATCCACTCCTTCTCGACGTTGGACAAGATGTGTCCGAAGTCATCCTTGATCGACACGAGCGAGGCTGAGATGACTCCAGTATCGTAACCGAAGCAGAAACCAGAGACCGCGGCAACGAAGGATAGAAAGACAACAAACAAAGTGAGCTACGGCATCAGCTGATCGTGCGTTGAACAGAAGTATCGACAGCTTACGCGTTCCTGGCTCTCACCAGACATGAGAGTCTCATCTTCTAAGGCCGAGACGCCGACTCTGCCGGTCTCGATATGGGTGATATCGGCCTTGTCGAAGTCTGATGTGGTTTGGTGAGCTTCCAAGCGGAGGCTAGGGGTGATTTCGTTCTTCTCCATCTTGAAGTGATTCTTGGTAGAAGGTTTGTTGTGAGTGCCCATAGGCGCAGATCTTCCAAACTACTTATACAAGTTCAAATAGGCTTATCCTGTCTGGAGACCCGTCCACGAGTCCGCGAGGGCCTCCACGGAGTTCCTGATCTGCATCACTGGGATCTGGCGGGATCTGATGAAGGAGTACGTTTTCAAGAAGTGGCTGGATTTGGCGGATGTCCCGGAAATATGGTCCAGCCTGCAAAGTCCGCGCGGCAATTCAGTGGGACCCACCTTGCGACTTGACCACTCTGTCTCTCGACGGCATGCGAAGGTCCTGGTAATTCGCGGAACGGTATCGAGCGGCTCGTCGCAGCTATTCGGTTCGACCGAGGCTGGTAATTGTTATGCTGGATGGTGATCCGGAGTCTTGGTGAATCCTGCTCGCCGTTCTCGACTCTACCTCAACTTTCAGAATCAGTCCGCTTGGTCGAAGGTCCAGGTACACCATGCATGATTGCTACTCTACACCGAGTTCTCACCGTCAGCAAAGACCCCGGCTACAGCCTTTCCACAGCGTAAAAGATGCTGGTCCCGATATCTGCCGGCGACTAGCGACAGCCCGATCGGCAATCCGTTGGGACCTAGGAAGCCGGGGACGTTGAGGACAGGAGTATGGAGTACCGTCCACATGAGATTGAAAGATGCGTCTCCGGTGAACCGTAAAGGCTCTTCGAGGATCGGGGCTTCGTCGGTGACGCTGGGGGTGATTAAAACAGTGTACTTGGATGCGATGGAATCGACTACGGGCCGAAGTCTAGCGATGTTGTCATACGAGTCGAGCTGCTCTCGGCGAGTTGTACTGGTAACATTCTCGACATGTTTCTTGACCCATGGATCCAGCTGGTCGGGTGTCTTCAGATAGTCGCCTAAGAAGGACGACTGACCCTCCATATGAAGGATGTTCCGATGCCATGTCCCCAGGTTATTGAAGTCTTCGGGCAATTCCACTTCCTCGACCTTGGCGCCCGCGTCCACCAACTTTCGCTTCGCATTCTCCCATACCTCTTGTACAGCTGGAGTCGCTTTCGGCCATACATAAGTCTTGACGAAACCGAAAGTGCATTGATCGAGCGCAAGTGGTTGAGGGGATGGTGCTTCGTCGTCCACAAGTCGGAACACCTCGGATAGGAGCTGGAGATCCGCTGCGCTCCGGGCAAGAAGTCCGACGGTGTCACATGTGATTGAGTCTGTCATCAGTATGGAGCATGGTGTAAAAGACTGACATACACATCTTGAGTCCTTCGCGAGAAATCGCGTTCCAGGTTGGTTTCAAGGCGAATACTCCGTTGTATGAAGCAGGTCGGATAGTACTTCCCCCTGTCTGGGTGCCAAGTGATATCGGAACTTGATAGTCGGCTACGACCGCACCCGACCCCGAAGAACTTCCCCCGGCACTTCGTGTCTCGTCATGTGGATTGGTGGTAGGCGGGCCTTTTTGACAGCTACTATCAGCTGTTGTATCAATTCCTCGAGGCATGGTAGACTCACGTTGCGAACTCGGTTGTATGTGTTTTACCAAATATCAATGCCCCTTGAGAGCGAAGAGTCAAGACGACAGCCGCGTCGACTTCGGGATGATCACCCTGATAAATAGGGGAGAAGTGGGAAGTTGGCATGTCCTTGGTATAGATGACATCCTTGACCCCTACGGCTACTCCATGAAGGGGACCTCTCTGTTCGGCGGGGATCTTGTCAAGGGCCCTAGCAGAAGATAGAATGAGATCTGGGTTAAAGTACGACCAGCCTTGTACCACTGGATCACGCTCATGTACTCGAGCGATCAGAGCTTTGGCACTATCATCAGCACTGGACACTCTGAACCACTCACTATTCTTCCACCGTGATAGCTCCAGTCTTAGTCAGGTTGACAACCTCGGTTGCTGATAATTTGTAGAGTGGGATTTCCTTGACCATGGTGTTTGAGTCTGCTTCACAGCTAGCCCCAGACCGGCATCATGGTATAGTATATATGCCATGTTTATCTCGTTCCGAACTTTCGGAAACACTATCTTTGTACCGGATTTCACCGTCTTCTGCGCCGGCCTGGTCATGATAAGGGTTTTTTGGCCGCATATATGGGGATAAGATACTCACATGCATAGTCTCAACATCAACCTGTATCATTATGACGGTCATTTCAGCTTGGTCCCCATGCCAGATTGGCGAAACAACACTTGGACACAGGGTCGTAATGGCTCCACTGTGAGTCATAAATCAGCTCGCAAGCCTAATTTCCAGAACACGTGGTCGAGCTAGCCGATCATCTCAAGAACCGTCAACATGGGTCGCTAACGAGTTGATGAAGCAATACTATGCGTATGTAGACGATAACAAGCCAAGATCAGAGCTGATATGGCAACAGTGAGAGAGCATCTCGTGGAGGATTGATAATCGCTGAGGCTGGGTACGTGGCACTTATGCGATGTCGGCTGATATTCCAGGCCGGTATCGCTGCGGGCGTCTGGGCTCCCAGGTATCCCAGGCTGGTTCACTACTGAGCAGTCTGAATCATGGCGACCAATTGTAGAGGCCATCCATGAGAAAGGAGGTTTCTTCTTCGCCCAACTATGGCATCAAGGCCGAAACACCCATTCTTCAGTCGCTGGTCAACTTCCGGAATCGAGTAGCGCCGTCGGTATGAGCGGATCGCTCATGTGGTCTACATGTCCGCAGCTACCATTCGAGACACCAAAAGCAATGTCACTGGACGAAATTGTGGCTACACAAGATGACTTTGTCAAAGCTGCTAGGTATGCGCTGGGTGCGGGCTGTGACGGTGTGGAGATCCATGCGGGTAATGGGTAAGTTCGGCTCTTCGTATAAACTCAATGCCGAGCTGATCATTAGGTACCTCTTCGACCAATTCCACCATAGCAACGGTACGTTAAACGCGTCCCAAGTCTTGACCGAGCTGAAGGATGGATAGTCAACTGCCGGACCGACGCATATGGGGGATCAATAACGAAACGATGCGCCTTCACACTCGAGACAGTCGACAAGCTATGTGCTTCCATTGGGGCTGGCCGCTTGGGTGTTCGCTTGAGCCCTTTTGGTCTCTTCAATGAGACCAATGGCGAGGATAGGATGGAACAATGGCTTTATCTTTGTTCAGAGCTGTCGAAACGGAATGTTGCATACGTGTGAGTTATTAGCTTTGAGGCGTACAATCAATGTAGCTGAACCTCAGGCATCTCATCGAGCCTCGTTTCGATGAATTCAAGAGTGCCAATGAGAAAGAAGCAATACTTGGTGGGATGTCAGTCGGAGCGGATATCTCTTTGGAGCCATTTAAGCAGGCCCTGGGCTCTACCACATTGCTATCTGCTGGAGGATACGGCCCAGACAACTTTGCTAAAGCGATCGAGAGCGGCACGAGTGACCTGGTCGCTTTTGGGCGATATTTCATGTAAGTCAAACAATCAATTTTTCGAATCCAGGCTGATCACCAGCGCCAATCCTGATTTGGTAGAACGGCTAAGGAGTGGAGAACCTTTGTATCGTTGGGATCGGAGCAGATTCTACGGACCATTTCCCGACAACGAAGTGGGATACACCGTACATCACTCTCGTGATATATCAGGCCGCGACGACCACCTGAAGGGTCAATTAGCGTAGAAGTAGATTTTTGTGAGGTACTAGATGCATGTTATCATTCAGGGTGACGCGGTAGAGCTATCGGCGCGACTGATTCGTCGAATCCTTATCTCTGGGTTCCGGAGTGCATTTGCTTCCGATCAGCTACATTCTGGTTCTAAATGTGGTTCAACCGCAACCATCCGTCCAGTTCCGATGAGTCACGAAAGCCAGGAAGCCAGCAGTCCTGATCCACCTAGGAATGGGGTCCGGCGGAGAGCGCGTCGAAACACGTATGCTACACAGGCTTGCGAGCGGTGTCGCGTACGCAAACAGGTACGGGTTTAGGTGAATCCGGTTTTACGCTTTCCGTTGATCAACTAGAGATGTCGTTGGGATGAGAACGCTGCTTTGGAGGACAATGCGGTATGTTCGAACATAGATGCTTGCCTCAGCTAATCCGTCCAGATATGTGTAAGCTCGATATGACAGCATCGGCTAAGTGGTAGCAAAATTGTCGGGACAGCGGAAAGGAATGCCTTCTCGCCCAGCGGGATGAATCGGCAAAGCGAGCCAGACTATCTCAGTATGTTGATCACTGCTCATAGAGCTTTCTGCTGACCTCGACCTAGATCACATGACGAAAGGGGACGTTCAGTAATAACCTCAACCTCCCCGGACGGATCTCCAGCCGAACCATCGCAAAGTAGACCGTCGGGCTCATGGGGTTTCCCAAGTGACTCGTTCTCGATGATGTCGGGTACAACGATGGGGGATTCGACAGGCGTGGGCGAGCTCGCTTTTCCGGATGCACAGCAAGATCCCGAAGTCGACTGGTCGTCCTGGTTACCACCTCAGACAGAGGACCTGGATTTCAACTCCCTTCATTCACTCTCCGGGCAGATGCGTGGACAGGAGCGCAGTAATCAGTTCATTCAACAGGCCTCCAACTATCAGACTGCACCCTCGGTCAACATGACGGCTACAATTCAGAACTCATCACTTCGTGGTACTTCACCCGGGGTGCGGACACGACGCGAGATAGCCACGGGTATGGCAATGGTGACGCTTGAGGCCGCTGCCGAGCCTCATTACGTTGGCGAGTCGTCCGGCTCTTTCTGGTCCGATGTCATCACGCAGGGAATGAAGGAACCAAGGGGAACCAGCAGAGGCCGACGTCAAACCAACAAGCGACCTCGTAACCGATCACCCTCGCCGACAGACCGTCACATCCTGCGAGCAAGTCTCCAGCGACAACTCTCGAATGAGGTGGCTAGGCATATCCTGCTTACTGTCTATCAACACCTCCACTCCCGCGTAAGCTCCAGGACGTTTCATCGTACTCAAGCTGATTTCTCAGTATCCATTTCTCGATTGGGTGACCTTTGACCGGCACTGGCAAGCTCGGGAGGGTCTACTGCTAGCGATCGCCATCGATCGAAGACTGAATGAAGAGGCCTCAATCGCTGCATTCTTTGTCCTCATGGTCCTTGCAATAGGAGCTCATCTTTGCAAAAACGATCAGCTGGCAGGCGTGTTACGCCCGGAGGAATATCATGCCTTGGCGCAACCATTTCTGCCGGTGATTGTGCAGCTGCATAATCTTGTCAATGTACAAGGTAAGTCCAGGGCGGTAGGGCCGATCTGATCCAAAGGTCTGCTTCTGCTCGCTATGTATTCTTTGCGCGACTCTCGAGGACCCTCGGTCTGGTTCATATCTGGAGTGACTATGAGACTGTGAGTAATGGGCCGCTGAACTAGGCTGATTATAGTTGTGTCAGTCTGGGTCTGCATAGAGAGGTCGCATCTGTTCAAGGTCGAGCGGCGGACGTCTATCAATCTGAGCTGCGCAAACGGATCTTCTGGACATGGTAGGCCGAAATAGGTCGCGTGTATACTGTGCTGAAAGCAGTTATGTCCTGGATCGTATGATGAGTATGACGCTCGGCAGACCGCCTGGAATTTCCGACGACGACATCGACGTTTCGCTCCCAAACGTCCTGGTCGAGCCGCTGAATTTGCCCTTACCCGAGATGCGTGCCCAAAGTATGGTCTCGGCTGTCCATTATATCGGTCTGAAACGACTGGAAAGTCAGATACAAAGGACCTTCTACACTGTCGCTGGACGAGATCGTGTCCAAGCCCAGGCGTCGTCACAACCTCTTCTCATGCTGCTCGACCAGTGGGAAGCAGACATTCCTGTGGAAGCTTCAAATGCTAATCGAGATGGATTTCCCTGCTGCTCCAAGGACTGGTTTCAACTTCGTGGGATAGAAGCTCGACTCCACCTGTTGAGACCAATGTGTGCTGGGAGCGGAGAAGCGTCCCGAGAACACTTGGTACTTTTGGCCAAAAACGCGGCTAAGGGATGCGAGCTACAGTGAGTCCCCAGCCTAGACTATGCTCAGATCCAGAAAGAAGACGCACCAGTATGGTCAGCCCACATCGAGTACATCAGTGCACTCCACTTTCATCTGCGGACTCGCCTTACTTTACGCCTTATTTCGGAATCCCAGTATTCTGCCCCTTCGTGAAGTCTTTCTGGCAGTCAAGGCCGCGTCTGCGACACTATTCGCCTATTCCCAATCCGACACATCTTCAGCTGCCTTACACGACGTGTTTGAGGAGCTGTCAAGCGCGTGTATGGATAAGATTGGAGCGTATGGAGCGGAGACTTCGCCTAGCCTGCATGCCGCACCGAAGGATTGGCAGGCGGCTTCGGCACAAGCCACAAGCAGTCTTGGTGAGTGACCCTAGTCTGCAAACCGCGAGTACTTGGTGGCTGATTGGCAGCTCCAGAAACGGCGGAGGACTACACGTCCTTCCTCAAAGAGTTGGGTCTGGGAGGGAACGATGGCCTCGACGCTCCCACTAACCCATTCGCCGACTCTCTCTGGGACCTCGCTATGTTTTCCCCAGCGATCGCCGGGCCCAATGTACTCTAGCGCTATATATTGGTATATGCATTTCTACATACAGTACTTCACTGCTTGGCTTTGTAGGGATGCGTCTCCGCCCAATGACGAGCGATTTGTTCTCTAGTCGCAAACCAAACATCGTTGTGAGACGTAAAATGCTCGATAATTCTCTTGAGAGCCACGAAACGCCCTGGTCGACCGATCCATCGAGTGTGGAGTGCGACAGTGATATACGCAGGTTTGCCTTCTAGTCCTTCCTCCCTGATGACACTGGAGGATGAGCTGGGGTCTTTGAAGATGGACGTTTGGCTTACTCGAAAGCGTTGATGCAGTGCTGGGCGAATGCATCATCTGAACCGACCTGTCCTTGCCAGAATTTGAAATCATTCTACACTCGTCAGCACGTATCGTCAAAGTGGTCACCCCGACTCACGCAGTCCAGGGTATAGGGCATCATCACCAAGCCCTCTTCCTTACTCCCTCCCGGTTTGACGGTCCAGTATGGAAGATCATCCGCGTAGGTATCGGCCCAATACAGAAGCTCGTGACCTAATTCCCGATACACTTTCGCAACCAAAGGGGCCGATCGCTCAGATGGTCGACCGTAATACCACTTCAGGGTCAGTCATCATTCAATTGACTTCCGAGAAACGACTTACGCCTACTGGAACTTTGCCAGATGGAGACAGGGTCTTGAACGCCTCGACCGCTTTTCGGATATAGCCCTCTTCTTCCTCATCCGACATCCCGCTATACGCTTTCCACTGTACGAGTCAGCGTCGCAAATAGAGTATCCGTAAGGTGCTCACCTTATAACAATGTGAGGCAATTTCGTGGCCATGCTCCTCAGCGTATCTAGCTACGGCCGGATGCCTTTCGAAGGCCCGAGCTACAGCATAGAAAGTGATCGGGATGTTGTGCTTTTCGAAGCTCCGCATGACTCGCCAGATCGCCGCACGCGAGCCATAATCAAATTGGGACTCCGTCGCGGGATCCCGTACGCCCGGCTCTGCAGCTAGCTGAAAGGCATGAGCTATGCTTCGAAAAAAGCTGCGGACATCAGACTCACTACTTGCCCGAACTCATGTAACATCGTCTCAGCATGCTCATCACCATCCTCGCAACTTCGCTCTCCGCCTTCCTCGTAATTGAGTACGACTGCCCATTAGTCCATAGTACAAGTACCCAGAGGGAGTTGACTGACAGTTGACAGCGATTTTGGCTCCATTGGGCCATTTAGCATCCGGCCGATCCGGCCCGTAGCCGATGAGATCACGATCCATCCAAGCGTTATCGTAAGACATGATACTGTTATTCTTATATGTTTGGGTTAATATGAGTTACCGACAAGATGATGGTTTGTGATCGATTGCGCTTTACGAACACGGTACATATATATACCATGTACATACCTTATCAGGCGACATAGGAAGCTAGATAAGCTGAGCCGAAGCGATTACACGCTTTCCGCCAAACCGTTCCGATTATTCCGACATGAATCCGAAAGGTCTTCCAGTCTTTGCTTAAGTCACCACGGTGGAAGAGGACCGTCGAACTGCAGTTGAAGGTCAACCCAATGCCCAAAATCGAGACACAGCTTCAAGACCAGTCGGCGACTCTGCCGACAGCGAAACTGTTACTCCTTTTCCTCGGACTACAAATCGCGTTATTCCTCTCTTTCGTCGACTCGACCAGCGTCAGCACGATCCTGCCCGTCATTGGAACCGATCTTGATGCGGCAGAGTCAATCACGTGGGCGGGTACTGCTTTTCTCGTCGCCAATACGAGCTTTCAGATCGTCACGTCGCGACTATCCGATTGTTTTGGGCGGAAAATCGTCTTGATCGGGTCACTGTAAGTCATATAGCGCATGTCTTGACTGATTTTTAGAGCAATATTTGGCGTAGGGGGTCTTCTCGCTGGATTTGCACAAAACAAGATATGGCTCTATTGTGCAAGGGCCGTATCTGGTATCGGCGGGGGAGGTATAAATTCGTTATCGATGATCATTGTTTCGGATGTTGTGCCCATCAGGGAGCGGGGCAAGTACCTCACATTGCTTGGAGTGGGGATCGCAGCGGGCTCAGGTGAGTGCTTGGCTTCCGAAGATCCCTAGCTCGCTTACTGGTATAGCTGCCGGACCTTTTCTTGGTGCAGTTTTGGCTCAGGAAGCCAGCTGGCGCTGGGTGTTTTGGATGATGGCTCCCAGTACGTCAAGAAACCTGCAGGATCCTAACAATAGTCGCATCTCTTACTGTTGTCTTGATACACTTCACCGTGCCCCAAAAGCCATTGGCCGGTAATCTACTGCAAAAGACCAAGCAGATGGATTGGCTTGGAACTGTGCTCAGTCTTTCCATGTCGGTGTGCATACTGGTGAGTATGGCCAATATCTCACCACTGACGGCTAGGTGCCAATCAGCGGAGGCGGCTCCACTTTCGCTTGGTCCAGCCCGACCGTAATCGCTTTGTTGGTGGTCGGTGCTGTGTCCATGATGGCATTTATTTGGGTCGAGGGGTGGGTGGCTTCGCTACCTCTGTTTCCGGGGAGACTGTGAGTACGAGAGTCCGTTTATCGCTAAACATGATATAGGCTCCGAAACAGAAACGTCTGTCTCATCGTGGTCCAGACGTGGCTGGTAGGCATGGTATACTACGGAGGCAGTAAGTCCATCTGTCGTAACAGGTCGCTCACTCAAGTTTACTTCACTCCACTCTATCTTCAGAACGTCAGAGGCTTCGGGATCATCGAGTCCGCAGCACTGCTTCTGCCTCTGGTATTATCCCAGGTCATTACCACCGTAATATCCGGCTATGTAATCAAGTGGACGGGACATGCCCGCAAGTCTTTCTTGGCCGGATTTGTGGTGTGGCTGGCTGGGCAGGGCGCCCAATTATCGTTCGACCGCAGCACGACCAAAGGTGCGATCGTTGGATGTCTATTGGTTCAGGGACTGGGAATTGGCGCGACTATTCAAAGTAGTTAGTCATCATTGATCTCAGCATATCACGGCTAATCGGGCAGCTCTGGTTCTAGCTCAAGCCTCGGGAGCGTCCGCCGATAGAGCCGCAATCACCGGAGTCCGAAAGTGAGTGATGTCTTCATGAGTGAATATGAGATTAGGCTGACGCCGTAGTTTTGCTAGAACTGTGGGTCTCCTGAATACCTGTCGGATCTAATCAAAGCTGATCTTGTCTAGAGCGGAGGAGCTATTGGTTTGGCTCTCGGGAATGCTGTTCTCCAGAATGTCTACGTAGGTGGACTTCCCGAGTTGAGCGACACGGTTTTGGCGTCGTTGCGCAGCAGCTTCGATCTACCGGCTAGCCTCTCACCCACTCAACGGGATGAGGTTATCGACTCATGTACGTCTATATGCCTATACTTCTTCCGTCGCTGATCCCAGATATGAGCGGTCTTAACAAGGTTTTCATCTTCTTTGTGCCCATCGTCGGTCTCTGCTTGGCCATGTCGCTCTTCATCAAGGTGTGTCTCACAAAGTGGCTCGAACTGATCGGCCAGGATACTCCTCTGGAGGCGCCGCCAGCTGTTTCGACGGCCTCACAGGTGACGGAGAGTGATGACGAGAAGAGCCGAGACGAGGAGCAGGCTCTGGACACGTGTACACAATCACGTACGAGTAGATAGGAAATGCATGTTCAGGGTATCGGAACACAACAGGAAGCGATCAGCGCATCGTTCCGAGTATAGCCCTAGTTGTCGGAAATGACCAGTCCTCATATTGTGCTTGACTGAGCAGCTCTTTAGCTCTTGAAACTATACCGGTATGAAGCAATACATTCTAGCTCATCGCAACGGCATTGAGGGCCTCGAGCTGCAGACGGACGTATCGATTCCGCCTTTACGGAACCCTAAAGACGTAGGTGCCTTAGAAACCAATTGGCTGGTCAAGCTGACGACAAGATACGTATAAATATCAAATGTCTATCCTTGAACGCTCGAGACCTACAGATTGCTACAAACGACTACCCAGCTCCTCATGATGTACCCAAAGGAGTCGTTGCGGTTTCTGGTAGGTCGAACGAATCTAATGGGCTAATTGTAGACGGCAGCGGGGTTGTGGAAGCTGTCGGAGACGAGGTAACCTTGTTTGAGGTCGGGGATCGTGTAGCTCCCGTTTTCCCGCAAGGACATGACTACGTGAGCATAGGGTCCATCTACCACAAAGACTAGCTGCTCATAACAGGAGGAGGATATGGCTCTTAGAAGTCTCAAGCGAGGCCTTGGAGGGGGCATCGACGGAGTAGCTGCAGAGTACTTTGTATGTAACGAGGAAGAAGCAGTACACCTACCGGCGCATTTCACGTTCGCCGAAGGATCGACTCTTGCCGTGGCATACACTACGGCTTGGTCAAGTCTATTCTCGCATTCACCCAAATTGCAGCCTGGCCAAACGGTTTTATGTCTTGGTACAGGTGGAGTTTCGCTTTGCGCTGCCCAAGTGAGTCTTTGGGCCAGACATATATTATGTGATGACGACTGACAACGTCTAGCTGGCTTTGATTGCCGGTGCTCGAGTAATCTTGACTTCTTCTTCTCAGGCCAAACTTGATCGGGCGGTTACCCTTCTGCAGCCACTGCTACGAGTCGGGGGCGCTGCCGACACACTTCAGACAATAGACTACTCAAAGGTGGACGACTGGGATGTCGAGGCTAAACGATTGAACGGCGGGATGGGAGTCGACTTTGTGATCGAGATAGCGGGTCGTGGGACCATCGGGCGAAGCATAAGGAGCACCCGTCAGGGTGGTCTCATCGCGGTATCTGGCAAGTCAGCTCGAGGTACTCAAAGGGTCTTATCTAACGATTGCAGGATACATGTCGACCTACTCACATATACCGGACGAGATTTACAAGGAAGGTGCGTACTGTCATGAATCTGCGCTGATTATCAGACATCGCAAAGACCATCCTATATTCCGCCGCGAATGTAAGGGGTGTCTTTGTATGTAACCGAGAAGAGTTCAAGAGGATGAGTTCCGCACTCGCCATTGCCGGTGTGCATCCCGTTATAGACAAGGTAGACCATGTTCCCGCAAGATCTGTAGTTTCGCTGACTTTCCAGACTTTCAAGTTTGAGGAGATGCAAGACGCCTACCGGTATATGCAGGAGGGCAGGCACTTTGGAAAGGTATGCGTCGAGGTATGAGCGAGAAAGATCCCGCAATGGGATAAAGCATGTCGTACATTACTAGCTTGAGGACTGCAGTCTCGTCGGTACTCTAGATTGCAATGCAAAACGTCTCGTTAAACGCCTTATCTGCGGCGCTCACAATCAACAAAAACGCGCGTCAGGGTCCGGAAATTTCGGAACCGAGTTTACCTTTAATCGACTGCTCAGTCACGAACCTACTTTGCCCGTTCGCAATCGAGTGATGAATCACCATGAACCCACCTCTTCCAAACGTCAGCGCGTAGGTCCGTCGACAACGATAGGCGTAAGGTCCACCCAGCGTCTACCGCTTAGCTGCGTCGAGTGCTCTCGGCGGAAAATCAAGTGCGACAGGACGATACCTTGCCGGCCATGCATCGACAGAGGGGATGATCGGGGGTGCCGGAGGGAGGAGGTCGCTGTCAAAGGGGAATTGCAGAACCGTGCCGTATCTCCAGGAAAGAGGACGACATTCGAAGAATTGGTCCTCCAGGTCAATCGACTCTCGGATCGGGTCAAGGAGCTGGAAAAAGGCACAAGGTTTGCGGGGACGGAAGAAGCGAATGGAACGAGCAGAGCAACTTCACCGGTAGATGTGGATACTGCCAGGCTCCCAGGGATAATGGAGGAGGCAGCACTGGGGATTGGGGAGACATCAAGATGGGGCGAGCATTGTCCGGAAGAATCACGCCAAGGGGGAGAGGTCTACCTCAGATGGTACGGTCCAAAGACATTGCAGTCCGGTCTGGACGTCCTACCCTCCCAGTCGCAGTCTAGAGCCCTGGTCAGTCTATACGAAGGAAACGCAGCTTGGATCACAGGATCGGTTCACCTTCCCACATTGCGCAGACAACAAGATACGTTCTGGATCCAGCTAGATACCAACAGCTATCGCGACGACATATGGCTCGCCCTCTACTTCGCCGTTTTGAGTGTGTCGGCCTTCTTCGTTGACGACGGTCATGCCTCGATAGTGAATATGACGATATCGCAACTGCGGAACCTCGGGCGGACCTGCTTCGACGCTGCTATTGCGACTATATTCCGAATGGGTGGTATCACCCATCCCTCCATAGTTCTCTGTCAAGCTGTTCAAACATTAGGACCGGCTTTCCATTTCACATCAAATACCAAACTCCATCGGTCCCTTGTGCCAATCATGACCAGCCATGCCAGGATGCTCAATCTGCATTTGCTAGGGAAGGCTTCGACGAGGGATTTCGGGAAGGAGCGAGAAATTGGCAGGCTTGTTTGGTGGAACATAGTAGAGCCGGACTGGAGCTTTTTGCCATATCATCGTTACTGCAGTGAGTGCTTTATGGAGGAGTGCCTGTCATTTAAGCTTATCTAGCAGCCATCTCCCCCCGTCATTTTACCACCCCTCTCCCCACCCCAACCTCCGATACACCACTTACGTATCGCATGGTCTGTTATCGGGCGGCCAGAGTGCTGTGCGGCCTTTTCGGAGACCTCGCTTTGAACCAGGACCCTCCCTACGACGCTATCATATCTGCATCCGACCAGATTCATGAGATCCGAAAGGATGTCGATCGCGAACACGCCGGACATGGTTCCCGAAATCGTCCTGGATTTCAGGTAGAGAGGAGCTTGATCGACATGACTATCGCTTACCGAGACTATCAATGCCACCGACTATACTTTGTGAAGGCTTTGACAGACTCACGATACTCCAGATCGTATACTGCTTGCATCGATGCGGCCGAGATCATCAACGCCGTATCACACTCTCAACTACCTCGGCAATGTCTCCTCATGTGGAATACTGCCGTCATGGTCGTTGCTTCCGGCATTATTCTGGCTCTCGATCACATCTTGAAACCTATTTCATCACGGATGAACGGTCAGCAAGATCAAAGGTCCGTTGTGGCTGCCGTAGCGGACAGGCTCCGCCAACTACAGGATCCTTCCGGTATCGCAAAGCGAGGTGCAACTCTGATCGACCACCTCCTTGTTCTCGGTGACCAACGCCGACTGGGTTTGGTAAAAGATGTCACCCTCACCCGCGAGGCCGTACTGCAGCTAGTAACCTCCTCGCAAAGCGCCTATGTGCCGAATGATATACTTTGGCAACAACAGCCGGTCGATCCGAATCAGTACGAGTCTGATGCTTCGTTTGCAGACATGCTTGGACAGGATGACATCGACTTGGGCGGCGAGACGTCAGGCGCTCAGCCGAATTGGACGAACAGAATGAATGCCGACCTGTTCAGTCAACCCGACTTCGACTTTGACTTCGCTGGATTACTTGGTCAGATCATGCCGAATGCGGGGTGATTCTAGTCGGCTGGGGCGTCGGCCACCAGATATGTGGAATCGCCTAGCAAAAGGGTGGAGGAGATTCTGTCAAGCAAATAACCTGTATGAACATGCATTCGGAATACCCTCCTAATTTACCAATATACAAAGATAATTCTCATCTTCCCTTCGTTTCGCCCGATCTACTTCTGGTCCAACCCCTGGACATAGGTGCTGGACATGTCTTTCTCGTCCTTATCCATACCTGCGGCCTCTTCGTCTCCTTCCTTGACCGCAACCGATAGGACGTCGTCCGTGAACTTGTATGAACTGAAAGCCCTTGTTGGAACATTCTCGGTAAAAAGGTGATCCAATTGCTCCAGCGAAAACCCCTTACATTCGGGGACGATGAAGAAGACCCAAACAACAGTGACGATTGAGAATGCTCCCCAGATGAAACCCTTGTTGTCAGCTAATTCTTCGTATTTGGCTTAATGTGGGGTACTTACAA
>Ga0308160_10004284_pt1 | contig 15368 bp, 22 predicted proteins | sample PhyFR1_FD_201036 | JGI IMG/M metagenome (GOLD analysis project Ga0308160, IMG submission 201036) | Phyllosphere microbial communities from UC Gill Tract Community Farm, Albany, California, United States - DLSLF.R1 | ecosystem: Host-associated > Plants > Phyllosphere > Unclassified | place: USA...
GCACAAAGAAAAGAGGCTGGGCTGACATTTAGTCTGGGAGGGAACAAATCATTATCGCTACAATCTTTCAGAAAATGGACCAGCTCCGCAATCAAGCAAACGCCCTCCAAATCCATTCGGCCTTTTTCCGGGATTCACTCGCTGGATCCATTTTCCTCGAAGCTCAATCCGCTGGACAAGTCACACAGGCGATACATGGGATCATGGGTGTATTTATGGGTACTCCACCCGCCCTTGTTCCTATTGAAGAAATGGCCCCTCTGCTCAAGATCAAGAAAAAGGACGTTCAACTCAGTCATGGAATGTGGGTCCGGTTCAAGAGGGGGAAACATACGGGTGATTTGGCTCAGGTGGTGGATGTTGATCAAATCACGAGTGGAATTGCTGGAATCAAGTTTTTACCCCGGATCGATCTTACGCCAAAAGAAAAAAGGAGGGATCGGTTGACTGGAAAATCGCTAGGAGCAAGTGTCCGACCACCTGCACGTCCGTTCCAGATTGACGAGATTCGAAAAATATACGGCAGAGGAGCGGCAAAACAAGGAGCAGGAGCTGGAGCGGTTATCTTCGATAACGACGAATACATCAACGGATTCTGCTTTAAAGATTTCAAGGTCAATTTCCTACAGACGGAAGATATCAAGCCTACTCTGGAAGAAATTTCATTGTTTACAGCAGATGAAGATGATTCCAAACTCGACTTGTCGGCCATCATGGACGCCAACAAAATGACTACCGCTTCAGGACTTGTCCCAGGGGATCGGGTGGAAGTCCATGAAGGTGAACAGACGGGATTGTATGGATCGGTGGAAACGGTCACGTCGGAAATTGTGGCTATCAAGGCGGAAGGTGGGGATGTACATGGACAGACTATTGAAGTGCCTTCTCGATCGGTTCGAAAGAGGTTCGAAGTGGGAGAACATGTTACGGTGATTAATGGCAAGAATACGGAAACTTCAGGAATGGTCGTGGAGGTTCAAGGGGATGTGATTACCTTGATGTCGGATCAGGGGGAACGAGAGGTGGGTCGACGCGCTGGACAAGGCTGATGTCCAGATCAAGGTGTTTTCGAGGGATATCCGAAAAGCTGGTGATTCGGCCACGATCACTGCCAAGACTGGATTATACGATCTGCACGATCTGGTCATGCTAGAGTATGTTACTTCGTTACTGCTTGGGACGTGCTGACCCCCAGCTCGACAACGTCCGGAGTGGTCATCAAGATTGAAGGTGCCCTACTCCGTATCCTCGACCAGAACGGTATATCCAGAATGGTCAGCCCAAACCAAGTAACCGCCCGTCGCGAGGCGAAAAACTATGCGGTCGGATCCGATTCTCAAGGAAACGAGTTCCGAGTAGGCGATTTCATGAAGGAAACATCTGGCGAGAATCGTCAAGGAGAAGTCATCAACATTTTCCGATCATTATTCGTTTTCCTGCATAATCGAGATCTGACTGAAAACAACGGTGTCTTTGTCGCTCGTTCGACTTCACTCATTTCCGTTACTCCAAAATCGACCAACGACTTGGGCAAAATCAACCCAGCGCTCAATCAGGCATTACCATTTGGTGGAGCTAGTTTGATGCCTCCGCCTGCTACTAGTCTCAACAAGAACCGGATCGTCAATACCCTCGTGGTTGTTACGAAAGGGTCCAACAAGGGGTTGATGGGAGTTATCAAGGATCTACAAGGGGATAATGCTAGGGTCGAATTGGCTACGAATAACAAGATCTTGACTATCAACCTATCGTCGCTTAAACGAAAAGATCCAAAGACTGGTCAAACATACACTCTGGATACCGGTATGGGACCACCTTCGATGGGAATGTCGGGAGGCCGACCCCCGATGGGTGGATACGATATGAACCCGTACGCTCCTGCACCCGTCAACGGGGGCGCTACACCCGCATGGTCCGGTGCTGGCGGATCTGGAGGAAGGACACCCGCTGGAAGATTTGGACAGACTCCAAACCCGTATGCCGGTGGTGGTGGAGGAGGTGGATTTGGGGGTGGGAAAACACCAAATCCATATGCTGCCGGTGGACGTACACCTGCTCCTTCGTTCGGTGGTGGAGGTGGGAAAACGCCTGGATGGGCTGGTGGAGGAGGGATGGGAGGAAAGACACCTGCCTACGGAGGAGGTGGTGATGGTGGAAAAACGCCGGGTTGGGGTGCCGCCGCTGGAGCTGGGGGACGGACACCTGGTTGGGCTGGAGGAGCCGCTGGTGGAGGTGGACGTACGCCAAATCCATATGGTGCACCTCCACAGATGGACGCTTCTTCAAGTCGACAACCGTATAGTGCGCCTACGCCTCAGCCTCAACCTCCGTCTGGAATGCCCGCTCGACCGATCAACCCATACGGCGCTCCTACACCTCAGCCTTATGGCGGACCAACACCGTACACTGCACCTACACCCTGGGGTGCACCTACTCCCGCCGTCAGTGCACCCACCCCATCCGGAGTCGCTCCTACCCCAGGCGCTTTCGGGGGTCCAACACCTTACAGCGCCCCAACACCATACGGCGCAGCAGCTACTCCTTTCGGCGCCGTTCCTACCGGATCTACCCACATATCAAACGCAAACGGACTATCATACGACTGGGCAATGGATTTCTGGAATATCGTCATTGAAGTCGGACCATCTTCTAAACCCAATACAAAAGCGCCCCGGCATCATCAGAGAGGAGCACACGACGGACGTCGGTTCGGACTCCAAAATCACTTGGATGACGATATCCTTGAAGTATGCGCTGTGGATGATCAGAGTATAGTGGAGAGGATACCTGCTGAATATGCTCGACCGGTCCGACCTGATGGTCCAGGACAAGTTTGTGTGGCTATTCTTGGTGATAATAAAGGTGCTCAGAGGACTACGCAGTATGAGAATGATGGGCAGTGGATGATGGAGCAGGAACCGGAGGATGTTGCGCCTCTGGTGGTTGATACTGCTGGCTTGTGCAAGATTTGGCGGTCGGCCACGTAGGATAGGCTTTGGACAGTCGCCTCAACACTTGTAGAACTGTGTCTATGCACGTATCCATGGAGATCCAAACTGGTTCCTCAGTAACACGCTTGTGGTCGATCACGTGACTGAGTCTTTCCGCCGTAAAACAAGGGTTTTTTTTCAATTGATATATTTCCCTCTATATGCATCTCTAAGTCCACCTCATCACCAGCCATACCGTCCGAAGACTTCTGCCTTCACTGACTCCAATTGTGCGGGGACGCCATGTACGTCAGCTTCGAATCGCGGCACGGAAAGGATCTCGTGTATCGATCACTTGTAGGCGAAAGTCTTGGCAATCGACTCGTATAACTTGAACGTTTCTCCGGCAGTCGCTCTTGGCTGGAGCTCGTACTCTGAGATTACTCAAGCACCTTGATATTCAACGTCAATAAGGTGTTGTTCCATACGACCCTCGTGTATGGCCCGATACGTATGCAGTCGACCGAGAAGGGTATTCAAATATCCAAACATGATATCTGACCTTTCATCTTTCTCATCACGCTTTACTTGACTCATCACCAAGAAGTTTGAAAGCAACATGTCTTTCATAGGTCATACAGGCGTCCAACGTGGCCCTGCGGCATCACAGGCCCCAACTCCGGCACAATTACAGTCTACACACCCATACCCCGCTTCCAACCCATCCAATCAGTCTGCTTCCGACGATGAGACTTTTGCGCCTTCACCTGCCCCATCAGAGGAAATCACTCAACTCGCTCGACACCTGTCCTCTCAACCCGATACAGGAGACATGTTCAATTACGAAAAAGGTTCCATCCTTGATCCATTTGGCGAAAAGTTTGATGCTAGAGTCTGGATGAGTCGATTTGCGAGTCTAGATGATTGGAGCGGGGTACAGGGAAGAAAGAGTGGAATCAGTTTCAAGAATCTGACAGTCTTTGGATATGGTACAGATGCCGGTGAGTCCGATCATATCTGTGGTGTTTCATGTGGCTAAATCGATCAGATTACCAAAAGACAGTTGCCAATATCCCACTATCGTGGGGATCGGCCGCTAGGGATCTCGTCCAGACCGATCGGAAGAGGAAAGTAAACATCCTGAATAGTGTAGATGGAGTCCTAGAAGCAGGGGAAATGCTAGTCGTCCTAGGTCCCCCAGGGAGGTCAGTCGCGAATCCACCTCATCTTTTCGATACATCCAGCTGATATCACAGTGGATGTACAACCTACCTCAAGACAATCGCTGGCGAGATGAACGGGATATACCTGGACAACAAATCAGAGCTCAATTACAGAGGTATCACCAAGAAACAAATGGATTCTCAATTTAGAGGAGAATCAAGTTATACTGCCGAAGTGGATGTTCACTTTCCCCGACTCACTGTCGGTCAGACTCTAGCGTATATCCCGCCTCCTCCTTCATAAATAGTGAAAATGCTAATACATGCCAGTTTCGCAGCTGAAGCTCGATCACCTGCCACCCCACCGTGTGGCCTTACTCAGAGGCTGTATGCCAAACATCTCCGAGATGTCATCATGGCGATGTTTGGGATTGCGCATACCAAAAACACCATCGTCGGAGATCATTTTGTACGAGGTGTCTCGGGCGGAGAGTGAGTCCAAAGGACTGCTTGATTTTGTGGTGAGGCTAATGGCAAGACGTAAACGAGTCACGATTGCCGAAGCTACCCTATCGGGCGCTCCGCTGCAATGTTGGGACAACTCTACTAGGGGTCTCGATTCAGCCAATGCTGTTCAATTCTGTAAAACCCTCAGAACATCGTCGGAATTCTTCAAGACAACATCCGTCGTCGCTATTTATCAAGCTCCCCAATCTGCCTACGATCAATTCGACAAGGTCCGTTCCGATCTCTCTAGACATCAGGTCCATCACTGATGTATAGGTATCACTCTTGTACGAAGGCGAACAAATCTTTTTCGGCAAGACGACCGAGGCAAAAGCATTTTTCGTCAATATGGGATTCGAATGTCCTCCTCAACAGACCACGCCTGATTTCTTGACTTCACTCACATCCGCTTCTGAGCGAACCCCCAGATCCGGGTTCGAAAATCAAGTCCCTCGATCACCCAAGGAATTCGCATCAGCTTGGAGGAATAGCGCACAATACAAGAGACTTCAGGAGGATATCAATGATTTTAGTCGAAAGTACCCATTCGACGGCAAGGAATACGATGCCTTTGTAGAGAGTAGGAAATGGGAGAAATCGAAACATAGGTCAGTCCCCCAGGTTTGAATCAGGAGACGACAAGGCTTACTCATCAGCTCGACCAAATCGCCTTATACCCTATCGTATACTGGCCAAATCAAAATGTGTCTGAAGAGAGGATTCTGGAGATTGAAGGCCGAACCAACCCTGACCCTGACTCAGATATTTGGGAATTTCATCATGTCCTTGGTCCTCGGTTCGGTGTTTGTCAATCAGGGTGAGTGAACTCGAACGGTACAAAGCTTACGGTGCAGAAGAGACCACTGCCAGTTTCCGACCGAGATCGGCAGCTTTGTTCTTTGCTATCCTCATCAACGCCTTTGGAGCGGCTCTGGAGGTGAGTCGCGTCGAGACTTTCCGAGCGATTCAGATGCTGATCTCTAGATTCTCACCCTGTACGCACAACGACCTATTGTGGAGAAACACACTGGTTATGCCTTTTATCGACCTTCTGCCGAGGCTATCGCTTCGATGATGACTGATATGCCCTACAAAATCGTCAACGCCTTTACCTCGAATATCCCACTATACTTTATGATCAATCTTCGCCGAGAACCTGGTAAGTCAGGTCTGGGTCAAATATCATCTCTGATACCTAGGCCCGTTTTTCTTCTACCTATTGATCAGTTTCGGTTGTACACTGGCCATGTCGAGTTTCTTCCGTTTGGTCGCTGCGACCTCTCGAAGTCTTATTCAAGCTCTGCTACCTTCGGCAGTCATCATGATCGGTCTGGTCATGTATGCAGGATTCGCTATCCCAGTATCCTACATGCGAGGATGGGCAGCTTGGATGCGATACCTCAATCCGATCTATTTCGCTCTCGAATCGCTGCTTATTAACGAGTTTCAAGGAAGGTCATTCACTTGTACCGAGGTCGTACCCTCTGGACCCGGTTATGGAGGATCGACAGGACTCGCTCAGAGTTGTGCGGCTCTAGGTTCTCAACCTGGCTCATTGCAGATCGAAGGGACGAGGTATATCGAAACAGCGTACGAAGTGGATGTAGGGACCAAATGGAGCAATTTTGGGATTTTATTGGCATTCACCATAGGTCTTGGGGCACTATACCTTATTGCTTCAGGTATGTCTTTCTTCTTATGCGAATTGTCAGCATTGACGGATAGATGTCATTACTGCCCAGAAATCTAAAGGAGAAGTACTGGTTTATCAACGAGGACGCATTCCCGATACACTCAAACAGCGGCAAGGTGATGTCGAAAGTGGAACGACTGGATCTGAGAAACCTGAAAAGGCCACTACGGGTAGAGGCAAAGAGGATGTCAATATCCAGAGACAGACCTCCATTGTATCGTGGAAAGACGTCGTTTACGATATCAAGATCAAAGGCGAAGAGAGGAGGATTTTAGATCATATCGACGGATGGGTCAAACCTGGTACTTTGACTGCATTAATGGTACGTCTACGCTTCGCTCAATGCTAATCAATAGGGCGTATCCGGAGCTGGAAAGACTACTCTCCTCGACGTCCTCGCTACTCGTGTTACTATGGGTGTAGTTGGCGGTCGGGTTCTGGTCGACGGCAAACCTCGAGACGAGTCGTTTCAGCGGAAAACGGGTTATGTCCAACAACAAGATGTACATCTTGAAACTAGTACGATCCGAGAAGCGCTCGAGTTCTCGGCTTTGCTTCGTCAACCCCGTCATGTCTCCAAGGCTGACAAACTGGCTTATGTCGACGAGGTTCTTAAGCTGTTGGAGATGGATCATTACGCCGATGCAGTCATTGGCGCTCCAGGTGAAGGTCAGTCTCGTATCCGCCATCACATGAGAATTTCGTACTGACCAAACAGGATTAAACGTGGAACAGCGAAAACGCCTCACCATCGGAGTCGAACTTGTTGCAAGACCGGCTCTCCTCCTATTCCTTGACGAACCCACATCCGGTCTCGATTCCCAAACATCGTGGAATATTCTCCAGCTGCTACGTAAACTCGCCGCCCACGGTCAAGCGATCCTCTGTACGATCCACCAGCCCTCTGCTATCCTATTCGAACAATTCGATCGGCTCCTCTTTCTAGCGAAAGGTGGGCGAACGGTATATTACGGCCGAGTGGGTAAAGAATCACACATCCTTATCGACTACTTTGAGCGAAACGGTGCTCCCAGATACAGAGATGGCGAAAATCCAGCTGAATGGATGTTGGAAGCTATTGGTGCTGCACCTGGAACGAGGACTGAAGTGGATTGGCACCAGCAATGGCTCGATAGTCCCGAACGAGTTGCTGTGAGGGAAGAACTTGATCGATTGAGTCAAGTCTCGGGTGGACAACAGGAAGGAGATGACTCTTCGGCTCACAGCGAGTTTGCCGCGTCGTTCGGGACACAATTGATGGTCACATTGAAGCGGTCTTGGTGGCAACTCTGGAGATCGCCGAGTTATATCTACTCCAAAGTCATTCTTTGTGGCATATCTGTAAGCTACGCCCCTTCAACAGCTCATCAATTGCTCACGCCACCAGGGATTTTACATCGGTTTCTCATTCTTTAACGCCGATCGTTCCCAACAGGGTGTTCAAAGTCAACTCTTTGCCGTCTTCATGGTCAGCCTCCATTCCTCTACCATCTCCAGAGGCGATCACTGATCAACCAGCTCTTCCTACTGTGTGGTCAACTACTCGAGCAAATGTTTCCCATCTTTATCGCCTCTCGAGCAATCTACGAAGTCCGCGAACGACCATCAAAAACTTACTCTTGGAAGGTGTTCATGCTTTCCAATATTTTGGTTGAGCTACCTTGGGCGACTTTGTCAGCGGTAGTCCTATTTTTGACCTGGTATTATCCGGCTGGATTCTATCGAAACGCCCAAGTCACCCACACGGTCCATGAACGAAGTGGTCTGATGTTCCTCTTTGTGCTTATGTACCTCCTCTTCACCTCGACTTTCGGGTACATGTGTGTCGCCTGTTTTAAAACAGCCGAAACAGCGGCTAATATCGCCAATCTACTATTCATCATGTGTCTCATCTTTTGCGGGTGAGTTGTCACATCGCCTTGACATCTGAACCTGCGCATCTGACTGACAATCAGTGTACTTGCCCCACCAGGTTCCTTCCCTGGTTTTTGGATCTTCATGTATCGAGTCTCGCCTTATACCTACATTGTCGGCGGCATGATCCCTACGGGAGTAGCAATGGTCGATATCGAATGCTCTCAAGCGGAACTCGTCACGATGGTGCCGCCAAACAGTCAAACATGTGGTCAATACATGTCTGAATATATCCAGGGTGCCGGCGGATATCTCGTCGACCCAAACTCGACGACCGAATGTAATTACTGCTCGTCATCTACGACTGATCAATTGCTCTCGCAATTCGGTTTGAGCTACGATACGAGATGGAGAGACTTTGGGTTGTTGTGGGTGTACGTGCTGTTTAATATCGTCGTCGCTGTAGGTCTGTATTGGTTTGTTCGAGTTGTGAGTCTTGCTTTCCGGTGTAGCATTCGCCGCTGATTAATAAAGCCAAAGAAGAAGAAGGAGAAGACCGAATGAGTGGAAGATGAGAGAGATCGGTTAAGACACTGTCGATTAGGCCGGCGTACCCGGGCCGGTGCGAACTGGGGAACTGGACACTCATTAGCTTTATCTACCTGGCTGTTCCATATTAATGTATGTTATATCTGCGTGTAAGTCTATCGCTACTACTGCCCCTCGGCCATATCCTGAAGCTCAAGCCCTGCCCAATTATAAACGTTCTTACATGTACTATTCAAGCGTCGGCCGGGCACTCGAATCAGAGTCATGATCAGGCACCGGGCATTTGGCTCAAGAATGCATTTTCGGTTACTTCTTCCTGCTACTACATCAAAACACTACATGATCCCAATCGTCGACGCTCCTCGAGAGCTCATCCTGTCCGCCTACAGTAGCCTAGTACAGGTAGACGAAATCTTCGTTCTTGTAATCGGTCCTATCCATGTCGATGACGGTACCGTCGGCATTGAGGGCGGCAGTCTCCATTTGAACGAATGTCCTTCCCATGGAGGTATCGACTACGTCTGCTGGCTTTCCCATGGCGACTCGCTGAGCCCTCTTTCTCTTATTGAGGAAGAACAAATTGATCACTTGAAGGCCGATGATACCGACAAGAGCGGCCTGGGCGATCATGAGGGATCGTAGACCGGGTAGGTATCTTGGAGCGTCTCGTGCGTCCATCAAGAGGGGCTATCTTTTCAGTCTGTGATACGAGGCTTGTATTGCAGAGTACTCACGCCAGTCAGTTGGCCAGTGGCGGTGGCACAATTCATGAAAGACAACATGGTGGATTTTTTGGTTTGCTACTCCGTTATTTTTGATTTTTTACGCCAGGCTTCCGATCAGACTTACACCTCCGACGTTGGCAATGGCCCATGCGTAAACGATAGGCGAACATCCAAAGCTGAACGCAAGTAAATAGTAGCCTCCCAAGGCCAAACTTTGATTCCTGCTCTCTCCTGACTCGGCGACGTACATCATCGCACCACCGGCCAAGGTGATGGCACATTGAATGACCAACATGACGGACTTGAGCTTGAACCGAGCCGCAGCGTAAGATCCAGCTAAGATCGAGATAGCCTGGACGACACCGAACGGAATGTTGAGGAGGGAACTGTTTTGAGTGGAGAAACCAAGACCTTTGATGAGGGTGGGTCCAAAGGTGTTGGCACTATGAATCAGCTTCGATCTACATTTTTCGCGAGTCGTAGCTTACACGTGGGCAGTAATGTTGGGGATACAGATACAAGCGGCAAACAACCAAGACTTGGGGTCCATGAACATCTCCTTGACATGTGGCCATTTGAATTCCCGAGATCCAACACCAGTCTGATTGGCTCGAAGTCGTTCAACAGCTTGATCTCGCTCGTAGTCGTCGGACCAGAATCGGGCGGTGGAAAGATCACTGGTCATCTTCCACCAAACGAATGGGGCAGTGATGACGGTAATAAGACCCGCAGAGAGGTAGATTGACTGCCATGCTTTCCAGTTGGGGCTGACAATGTGACCGAACCCGTAAGATACCAGTGCGGCAACGATTGTGGCGGCAGAGTTGGTGATGAACCAGGCGCATACTCGAAGAGGCTGTTCGGCTCGTCGGTACCAAGTTGCAGTCAACATTGAGAACTGGTTTGTCAGCGTAAAATACCGAGCTTTCACAAGGCTCAACCCACGAGAGGAATGTTGGCAGCTTCGAACAGACCGAGAAGGAATCGTGTGGCCAGTAGCGATGCCCTGCCATTGCAAGCGGCCATGCAAGCAGCCGAAGTACCCCAACAAAAGACGTTGATAGTCATCAAAATTCGAGGGTTGACCCTGACGATCAAATACGCCGAGAACGGCTGCCAAGCGAGCGTAGCGATGGAAGTCATTGACGAGGCGAGCGAGTAATCCTTCTTCTCAAGGCCCAAATCTTTGGATAGACCATAGGTGCTGACGTTGTCAGCGACCCGTCCGAACTGCCTATCGGTGGGGAGAACACTCACTTTCCATAACCGAATACCGTTTTGTCGTAGATTTGCAAGAAGTATACCCAAACCAACAAGGAAAGGAGGTATTTATCGGTCTTTCGCCTGATTCTCTTATTCTATCACCCATCAGTCGTTGATCAAGAAGACCTATTCGAATAGCTTACGTCTTCTTCAGTGACGATAACATCACGAGCGGTATTGTCGACCTTGCCATCGTGTTCGACATCCTCGACACCCATGATGTCGTGTTTCTCACTGACGCCTGGTGGTACAGCTGGTGCTTGGGCCGACATGTCGCAAGAGGAAATGTTGGTGATCGATCTGGTAGTTTTTATCAGCGATAGCCTGTTGCAGCAGAGCTTGGTAGTGTTGTCGGGTGAAGCTACTAGAACTTTGGTGAGGAAACCTGTTGGGGCCTTGAGGGGTAGAATATATACCTTTGTTCCGGTGCGTGCGGGGCTCGGAGTACACTCCTCAAGCTACGGGGTAACTCCTTTCGATCTTTGTATGTCCGTAGCGGTATCCATGGTCATCAAGCAGAGGCAGAGATCAAGAACAATGTGTCGGAAGGAGCTGTAGAGAGATTCCGGCGGCTTCGGCTATTTGTCAGATCGGCGGCGGATGTTTGGGCCCACTTCCGCCCACCGGAGTTCTCCACAGTTGGGTCCGGGGCAGGCTGCCCCGGCCGGAATGAATTCGCGTCCACGGCCTTGCTCTGCTATTGTCGACAGCGTTAGCCATACCAAGATGAAGGAGATCGAGTAGACCCCCCCTAGACTACCCAACATTTTCAAGACACCATGCTTGTCCTAGTCACTGGTGCTGCCGGCTTGATTGGGTCCCATGTCATGGTGGCTCTCCTCAAGGACGGTCACTCTATCCTCGCGACCGACATCAACCCCCTTCCCCCGGTCGTCACCGACCAAATTACCTCCTTCATGGATCGGGTCACAGTCATTACAGGTGACCTATGCAGTGTCAGATTCGTTGACGAGCTCTTTGCGGCCGCCCCGACCCCTATCGAGGGAATCATGCACATTGGAGGGATCCGAAGTCCCGTCGGTCTCGACCCGCGACTGGTACACAGCATCAACGTCGTCGCCGCATACAATGTGATGCAGACTGCGGCCTCGAATGGAGTGCAGAGGATCGTGCAGGCTAGTTCGTGTAACGCTTTGGGATTGAGCTGGACGATGCCGGAGCATTGGGGCCTGGATTTTGTGCCAATAAATGAAACTCATCCCATGCGACCGGTAAGTCTGCATTCAATATGATTCGAATCCTGCTCATGTATACAGGAAGATCCCTACAGTCTATCGAAGTTGTAAGTGTCACGGTAGGCCGGCCAATGCATCGGCTGATGAGCAGGGCATGTGAAGAACAAGCATCAGCAATATGTCGCTACTATCCCGGTACCCGAATAGCGTCTATACGGATGCACTTTACCCGCTCATCGATCAACGAAACGACTTCCAGCGTCAAACATACCGGACTATGGTCATGGTCATCTGTCGATGCCGTTCTGAGAGCTTGCATACTCGGTCTCACCTCCGAAGGATGGAGCGGAGCTGAGGCATTTCATGTCGCTTCGCCAGAAATATTTTATCCGGCAACCCTCTCGGGTGGTGTCGAGGTACCGGCCTTGGACCTTCTGGAACAGCATTGGAGCGGCAGAGTAAAGAATGTCGATAAAAGCTGGTGGGCGGATAATCCAAGACGGTCTTTCTTTGATACATCCAAGGCTGAGACGATGCTGGGCTGGCAGCACGACTTGTAGTATTTTCACATTTATACAATATGCTGCCCGCTCCTATCAAGATTCGAATTTCTTCTGACATATGTAGTGGCTTTCAAGGCCATCCACGTATTGCGATCCTTATTGGCAGGCAGCACGGTGATAGCGCTCTGACTAATCACCATGATCATAACACGGGCATGGACAACTTTGTACAACATGGCTTCTATCTCTTTGTCATTACGCCTAGTACGGGCACCGTCCAGTCGCAGGAGAACTGGGGGCAGAAGCTCTGAAACATCGCGAGACAAGCTTGGTTCTGGACCATGCTACGTGATACATGCAAATCATACAAAGTAGACGACAAACATATCCTCAATCCCCAAAACCATCTTTCTTCATGCCGCACCGGCAAACTTCATCGCAGCATCGATATCGTCATGTGCTCCTTCTGGAAGGGACAGCAGAGGAGCTCGGACCGTGGCGTGTGACAGAACACCTCGAGAGATGAGCCCATGTTTGAGAGCAACGGTCCCCTCCATATGCGATGGTCGATGGTAAACGACTTTCGTAAGCGGCATGAGCCGATCATGAACTTCGTAGGCTCGGTCGACATCTTTGGAAAGACAAGCATCGAGAAGCTCTTGCATAGCTTCGGGAACGATCTGACCGTAGCCGACAAGGTAGCCGTCGCAGTTCCAAGAAGTATGAATGAGGTACTCGTCGTGACAAGTGAGGATTGGCTTGCCGGGATTTCGCTTTCGGATGATAGGGACTTCAACATCCCATCGAGCCATATCTCGGACTCCGTTCTTCAAGGCGAAAACATAAGGTTTGGCGAGAATATCGAGCATGGTTGGGAGATCGAGAGTAGCTTTTGTCGCCTGAGGATATTGGAAGCAGATGAGAGGGAGGTTGCTGGCGTTCCAAATATCCTCATATCGTTTCTGAGGAGCGCCCTTCTGGTAACCAAATCGTAGCCAGCCGTGGGAAGGGTAGACGAGACCGGCAGAAGCTCCAGCTTCTTTGGCGGCTTTGGCTTCGATGCCGGCGACATAATTACCTTCGGAAGTGATACCAGCAATGATGGGGATTCGGCCCTCGGTGGCCTTCACGTATGCCTTGATCAACGCAGATTTCTCGTCCGATGTCAAAGCGGTACCTTCACCAGCGTGACCGAGAACCAGGATGGATTTGATGTTGGGGAATTGTAGAAAGAATTGGCCGATACGGTGGATGGCTTCATAGTCGACGGCTCCCTCGGGGGTGAATGGGGTGACAGCAGCTGGGGAGAATCCCTTAAGGTCGAAGCCGACGGATGGTGAAGCGGAAGAACCGTTGGAGAGGTTGTCAAGAGCAATGGGTGCCATGTCGAAAAGTGGGTTTGAGTGGGAATGTGTCTTTGGTTGGGTAATCGGAAAGTTCCCCATTCCACTCTGAGCTCTTTATATCATGCCGAAGATCATTGCCCGAGCGCTATCGCCTGAGTGTAGTGAAGGATCGGCGGGGGACAAGTCATGACTCGCCGTGTCGGAGAAACGCCAAGCGGCCGCTCGATAGCGGAATTGCAAGAAGGTCGGATATCTGACAGCCATCCGCCGCCGACCGAAACAGTCCACGTGAGCTGAGTTCTAAAGTCCCTTTGTCCTGCAGTTGAGCTGCGACACGCTTGACCGGCCGCTTGACCGCAGCTCTCCCGGTCTTCACAGCCAGCCGCACACGCACTTTCGGTCAATTCATCGCATGTACTCGTAGACTGTCGATATGTTACAAGGTGCCACATCTACGGAATTATAGGTACGGTCCGGCTTAGTAGGTAGACGCTCTATCATAGCTTCTATGCACTGATCATATCCCAGACAGCTAGCTACGCTACGGAAATTGACAGTCTACTTGCCTGTTACGAAGATGACTCTAACATTGCGACCACATCCATTCCCTCGTTCGGTTCTGATGCTGAGGCAACGAATTCACCGCTCATTGATCCTTTACGCCTCACTGTAATACATTACGTGCCCCCGATCGATGTGGCCAGCCGTTGTTCTGATATCACATGCGGCTCGCCATCCACATACCTTTGGCCGCGTGACTCGCCCTTCAATCGCCCGCAAAAAAAGCAACCTCAAGACACACATCGCTGTCACGGCTTCCATCATACCCTTCCAGCTGCCTTCAAGGACCGAGTTAAAAGACTGCTAATCTTACAGAACCGATACCGTTCACGGCGGGACGATGAAGCTGGAAACAATGTCAACGCGTAAGTTTTTCGCCATATGATAGTAGCGCCGCTTACATGTCAGAACGGAGACTGGATCTCCGATTCCAGAAGAGGGCGTCCATCCTCAACACACTCAGACTGCGAGTGAAGAGATTAACTGCCTTCTCCTCGAGAGCTCTTATAACGAAATCAAAGTCGATGAGGGTTTCACCATTGAGAACTTGCCCGCCGAAAAAGAAAAGATTCTAGACGATCACCACTTTAAGCTCCCCAAGTACAATCCGAGTCAAGTCCTCACCGAGAAGCCGCCCGCTCACGCGAACAAAATGGAACTCGATTGGAACAAGGTACCATTGTCGCGCGGCGATTCGAACAACAGCTCTTTCAAAAAGGGTATTACTCGACTCCCATTCAATCCGTACAACAACGTTCAACTCATGGACAATATCAAAGGTTCAGGTTTGGAGATGAAAAACGTCATGCCTGATATCGTCGACCTCAACGATTCCCTCGGCAAGATGGCCCTCGACTACCCAATCTACTCGCAAAACGCTCAAGCCGAGCGAAGTAAGCGACAGGCTGCTCTTGACCGAGTACAAGCGGTTCCAGACAATGAAGGTGTCAAAAGTAGGGAAATTGCGAGTCAGACCAAGAAAGTCTCACAGAAATCAGATGCGGCGGCGCGGGGGGGAATTGTTGGAGTTTCAAAATCAAGAAGAGGTGAAAGGAGATACTACGGGGGAGGCAAGGCT
>Ga0308160_10004285_pt1 | contig 15367 bp, 21 predicted proteins | sample PhyFR1_FD_201036 | JGI IMG/M metagenome (GOLD analysis project Ga0308160, IMG submission 201036) | Phyllosphere microbial communities from UC Gill Tract Community Farm, Albany, California, United States - DLSLF.R1 | ecosystem: Host-associated > Plants > Phyllosphere > Unclassified | place: USA...
TTTGGAGTAAATCCTGGGTAGCTTGAATCTCGAATGGTGAAGAAGGTACGATCGACCTTTGTTCTGTGATATCTCTTCCTTGTCCTGACATCTTGCTTATCTGTTATGTCGATGCGAAGTAGGTACAGTGTAGAGTATAGTAGTAGGCAGATCGGTAAGAGTGATAACCTAAAATGATGACGTTGATATTTCTAGAGGAGCCCCAAATGCGGCATCTTAACGCTGGGTCTTGCTATGTTACATACTTATGCATGGACTAGATGAAGAATTGGAAGGGGCGTCAGTGGGCCATAGCCCAAAGACTGAAAAGGTGTAGGTATGGGCATTGGCCGGGGACCTAGCACGGATGGATGAATCATCTTGACACTTCTTTGCTCGTTCTTGCCATCAAAGGTGACCCTCTTTTGGTGAAGCCTGTCACCGTCGTTTCTTCTCCTCCGCCTCGTATATATAGTGATGTATGCTCTGCACTGTCTGCTTCTCTCTCTGATTATCATTATTCAAATGTCATATCACATGCCAAAACTCTAATAACGTCGAGTAGGCTGCTCTACCTACTACCGAAAACAAGTATCGTACACTGTCCATCTCCATCTCCATGATCGAGCCTCAATCTCAATCTATCATTGATATTTTCCCCTGGTTCCAAAAACTCCAAGTCCCAAAATGTCCCCTTACGAAAATCACATGAACTCATTCCCTCTCAGTCGTCTTGCCAAATGCATATCTTTCGGCTGTATCGTCACTCGTTTCGCATGTATCGCACAAAGATTCCTGCCATCAGCTCCCTCTTATCTATTGCCATCCCACGTCTGGAAGGTGGAAGGGAAACGACTCACGTATCCTCAAATAAATGAACCAAGTAAGCCTCCGTAGCTTCCTGTAATGCCTGTAATGCCGTAGCTTGCCAACGTAGTCCTAAAGCATCTCTCGAAGTGACATTCAGTGCGCATTCTCGCACCTGGTATTAGCTCGCAATACAAAGACGAGACAGAGGACGTACTAGACGCTGAAATGGTAATCTCCTCAATAATAAATCTGTACTCTTCTGATATTTCCTTATATCACGTAAAGCGACTGTTCCAGGTCTATAGCGATGTGGTTTACGTTTCGTAGCTACTGGGGGTGGTGATTCATTTTGTCTGCGAGGTACGGCTGCTCGTCAGTACTCGTCAGGACAAGAGGAAGAGAAATAACATACGATTCTTCCGAGGGGCTTTACCACCTGTACTCTTCCTAGCTGTATTCTTCCCCGATTTCGGGCGCGCAGGTACATTCTCCAGCGAAGACCTTCCACCTCCTCCAGTAGGTTGTGCATGCGTTATAGCCATTTCCTGCTAATGTCACCCGATACTAATGCGGACGCGATTATTATAAATGATTGTTTTTGGTCGAGTGGAACTCGTCAAGTGGGTCGTTACGCGTCAAGAAAGCTGTTGGAGTGTTCTGATTCGTATCACGAGAGATTTTGCTGCTTCGTTGGTGGTTCTGTCGAGGTGGATGTATGCGTATAGCTGCTTGAAGATATAAGATGTAGGTATAGAGGTATAGTGCTTGACATGACATTTGTGCCTTGTTTATCGCGTTCAAATTTACCCTGAATTTATGAATGAATCTCATGTCGCGTTTTTGTAAGTAGATGTATTGTACTCTGATGCTCATCTGTCTATCTGTGGTACGTCTTTGAGAGACTTGGTGGATCTCGGAAGCTTAGCTGCATTAAGAGTCAAATAGAGGGCAGGTGTGAAGAAATCGATCGACATCCGGCGGGATGTGCATGTTAAGGTTTGCATATTGAATGGCAGATTGTAATAGAAAAAACATCACGTCTTAAAGCAAGCATGAGGATTGCTACTAAGCTGTACACTACCCGCTCAACTCACATTACATCTCTCTACCATTCTGACTCGCAACATTACCTAACACACATATAGTACATCACGATCATATATTGAAGTATCACAAAGCCATGGCAGAGCCATCAGAGCCATCAAAACGAAAATCGTCTGTCAGGCGCCAAATCTCTCTCGTGGATTGTAGCGATTCTTCTCCACAACGAATCACTTTCAATGAGCGAAACTGTGAATATTATTACCATGGTCCCGACCACACCACAATCCTGCACGAGTGCATTCGCCTCGCATGGAATATGGTCTTCTCAACCACCGGGGCACGTATGACCGCTCAATCGCTCATTGAAAGCTGGTTGCCGGCTTCCAGGGATCCAGCACCCTCCCCCGCCAAAATGGATCAGGCATTCGCTAAAGCCGTCGTTGAAGTGGAGAATTTTCGAAAGTCCTATTCTGTGACTGTGTTTATGGATTCCAATATGCGGAAATGCTCCGAGGTGGATTGTGGCGAGACGGTGAAGATCAGATCGCATTTCTTTGTGAGTCCCTAGCTATATCGGAGGCTGATGAGAAGCTACAGCAGCACGCTGCCGAAGCTCAATCTAGATCTTTGGCTGCTGATGCCTCGCCCAATGCTCATTTCAGGCGACATCGGCACGTATTCTTTATCGCCCTGCTCATTGCAAACTGCTTGCAGCAAGCCATTCACAGGGTTGTTCCCAGGGTAAGTGAAACAGACAAGGACTCACTGATCAAATAGCCTGAGCAATTCGCCTCTGGCCACGACCAGTCTTCTCGTCCATCTTCGTCTGATATGGACAGATATCGCGGTACTTTGAACGAGAAATTGATGCGCCATCAGAAATTCATTGCGCCCGGGTGGCGTTTTGAGGAAATGATGTTTGGGGGTCACTTGTTTCGGCTCGTTGAGCGTATGCGACCATCATATCCAGACCGAATGTCGGTGAGCACAAACCGCGTAGTTTCACTGATCGACATAGACCGGAATCTCTGGCCTGGCCGTGATGGTGAAATCAGAGGGCGTTCCGGGCTATCGCATAATCTCTGATGAAGTGATCAAAGCGGTAGTCGAGGGTAAGTCATCCACGACGATCAAGGCTCATGGTTTAGGAGCCGAATGTGACCAATATTTCCCGTTAGGCGATCAAGATAAAAACGGATTCGTTCCAGGCATACATCCGGATGCGGCTTACAGAACTGGAGATGGTTCCGACGAGCTCTATCGAGGCCTACTGCCTTCGAGATGCAGTATGCGCTGATAAGCTGATATAGAGAGCATGTATCTTATGGCGGTAACGCGAAATGGGCCTCCTTAATTGATGACTTTGTATGCTCGTCTACAGCGTCGTCTATCAGCTCAGTCCAGACATACCGCCAGCATTGACATCAGTAAATATTTCTGAAGCTCAACCTATTTCTTGAAAATAGGAGATAACGATACATGGGGCTTGTAAGATATCTATCGCCGGTAATAGCACACCTGCTTCAATTCCCGGACAAAAACTCTGGGACACAATCGTCTGGGTATATAAACTGGCTCTGTGTAAGTATCTGCTATGAATGCCTCGAACTAATCCTGGTCCAGCGGCAATTTGCCACCACTGTCCACGATCCCCCGAATGATCTCGTCCGGTATGGTACGGTAACCCGTCACATCCCCTTTCTTCGTCTTGATCGCCAAACCTAGTATTCCAGAGAGGAATCCTACTTTGAAAGTCTCATCGATTAAGTCCCGTACATCGGGAGTCATCTTGTGTAGTCGGCCCCCGAGAATCGATTCTTCAAATCGGCAACCACTCTTGTCGAGCTCGGACCTAAGCGTGCCATCTTCATAATACCACTTGTCATGCCCGGCCTCGACCATTTTGGGCCAGGATTTGGTGTTGAGACTTACAAGCTGCCTTATCAGTTTACCTTCCTCGTTTATTCGATCTAGACCTACTCCGACATCGGCCCTTTGATTTGCTTGCTGAATGTCGTGCGCAATTCCAACGGCATGGTATCAGGTGTGTCGGTATCTGAACATTCGTTCTTCGTAAGATGGATTACGGCGTGTAGACATTCCTTGTGCCTGGGCAGCTCTATTGGCCTCCTTCTTGTCAGCTCATGACTTCTAAATTTCCCTCTTCGCTCTTCTCATTTCTTGTTCTTTTCCCGCTTTCCTACTCAATCGCCTTTGCTCCTTCTTCTCGGATACAGGAGTGATCCTGGGCTGTGAAATGCTGGACATCACTCACACAATTAATGAGCTTAATTCTCACTGACTGACCCTCTCCGTCGACCTCGGTCAATTCACAGTTCTCTCTACACACTTCCACAGTCAAAGAATGAGTTCTCTCAAACGTATTGACCTCCCAGACAGCTTCGGCGAGTAGATCGTCAGGATCAATGACACCACCTCCTGCGGATACCCATTTCTCAAAGAGAGCTTGAGCTGTTGCTTTCCGACCATGTTCAGAGAAAACGACATTCCACCCACCCTAGACGAATGGACGCATGCAAAATATCTGTCAGCTTTTGTTTCACTTGGACACCGGGGTGAATGTCGGACTCGATGAGGGTGATTGTTCGATTGTAGGGATTACCACAATCTACTTGGGTGATAGGGGCCGCTGGTCTTGTGGATTTCCGGCGGGGCATTGCTATACTAAATGGTAGTGATGCGAGTTAGTGGAGGAGGAGTAGAGTATGGTTGAAAAGTATCGCGATATAGATTGGCTTACATTGTTTGTTGGTTCCATCTCAGGCCCCCCGAGTCACGTCTACAACACGCTAAACATCCAAATCACATCTGCAACATGCCAAACAACCTTATTTCAGCCATCCCAGATCTGACCATCCCACGAGCCTTGACCATGGTCTGCACTAAGCCTAATTCCATGCAAGTGATATGTGTCCATATAGTAAGCGCATACCCAAGGAATGTTTAATGTAATGGTAACACATAAAGAGATCTATAGTAGGTTTGGGTCCTGGAATATTCTGGCTTTTACAATAGGTCGTAGGTTCTTTTCCGTCGATAGCACGTAAATGGGCAGAGAAAGAATCAATCTTGGAAGGAAATGGCCGAGCCTGGACCAGTTTGGGCTTCATATGATACAATCATGAACAAGGAGAGACTTGGGTATAATGGACATGGAACTAATGCTAAAACTTCCCCCGGCCTCCCTACTCCAGCTTCTGGGCTACCAACTCCAAAATCTCCCTAGCGTCCTTGCCGACATTACCCAGATCTTTGGCAACGCTCTGCCAAACAGGTCCATGGTGTGGATCAGCAGCAATACAAGCTTCAATGACGCTTTGCTGCCTCTCGACCTCTCCATGCTGCCTCTCAAATTTAAGCCACCATCCCCATGCATCTCCCCAATCTCCATCTGCGGCAATTGCTTTACCCATCCATTGACGTGTTTTCTCAATTTTTCGTTCGGCCCAGAATAACCGAGCGACAGCAATGACGACGACGGGGTGACCTTCGGCTTTCTTCAGTGCGTCGAGAGATCGTCCTTTTCGCTGTTGGGGGTTCTCCATCCAAATGGCCATTGCCCATAGGTGAGGTGATGTTGGGCATTCCTGCATTGCTAGATTTATCAGCTTTGTCCCATGAGACTGTGGACTGGACTTACCTCGTGCAAGTAGGGACTTGGCCTGTTGAGGTCCACTAGCCTTTTCTTCAATCTGTATACTCTCAGTCCAGAGTTCATCGTTTTTGGGATTATACAATCGAGCACGCTCAAGTAGACCTCGAGCCTTGATGATAACCCCGGCCTTGACTTCCAATCGAGCAGACAAGATCCAGAGAGGAATAGACTTGGGGCAAGACTTGCACCCTTGAGCATAAGCTTGTCGGGCAGCGACAGTTTCTCCTCGTGAATCGTAAATCTGTCCTCGGATCATGTGGAGTTTATCGAATTGAGGGAACTTCTTGATGGCCTCTTCGAGCGTCTTGAGCGCTTCATCGAGTTTACCGAGTTGTCGTTTCAATTGAGCAGATTTCATCCAGATCTATCATCAGCTCAGTTATCCAGGATTTTGTGGCTTACCCTCTCAGTATCCGCCTGGGATCTAGCCTTTTCAAGGATCTGCTGAGCAGCTTCCATCTCGTTGGTCTCTGAGGCCAATTTAGCAGCAGCCAGGAAGATCGATTCGGAATCTTCGTTCTGCTTGAAAGCTTCCGCCAAAATAGCCTGAGCACCTGGGATATCGCCACCAAGCCATTTCTCCTTGGCAGCCATCAACCACAATACCTCGGCATTGGGGCAATGCTCCGTTCCTTGAAGTAGGATATCCTGTACCGCTTGACTAGACTATCAGCTAACTCTAATCGATAGTTGAGGAAAAGCTTACGCTGACCCATGTGCCTTCTCGAAGTCTGCGGCATTTCGCCAGACCGATGCAGACTTGGGGAAAGTCTCGAGTAGAACAACGAAACAAGCTCGAGCAACTTCGTAGAACCCGCCCTTTTCGGCCCTTTCGGCATCTTCCAACCAAACGCTCTTCCTGTCCATCTCCTCGACCTCGAGATGAATCGAGGCTTTGACAATTGCCTGGGCAGTAAGGGGACTACCATCCCTCTCGCAGACCTCGGCTTCCTGCAACCACTGCTCCCTCGACAGAATGACTTGATTGGCGGTAAGTGATTTGACAGCAGCGGCCATGACCCGGTCGACCTGGGCAGATAACTTCTTTTGTTTCTCCACTCGCGCGGCATCGTCATCCTCTTCCATCTTGACATCGGCAGACTGGGCGGTAGCAGTCTGCTCGGCGAGTCGACCGGCTGCGATCCAGATCTCGTGCGAGGTGGGAATACGCTTTCGAGCAGTATTGAGAACTGATTTGGCATTTTCGGGCGTCTCGAGTCGGGCGAGGGTGAGCCACAACTCGACCGAAGTGGGAATGACCTCGACGGCTCGAGTGAGAAGGATTCGAGCATCATCGGGATCGTCTTCGAGATTGACAGTCTCTTTCCAGAGTCGGACCGAGTTGGGAATGAACTCGAGAGCTAATCATCAGTTGAGAATTCAACGCGAATAGGAGACCTACCCTTTCTTAGCACACGCTTCTTGGAGGCGGTATCACTTTCGAGTGAAGCAGCCTTCATCCAGATCTTGACGGATGTTGGAACTTGCTGAACAGCTTTTCCAAGGATGACCTTTGCATTTTCGGGTGTCTGTATATCAGCGCCTGCTTCGATACAGGTTCTTCGGACTTACATTCAACTCAGCAGCATGGAACCAAACATCCTCCGAATTTGGACATCGCTCACATCCTTCAGCAATAATCTTCCTAGCCTGGACCATCTTCTTGGCATGAACTGTATATCAGCTTGCATCCCATACACAATCATTCAGGCTTACCTTCAAGAGACGCAGCTGCGATCCATCCTGGAGCGTGTTTCGGATTGGTCTGGATGAGATTCTGGAGTAGTTGTCGAGCCTGCTTGATGTCACTGTTCATTAGCTCTTCATAATTTGGAGTATGGTCGGGGTGGAGATAGGTACCGAAGAGAGTGGATGGGAGCATTGTAACAAGCGTTGTCGTGATGAAGGGGAATGTAGGAGTGTGGGAAAAGAAGAAGCTCCTTGGAGCAAAAGGGAGGAATATAAGAAGGGGTGATGTTTGATGTTTCACAAACGAGGTGAAACAGAATGACTTACCCGATCTGAGCGTCCGTCTGTAGGACCTGACTGTTTAATGCCGTCATATAACCCCTTGGATCGATACTTGTCGAAGAGCCGTTTGCCGCGTCCTTTGATGCTTGGTCGAGTCGAAGCGAGAGGACCTTGTCTCGAGCCGTACCGATGGATACGAAATCGGTCATTGTGCCATCTCCTGCCGGGGTATCAAAGCCTCCGTTCTGCAAGTCAGCTTCGGTCCCAATCAAGGCAGGGGTCACAAAGCTTACCTCCTGTTGAGCAGCATCCAATTCACCGAGCATCTGCCCTCTGGCGGAAACACCCGCTAGAACCGAATCTGAAACGGCATAACTCTTTCCATTCTGATTCTCCTCCATTCGCATATTATGCTTCCTCCTCTTTCCAGTCAGATTTCCAGCTTCCGGAATAGATTCCCAATCCGCATCGTTCAAGGATGCAAGTCCACGCTTCAAATCGGCAAACTGAGTTTGTAGCTTTGGGTTCTTGGCTCTGTCCTCAGCTGCCTTTTTCTCCTCTGCTTCCTCTCGTTTCCTCTTCCGACGATCGCCAATCCGAGCGTCCACTGAATCCCAGATCCTGTCTGCCTCTTCGTCGTCATCCTCGTAGACTGTTCCGGCAAAGATATTACGTTCGTCCTCGGGATCCTGGAAGGCTTCTGGATTCGGGATTTCTTCACCGCGTCTTGCCTGTGCATCCCTATATATCAGCTATTTCGGTTCCTTGTGGACAGAGCACTTACGCTATAGCATCCGCACTAGGTCCTTCACGGGCAGGACCGATATCAGACCGTGTCGTGAATCCAGAAGCACCTCGACCTAAACCCGCCACATAACTTGCTGGAGCTTGCTGTTGGAGGAAAGCGTATCGGATATCCTTAGGGATATGCCTGACTGTTCCGAGCGACGACATCTTGGCGGATCTGAGATGTAGAGCTAGCAAGTATCAAGTAGCGAGTGGTTGTAGGTAGGAGTGTTGTTGAGACATGAACCATTGAATTAGGTGGCGGGTTAAGGTAAAGTCAAGTCAAAGTTTAAAGGGGAGGACGAGATAGGTTACGGGAATCTTGCCTCCACTTGCGAAGATCACTGGACATGATTGCTAAGATATTTGAATCACTAAACCTATTCTCTACTATACCTCTATCATAGGGCACCCAAATTACTCGCTCAAAATGGCAGAACAGATCGAAACGCCAGTGTCTCGACGCTTGTCATCCGTAAAGAACATCTTAATCGTCCTATCAGGAAAAGGCGGAGTAGGCAAATCATCTTCATCAGTCCAACTAGCCCTCTCCCTTCTCAATACTTCGCCAACAGCACGAGTCGGCCTCCTCGATCTCGACCTCACAGGTCCATCATTGCCACGTATGGTCGGTCTCGACTTACCGGGCGCATCAGTACATCAGTCTTCAGCGGGTTGGGTTCCGGTATATGTGGATCAAGGGAGACGGTTGGGGGTCATGAGTATAGGGTTCTTGCTCAAAGATCGTGGGGATAGTGTGGTATGGAGAGGACCTAAGAAAGATGGAATGATTAGGCAGTTCTTGTCGGAAGTGAGATGGGGAGAGTTGGATTATCTGGTCATCGATACACCACCAGGTATGTTTGACTTCTTCTTTGATACTCTCATCCCCTTCTGCGCAAAGAATGTTTGCTCTCGCTAGCCTTATTGCAATACCGAGTCTCTTTGATATGGCTCCAGCCAATAGACCCATGAAGTCGAAGGTGTGGAACGTGTCCAATACAGATTCCGAGGGCAATCCACAATTGTTCCAGGAAAGCAATCTAAGGGTGGAATATGCACGGACGAGCAGGTAAAACCCCCTTTAGACCTTACCACGCCGCTTTCTGAAAGTGGAAATCGGGCTGTTGGAAGGGATTTGGAGGAGGAGGAGGAGGAGGATAAGGTGGTGGTGGCGGTGAAACAAATTACATCCACTGTGGCTGAAACCACAGGTACCTCCGACGAGCACATCTCACTCATGACCCACCTACACCCCCTCTTCAACCCAACATCCGAAAGACCAACAACACCATCCTCAGTCCTCATCACAACACCTCAAAAGACAGCTCTCAACGATACAGTAAAATCACTATCATTCACCAAGAAACTCGCCCTACCCGTCCTAGGTCTGGTGGAGAACATGTCAGGCTACGCCTGCCCCTGCTGCGGAGAAATCTCTGACTGTTTTGGAAGAGGTGGAGGGGAAGATATGGCCAATCACAATCACATCAATTTCTTAGGGAGGGTACCTATAGATACTGTCCTCGTTGGGTTGCTTGATGCGGTTTCCAAGGGAGAGATACAGGGGGCTGCTATCTCGGAGGAAAGCGATGGAGAGGTGGTGAAGGGCGCCGACGCGACATTCCCTCTACTGGACAAGTACAATGAAACGACATCATCGAAGGTGTGGAAGGATATTACGGATAAAATTGTCCAAGGAGTAGAGGGCCGTAGGACGGATATCGCTTCAAAACTCTCTGGGCTTTCCATGTAGGCCGCTGTCATTTAGCGCCGATTCGATTCATCAACTACAAAATGTTGTACAACAATGTATACCATCGTGACATGTAATTCTACAGATACCACCAGAAGCTCAGCTCCTGGGACTTGGGAAATACTAACAAAGTACAGATTGAACCAAAACAGATAAAACCAACCAAATACCCAAATACAACCTCAAACCCGATTTCACGTTAACCGCCCTTTAATTAGCACCAGCCCACTATCCTAATAATCACTCACCTATTCGAGATAGTCGCAAATTCAGCAGCAAGCCTAGGTGTCCCCGTAGTCCTGACATCCGTATAAACTGATATCCCACCTCTATCTGACCAACTTGACACGCTCGATATTGCTGATTCCGGAGAAGTTGCTGATGTAGTAGTGGTGGTGGTGTATTGGGAGATCGTGCCCGGATCTGCTGTTGCGCGGGGGATGGAGCTAGCTTCTGGATATAAGGATATTCGGAATGGTTGTGGGAGAATTGTGAATGCTGCCATATTTCCAGAGGTCTGTCCGTGAGGATGACGAAGATATGGCTTCAAGCCATATGCAAATGGACAAAACGTCAGAGACGAAAGCGGTACAAGCTTGCATCAATAAACGAGATTAAGCCGGGTAATTGCGGGGGAATGGAGGGGAAAATATAGTCAAGAGAAGGGACCTTTGAAGGAGGGGGGATCTCGGGGGCAATCTCTGATCTGATCGATTCAAAGCTCTTGATGTATACCGTTCAAAGGCCATTCGTTCGCTTTCACCCTACAATCTTGCAACTCGCTAGGATATGTATGAAAGGGAAGGAGATTCCGAGTTGAGGCTTTAAAGCTGTGATGGCGATCAGTGATGGTCTGCTTGTGACCGAATGATGGACGGGCGAGGCAAGTCGTAGAGTAGATTCTGTCTATCCTGGTGAATCGATACTGTCAGTGTGTGTCAGGATGAGGTCAGCGAGTTGTAAGATTGCGGCTAGATCAGCGACTGACAATCACTCGTACAAGCAGCCGAGCGTGCAGCCTTCCGATCCCTGCAGGTCCATACATGCTGACAGCCGTACCTGCAATCGCGATACCCTTATTGATACATGATTACACATCTCCTCTTTCCCATTCACGATGCCACACCCATAGGCTGATCCACTTCCATCCCCCCTTCCGTCGATGTCTGCGGAGGTGGTGCCGCTTTTTGTATTGGTGCAGGAACAGGTGCTGAGAAGAACATATCCGCCCCTCCATTTCCAGATGTCGTCATTTGATCATCGCCTACTGGTCCCTCATTATCGTTTGTCTGTGGTCCACTATCCCACGCATTCGTGAATCTACTATCAGCAGATTCTCGCGTGTAAGAGCGGAAAGGAAAGTACTTACCTAGTCACTTTTGGTTTCTCAATTAAAACGTTCCTATGTAATTTCTCCCAAATCACTTTGTCCCCTGGATTCTCTGTCAGAGCTTCATCCTCGTAATACGTATTAACATAGTATCCGACTCTAACGAATTCTTTGTCCCTATATGCTGCGGCTATGATGATGACTGTGACGCCCATGATGTCGTCTGGGTGATCGGAGGGTAGGAGGTGATGAGCGGGAGCGGGGGCTATGAAATCGAATGCGTTAACTCCGATTGGTACTGGTCCGACTGCTCATTAGCCAAGCTCAAAGGGGAAAGGGGTGACTGACCCATGCAGGAGTCTAATTCTTGATCAAAGTCTTCCGAATTTGCTGATCCTACGTAGACGAGTTTCCATTCTAGATCTGCAATCGTCAGCTGATACATCGCTTAAGAGAGACAGCTGACTGACCCTCTGCTAATGCTGAGATAGCTTCGAATTTGATTCTGAAATGATATTCGTCGTCATACTTTGCTGGATTGTTCACCAGTTCGATATTACGGATGTTTACCTAGCCGTCAGTACGGTCTTTACCATACGGAAGCAGCCACTCACGATAGACTGTTGTGTGGCAAAAGTGATATATCAATAGAGAAAGAACATGGTTAGCTTCATCCTCCGGTGATATGGCTAGACCTACCATGATGCCGAACCTCTCTTATGTATCTGTGTCTTTTGACAACCTCTTTGATTTGTGATGTTATGGCGGTGTTGGCTGATGTTGCTTGTGCTCTATAAGGAATGGTGTGGTGTATAGTGAGTAGAGTAGTAGACAGTAGCTCAAAACAGAATCATCACTTTCATGAGCAACGACGCGCGCGACCGACGCGACTGCTTATTGGTTCCTCCCACATAAGAGATGATGTTGTCTTTCCCCCTTGCTCGCAGACATCATATCATGCCTTGTTTGCTTGCTTGAAATGAGTCACGGACTCAGGCATGCATATGGCTAGGCCTGAGGTTGGTGTATGCACCCGGCCTGCTGGGCTCGGAGTGGTCCATCTGACACCGAGAACTGGCGCCAAGTGCTTAGTGCTGGAACAGGGACTCGACTTTTGAGCTGCAAGCGGGGGCCAGATGCATCATCAGATGTCCTGCACGCTAGGCGATTGCACCTCTATCCTTGACCTCCCCCTCATGCTTGCCTCTGAGTGGATACGGCGCATGCTCCGGCTCTCTTAAAGTTGTATCCGGATTCACTAAATGATATATCCCAATACACGTACCTGTTCCTGATTGTTTGTTTGTTTACATTCAACTAATACCCCTAGTCCCCCCTTAGATATTCCGGTAGTGGCTGCCGAACCTATTTGATATCCTCCGTCCATTGGATTCCGGTGGCCCATCTTGTGCCTCATCGGGTGCAAGTCCAGCAGTAGGTTTACGGCTTGGCTTGATGTAACACCAATTGTAAAAGCTGTGGTGGTAGGGCGTAAGGCGTTGCAACGCATGGGGTCCTCTTGCATCGGTGTTAGCTGAAACTGTTTTGTATCTACTCACTACTACTCTATTCATTCCTTCTCTATCCTCCCAACCTCAGTAATCCTATATCCCACACAATACGACATTTGCAAGACAAAAACGAAACACACACTCTTTTAAGACATACAAACAAAAAGACCAAAAACAACAACTTCCCCCCCATACCGCTATTCCCCCTTCGACCCGACGCTTACACGCTTTGGTCTCAAACTCTATTCACCCTCGCTCGGACCAAGACAATCCAATTCCATCACTCGAGCGTTTCACCCCTTTCATCCCCCAACCTAGTTCCGGATTGCCCCACGATCTACACCTTCAACGGAACCCATTCCATTGTTGACTCTTGATTGTTCTTTTCACCCATCTTAATCCTACCCACCACCGCCTTGAATATCTCTTGAACTTGACGATCATTCGTTGATGTTGATCATCGCGTAAACAGACTCCTTTCATCAAACTTTACGACCCACGCTCTTTACAACACCACACTCGTTTACTACGTTTATATTACGACCCCCTGACTCTCTTCGCAACGAATCACAATGCTCCTCTCAACACTATCTCTCGCTGCTGTATTGCTCGGCACTCCCGCGTTGGCTGCTACTGCTGAGGAATGGAAGAACCGTTCAATCTACCAGTACGCTCTCCTTTCATTCCTTCATCGTTCCTCACTGACTCTAGACTGATCACGGACCGATTCGCCCCTCCTTCCGATACTGCACCTGCACGAACAAACCCCCTTCCTGTAGAATGTGACGGAGCTCTTCAGACATGGTGTGGAGGAACCTGGCTATCTATCATTGATAAATTGGATTACATCCAAGGAATGGGATTCGACGCAATCTGGATCTCTCCCACAGGACAGAACATCGACAGTCACACTCCCTACAACTACGCCTACCATGGTTACTGGGTCAATGATCCCATGACTGTCAACCCAAGGTTCGGATCCGAGGACGATTTGAAGGCACTGAGCAAAGCGCTACATGATCGAGATATGTTCCTCATGGTCGACGTCGCCGTCAACAACGTTCCTGCTATGCACACTGCCGACTCGCTTGACCCCACCGCTCTAGCAGCGGACAACTCTCGATGGACAAAGCCCGAATACTTCCACGAACACTGCTGGATTGATTACAGCAACACCACCTCGGTGCAGCAATGGTACGTCACTCTGCAAGTCTAGTATGGATCGAGCTGACATTTTAGCTGGCTCGGAGACGACAACCTACCCCTCATGGATGTCAATACTGAACACCCCGATGTGATTTCCCAACTCCAAGCTTGGATCCCAGAATACGTCAAGGAATTCGGAATCGACGGTATCCGAATCGATGCGGCCAAGCACGTCCGAGGTGATTTCTGGCCTGGATTCTGCGGTGCTTCCGGCGTCTTTTGTATCGGAGAAGTCTACACCGACGACATGAACTTTGCGGCAGATTGGCAGAAGCAGGGATGGATGGACTCTATTCTTGGTTTCCCACTCTACTACAGTATTACTGCTGCCTTCGGTACTCCCATGGGTAACATGTCGCATTTCATCGATATCTCCGGTCAGGTCCTACAGAACTTCCCTGTAAGTCTTCCTGCATGATGTCGAGGCTTGACTGACAATCAGCACCCCGAGTACATTGGGAACTTTATCGAGAACCATGATCTTCCCCGATTCCGAAATGCCACTGTCGACCCTCAACTAGCCTACAATGCTATGATTGTTCAATTCGTATTCGAAGGAATTCCAGTCGTCTACTACGGTCAAGAACAAGATACATCTTTCGGTGCATCTGATCCATACAACCGAAACGCCCTCTGGCCATCCAACTATACCAACACCACGACCTATCAACGAATGGCAACCATGAACGAAGTTCGATCATCCATTATTGCCAACAACACTGAATTCAACGGCGAGACATTCATGTCTGCTCGATCCAAAGTTATCGCCTCAAGCCAATACGATGTTGCTATTCGTAAAGGACCTGTCCTTGCTGTACTCACCAATCGAGGTAGTCCAGTCATGAACGCCACTTTTGGAGTCACCAACTCTGGATGGCCATCTGCATCTGTCGTTGTCGATGTTCTCTCATGTCGACAAATGCCAGTCGGATCTGACGATACCATCACCATCTCCTACGCTCAACCAGGATACGGTGGAATGCCATATGTCTTCTTATCTCTCGCCGACGCGCAGTCAATCGGAGTCTGTGGATTGACCAAAGCAGTCAAGGCAGAAGTCAACCCTACTGCGACCCGTAATACCGATTCCAAAGACAAGAAGAACTCGGCTACATCCCTTACTTCCCCACTTTACAGTGCGGCTGCATCAATATGTACCCTCGCTTTGGCATTGTCGGTTCTTACATGACCAATACAATCGTGTTTAAGGAAGTAAGTGGGAATGGGAAAGAAAGCATGGACAATCAAGGCAAACAGAGTAGCATATAATTCATTTGTTCAAATTCATATCTTGATAT
>Ga0308160_10004286_pt1 | contig 15360 bp, 10 predicted proteins | sample PhyFR1_FD_201036 | JGI IMG/M metagenome (GOLD analysis project Ga0308160, IMG submission 201036) | Phyllosphere microbial communities from UC Gill Tract Community Farm, Albany, California, United States - DLSLF.R1 | ecosystem: Host-associated > Plants > Phyllosphere > Unclassified | place: USA...
CCACGCCCATGCGCACGGCGCCGGCGCCTCGGATTCGCCGGCCGATTCGGCCTGGGTACGGGTCGCCTCGAACTGGGCCGGCAACGGCGGTCCGGGCAACGGGGGCGGCGCCGGCAGCCGGCACCAGTCCGGCTTCCTGGGCCTGCCGCGCGTCGGCACCGAAGTGCTGGTCGCCTTCCTCGGCGGCGACCCGGACCGCCCCATCGTGCTGGCCCAACTCTACAACCAGCGCGCCGCGCCCCCCAGCTTCAGTGCCGTCGGCGACCTGCCCGGCAACCGCTACCTGTCCGGCACCCGCACCCGCGAAATCCAGGGCCGGCGCGGCAACCAGCTGCGCTTCGACGACAGCCAGGGCGAGATCAGCGCCCAGCTCGCCAGCGACCACGGCAGCTCCGAACTGAACCTCGGCTGGCTGACCCGGCCCAAGGCCGGCGGCGCGGGCAGCCCGCGCGGCGAGGGCGCCGAACTGCGCAGCGACAAGGCGGTTGCCGTGCGCGGCGGCCAGGGCGTGCTGCTCAGTGCCGAAGCCAGCCCGGAGGCCGAAGGCGCCCAGCTGGGGCGCGCCGGCCTGGCCGGGCTGGCTGAAGTCATGCAGGGCATCCTCGACGAAGTCGGCAAGCTGGCCGCCGTCCACACCGGCGACGAGCCGGCCGGCGAGCGCATGGCCGCGCTGGTCGACAAGCTGAAACGCTGGCACGAAGGCAGCAACGTCGCGGAAGGCGGCACGGGCGGCGGCGCAGCCATCGTGGCCGCGACCGCGCCGGCCGGCATCATCGTCGCCAGCCAGGACAACCTGGCGCTGGGCGCGTCCAGCAAGATCGACGTGGTCAGCGCCGGCGATACCGAAGTCGCGGCCGGGCGCAACCTGTTCCTGCGCGCCGCCCGCAGCATCGCCATGTTCGCCCACGAGCTGGGCCTGAAGCTGGTGGCCGGCCGCGGCAACATCGTGGTGCAGACCGACCAGGGCCACATCGAGATCAAATCCTCGGGCAAGATCAGCCTGATCGCCGCCGAGGGCATCGAACTCGATGCGCCCTTCGTCAGGGTGGTGGCGCCCGGCGCCCAGACCGACTGGGCCGAGGGTTCGATCACGCACCAGACCAGCGGCGCGCAAGTCATGAAGGGCGCCGACTTCGTGCACCTGGGGCCGGGCGGCGCGACGCCACAGGGACTCAAGCTGCCGAGCGCGCGCCTGCAGACCGACGAATACGTGGTGTTGCACCACCAGCAGACCGGCAAGCCGGTACCGAACCAGCGCTATATGGCGAAGCTGGAAGACGGGCGCACGGTCACCGGCCGAACCGACGAGACCGGCAAGACCTCGCTGCTGATCGGCGACATGATCGGCGACGTCGCCATCACCTTCCTCCCCGATTGATCCGTCCCACCCATAAATATAACGGAGCGCCCCATGGCCGACCCGACCCGCCCCTTGCCGAACCTCGTCCCGCAGCCCGATGGCAGCTGGGTGGGGCATACGGTGTTGACGCCGACTGCAATGCACACGCGCGGGCTGTTCACGATGCCGCCGTCGAAGGTGGTGCCGGTAATCGTGGTGCCCGGGATCATGGGGAGCAACCTGCGGGCCAGTAAGAATCGCAACAAGCCGGCGAACCGCGAACTTGCGCGGGGCGAAGCAGCGTGGCGCGCGCCGAACGGCACCTTCGAGGGTTTGTATGCCGCGCACGTCTGGAAGAACCGCAAGCCGCGCACGCGCCAGCTGATCCTGGATGCCGACAGCCTGGAAGTCGACGGCGGCGGTCGGATCACCTTGCCCGACGATGCCGGCCGATACGGTGCCACCATCGAAGAAGTGCGCGAGCGCGGATGGGGCGAGGTGCACTGGGACTCCTACGGCAAGCTGCTGTACGAATTGTATATCGGGCTGAACCGCACTTTCGAAATGGACGTGCATGACAAGAGCAGGGTGCTGCGCGGCCACTGGCGGGACGTCATGGAATGCGATCCGGCGCGCTGGGGGGTACGTTCCATCGACAAGATCACGGAGAAGGAACTGGAAAAGCACGCCGACTATTACTTCCCGGTGTATGCCAGCGGCTACAACTGGCTGGCGTCGTGTGAGGAATCGGCAAAGGCGTTACGCGAACGCATCGAGGAAATCATCAGATTCTGGGATCGACGCCCACGCCAGTGCGATAAAGTGATTCTGGTGACGCATTCGATGGGGGGCCTGGTGGCGCGCGCCTGTGCCAGGCAGATGCCGGACAGGGTCCTGGGTATCGTCCACGGTGTCATGCCTGCGCTCGGCGCCCCGGTCTGTTATCGCAGGATCGCCTGCGGCACCGAAAAATGGAGTCCCAGTAATGGCAGCGTCGACAATGAAAAAGCCCAGTGCGTGGCCGAGATCCTGGGCGAAGCGCCCGCATCGACCATGGCCGTAATGGCGACCTCGCCGGGTGCATTGCAACTGTTGCCGAATCATCTGTATCCGAAACCCTGGTTGCATGTGCACATGGTCAGCCGGGTCAACAACAAGGATGTCGGGCGCGACGTCGTGCATCTGCCGGTTGGCAATCCATACGACATGTATCGCGACATGGACTCGTGGTATCGGCTCGTGGACCCGCAATTGGTTGATCCGGCTGAAAAGTATCGCCGGGACATTACCAAGATCAAGCATGCGGTGCGCACGGCGATCGACAGTGCTGAACGTTTTCATCGTGACACATTGGGCAGCTATTATCACCCGAACACTTATGTCTTTTATGGCGCGGATCAGGCGCAGATGTCGTTCGGTGCCGTGCGCTGGGTCGCACGTGATCCGGGTAAAGGGGCAGTGTTCACGGAGGCAAACGTGCGTAACGCCGCACGGACCGGCTATGCGGCGTCCGGCGGACGTCGTGTCAGGGTGGAAGGCCGTACCGATCTGCATTTCGTGCCGGCACGCCAGGACGTTGCCGGGGACGGCACAGTGCCTTACCAGTCCGGGGCAGCCCCCGGGGAAAACGTTCGGCAAGTGTTCGAGATCCGCGGTTTCGACCATCAGGGTGCGTTCAATCACGATGCCGTGCTGTTGTTGACCCGGCATCTTATCGTCAAAATGGTCCAGGCGCTGCCATGAAAAGCGTGAGAGACGATCGATTGGCCGAGCTTCGCGCGGGCGGGATGCGAAGCGTTTGCACGCAAAGTCAGGCGGTTGCCCATTCCGCCGCCAAGCTGATGTAGAAGTTTGCCATGAAGCGATTGAGAAGACGCGGATGGCGTGAAGTCATCGTTTTGCTGGCAGCGCTCGTCTGTGCCGGAAGCTGGGGCGCCGGCCAGGTCCGCAGCATGCGAGACAAATCCGAGGTGGCAAAAATGACGGAAAAGATGAAATCGGTGTGTGTCGGACGCTATCTGATCGACGTGCCGGCACAGGCAGAGGTAAGCCTGTCACACGAGATGATCGATGGGTTCGACGTTGCCACTGTCGACGAGAACGAGACCGCATTTCGCGAGCGGCTGGCGTCACGCGAGGCTGACCTCGAGGCCCGCGGCAGCGCCAGCGACGGAACAGGCGGTCTGATCGAAGCAGCGGACCTGCGTATCGACGCCATGGTCGGCCGGACCTTCGTCTTCGGGCGTAATCGCGGCTATCTGATGAAAGGCAATCAGCGTATCGAGGACGAGTTCGTATCGGTCGAGGCACATGCGCATATCGGAGGGCTGAGCTTTACGCTCGCGATGAAATATGCGAACGAAGCCGACGCCGGGCGGGCTGCAGCGCTGCTCGCGAGATTGCGTCCACGCGGCCAGGAAGAGATTCCGGCGACCCCGGGTTTTTGTATCGGCCACGCCATCTTTGCCGAGCCTCTTCCGGCTCACAGGACCGAGCACGCCGCGATGCACATCAGGCTGCCCGATCATCCGGACGTGGCCATGGCCTTCGTCAGTATGCCTGGCGGAGGTACCGATCCGGATCTCCTTGCGCGGTCGGCCGATACCGACGCCTCCGACACGGCGGTCGACTCGCTGCGCGTGACGAAGCTGCGTGCCGACAAGCGCAACATCAATGGCCTTGCCGGAGAAGAGCTGCTGGAGCGTTTCCGCGAGCTGAATTTCGCCACGACGTTTGCATTCATGTGGGAGACGCGCGGCGTCGACGATGACCCAATGCAGCCCTTTCTTTCGCTGGAACTGCAGGCGGGGATCAGTCCCGAACCAGGCGGTAGACCGGCCGACGCCAGCCTGCATGAAGATGCGGTCGTGGCGCTGTGGGATACCGTCGCTTCCAGCATCCGTGTGCGCCCAACCGGTCCGCTACCGGCAGCCGGTTCGCCTACCGAACCGCCAGGGCCGAAGCTGGGCACCACGGCCGTCGCCGGCGACATCTGCCCGCAGTCCGGCTGGTGGCAATGCCGCGAAGGTGGCCCCGGCATCGACGTGCATGGCGGCCAGGTGCAATACATTCGTAAGGGAGAGCGCATGCCGCAGGCGCTGCTGCTGCCTAAACAGACGCTGTGGCAAAAGGTCAGGCGTGTCCAGCCGAGCATGGAAAGTCCGCGCCTGACTGCCTGGACGCTGGTCGACAAGCGCATGCGGCCGCGGGTGACGTCGGTCGTGTCGCTGGCGGCGGCCGGCCCGCCGCCAGCCGGCTTCGAATCGGCCACCGCCGAGCCGCGCGCAGCGGTCGGGACCTACGTGCGTACCGGCGAAACCTGCCCGGCCAGTGGCTGGTGGCGCTGCGAGGAAGTGCACGCGCTGGACGGCACGCGCTGGTTCGCACGCGGCAGCGTGCTGCCCGTGGCCACCTTTCAGGTACCGCCCGGCGTGTTCGGCAAGGCAGACGGGCCCGAAGTGATCCAGCGCCGTAGCCTCTGGCAACTGATGCGCCAGGTCGATGCGCCTGCCATGACGCAGGCGACGCCGCCGTCAGGCGCCGGCCTGCCGCTTGGCGAGCCGCCGGCGCTGGCTTGAGGCGCTCGCCTGGACCGGAACCTGATGCAGGCAAGGCCTTCCCCTGATCCGGCATGCGCTGCCTGATCCTCGGCTTCGTCGCCGGTGTCCTGCTCCTGCAGAACGCCGCCACGCTGCTGCCGTCCTGGCTGCAGCTGTGCTGCGCCGGCGCCGCGCTGATGCTGCTGCTTGCGGGGCGGCGCACGAGCCGGCCTGCAGGCGGCATCGCAGCCTGCGCCGGCGCCGGCATCATGCTCGGCTACGCCTGGGCCGCGCTGCTGGCCCAGCTCGCGCTGGCGCCGGCCCTGTCCACGGACGACGAAGGCCGCGACCTGCAGATCGTCGGGATCGTCGACAGCCTGCCGGCGCACTTCGAGCAGGGCATCCGCTTCAACCTGAACGTCGAACGCACGCTGACGCCGCAGGCAACCGTACCGCCGCGCGTCGCCCTGTCCTGGTACGCCGACAGGGGCCATGGCGCCGGCGCGCTCGCCGATGTGCAGCCGGGCCAACGCTGGCAGCTCACGGTGCGCCTGCAGCGCCCGCACGGCAACGCCAACCCGGGCGGCTTCGATTACGAAGCCTGGCTGCTGGAGCAGGGCGTGCGCGCCACCGGCTACGTGCGGGCGGCGGGCAGCGACAACCGCCGCCTCGACGATGTGGTGCCCGGCTTCGGCACCGCGGTCGAGCGCAGCCGTGCCTTTCTGCGCGACCGCATCCTGCATGCGCTGGCGGGCAGGGACTATGCCGGCGTGATCGTGGCGCTGGTGATCGGCGACCAGCGCGGCATCGAGCAGTCCGACTGGCAGGTGTTCAACCGTACCGGCATCGGCCACCTGATCTCGATCTCGGGCCTGCACATCACGATGATCGCCGGGCTGGCGGCGCTGGGGGTGTCGGCGCTGTGGCGGCGCTCGTTCTTTACGGGCGCCCAGCTGCCCCTGCTGCTGCCTGCGCAAAAGGTGGCGGCGCTGGCCGGCGCCGTGGCCGCCCTGCTGTACGTGCTGCTGGCCGGTTTCGGCGTGCCGGCCCAGCGGACCTTATATATGCTGGCGGTGGTGGCGCTGGCCCTGTGGAGCGGGCGCCTGAGCGCGGTCACGCACGTGCTGTGCGCGGCGCTCGGGGTGGTGGTGGTGCTCGACCCGTGGGCGGTGCTGTGGCCAGGGTTCTGGCTGTCGTTCGGTGCGGTGGCGATGATCCTGTTCGCCGGCCATGGCCGGCTCGGTTCCGAGCCGCGCGGCATGCGCGGCGCGCTGCTGCTGGCCGGACGCACCCAGTGGGCGGTCACGCTTGGGCTGGTGCCGCTGACCATGCTGCTGTTCGGCCAGGTCTCGCTGGTCAGCCCGCTGGCAAATGCGGTGGCCATTCCGCTGGTGAGTTTCGTCGTCACGCCGCTGGCACTGGCCGGCAGCCTGCTGCCCGCGCCGCTGTGCGGCTGGCTGCTGGTGCCGGCGCATGCGGCGGTGGCGGCGCTGGCCTGGCTGCTCGGCCACCTGGCCGCGCTGCCGGCCGCCGTGTGGCGGGCGCCGGCGCCGCAGGGCTGGGCGCAGTCGTGGATATTTCTGCTGGCGCTGGGCGGCACCTTGTGGCTCTTGACCCCGCGCGGCTGGCCGCAGCGCTGGGCCGGCGCCGTGGCCTGGCTGCCGCTGCTGCTGCAGGCGCCCGACCATCCGCCCGACGGCGGCTTGCGCGTGACCGCGTTCGATGTCGGGCAGGGCATGGCGCTGCTGGTCGAGACGGCGGGCCACCGCCTGCTGTACGACACCGGTCCCGGCTATGCGCCGGGCGCCGATGCCGGCAGCCGCGTGCTCCTGCCTTACCTGCGCATGCGCGGCATCGGCGCGCTCGACGGCATGGTGATCAGCCACGGCGACGTCGACCACACCGGCGGCGCGACGGCGCTGCTGGCCGAGCTGAAGGTCGGCTGGCTGGCGTCTTCGCTCGCTGCCGACCATCCGATCGCACGGGCCGCGCCGCGCCACCTGCAGTGCGCGGCCGGCCAGCACTGGGAATGGGACGGTGTCCGTTTCGAGATGCTGCACCCGGCGCCCGCCAGCTACGCCGACGCCGGCCTGAAGGCGAATGCGCGCAGCTGCGTGCTGCGCATCAGCCGTGGCAAGGGCGGCGGCCGGCGCAGCGTCCTGCTGGCCGGCGACATCGAAGCCGCCCAGGAAGCGGCGCTGGTCGCCGGCGCGCCCGCCCGGCTGCAGGCCGACGTCCTGCTGGCCCCGCACCACGGCAGCGGCACCTCGTCGACGCCGGCTTTCCTGCGCGCGGTACAGCCCAGCGTCGGGATCTTCCAGGTCGGGTGGCGCAACCGCTATCGCCATCCCAAGAAAGAGGTCGTCGAACGCTACGCCGGGCTCGGGATCGAGCGCCTGCGGACCGACCTCGCGGGTGCGCTGACGATCGAGGCCGGCGACGCCGTCGCCATCGACAGCTACCGCGCCGTCCACGCCCGCTACTGGTACGGGCGCTGAAGTTCACAACTTGTCAATGTCGGGATAATTTACAGAGGCGCCGGCCTGCCGCAACAGTGTTGCCGTAAGTCTTTGAAATTGCTGAAAAGAATTCAAATGGCATAGCTTGTGCTTGTGAAAGATGCTTACTTTCAAAAAGTGACTTATGAAAAAGCTGATTACCTGCGCCGTCGCCGCATTGTCCATCCATGCCAGCAGCCAGGCCAACGTCGTCTACGAGTGGCAGGGTAATGGCAATGCCGCGCCCTACAACCTCACCCTGCGTATGGAATTCACCGACGCCGCCTTCGCGGCCGGGGCGGTGCACCTGCGGGCGCGCCAGTACCAGTTCCTGCCGAATACCGGCCTGGTCGCTTTCCATTACACCTTCCCCGGGCCAGCACAGCCGATTTCCTACTTGCCGACCGAGCGCCCGTTCGGCGAAGGCGAATTGCTCGACATGGACATCGTGTTCGAGGACGATCTGACGCTGTCCGGGACTTTCAAGGCGATCGGTATCGAGAGCCATGTTTTCATGGACAGCGTCGGCAGCCTGTTCACCGTCAGCCATGCCGACAGCGACGCCGGCATGATGTGGGCCGGGTGCGCACCGTGGACGGCGTGCGCGGGCGCGACCGGCGTGTTCCGCCAGGTGCCCGAGCCCGGCAGCATGGCGCTGGTGGGGCTTGGCCTGATCGGCCTGGCGCGCCGGGTTCGCGCCCGGCGCGGGAAACCGCCGGCGCCCTGAGCCGCTCAGGCCGCCGGCGCCTCCGCCAGCGGCAGCGTGATCGTGACCCGCAGGCCGCCGCCGATGCGGTTGGCCGCCGCGATGCGTCCTCCGTGGCTGTCGACCACGCGCCTGGCGATCGCCAGGCCCAGGCCGTGGCCGTCGACGTTGTTCATGGTCGGATGCGAGCGGAAGAAGGGTTCGAAGATCTCGCCCAGGTGTTCGGGCGCGATGCCGGGACCGCGGTCGAGCACCTCGATGTCGGCCTCGCCGTCCTCGCTGCGCAGCTCGACCTCGACCTCGACCTCGGTACCGGCGCCGCCGTGCTTGACGGCGTTGCGCACGATGTTTTCCACTGCGCTCCACAACAGGTCGGGTGCACCGCGCACCGTCACCGGTACCGGCGCATGCACCTGGATGCGGGCGCCGGCCTCGAAGCGGGCGTCGTCGGCGATCTGGTCGACCATCTCGACCAGGTCGACCGGTTCGCAGGCCGGCAGCGTGGTCGACGCTTCCAGCCGCGACAGCGTCAGCAGCTCCCCGACCAGGCGGTCCATGCGCACGCTCTCGCGCTCGATGCGTTCGAGCGAAGGCTGGATCTTGTCCGGCTGCTGGTGCGCCAGGCCGATCGCCGCCTGCAGGCGCGCCAGCGGCGAACGCAATTCGTGCGAGACGTCGTGCAGCAGGCGGCGTTGCCCCTCCATCAGGGCGCGCAGGCGCGCGCTCATGCGGTCGAAGTCCTGGCCCAGTTCGGCCAGCTCGTCGCCGCCGACGCGTGAGCGGGCGCTGGCGAATTTCGGCGCCAGGTCGCCGGCGGCGGCCGATTCGAAGGCGTTGCGCAGCGCCCGGATCGGACGCGAGAAGTACCAGGCGAGCAGGGCGGCGAACAGCAGGCTGGCCAGCGTTGCGGCAGCCACGCCGAACCAGCGTCCGACATGCGGCGGGAAACCGAAACCGCCCATCCCGCCCGGCATGGGGCCCGGACCGAAACCGGGCCCCGGTCCCATATGCGCGCCGTGGCCGCCGCGCTTGGCGCCGTCCATGCGGCCATCCATGCCGCCGCCCATCGGGCCGATCGGCGCCGCGGTGCCGATCGCGCCGCCGCCGGCTTCGATGCGCGCCGCATCCTGCAGGATCGCGTCCGGAGCGCTGCGCGGGACGCGCGAAGCGAAAGCGATGTACTTGCGTCCATCTGGGCCGGTCAGCTGGGCCACCGCGCGGGCCGGGTTGTCGTCGCCGAGGTTGCGCGTGACTTCCTCGCGCAGCTTGGCCGGCACCGGACGGCCCAGCAGTTCGCGGCCCTGGGCGTCCAGCACGTACAGGCGCATGCGGCGGCTGTTGCCGGCCAGGTCGCGCAGGCCGTCGACGCCCGCATGGCGCAGGGTGGCGCGCGCCGCGTCCAGCATCATCATGCCCGGCGGGCCGACGTCGAGGGTGGCCTCGACGTTGCGGTTACGCGTCTGGTCGCGCAGCCAGACCGTGGCGAGCGTGCCGATGGTGGCCGCTACCTGGGCCAGCAGGATGCACAGGAAGAACTTCCAGAACAGCCGGCCCATCGCTATTCGCGGATCAGCTGGTAGCCGAGACGGTAGACGGTTTGCAGGCAGGAGCGGCCGTCGGACAGGGTGCCGAGCTTGTGGCGCAGGCTGCTCAGGTGGACGTCGATGTTGCGGTCGAAGCGCGCCAGCGGCCGGCCCAGGCCCTGCTCGGACAGGTCGTTCTTGCTGACCGGGCGACCGGCGTTGCGCGCCAGGACCTCGAGCAGGTTGAATTCGGTGCTGGTGAGTTCCAGCGCGCCGCCGTCCCAGGTGGCGCGGCGCTGCTCCGGCAGCATGGTCAGCTTGCCGACCGTGAGCGTGATGCCGGGGCCGTCATTGGGCGAGCTCTGGGTGCGGCGCAGGATGGCGCGCACGCGCGCGGTCAGCTCGCGCGGCGTGCAGGGCTTGGCCACGTAGTCGTCGGCCCCCAGCTCGAGGCCGAGGATGCGGTCGGCATCGTCGCCGCGGCCGGTCAGCATCAGCACCGGCATGCGGCTGGCGGCGCGGATGCGGCGCAGGGTGTCGATGCCGTTCATGCGCGGCATCATCACGTCGAGGATGGCGATGGCGTACTGGCCGGACAGGGCTTCGCGGGCACCGGTTTCGCCGTCATGGGCGCAGGCCACGCGGAAACCCTCCTGCTCCAGGTATTCCGTGAACATCCCGACCAGTTCGGTATCGTCGTCAATTAACAGCACTTGGTTCATGCTCGCATCTTAGCAAACGCGGGCCCGGCCGCGGTGGCGACGGGCTTGTCTTTACCCGAATTTACACAGGGCTAACACTAATTAACAAGGCGCACGATGAGAATGGCGTTCCTGAATCAACAAGGATGTGGAACATGACATTTTCTCGCCGTTTTACCCGTCATTCTGCGGCAGCGCTGCTGGCCGCCTGCTTCGCCACCACTGGTACCAACCCCGCTCTTGCGGCCGGCCAGGCCGATGCGCAGGCAGGTGCCGGACCGGTTGCCGATGCCGCCAGCCAGGGTCCGCGTGGCGGCCGCGCACCCGGCGAGGGCGCGCAACCCGGTTTCGCTGATCAAAGTTTCGGTGAACACAGTTTCGGTAAATCCAGGCCTGGTGCACCGGGCCTGGATGGGCCGACCCCGGCAGGGCCGCCGCACGACGGTCCACCACATGGCCCGGGCGGCTTCGGCCTGTTCGGACGCCTGCATCGCCTGCACCTGAGCGAAGCCCAGCAGGACCAGCTGTTCGCGATCATGCATGCCGCCGCGCCCCGGCAGCGCACGCAGGCGAAGGCGGAACGCAAGGCGCACGAAGCGCTGCGCACCCTCGGTGCCGCGCCGCAGTTCGATGAAGCCCGCGCCAATGCCGCGGCGCGCGAACTCGGCCAGGCGGTCGCCGACGGCGCGTTGCTGCACGCCCGCCTCGAATCGCAGGTACTGGCGGTGCTGACGCCCGAGCAGCGCCAGCAATTGCGCCGGGAGCGTCCGCCGGGTCCGCCGGACCGTCCCTGACGTCGGCAGTAAACACCGCAAGCGATGGGCTAAACAGCAACGCAGGTGGTAGTGTTTTCCCTCTAATCCGGCCGCAGCGGGTACGATCACGTTTCGTAAAGACATTACAATAAGCGTCGATTTCGCTTAGCTTGCCGCCATGACCAAACCATTGCTCCACTTCACGCACGGAAACAGTTATCCGTCGGGTTCGTACGTGAAGCTGCTCGAGGACCTGGGGCGCGATTACGAAGTGCGGGTCACGCCGATGCTCGGCCATGATCCGCGTTTCCCGGTCGGCGACAACTGGCACACGCTGGTCGACGAACTGATCGCGCAGCTGGAGCGCTACGACGGGCCGGCGATCCTGGTCGGCCACTCGCTCGGCGGCGTCGTCAGCATGCTGGCGGCATGGCGCCGTCCCGAGCTGGCACGCTGCGTGGTGATGCTGGATTCGCCGGTGGTGGCCGGGTGGCGTGCCTTGGTCTGGCGCCTGGCCAAGGCCTTCGGCCTGGGACGCCGGCTGTCGCCGGGCAGCGTGGCGGAACGGCGCCGCGATACCTGGCCGTCCTCGGCGGCGGCGTACGATCACTTCCACGCCAAGCCGCTGTTCCGTGCCTGGGCGCCGGGGACCCTCGAAGATTACCTGCGGCACGGCCTCAAGCCGCATCCGGAGGGCGTGCAGTTGCGCTTTTCGCGCGAGATCGAAGCCGACATCTACGCCACGCTGCCGCACGACATGGGGCGCGTGCTGCGCCAGCCGTTTCCGGTGCCGGTCGGCCTGATCGCCGGCACCGAGTCCGAAGAGCTGCGCCAGGCCGGCATGGGTGCCACCCGCAAGCTGGTCGGCCGCAACCTGGTCATGATCGAGGGCAGCCACATGTACCCGATGGAATCGCCGCAGATGACGGCGCAGCTGACGCGCGAAATGGTCAGGCGCCTGCTGGCCGGGGATGGCGGACACTCGGCCGGCAAGGCAGGACGCAAAGGCGGCGGCGACCGCGCGCCGGTTTTCGCGTAGAATCGCGGGTTTATGATTTCCCAACTTCCCTGAGCCAGCGATGACTATCAAGAGCGACAAATGGATACGCCGGATGGCGGAACAGACCGGCATGATCGAGCCGTTTTCGCCCAACCAGGTGCGCGAGGCCGACGGCCGCAAGATCATTTCCTGGGGCACGTCGTCCTACGGTTACGATATCCGCTGCGCCGACGAATTCAAGGTGTTCACCAACATCAACAGCACCATCGTCGACCCCAAGAACTTCGATTCGAACTCCTTCGTCGACATCAAGAGCGACGTCTGCATCATCCCGCCGAACTCGTTCGCGCTGGCGCGCACCATCGAGTACTTCCGCATCCCGCGCAACGTGCTGACGGTCTGCCTCGGCAAGTCGACCTACGCGCGCTGCGGCATCATCGTCAACGTTACCCCGTTCGAACCGGAATGGGAAGGCTATGTGACGCTCGAATTCTCGAACACCACGCCGCTTCCGGCCAAGATCTACGCCGGCGAAGGCTGCGCGCAGGTGCTGTTCTTCGAGAGCGATGAAGTGTGCGAAACCTCGTACAAGGACCGCGGCGGCAAGTACCAGGGCCAACATGGCGTGACGCTGCCGAAGACCTGACGCAGTTTGCGGCGCCAGGCCGCACGCGGCATCGAGAGGGACTGCGGTCCCTCTTTTTTCGTCAGCCCATCGCGCGCCGTCCGTTCGGATTGCTGCGCCGGTCCTCGATATGCCGGTGCTCGACGCCGGTATAGCCGACCCGGCTGCGCGTGCCTTGGGTGCCGAGCGAGGGACCGGCGGTGAGGGCGCCGCCCCTGCGGTTGCGCTCGTAGATCTGGCGCACGATCATGCCGGCGGTATCGCGCCCGCCGAGGCCGAACGACAGCCCCAGCGCCAGCGCCAGCGCGCCGACCACGGCCATGAACAGGATCGTCACCAGCGAGCTGGCAATGCCGACCTGGTTGACGGCAACCAGGATGGTGAACGCCCAGACCGCCCACCTGGCGGCGGTACCGAGCACCTCGTGGCTGTTCATGCGGCTGCGTGCGGCCGCCCGGCGCACCAGGTCGCCCAGCGCATTGGCGGCAATGCCGCCGATCACCAGCACCACCAGCGCCACCGCCAGGTTCGGCAGCCACAGCAGCAACTGCTGCAGCACCTGCGACACGGCCGGCACGCCGAGCGCATCGAAGGCAGCCACCAGCACGATCAGGCGCACGAACCACTTGGCGATCAAGCCGAGCATGCCCGACGGTTCGCGCTGCACCGTGCGCGCCATCCCGCCCAGGCCGGCGCGGTCGGCGAAGCCGTCGAAGTGGACGGCGCGCAGGATGGTGACCAGCAGTTTCTCGATGAGCGAGGCGACCAGCCAGCCGATCCCGAGGATGACCAGAAAGCCGAGTACGCGCGGCACGGCGGCGAACAGCAGGGACATCGCAGACGACAGCGATGCCATCAGGGAATTACCCCAACTGGTGATGTGCGGGTCCATTGTGTCCTCCGTGGGCGCGATGTGGCGACTGGAGGTTCGACCGGAGGAGGGCCGAGGGGTTCGGAGCGGAGGGGGCGGGGCTTGTGGGGCTTGCGCGGCGTCAAAAGAAACCGGCTTAGGACACGCGGCATGAAAACGTCGCCCCTGCCTTCGCAGGGGCGACGGTGGTCGAGCTGGTACCGTGGAATCAGTCCTGCTTCACGCAGTCCACGAAATACCCCAGCTTGCCATCGATCTCGCGCTTGACGAGGCCGTGCACGTCGGTCTCGAAGCCCGGGAAGCGCTCGTTGAAGTCGCGTGCGAAGCGCAGGTAGTCGACGATGGTCCGGTTGAAGCGCTCGCCCGGGATCAGGAGCGGGATGCCCGGCGGGTACGGGGTCAGCAGGATGGCGGTGATGCGGCCTTCCAGTTCCTCGATCGCCACGCGCTCGATCTCGCGGTGCGCCATCTTCGCAAAGGCATCCGACGGTTTCATCGCAGGGATCATGTCCGACAAATACATCTCGGTGGTCAGGCGTGCCACGTCGCGCGACTTGTAGAAGTCGTGGATCTGCTGGCACAGGTCGCGCAGGCCCCAGGTTTCGTAGCGCGGGTTGGCGGCCGTGAATTCCGGCATGATGCGCCACATCGGCTGGTTGCGGTCGTAGTCGTCCTTGAACTGCTGCAGGGCGGTGACCAGCGTGTTCCAGCGGCCCTTGGTGATGCCGATCGTGAACAGGATGAAGAACGAGTACAGGCCGCACTTCTCGATGATCACGCCGTGTTCGGCCAGGTACTTGGTCACGATCGAGGCCGGGATGCCGGAGTCGCCGAAGGTGCCGTCCAGCGCTAGGCCCGGGGTCACCACGGTGGCCTTGATCGGGTCCAGCATGTTGAAGCCTTCGGCCAGGTGGCCGAAGCCGTGCCAGGTGTCTTCGGCGTGGATCAGCCAGTCGGCCTGGGTACCGATGCCTTCCTCGCTGGTGACTTGCGGGCCCCAGACCTTGAACCACCAGTCGTCGCCGATTTCCTCGTCGACCTTCTGCATCGCGCGGCGGAAGTCAAGCGCTTCGTAGATCGATTCCTCGACCAGCGCGGTGCCGCCCGGGGCTTCCATCATGGCCGCGGCGACGTCGCACGAGGCGATGATCGAGTACTGCGGCGAGGTCGAGGTGTGCATCAGGTAGGCTTCGTTGAAGGCGTCCTGGTCCAGCTTGACGGTTTCCGACTCGCGCACCAGCACCTGCGAGGCCTGCGACAGGCCGGCCAGCAGCTTGTGCGTCGACTGGGTCGAGAAGATCATCGATTCCTTGGCGCGCGGGCGGTCGCGGCCGATCGCGTGCATGTTCTTGTAGAAGTCGTGGAAGGTCGCATGCGGGATCCAGGCTTCGTCGAAGTGCAGGGTGTCGATCTTGCCGTCCAGGAGTTCGCGCAGGACTTCGACGTTGTAGACCACGCCGTCGTAGGTCGACTGGGTGATGGTCAGGATGCGCGGCTTCTTGTTCTTGGCTTCGCGCGCGAACGGATTCGCTTCGATCTTGCGCTGGATCGATTCAGGCGTGAATTCGGACAGCGGGATCGGGCCGATGATGCCCAGGTTGTTCCGGGTCGGCATCAGGAATACCGGGATCGCGCCGCACATGATGATCGAGTGCAGGATCGACTTGTGGCAGTTGCGGTCGACCACGACGATGTCGCCCGGCGCCACGGTCGAGTGCCAGACCATCTTGTTCGAGGTCGAGGTGCCGTTGGTGACGAAGTAGCAGTGGTCGGCGTTGTAGATGCGCGCGGCGTTGCGCTCGG
>Ga0308160_10004288_pt1 | contig 15359 bp, 20 predicted proteins | sample PhyFR1_FD_201036 | JGI IMG/M metagenome (GOLD analysis project Ga0308160, IMG submission 201036) | Phyllosphere microbial communities from UC Gill Tract Community Farm, Albany, California, United States - DLSLF.R1 | ecosystem: Host-associated > Plants > Phyllosphere > Unclassified | place: USA...
TAGTACAAGATTAGATAAAGTCTGGCTTGGCTGATGCAGAATGAGGAATGCCAAGAACGAGACTCACTATAAGAGGTCTAATTTCGATCTTTTTCCTACCCATCTTTGCTTATTTTGTCGCTAGATTCGGTTGTAGGGTATAGAAGTCGCTGGTGAGACTTTGTATCTTGGACCGAAGTTGGTGGTATCGATTATAGGAGTATACTAGAGTCTATCTATGTTGACAATGGTTGTACACCGCTTCTTTGTTGCGCAGTCTATGTCGATCGAGTTGGTGGAAGAGATGGATATGGTGGTGTGAGGATGACTGTAAATAGCCAAAGGAAGGGATTCGTAGTTATTATTGGTCTAGCAGGTTTATTACGGGATGGTTACTACTTCAAGTAATAATGGGTTAGTCGGCCGTAAGAATCACCGGCATGGTGGCTGGAGCCTAGATCTCAAGCTCAAACTCTACGAGAAGTGATGCATGATGCTATGCTATGCTTTGTTACCCTCACGGCGAGCCAGTTGATAATTCTCGAATCCCTGAGACTTTTGGATCACGTCCTCAGAGGCGTCCGGCACCAAGTGACCTTTGTCATTACGCTTTGCCCTACATATCAGTATCTTGTGGTCTGTCTCGGGACTGACCTGAAGAATGTGTAGCTCAGTACAACATCGTCTAATCCGTCCAGACTGGGTTCATCGTCGATATCTCGGTCGATAAAGAAGAATACGGGTAGATCGACTTCTTCTCCAGCTCGGATCTTTTGTTCTTCAAAACAAAAGCATTCGACTTTGGCGAAATAAGGTGCGATCTGTCGTCAGCCTATATCTCTCGCATGTATTGAGACACACCTTCTCAGGAGTCATGTTGTACGTAGCAATCCCAATCAAATCTTTATCCGAATTATTCTTGGCCGTATAAAACGCAAGAGCAGTCTCTCCAGGCAAAACTTTGACACTCCTCGTCACGGGCGAAAAAGTCCAGGGGAGAGCATCAGAGGGTGTAGCTTCGAAATGAACCGTTATACGTTTCCGAGTCGTTTCCGGGTCGGCATATAATCGATCGGGGAGGAATCGGGAACGATCCGTCATGGGTGTTCCAGAGTATCCGGTCGCTGAGCAGAATGCTCGGTAGAGGGGGACTGCGGCGTAGGTGACTCCGATGGCCAGGATGAGCTGTTGTCAGTGTCAACTCTGACTATCCCTAGCGTGATATCCTCTGTCCCTACTTCACGTCCTCATCCATCCCTCATTCCTATCGACTGGCCCATGCATGTAGCTTGATACGCTTCCATAGAAGACTCGATCGCCTCCCCCTACGGTGTGAAGGGCTCTCACGTATCGGATACGCTCTTGATATGCAAGACAGACTCACCGATCCAGTAGTATAAAGCATGATAGTCCTATTCCGCTTCGATCGCTCCGCATACATCCTCTCCCTACTCAATTCCATAGCTCTCCTAGCATCTCCCATTGACGAAGCATGAGCCCTTGATTCAGCAACGACAGCTCTAGCTCTAGGACTCGAACTGATCTGCCGACGGCTTAGACCAGTCAGGTTCGGTGCAGATTTAGAGGCGAATGCGATCGGTGTAGATCGGGCAGTAGTGTATGAGCGTGTACATGCTGGGCATGCCTTTCATTAGCACTACCCACTAGTTCAGACTCACCTGGCGTAGCTTTGTCCCTAATCTCATCGACATGGTTAATATGACGATCCAAAAAGTCGGTGGAAGCTGGCTTGACGCATTTCAGATAACGGAATCAAATTCGCCTGCAACACCCAAAAAATTTGAACAGAGTGGGATTCGAACCCACGCCCGAAGACTGCCGGATTTGACTCCTTAAGACAGCGCTGATGATTAGTACATGAACGAAACGTAGAAAATGAATTAACGAACCCTTAGACCGCTCGGCCATCTGTCCGTTGGATTTTCCAACGTTTCTTGCACACTATAAGCTTGACCAAAAGATGGCCTGGGCCTGGTTCACTATCCTTGTACCATCGCCTCCCTCCCTTGACTACAGCACTCCCGCTTGGACCTCGCAAGACTCAATCAGCACCTAAAGCATCTCAGAGAGACGCTGTAGATTCAAGCTAGTCTCTGTACGTCACTGTAGATGGTCTCGTTATACAATTTGTACATATTGGAACTCAACTATGGCCAAACCACTAAAACTCTTCCCCCTTTTCACTACAATACGAGTTGCCTGGAGCTCCAACAATTCCATGATATAATATAGTATGTACAACCCCATTGTTTGTCTTGTCCTACCATCCAACTCGTCTCTCAAATATCACTCTCCCTTGAGAAGTTCACTCGTATCTGAACCTATAATGCACCAGCCTATCTATATCGAACGATTACTGACTACTGCTGTCCTAAGCCCCTCCCCCTCCCCTTTCCCAGGCAATGGATTGTAATGATTGTGGAGAATAGTAGCCTGTTCCTTACGATGCGGATGAAAGATATTGATGTTATGTCGTCTTTTTACTGTACGCGCAGAGTCGTCCACCAGATTGCTTCGTGGAGCAGTAGCCGACACTACTAATCCAGTCATTTCCTCGTAGAGCTCGATCATGTTGAGGGCCATGACTGGAATGGTGAGTGGGCAGGGTAGTACCCTTCCGGCTTGTCGATGTTGGTGTTGGCGTATGTGATTGAGGGATGCTGAAAGTAGTGGGAATCGTTTGTTGGGGTAGGGGTGGTCCTAGGAATGGCAGTGACCATACCGTCGTTGTAGGTGTACTCCTCTCGACACAAGGTGCGCATGGTAGATATGTTGAGATCGTCGAGGCCTCGAGGCCCTTCGGTATACATTGTCGGCTGAAGTATGCCTTCTGAGGTGTACTCCTCTCGACACAAGGAGCGCATGGCAGACAGGTTGAGACTGTCGAGACCTCGAGGTCCTTCGGTATACATTGTCGGCTGAAGTATGCCTTTTGGAGTTCGCTTGGCAGTGATCATGAATTGATCCTTACTTCTAACGCGCTAAAGTTAGCGCAATCAATCATTGAATTACGCACCCAAGAGTCCTTGTGAGCGACATAAGGGCCGATAGAACACCCTTGGCCTCCTTGAATGTTTTCCCAGCATGGCAGAAGCCTTCGCTCTTGATCAAATTCGGGATCAAAGAGTACTGGTCGAATAATCTTTTGGTAGTCGGTAATCTGGCCTTGAGAGTTCTTGTCGCCGGGAAAGTGTGCTCGCTGTACAGCGTTGTATTTACGGCCCTTGTACAGCTCTAGAGGGTCGATGACGAGACCACTGATGGGGCATAGCTTCTCCAGACCTTGTAATCGGCATGGGGCGCAACAGGGAATGACTGCTTGACCGGTTGTTCGAATGACGTAGATGTAATCGATGGTGATGTCCGGGCAATTCTGAGAAGTGAGCCTCTTGTTGTCGGTGGTAGTACTGGTGTGCTTAATACCCTTTAAACTGGATTGTCAGCCCTACAATTGATATATGAGAATTGACTTACGTTGCAGCAGTAGCTGCGATGTTCTGGGTTGGATGCGAGTCACCGGTTTGACACTCGGGTCGAGTAGGAGGGCCAAACTCCCAAAAGTAAATGAGGTGCATAGACGACATCATGAGGTGGACGGCGAGCCAGGCGACATCACAAGCCTCGTATTATAAAGGGGGATCGCAGGTAGGACGGTAGAGCGAGCCTGGATTTGATGTGTGGCCGAAGTCTCTGAACTGTGGTCCTCGGTGGAAGAGATATAGTAGTCCGTCTTGTACTATCTGTACAACTTGATCCATAATCCTAAAAGTGACAAGCGGTAGTGGATCGTCCTTGGAGAATCTGAGAGCTTCGGCAGTTGGTAACGATAATGAAGAGCTGCTGGGTAGCTAAAACAATTCTCGTTTGACTCGCCACATCTTCGAGAAGGGTTGAGTGGGAAGTAGACATAATTAGGGATTAAGAACTCGGCATACGATTTGTCCGGGTCGCATCTCCCCCATGGCCGAACCACTCAAATTGAATGATCCCAGTCCGGGGCGACGAAATCCTTGCTTAAGATGTCCGTAGCCTATTGACTGATAAGCACTGACTTAGAAGTGATACATGTGACTCACCCGTTAAGTGTTGGCACTGACTTAAGTTTGATAAGCAGTCACTTAGTAGGAGTGATAAGCAGTCAAGAGGATGAAAAGCTACAGTTGGGTGAGCCGGTACACCGACGTCTGGGTTTATTACGTAACTTTGACGCGGGGCCGTCATCTGGTCTCCCGCTCGATCCTTTCTCTCCTCATCAACATGCTCATATGAACTCCTCATATACACTGTCTGAGTCGAGATCAGAGAAATGGTCGAATCGAGCTCGACAATCTCTGGACGAGAGGTCGAAGAGGGAAGGTGCCTGCCTGATTCAAAGCAAGAACGAAGCCAGATATGAGAGGACGGGGCCTGATTTGCAAAAACCACAAGAGGTACACATCTAGAATCCCGGTGTACGGACGCCACACCTTAGATGGTGGACCATGTAGGAGATCTGAACCCACACTCTGTATGTAACTTTCCGTCACCCATTCCTGACGTTCTAGACATCCCGTGACAAACCAGTACTACTGTACTGACATACACACTAACAGGCTGAAGTTCCGTATATCGTCCAAGTCAAAGGAGGGCAATTATCAGGCAGCAGTGTGCTCCTTTTAGATCCTCTTTCTCTCTTTCTCTCTCTCTTCTACTTATACTTTGTCTTCATCACTTCCACACTTGTCTTCCCTGTCAGAACATCCACTGAGTACATCTGTCTTCAATTAGTACTCAACCCCGCACTCGCCGTCGACAAAGTACGATAGCAACTTACCAAATCACCATCACGCATTCCGTAGGCTGGTCCAAGCGACATTCCCTTCCTTTTCCATTTTCCCTCAACTTCCCTTCCTCCTCTGTTCACTATCATTCTGTCACCGCTACCTAGTACGTCCGGAATTGGACCTCCACCCTACAAAGACGTCTTCTTTGTCCGAGCTGATCCAATAGTCATTTCCCATCACGTTCTAGAATCGTCATCAGTCTCAACACCACAACGTTCCGACCTCCGATCTCCAATATCGATACTGCTGTCATTCACGTCAACAATCAATTCACCTCCTTCAAATCATTAAACATGTCTGTCCAGGGAGGTGCTGCCGCCAATGTGGTGTATCCCGAGTTTTGGGATTCCTTCCTTGAGCGCGACTGTCATTACGTCTGCCAGGGTATCAAGACTCCTCTTTATCCCACTCCCACGAAGGATGTACTCGGACAACAAAGCAATCCCGAACATGCCAAGTTCAAGTACCGATTCCGACTTCCCCAGAGGGATCCGGAATACACCGAGAAGATGTTTTACCATGGGCACGACCTTAGAGGAGAGTCTTTGGGTCCGCACGCCAATCAGACCGACGAATTCGCGCTTCGATTTGAAGGAGATAAAACAAACGGAAAGTTCCATAGTTTTGGAAAAGGTCGCGCGTCGTATTAGGGCCGAATTCCGGAGTTTGGGGATTCCAGACCTTGTGGAGCGAGCTTGGAAGTTCTCTCCTCGTCTCCTCCTCAACGAGGTATCGGCTCGCTTACGAAATTTCGGGCAAACCTGGTTGGCCGACAAGAGGGTCCCTTTAATCCCGTTCCGGTAAATCATCTCTGCTTCTTCATTGTACCAAGCTAACAGGAGCAGACATCCAGGAATCAACTGTGAAACTGGCGGTGACGCATGCCTCATCGGAAAATCGGTCGCGCTGTTGGATGGGAGTCATCTTGTCCTCAGCTGCATGATTTGCAAGCTGTTGGGCAAGGAGGATACCTGCGGGGCGAGGTACATCAGGGTGATCCCAGCCTGCTCTGATGGGGCGGACTGTCCTTTCTTCGATCGCGCCGTCCCAAACAACCTCGTTCGTCGCGAAGACGACACCCCATCACCCGAGCTACTCTCCTACACCTACCGAGAAAATGTCCTTCGAAACCACCCTCGTTGTCCAGAGATACCCAACCAACTCATTTGGAACGCTCTTCCCATACTCATTCGAATGTCTGCCACCGACGACGCCACCACCGCTGTCGTCCCACCTTCATTCACCGTTGTCTTCCCACCTTGATTCTTCGATGCCTTTTGTCGACGCACTTGCGAGTACGAGGATGGACAGGGCCGAACCCCGCTATATCCACGAGCAGACCGAGAGCAACTCGGTAATCAAAGCAACCCGGAGCACTAGAAGTTTGAACTCCGGTTCAGACTACTGAATAGGCACGAGGACACCCAGAGGAAGTTCTGGGATGGACCGGATCATCGAACCGCCCCATTGTCCGATTTTGTGGGACCAGAAGAATTCAAACTGCGGTTCCAAGGCAAGATCGAGAATGACGGTCTAATGCCCATCAAGAGCTTCCTCAAGTCGAGGCTGCCTTTTTTCACCAGAGAATGGGGGAATTTGGGGATGGGAGACCTACTGGGAGCACGTAGGAAGGTACACTCCCAGGACGCTATATCAGGATGTCGTCAGCCTGCTCAGGCAGGCTGGAGCAAATGACGCATCCAATTTGAAGGATAAACGTTTGCCTCTAATTCCTATCCGGTGAGTCACTTCTACTTCTGATTGATGCTAGCTAATATCAGTCACTGCGGTATACACTGCAGCACAGGCGGTCAAAAGTGCCTCATTGGCGAATTGGTCTGGCTTCAAGATGGAAGTGGACTCGTGCTGGCATGTTTGGTCTGCTTCCTACTAGGCCGACAAGCAACTTGCGGGGCTCGATACATTCGGGTCCTACCTACTTGTCACGACGGGCCGGAATGCCCATACGACGATCATAAATACCCAAACAACCTCATCCGGAAAGAGGATGATAAACCTTTCACCGATTCCCTCGAAGCGAACGATATCGCTTCAACCACAGAGTTTGATAAGAAGAGGATCGAGGCATTGAAGGCCTTTGCGTACGTGGGCAAGGACGGGTTCTACGTTGGAAAGTGGAACTGGACGGCATCCGTGAGTCACCAACACCGACGCCTTTGTCACTGCTAATGTCAGGCTCCCTTGACCAACCGGTCCCCAGCACCTGGTGGTATCAAGCCCCGACCAGCAATAGCCATAGTAAGTCCTCCTCTAGCTGCTCGAGATGTATGCTAATTCTAGACACTTCCAGTAGCTCCTCAGCCTCGTCCGCCTCTACCGCTCTCATCCGGAGCCAGCAACAGGAGGCTGGCGATGATGAACCCAGACATCGGGAATCAGATCCCATCTTCGTCATACCTTACCGCCAAAGGAGTACCCCAGTCTAGTCCCCTCCAGTCAAAGCAGACTGAACAGGCCAGGATGCTTACCTCTCCATCCAGAGCAGTAGTCGAAACTGGAAGTAGCACGAATCCTGTAAGTCATCTTTCGTCTTGGAGATTATCTCTGATGGTCAGATCAAATTCGTCATTGATGATGAGGATGAAGATCTGCCTCCCGCCAAAAAGGCCAGACAAAGTCATCAAGCAGAAACGCCTGTCGCTGTCGAGGCGGAGTCCATTTCACTCAATGTCAAGCTTGAGCTCCTGGACGAGAGTTCGAAAAGGGACGGAAAGGGGGCCATGCGAGGATTGGTAGACACCGATCTACTTCGACAGCTGGGCGGGGGCAATACAGTGAGTAGGATAATTGCCTTTGTTTTGACGCTGACAAGTAGGATGCTATGGCAGCTCTGGTCCGAGCAAACGAGGGCTTGACCCGAGCGAATGAGAGCTTGACCCGAGCAAACGAGGCATTGACTCGGACAATCGAGACCCTGACTCAAGCTCACGACAAAGCCATCAAGATGCGAGATCATCATAAGCAAGAGGCTGCGATCGAGCGTAAAGCTACGAAGACGGTCCAAGAAAACATGGTCAGGTACGCTCAGGCCTTCTACCGCAAGGTCAGGGAGCCGCCTGCTGCTGGTCGCCACGAACACACCTTGTACAATGGGGATCCAACGAAAGCAGAAATGAACAAATTGGGTCTTCCATACCCCCCCAACACAAAATACGAACAGTCGAAAACAAATAAAAGGCCGCAAATCCCATCCGATTCCAAAGAAGAGGAGAGAGAGCTTCCAACCGGTCAATCACCTCTATGTCAGTAAAACATACTCTTCATCAGGTGATGACGCTGACAGACAGGCCGAGACAATGCAATATCTCCGAAGTTTGTACGCGAACCAACAACCAGAGGAACCAAAAGCGACAAACACAAGCGATCACGGACCTTGCGAGTCGGAGTTGCGAAGACTCGAGGAGGTGATCCGACACCTACAGAGCGAAAAGTCCGCCCTCAATGTCGCGGTCAAGTCTCTCCAAGCAAACGCCAAGCAGACCCTTAAACATAATCTCGAGCAGCAACTTCCGCTCGAAGTAAGGACTACAAAAATGGCACGAGAGAACCTCATGATGGCTTGCCAAGCTTTCGTCGGTCTCCTCAAGGAAACAACACCGGCTGGCTCCGTCCCTACTATCTACAAGGGAGAGCCTCTCAAGATGCTGTCGAAAGAATTTTCACATACGTACCCACGCGGTACCAAGGAGAAATGGTGGAGACTCAGGCCGAAGAAGGCTCGAGAGGATGAAGAGGATGAATGTAAATAAGATGGTTTTTGTGTTGGGACTGTCACTGTAAAGGTAGCCATGATCGGGTATTTCTCCGCCCGTCTACTCCAGAACGAGGTGTCGGGTCGCCTAAGAGCAACTGGTCAGACACGTCTGGTAGACAAGATATTACCATTGATACCCTTCCGGTAAGTCTTCTCCTTCTCTCTTTCTGTTTGCTGCACAAAGCTGACAAGAGTAGACATCCCGGTATCAATTGCGAAGTCGGTGGTAATCAATGCCTAATTGGAAAATCGGTCTGCATGAAGGATGGGAGTCACCTTGTCCTAAGCTGCCTGGTGTGCAAGTTACTTGGAAGGGAGGATACCTGCGGAGCTAGGTACATCAAGGTGATCCCTTCCTGCTCTGACGGGCCCGACTGCGGTTTCTTCGATCGCGCCGGTCCAAAAAACAACCTCATTCGCCGTGAAGACGACCCCCTCTTCACCCATTACCTCGAATCAAATAAGGTCGCCTCCTTGTCGGAGTGCAAGAAAGAAAGGAGGATGGAATTATTGCGGGTGTTGCTTTTGTTGGCAAGAAAGGATCTCAGACTGCGACTCGTTGGTGGGAACGCCTCGGTAAGTCCTTCATCACTCGTCTTGGTTACTGTTGACAATCAGGCACCAAGGACCAACAGATCCCACATTCCTAGCGGTCTCGTCGGTCCCCCGTCCAAGATATTGGTATGTTCATCCCGACGCTGCCTGGATTCATACTGATATCAGGATCTCCCACATCTGTACTCTAATAAGCCATCCACGAAGAGTGCCGGTCTCAAGGGAACACCAGTGGAAACACCAGTATGTCTGTCTCCTATGGATGACATATACAAAACTGATCATAGTCATCGCCCCAAAATGTCGATCCTCTTGAAGGTCTCACTGGACCTCAGAAGAGGCAGTGGGCCATCAGCAATGCCATGCCTCCAATTAGGCCAACAGGACCACTCCCGCCTCAGCCAAACTTTGGCATATCAAACACCAGGGTCAACGCTAGGGCTTCTGGATCCACGCTACCTAAACGACCCATCGAGGCGTTAGACTCCGACAACCCTGACCCCGTAAGTCGTTCTACCTTTCCAAGAGCTTTGTCTCATACCCAGTTCCTCATAAACGGTGTCGAGGAACACATCGATACAATTCCCAAGAAGAGGAGGGCGAACATTCAGCCGGTGAATGCACTACATGTAATTCAAACATACTCTTCGTCGGTCGACGACGCTGACAAATAGATCGATGCTCTGAAATTCCTTCAACGATTCGACATCAGTCCAGAGCCAGTCACGACCGAGTCTGGGGGTCATAGTCACTGCCTGTCAGAGCTGGCCAGGCTAGAGGAGAAGATACTCGGCCTCAGCAGCGATAAGATCAGGCTCGAAAAGGAGAATCAAACTCTCGAAAATAATCTCAAACATACCGGCAAACACAACCTCCAAGAGCAGCTCGATCTGGAGCTTAGGGTGTGGAAAGCACTGCGACAGAATCTTGAAGGAGCTTGCCGGAGCTTCGTCACGCGTCTCGAGACAACGACCCCCAAGGAAGAAATCCCGATTATCTATGCAGGGAAGCCTCCCAAAGAGCTGGTCAAGCAATTGGAACTTTGTTACCCACGCGGTACCAAAGAGAAATCGAAGAAATTTAGGCCGAAGGAAGATTTGCATACATATTGATTTGTAGTCAAGACAGTATATATATTAACTGTCGTTGTAGAGAACAGTAAGCATCATGTTGTCATAGTTGTAGTATAATAATCGCATGAATCAACCAGCAAGTCAACGGTCTCACTCTTCTAGGGGGCCCGCTGACCGGCGTCATTGAATGACGCTCGGAAGATCTCCTGCTTGACCAGATCACCACAAGTACGCTGTCTAAGGTCACCTGATGCCGATCATGATATTACCACGAATAGAGTCAACTCCTCTGCCACCTCCACGGTAACAATATGAGGGCGGTATGTCGCGTAGCAACACTTACCGCCCTCATACTCCATGAGCTCAAAACCATCGTTAGGTCTTGACGTATCGGACCTCACTCCATCATCGCCTGTCGTGATCATAATACGTAATCAATCGTTATCAAGTATAAACACTGGTATTAATAACTTATACATGGCACCGAGATCTCCAGCCAGATCATTTAGGAGTGTGGGGAGCCTTAGACCTGGGTACTGGCGATTTCTGTCGGTTCCTCTTTTCCTCGAAACCTTCCTGTGGTTCCATGTCGCCTTCGGTGATGATCTTCGGAATATGGTCGTCCGGAAGCTCGTACGCCTCCTTGTGATAGGCATTCCACTGCTCTCGCCTGTATTGTCAGACCTCGACAAGATAGCATCGAGGACTCACACATGCGGACACTTCTTATAGAAAGCACAGGACTTGCACTTGGCTTCCATCGCTTTCTGACCTACAGGTCCCTTCATACTCCTATGCCCATGCCAGAACTTCAACAACGAAGCGACTTTCTTTTACACTTCCGGTCCATCGAATTCCACCTCTCGAGACATAACGGTGATTAGGTTGGAGCTGGGCTTGATGTGTGGGAGTAGCCGATTTCGAGCTTTGTTGATCATCGCCGATGCGGAAAAGTCGAGAGGAGTTCGTTGAAGATCGTCGCACTCCTTCTCGTTGATGGTTGCTGGTCTTCCTCCTGGTTGGGCGACCGTATGGAATTTATTGGTTTTGGGTCGTTCCGCATTCCCTGGTCGGTACACATATCTGACGATCGATTTCGATACGCGACCGTTCCCAGCTGCTAGATCTCCCAAGACCAGTTTATCACAATCCCCCTAGAACCTTGACCAAGTCTCTCAGGTTCCTAGCCGTAGCGAGACCTTTGCGTAGTGGAGTGAGTTGTCGTGTTTTGAGGACAGGGTTCCTCTAGAGAGTGTGGATGATTCATATATTCGGGCGTGAATTCCAAGTCGGCGTTGTGTGATAATTGTTCGAACAGCCAGGTGAATACCGGCTGGTGTTGATTACTGCTGATCGGGTTTCGATTTGGGTCGAAGATGATCAGGATCTGGTCGAGGAGGTCTTTGTATAGACAGACTTGGAGGTCATTGGAGCTGTGATCGTGATCCTCCGGCATGTCCAACATGTTACCTCGACTTTTGTAATCGTACAGGGTGAGGTAGTGGGTCTTGATCCCAAAGACTGAATAACCAAAGGGACCTATCCCTTCGGTAGTTATTCCTGACCTCGTCCTGCTCATCAGCAATATCCGGATACATTGACGTACGATCTTGCCAAACACAATCTCATCACCCAATCGACCCATCAATCTCATCACCCAATCGACCCATCACGTACAGCTCCCTTGTACTCCCAGTGTTGAGCAAACTATGTAGGCCTCGAATGAGATCTACCAGTCTGCTTGTCAGCGATATCTCTACATTGACGTACTTGTTCGCAGAACCCTGTTCTCGGGTATGAATTGACATTTTCGCGTGGAGTCCAGCCTCATCTTACAAGCTATCGTGGATGGCCTGAAAGTCAAAATTGTAGGGCTCAAGGGACATACCGTTCCTCGATGCATGTACGATCTTCCGACCACCGAGCTTGCATGCCGACTGGGATAACCTTTGATTTAAGGACGACATTTGGCTCGTCATCGATGACATCCTTGGGGATCTGTTGTTCGCTTATACCACTGATCCATCAGCTTGTTCCAACATGATAACTCACCTTGAACTCGAAGTGACGAGAACTGGTGAGATCAGTGACGCAGAGGGTACCATTCTTGAACTTGACAAAGGGTGTATCCTCTAGGTGGTTGACAGATGTTTCGACATGGCGCATCACGGCTTCGACTACGCCAGGCGGCAGGCTGTCGCCGCACTTTCTGTCGGAGGTAGATTCCTCGGCTTCGGATTCTGCCATCATTTCATCGAGTACGCTGGCGGCCATACCGTTCAGTCGACGGGGGCGCAGCAAGAGATCACTGCCTGGCCGATGGCTCGAAGGACGGTGATTCAATCAATCGTATCATGGCATCGAGTATCCTGTTCACGTAGGTCACAGCACCGAGTTGGATGGAAAGTGAACAATGTGCTCGAAGTGAGTTGATAGTGTAGATGAGAAACAGAGAGGTCGAGGCGGAAGCGTAGACAGCCTTCTGTTATGCTTCACAAATCGATCAATCCCCTACAGTACATTCCCAACGTCCCTCTTCTTAGCGATTACGTCAGTTGATCATGTAACTTTAACGTCATACACTCAAACTGGGAGTCCAGCATCAGAGTCACACTTGATGTCTCGAAGGTGATGGCTTCGAAGTCCCCTGATGCTGTTGGAGCTGTGAACATGAGTGTATGAACTCTACACGTCTATCCAATCCTGACATTGTCGGATGGGAGTGTCGTCATCACCTCGGTCATATCCGAAGAGATAGCCCTAGTTGCCCATCTATTAATACAAGGATCACCGAAGCCCGAGGGCCTATCAAGCATAAAAGACGGTACTCTATAATCATGCAGTAACAACGATATCAAAAAAGTTGAGTAAATCAACATGTCGACCATCGTACTCATCACTGGCGGAAACCGAGGTCTTGGTCGAGCCTATGTCGAAGCTATTCTCAATGGTCCCAAGGCATCCACCTACAAGATCCTCATCACGGCCCGGAACGCCGATGCAGCCAAGGCTGCTGCAAAAGAGCTCGGCGAGACGCAAGTAGCTGGATATGGGTGTGATATCGAGAATGAGGGACAAGTGGATGAGCTGGTCAAGGCTATCGAGAAAGAATATGGAAGGGTAGACATCTTGATCAACAATGCTGGTACGTTCCCCCGACCGAACCTGGCTGACGACAGGGGCTGCATACGATGGACAAGCGCAGAAAGGAGAAATGACCCCGAAAGAAGCATGGACCAAATCATACTCCCTCAACGTCACCTGCACCCATTTCTTTACCGAGGCATTCGTCCCCCTACTCTTAAAATCACAATCCCCATCCATCATCTTCATCAGCTCCCGAGTGGGCTCAATCACATCCCAGGTCAATAAGGGTATTCCCATGATGGACTTCGCCCCTGCAGCTGGCTGGCCCAAAGCTCCAGGATTCAACCCGACTGCTTATCGATCCAGTAAGGCTGCATTCAACATGATGTCTAGGGAGTGGTATCGGACGCTACTCAATGACGGAGTAAAGTGCTATATACTGGCCATGTCGGGATATGCTACGGAGTTTGGGGGTGGGCCAGCAGCGGAAAAGGCGGCGATGGGAATGCCTGGGCCAGAAGTGGCCGGAGAATGGGTCAGGGGGTTTGTAGACGGGGAACATGAGGGTGAAGAGGGCAAGTTCATGGCTCTGGACGGTGAACATGGATGGTAGGTTGATTTTGTGTCAGCCCGGAATGATGCATGTTGTTTGTTATTAGTCTCTTTTAATGTGTTTCCTCTCTCTCCATCTCAGTTGTCGCCCACGGAACCACTATGCCTTCCCCCGACTTATTCCATCCACTCGTCTACTTGGCCTGCTGCTTCTTCTGCATCTTCCTAAACTCCCTCTTCTTGTCTAGCTCCTCTACCCTCTTTCGTTCCTTTTCGCTCAAATTGGCCCTCTCTGCCCTCTTCTTGGCAGCCTTCTTCTCCTCGGCAGTCTCTTCAACTGGGGCATCCTCGCTCTGTCGGACCTTGAAGTCTTTCTCTAGGTCGAGATCGACTGTCTTTCGGGTGTTGATGAGTTTGCGCGAGACCTACTTGTAAGCTTGTTTTACATGAAGAGTAGTGGACGTACATCAGGCTTCAAGAGGTTTTGCCTGTCCATGAGATCAGCAATGTTGAGTGCGACCTGGACCCATGCCTTGACAGCTTCAACCTGCTCGCTGTTCTTGGGGTTGTAGCATGCGAGGACAATCTCCCGGGATCGGAGCTTAGGGTTTAGAGCACCTTTGGCAGGTCGTCGAGCGGGGATGTCGGTGATCTTTCATCAGCTCACATCCTGATTTCATATCGCGAAAGACTCACCAAGAAGTACTTGAGGACAGCGTTTGCCTTGGGGTTGGAGAGGAGCTCGGAAAAACCAACAAGGGGGGTCTTCATGATGACATCGGTGACGTCCGAGTGCTCGGCGAACAAAGCGTGGGTGATGGGGATGGAGGCAAGGTCATGTAGCCTGGCAAAGGTCTAGGCGTCAGCCAGCACTCCCATTTGGTCGGTTTCGCTTACAAGATCCCATCGCTTGGACTTGGTCTCTCGCATAGCACTCTTGTCAACAATAGACCAAACACCAAGTCCCTCTCCCTGTCGACCTTGTTGACCTCGTCCGAGGGTAAAGTTGAAGAGCAGAGTTTCAGAGTTGTCGTGTGTAGGCTCGACAATCAACTTGAAGGTATCGACAATCAAAGTCATGGGGTCGTGGAAAGGGGTCAACTTGAGTGTAGTGTGTAGGGACAACAAGTTTCGTCGACCTGAAGAGTAGACGAGGTGCTGGGAGGGGGAAGACGAGACGGTGGCTTTGGTCTGCGAGAACTGAGAGTCGAGTAATGACTTGTATGGCTGGAGCCTAAGAGTCAGGCGTCAGACAGAAATGGAGAAATGGAGACTTACGCAGCCTTGGCTCTGGCCATGTTGACGAATCGACCGATCATGTGTAGGGCCAGATAACTCAATAGCACAGCGAAAGCAATAGCTTCAAACTTGAAGTATGCAGGCCTGAATGTGACGAATCGCCATTTGTACTCTAGCCCGCTGTAATCCCTAGGAGCGGGCTGAGCAGGCGGTGGCATGACTGTGTTGATGAGTTTGAGGAAGGCCGACATGGTT
>Ga0308160_10004289_pt1 | contig 15359 bp, 15 predicted proteins | sample PhyFR1_FD_201036 | JGI IMG/M metagenome (GOLD analysis project Ga0308160, IMG submission 201036) | Phyllosphere microbial communities from UC Gill Tract Community Farm, Albany, California, United States - DLSLF.R1 | ecosystem: Host-associated > Plants > Phyllosphere > Unclassified | place: USA...
GTTTCGCAGCGAGAAATACAGCTCTTGGATCGATCGGCGGATTCCTCTCGCTCGGACATGTCTGTATCCGTCGATCATGACGAATCGGCAGATCCGAAGCAACAGCGAAACCCGTCCAAGGAGGACAAGCGCTGACATGATCGCCTCTTTGCGATTACCCTTTGCGGGTAGAGTGAGCGGAAGAGAGGGCATGACGGTGTGGATGAGAGATGGAGATACGATCTTTCTTCGACGACAAAGGTCAGCTATGAAAGGACAAGTGGAGCAGATGGTGAGCTGTGCTGATTTATACGACCGACGCAGCCATGAGCTAACTTACCCGGCGAGATTGTCGATGTACACGTGACTTTGACCAGTGCCTGGCGGTCGGATCCGGTTGTTGCGGACCCGGCGGAATGTTCACTCCACACGTCACTAGCAATTAGAGCCGGTACAGATCGACGAAACAGCTATCCTATTCTGATAAACATACTTGCTACACATCATGCCTGAGCTACCAGGTCAGTGAAGCACACTAAGTACGAGCACAGCTGCTGATATAAGAGGTCGAAAGAGCCAGAAGGCTCATCCAGGATACTTGCGCTGGGTACAAGATCGCAAAGGTCATCACGACCGAGGACAAGATCGTTTACGCTGGCGGGATAGACCATCTAGAGTTTGTGCGTGGAAATGCCCTTGCTGGATTGTTCTGATACCCAGGCGAAAGAGATTGAGGGTCGTACCATCAAGGCGTGCAAGCGGAAAGGCAAAACGTGAGCTACATCTAGCGCTCAGCTAACGAGAGATTCTGGATGGAGCTGGAAGGACCGGGCAGGAATCCCTTGATGCACTTTGGAATGACGGGCATGATCCAGGTAGCTATATGAACTCTGCCCGAGCGAGAATCGGAGCTGATAGCAAGATGAAAGGCTCCGAGCCAACATGGTACCGTCGGAGACCACGGGAGCATACCAATACCTGGCCTCCTAGAGTGAGTCCGCTTTGCGATACAGACCGTGCGCTAAATCGTAGTTCTACAAATTGTAACAGCCCTTCGACGACGTGGATGTCAGCTGATACCAGCGTCTTAGAGCTTGAGCCTCAGCCCGGTTCGATAGGCAACGAACCGGTCGAGATAGCCTTCATGGACAGTGAGTAGAAACCCTGACCCCGACCCACCGGCTCATGCTGAATGGCAGGTCGACGACTAGGAAGACTACGCCTGTTACCCGATCCAGTGGAGGAGAGCCCTCCGGTCAGCTTGCTCGGCTTCGACCCAATTTTGTCTCACCCTACGCTCGAAGAGTTCCAGGAGCTGTTGAAGAAGAAGAAGGGGACAACAAAGGGAATGATCATGGATCAAGCATTCAGCGCTGGAGTTGGGAACGTGAGCTAGCTTCGACGACCCCTTGATCCCCTGAGCTGACAGGAAGTGGATCGCAGATGAAGTTTTATACCAAGCCCGAATTCACCCTTCTTGTCCCGTCCCGCTTCTTACGGAGACGCAGGTCAAAGATATGCACTTTCAGCTACAGCATGTCTGTCAGACGGCTGTCGACGCGTATTCTGAGCATTCGAAGTTCCCCGATAATTGGCTGTTTAGGTGGAGGTGGTCAAAGGGGAAAAAGCAAGAGAAGGGCGCGAAGAAGGTGAAAGATGCGGAGAGTGAACCAGAAGAAGGGGATCTGAAACCGAAAGGGAAGGATTTCCTAGCACTAGTGAGTTGCTCTAAAAGATACTGTCGGGACTCAGCTTGACACGCGTCCGAGCAAAAGCTGAGAATAGCCCGACGGTTCACCCGCCACCATTGAATTTATCGAAGTCGGCGGCAGGACATCTGCTGTGGTCGTTGAGCTGCAGAAGATGCCCGAAGGAGTGGACATCAAACCGAAGATTAGCAAAGGCGGGAAGGGGAGTCGAAGCAAGAAGAAGGGCTCGGAATCGGTGAGTCGAGAGCACGTGCACACACCACGCTGAATATCAGGACGCCACTTCTAGCGACTCGAGTCAAGCCGAAAGCGAAGAGGCGAAACCAGCAAAGAAGACCCCTAGGAAGAGGACTTCGATCAAAAGGGAGGTCAAAGAGGTGAGCTGATTCGCATTGAAAATACCAGGATCGTCTGACTAGCAGGAGTCGGAATCTCTAGCAGAAATGAGCGAAGAAGAGGAAGAAGTCGAGCCTGTGAAGACGACGCCAAGGCAGAGAGCAGTAGCAGCCAAAAAGCCCAAGGTTGAGACTCCGGTTGCCAAGAAAAACGTACCGGCCAAGGTAAGCAGCCCGCTTCTGCAGGGAAGAGTCGGCTGATAAATAGCGGAAATCAGAGGCCGCAGCGACCAGCACGACGCCAAAGAGAGCGGTGAGTTTGCCGCTCTTCGAGCGGTACTGTCCACTCACTGACCCAGGTTTCCACTTATTCTCACGTCACACTATCCCAACGTCCATTCTCTACCCTATTCCCCCCGTCGATCCCTACTTCTCACTCGTCACTATCCGGTGCATTACCGATGATTCTCTCTTCATCCGCTCTTCGCCACTCAGCCTCGCAAAAAGAACATAGTCAAGGAAGAGGCGGAGTCGGAGCTTTCCGATTTGTCGGATTGAGCGCCATAACGAGAAATGTGACTCTCACTCATCGACCACCAGCTTTGAGCGCGTTGACGGGTTTGGCCAGGCTGATACGCCGGCGCTGAGCGTGACGCTCCTACTATGGGCGCGAGATGCATCGATGCTAGTATCCATCTTTCAGTCGCGGCGAACAATACAGATCCGGGTATCATTTGGACACAGTAGTCTAAACTGACGGAGGGATGATACGGCGTGGGCTTATAAGGGTGACCCGAGGTTTGAATAGCTGCGCTCAGACAATGCGCCAAACGTCCGCCTATGCACGAACGAGTGACGTGCTGTGTTCACGACGTCTAGCTTGCACCAGGCACTGCGGGTGAAACGCATTCAGATGATCCGTGACATTTGAGTCGGACCTTGAGATCCGGCGATCGGTTATTAATTTCCCAGCTTGGCTGTTGCGTCGCGTTTCAGGTTGAGCTAGTGCTGTCAGTAATTCTCGCCGCCGGCTGTGACTCTTCTCTTTCTGGTAATTCTAAGCAAATCTTTGACGACCTCACGAGAAGTATACGCCAGAAAAATCTGAACAGAAAGATCTGCGAACCAGTCCATCCGCGGTTGATTGACGAACGACTTCTTCGGCTCGAAAAAGGAAATCGGAGGAAGGGGAGATCCAATCCTCCCTTGGGACCTGTTCTTCCAGTAGCTCCTTTCCCCGCATCGCATTCTCCAACGAAGGCCAGCCACCCGTCAATTCCCCCTCGTTGGCCCCATCGTTTTTCCGTTCGGCACACCACCCCAGTCGTCACACCCCGTCAGCACCGAAACCTCGACTCAGCTCGGCGTATCAGTTAATTCGTCTTTTCCATCCCACATCGCTTCGTCTTCGTTACCTTCGCCTTCACCCTCCACAGTCTTCAATTTCCTTCATCATCGGGGTCTAGTCACCCTACCTACCCTTCCTTGGTCCATCATAACTGTGGATAGCTCGCCCGCAAAGTCACTATCGCGTGGCGGCGCGCCAGCACCCACGGTCCCATCCGGAAGAATCCCTTCCTCGCCCAGCCTCTACCTCCCCGCATCAACCAACATCACAGCCCCTTCGTCTCCTTACCGTTTCATCATCAACACTATGTCGCCCGCCAGTACGCAAGCCCCTTCGTCAGTAAACGATGGGGAGGTACCGCCCTCATGCGACGACCACCGCTCAGAAGGCCCGGTAAAGCCCGAACGCGATCGCGCATCAACGCTTCTCAAGACGGGCGTCATGATCGACGACCCGTTGACGGGAAGCTTCAGAATGGTGAGTACCTCAGATCAATCATACTTGCCTGCCCTTCTTCGTTGTCCAGCATCGTCGTCGCCGCCGCTGCGCCACCTTCGACTTTCCCTCCTCATGCATATCTCCACCTCTACGCCACCCCTTCTCGTTGCGCGCGTAAATTAACGCGAAACTATGTCATTCTTGACCGGTTAAAATCGCTCCACGCCCTTGCTGACTGTCAGTCTACACGCGTTTACATAGTCAAACGAACCGAGATCGTTATCGATTTGATCAACCGCGCCGCGAAGGCGTGTCACGCGTCAGGCATCATCAACCCCATCCTCAGCAACGTTTACAGTCTTAAGTACGAGGAAGGCCGACTTGAGAACATCAATTCGGCTCGCTCTTTCCTCGCCCGACCTTTCAAGTTCGATCGCGATACTGTCATAGCAAATGTGCGCGAGATTAGTATGGGTCGGTTCGCAAACACCCACTACGCTCCAATGGGCAGCCTGGTCACCGGTACTCCTTCCAGAGATCAGTCGCTGGTTGGACATCAGAGCTACCGGCTCAAGGGCGCGATGAATTGCACGTCACCTGTACTTACCATCACTTCGCATGATATCGCGGAATTCTTCGCTCTGGCGAACCATCCATCTCAGCATCCCGGCCACGTTTGTAGCGAGCTGCAGCTCTTCGCCGATATCCGATCCGACCGGGAAAGTCCGATACGACCGGGAGAGTGGCTAAACTATATCCACACTATCGCGATGTCGTGCCTGCAGGATCCGGAGGCTGTCCTTCCTGAGCTGCACGGACCGACCGAGCAGATGCGAAACATCCTTACCACTGGCGATGATGATGAACATATCGCCCTCTTCAATGACCTAGGAGCGGTCAGACCTCTCGACACATCGGAGCCGGACTTCGATATGTCCTTCCCGGGGCATGACGAGGGCTTGCTTCCCCAAGGCGTGCATCAGAGCGCTGAGGCTACGCAATGGCGTGATTGGCTGTCGGTTGACTCACCTGACCGCCCGTCGGCGCTCGTTCGAGATCCCCAATCAGGTCTTCCTCTTGATCCCAACAAGACCGGACCGTTCCCATCGGTATCGCTCAGGGTGAGTGTTTTGCACCCGTTTTTTTGTTCGAAGCTGATCATAAAGACCGCTTCCACGCTCGATCCGGCCGCCACTACATTCCAGCCGCCCTCAAGTGACCGCAGGTATTCAATTGCGGCACTCAAAGCTTTCACGTGGGGTCACAGACTCGAGCAATTTGCCGGTCTTACCGCAAGCGCACCCGCCGCCTTGCAAGACAGGCCAGCATCAGCGCATGGGTCTGCAGTCGTCCAATTGAGGCGCGGCGCGCGGACCACAGGTTCGCTATCCGATCGACTCTTGGCCGGTGCGATTACGTACGTATCCCAACGGATGCCGACTCAGCTGGAATGTATCGTATCGTGACTGATGATGATAGTCGCTCCTTCGAGGTGTACAGTGGTCTCGGTCCTCTCGACACGTTGTATCCTCCTGCTTCGGCGGTGGATACCCATTCTGCACCCGCAGAGCTCGCCTACGATGCCGGGCGCCGCTCCATAAACGAAACCGGTTTCTACGATACGAGTAGTCTGTACAGGAGTGATGGGACTGCGTTCCAGAACGATTACCGTTATGACCTGCTTTACCAGTGCCAGCAGGCGCAGTACTATGATCAACGAGCTTCCCATGACTGGAGTGAGTACTATATCAGCGCTATAACCGGACGCTGACACCTAGTCTGCCCTAGACCTGGCTGCAACTATAACAATTTCGCTAGAAACATCGAGTGTCGAGAGTGAGGCGAAATGTCGCGCGCAACGCTGACAATCTAGCTGCCACCACGAGCGTCCAGAGGGACTGAAGGTAAGCGATCAGGACTACGGTCGACGATCGCAAGATTCGTCTGTTGAACTCAAGCAGGTCCGACACGATATCCCGCTCGGGTCGGCCGGTGACTGGAAATGTTGCGAGTGCGGTCATATCAGTGGGTTTCGTGATTTCGGTCAATTTCACTCATTCTCAGATTGGCGTCGCAGAATCCTTTGCCAAAGATGCTGGCCCCACGATCCCAGCAACGACCGTGAGCAACGACAGAGGCTCATCAAATTTCACTGACCCGTACAGCTGCACAAGAGCACATGTACGAAGCTCTAGCCGAGTCACGTCCCACCACTACTCACGACTTGGCATTCCAGACCTGGTTATCGCGGCGGGGAGAGCATGACCAGGCGAGGAGAATTGAGACCCAGACAAAGCGAGAGGGTCATTCCGGCCAGAATGTCGGGTCGAAAATCACTGCTGAGGCGATGGGTTTCGGGTCTCTCGCTCTTCTCGCACCAGGCGCCGCTCAAGGAAACAAGCAGCCGGCTCAAACCCCCCGACATTTCGACGGTACTATCGGCAATGGAGCGGTTGCGGGGTCTAGCCGAGTCGAACTCTCAACTGGTCCGCCTAGTCATGTGTCGGACGGGAAGCGGGAGACTGATGCGACCGCGAACCTTCTCCAAATGGCCGAAAACTGGGCGCCTCGTCCGCCATCCCAACCCATTCGATTCGAGTCTCCCGTCTGCTTTGACGAATTCACGTCATCCAGCGGCTCCAAGGACAAGGGGAAGGGTGTCGACAAGGGAAAGGGTGTCGATCGGAGCTGAAGGACGCGACGGACGGGGAGGTCTGACCATACTACGCGTCAAGGTAAGCGCACACCACCAACATATCGGACTGTACCGTAGCTCATCGAAGTCTTCCGATAAGGGTTTCGCTTTGGGATTTTCAGTTCTATCTCTTGCTCGATTGCGGTTTGTCTCACTTTTACACTTTCAGAACCATGTCTGTTTGCTGGGTGCATATCAAGAATACCCGTCGACCAGCCCGAGCCGGCATCACGTCTCCGGGTTTTCGATCGCTCTATATGTCGATCGAAGCCATGTGAATACGTGTGGGTGAAGGGCGGTCGATCACGATAACCAAGGGAAGGAGGAAGGAGGAAGGGAACGAAGGAGCGAGGATGCCAGGAGGACAAGTGGCGGGGAAGCGAATTTCAAGGCCGGGATTCGAGGACGCGCATGTGCCCCTTGGCGTAATATTGAAACGCGCGAGAATCTGCAGGTCGCAGCACGTATATGAGTGGTGGGGTGCTGGCGGAGGGAGACCGGAAGCGGAGCGAAGGAAGAGTGTTATACCTAACTGAGAGGGTTTAGGCCTCGAGGGCAGCTTTGCGGATGCAGCGAGATAACCAACGACGAATCGGATGACGGGGTCTTGAATCAATCGACGTGGCTGCGAAAGTCTAGGTTGGTTAATGGGCTTATGAAACTGCAGATGACATGAGAAAGGGGCATACGTATGGAGACCACTTTGTTAGTCTGGCGCAATGACATTGGGTAGAGGTGGCTGGGCTTGATTTGGCGCCGGAGAGGTGGTCGACGTGGAAAGCGGTTCGTCAGCGGAACGTGGTTAGTGCCAGTAGTCAGCGGGATCAGTTCAGCGGTATGCGTGCCTGTCGGCGGTTCTGACGTATCAGTACGAGCCTCCTCGGTTCGAGCAGCCAGTGCTGCTGCACGTGTGTTAGGATGGCTGAACAGGCCAGAGGGGAAGTAGACGACCGAGCTATTAGTTGCGGATGCTCCGACGTCTTCTAAGCCGGACTCCATCACGTGATATCAGTAACGACCTGACGTAGCCGTTGGGCGGGCTGTTACATGCACCAAGTCCATACATGTCACGCCAGTATACGTGTAGTCGGAGGTCAAGCTAGACTCGCCGGAACGCCGAGGAAAGAGACGGGCAGGAGTAGCCGATTCGCTGTGCTATTACAGATTTCCGGCGCGGTGACGAAACGACGCGGAATGTGCTGAAATGGGTTTTAGCGGTCCGGTCCGGCTAGAGTGGGAGATGGGATTGGTTTCTTGCCTGACGAAACGTAATGACGAATGATGCAAAGTGTACGAACTGTCAACGCCACAAAGGGTAAAAGCATTTCAAGGCTTCACGAAGCAATACAAATCGGAAAGACCGACAATAGCGAATAGGTGAACGCAAATTCCCGCCCGTTTGGGCGATCCAGAGTTTCCCTGCCCTCGCACGAGGGGTAAAAGCCTAAAAAACCCTGAACACCCGACCAAGCTTTGCTCTGGCTTTACGCCGTCTGGCCTCGCTCATCAACCCCCATCCCCCTTGGCCAAACCATGTCACTACCCGGGCTCATTGCGTCTTTAGTTCCTTAGTTCCCCTTAGTCCCCTTCCGACTCCTCCGCACCGTCCGCCCTCGGCCGCCCGCGAAGTATCCCTTTCCCATCGTATCGACAATTCACACTTTCACCCTTCTTCCTCCTCGCGTCCGTCGACAACGTCCAGTCTCGGTATCTCGATTCTTGGTCATACATACCTCGATACATCAAAACAAACGATCGATCAACCAACTGAAGAACGAAAAACGGCAGGGCCGACGAGTAATAGAGATTACAGGAAATTCACAGGGTGAGTGCGCGGGTCGATTGCCGGTCGGGTTGGTGTATCGACAATAAGGAAATAGGAAAAAAGGGCAACTGTGGAAGGATTCGAAGTGCTGCGATCGTGCCTTTGTCCTGCTCTGCACACACCCACACACCGCTTCTATCCTTGATGATCAATCACACTCGACCGACTCGTTGAAGAATCCCGATCAAAGACGTGCGCTGACCTGGATCTTCCCTCCCCGTCACTCTACCGCTTGTCTTCACCTCGTCTGCAACTTCCGAACCCTCGTTTCAACTGGTCTCACCTTCAACCAAATCTCAATTGCATCTCCGCACCCACCACTGGACTCGCTCATTCACACGCTCATCTCGCCTGACAGACCACGACCCCACTCGCAGTCGCAAGGATACCACCGGTGGCATTATAATACCAAAAACACCAAGCCGCCTCATATAAACCCCACCAACCCATCCCCTCTCCCGTTTTAACGACGACTCACGCCACCAAAGCTTTCACGACCGATTGTCAACCCGACGGCCCACTGTCATTCTTCCTCGCCATCGTCGTCTTATTCAGTTAAAGTACGACCTGCTCCGAAAACCCATTGCAATCTCGTCCACCAGCGCATTGCTCTCCCCGCCGACTTTCAACTCGGAACTCCAGCAGCGCGAATAGTAGTGACGACTAGGCCGAGTGGGGTTCCGTCATCCCTCACTGCTTCTCGCCGGTGCTAGCTCGCAAATCTCCAGAACATCTCTCCTCGAAAGGACCCCTGGACTTTTCCCCCTGGACCCCACCCACATCTTCCGCTCGCGTTCCTTTGCCATCAACATCCTTCAGCCGTCAAACGCGTCCCCTCGCATCGCCATTGCCCGCAGGTATCGCTGTTGCAGACACTTATCCTAGTTCATCGTCCATCTCGCTGCCAAACAGCCACACACCAATCGTCACGTCAGACCCCAAGGTCCTACATTCTGCATCTGGCCTGATCGATTAATAGCCTGGATACCGGACTACCAACACGCGCCGCTGTTCAGCACGGAGTCATCTACGCCCGAGCTGCTCAGTGACGCAATCCACCTCACTCTCACCACGGCATGGCGCGAAGCCCTCGATCGTTCAACGCGCCAACAGCTGTATCTACACCTACCCCCAAACAACCCCTTCCCGCCACGCGAAGTAGCAGAGGGCGCTCGGCCCTCGCCAGCGCGTCCACCCCCACGCCCACATCCGCACCGCCACCTCCTCCGTCTACCCCTCTTTCAGCCACGCCCGATGCGTCGGGAAGCACGTCAAAATCAGCCAAGGCAGCGCCAGTCGAGGCCAAAGCACATGGATTGAGGAGCGTGCACGGAGAGAGGGAGAGAGTGGCGTGTCCCTTCCCGGAGCAGTATGGGGGTAATGACAAGTGTGGAGTCTCGGCGGAGGACTTAGCGGATGAAGTGCTCATGGCGGTCTGTGCGGCTTGCGCCAGTCTGGTAAGTCTTTTGGTTCTCTGATTTGTTCGGCGCGCGTGTATACTGATGTCTAGGACAACCGTGCGCTGTCTGCCGATGAAATGGCGGCGATTGCTATCGATGAAGGCTGGCTACGACCACCCTCGGCCGCTGTCGCTCCTTCGACTGTCGTCAACAACGCTATCCGGAGTCATCAGAAACGCATGACCTCAGTGAATCCCCCTCGGCAATGTCTGCTCGCCAAACATCAACTCGCAGGATCTGTCAACGAATCTGTGTTGGAATCTGCTCTTCACCCTACTGCTTTTGCCGGCGCAATCCGACCCAAGGGGACCGTCTGGTATCTCGCGACAATCGGAAAGACTCGCTGGCGAAATCCTTTCGTGGGGATCGAAATACCCAAAGCTCCGCCTCGAAAACCCGGACAGCCCAAACGTATGAAAGACGTTCGACCGAAACCCGCCGCGTCAGCATCGGAGAAGAAGGGGAAGTCGAAAGCTGCCGCTCCTGCCCCGGTTAAGATCCGGCTCGTATTGGGCCAAGGCTCTGGCGTGAACACCTCCGCTGATGTGGAATTGGAAGAGTTCAGCGAAGCTGGAAGCAGTAACGGCCGCTCGAGAAGCACGTCGCGGAGGAGCTCCATGACCCCGCAGTCCGCTCTGCCACTTGCTCCCCACCGACCGACTGCGACGCGGCGGATACGCAATCTCATGGATTCGTCGGATGAGAGCGACACTTCCGACTCTGAGATGGAATTGGATGGACCGGTGGTCACGAAGCCGATAAAGATTCGCAAAGATCGACCACCCCCTCTCCCCATTTCAGGACATACTACCTCCCGACAGTTCATCCCGCCCCTTCATTCTCGATCGCTGGGTTCTCCGTTCCTTGATTGGGGGACAGCTGTCTCTCCGACACTATCTTCCGCTCTGCTCCCGGCAGCCCGCGATCCACACTTCCCCTCGCACTCGCTTGACAACGCTTTCTGGGCCGATCGACCGGTGCTGGATCCGTTCGCCGCGCTCGAAACATCAAGTTCGAGCTCGGAGGACGAAATGCGCGAGCCGACTGAATGGGGAGGTAGCTCGAGCATCCTAATCCGAGGAACCGACGGAGAAGACGCGAAGACGGGTTGGACCGCCGATGTGGAGGAGACCGTCAAGGAGGCCACAGAGGCCCTGCGCGTGCTGTTCCCAATGTCGTTGGGTGAAGATGACGGAGATTCCGACGATCAAATGCATCTCAATCGCCTCGACAATCGACCGACCATGTCAGACACTTCGAGCATGGCTGAAAGCGTATCGACCGCCAAAGCCACGACAGGCCCGCTCAGATCTGCCGAGCTCGCTGCCAATGTCGCTCTAGCCGCTTGGAACGGCCATGCGAGTCCTGGTGCTTCGCCCAACCTCCGATCAGCCCATCAATTCTTGCCTTCGGTCATGATCGACAGCCCTACTCAGCACCTCTCCAAGCTGAATCACTCCTTTGACGCCGGAGACATGGAAGTAGAGGAATGGCTGGACGAGTCCGGCGAGCTACCTGTCAAGGCGGACGACTCAGATGTCGAATTCGATGCGGATCTGGGATCGAACATCGGAGACGTTGCCACACCGGAACACGACCGGCAGCTCCACACTGCTGCCTGGGCTCGGGAAGCGGCGGCAAGCTCGTCCTTCAGGCTCAAAGAAGAGGTCGCAGACTACCCATCGCCGTTGACGACGGAGTCCGACGAGATCAGCGCAGCGGAATATCGCGCCTCGCGAGCTAGCTCAACCGGGAGTCATACGCCTTCTAGCGGGTTGTCCGAACTTCCGCCGTACGAGATTGACGCTGAGCGTTTGCTCCGCCCGGACATCGAGGAGATCATTCTCGGCCCAGAGAGCGTTAGCATGGAGGAGCTTGATGGCTGGCTGCCTGTGACTGGAAAGGAGTCGAAAACTCCTCAACGGTCGAGAAGCGCGCGAAAGAACAAGGAACGAAACGATCCTATGCGCTGTAGCGGTAGCTGGGGCGGTATCGGCGTTGGCAGTCTCATTTTCGGCGGTCAGCCCATTAGCCAAATTGACACAACCAAAATCACCCCCGGTGCTGGGACCCGACAACGAAGCAACCGATCGACCCGTCGTCATCCGTCGAGCACTCGAACACCTCAGATCATTCGTACCGCTCCCGATTCGCTACCGACGACTCCCGCAGATATCGAGTCCGTACCCACACCGCTCGCAGATGAGTGGGATATGGAAATGGATGCCATCGGACCTGCCGATCTCGACGCGGCGTGCGCCGAAGCTGAAGCAAGGGAAGAACGCCACAGGCGGGCTTGCCGTGAGAAGGCGGAACAGCAAAAAGCTCTGATGGAAGCGTACAAGCAAAAGGTCCGAGAGGGCCAGATGCTGGGCCGATCGCCCAACGATGTCACCCCTCCTGAGGGTTGGGAACGAGCGTCACCCTGGTCCGAATACGTTTCGGGGCCTTGGGGATCCAGCGACTCCATGGTACACACTCCCTCGGCTCTGTCACCTATGGCGCTGCACATGTCCGCGCTATCACTCGATACACCTCGTTACGGCTCAATGGATCCGAAAGCGCTCATCTCGCCACCGCTCTTGCCGTCTGCCGTGGGCATGATGGAAGAGGTCATGTCGCAGGCAGAAGTTGACGCGGCTATGTCCATTCCAAACAAGTTGACGATGCCGACGGCGCAGCAATCCTCAGTCTCGCCGACGCTGTCGACACCTGTCGCGATCGCTCCTGCGCCCGCTGGCTCAGTCTACAAGGCAATCGCCAAAGCTCCTTCGACATCGGGTACCCAGCCCGTTCCGATCGCACCAGCAAGTACTGAGTCCAGACTAGCGCCGAAGAAGGAGACAGCTCTACCATCCCCAGCCGATGGCAGCGCAACTTCCAAACCTGCGGGTCATCCCTCCGCGACTACTGTTGCACCGCTCAAACCTGCACTCAACTCTGCCTCTGGTCCCGCTTCTGCGCCAGTCTCGAGGACGCGGACCCCACCCGTGACTGCCACACCGACCACAGCTGCACCGAGAAAGATCGTATCGCCAGTGACTGCTGGAGCCTCGACATCCATGGCGCCGCCTCCACCAAAACCTCAGGGAGCTATCACCAAGCGCCTTTGTCCCGGCATCGATGCTTGTGTCGTCGACAATATCCCCGTGTACGCCCATATTTGGGAGAACAAGGGAGTCAAACATACTGTACTGCGACGTCTCGATACCGATTTTGTCAACGCCAATACCCTTCTCCTCGCGCTCGGTGTCCCTCAGAGCCAGATCGGGGAGAAGTTACGCTTTTCGACGACATGGACCAGTTCTAGACACAATGTCTCGCCTTACTCCCGTAACGGTGTGCTACACTCGCCGGGGGTCCCCGGAGTCTGGGTCCATTTCTCAGAAGCGAGAGAGTTGGCGCGGCGACACATGCTGGATAAGACCAGTCCGTTGTCCAGTATTTTGAGGGAAGACTTGTTCCAGCTGGTAAGTGCTTTGACGCATCTTGGGGACCTTGCTAACGAACAGTTCGCCTTGCTGGCTAACATCGACTCGAACCATACTGTAGCAGAATCCTTTGGGCTGCCAGTAAGTCTAACGTCGATGACAGCAGTGGGACCCGCTGACACTCAGTTCGTCGGCAAAGCCCACCCTGACGCCGGTGCTGGACCCAATACCGCATTAAGCGCTTCATCCGGCCATTCGAAATCCACCCCAAATCTCACATCCCTATCTACTGGCCCGGTTCCCGCTCCCGCTCCCGCAGCCACTCCCAATCCCACCATCCGTCCCACTCCCGCTCCGGTCCTGCAGAAAGGACCACTGGTCCGAGCGGCTCCTCCTACCCCGCCCGACGGGTGCCCTCAGCCAAAACGACGCCGAGCTACCATGTCCCTCGCGGGCGAACTCAGTCCTTTGGCCAAGATCACCTCCTCCGCCGCGCCAGTCAAGAAACCCCCGGTCCGTGCCACCCGAGCTAGCATAGCGGGCGACACACCGAAACCGAAAGTCTCCAAGTAGACCCCATACAAAAGGCCGTCAGGCTCAGTCCAGTCCAGCCCGCCATTCACCAGTCACATACACTACATATTTGTGCGAGATTATGCTCGATTCGAAAACGAATCATCTTGTTTGTTCCGGTCATTATTGTATATAGCAAAGGATAGCGAAGAAGGAGAGGCGAGAGAAGGAGGACAGGTAGTGAGGTGGAGATAGGGCGAAAGAAGAAGAATAGCAGTCGGATTGTACACTCCCTCCTCTGTCTATGGATAAAGTAAATGTGTACTGCGTGGGTCGGGTCTCGTCAAGGGCGAAGATAGATCACGAGGCAGTCTGGTCGGTGATGTCCCGAAAAACATGCTCATATCGCCATCATCCACCAACGACTTTGTGACGATCCAGTCTGCTCTGCCAGCCTGTAAACGTCTCTCGCGCGCAGACACGGTGCCGCTACCAATCATAGAATTGCGCCGAAACTTAGTGCATGTTCAGCGAGGACCAGTAGCTGCGTACCGAGCGCAGGCGACAGAATATCCTTTCGTATCGAGCCAGGACAAACATGTGTCGAGCAATGCGCTCATGATACGCTCATACAAGCGTGGTCAAACCCTTTACAGTCAAAGCCCAAGTCCCGATGCATGTCCACCGGTCTAAGCCCCGCCAAGCGCCATGGATCGTCCCCATACCATTCCTCTCAGCGCCGCGTACTGCAATCCCGCACCGGCTAGGACGAAACAATGGAAGATTTGGTGAGAGGCGCCAAAGTAGTCGAATCGGCCCGGTGCGAGCTTCTCGGGGATTCTGGCAGCGCTGCAGTCAGTGCTGTGCCCTTTATACCGCGTTCATGGGCTGTCCGACGCGGTGGCGCCGTGTCGGCGCATGGCCCCCCTTTCATGGAGCCCGATCCGGGACACACAGGCATCTGACGCCGTACAGACTTCAGCCTGTCGATCTTTCCAGCTTGAAACCGAGGGTCCCAACAGCTGGCTCCGTTCAATCGCGACCAAACTCACTATAGCACTGCACCGGTGATATACGCCGCCCCGCCCGCTAAGACCAGATCGAGCGATACGACATTACGCGCGTATGTCAATCCTTTTGCGAATATCACATGCGTCATGGGCACCACCGCCGACAAGCCTAGCGCCATGAATGTGAGAGTTCTGTGCCATCTATGCGCGCGGTGATGCGGGGACAGCACGACCTGGAGTCAGTCGGTGCTAGTTGTATAGAGGAGTGTCCGCACGTATGAGGCCGAGATGCCCGCTGCGGCGATCGCGGCTGATGATCAGATTGACTTCCTGACGCATTATCATAGCGGAGGCACACATACAGATGTAGAAGATCTGCAAGGATTTCTGTCCGTGAAAGGCGTAATACATCCCGGGGATGATCGAGCCCGTCGTCAAAACGACAATGCCGACCTAGGGATCAGCCCGGCTAAGTCGAGAAAGGGCGACGGTCCGGTCCAGAGCGACGTCGACCACTCACATAATCGCCAGAATGCGCCAGATCGCACGTCGCTTTGGAGTGGCATTGAACAGTGTGAAACCAGCTGCTCAAGCCTAGACATGCTACCGCACATGT